>SXGQ01456503.1_pt1 | contig 15238 bp, 9 predicted proteins | sample 3178371 | NCBI WGS metagenome assembly SXGQ01 (sample SAMN11356859, study PRJNA531348) | freshwater metagenome | isolation source: freshwater sample F1-20 | place: China: Fuxian Lake, Yuxi | collected 2017-12-25
CACGCGTGGATAATGGAATTGTGGTGGAAGATCAAAGAGCGGCGCGTGATTTGGACGCGCGCGGAATGAGTCGTGAACCATGGTGATGCGTCCACGATTTGCGGCGCGCCGCGGCTTCGCGTTAATTGACGCCATTTTAGGCGGATTATTGCTGGCTTTTGGTCTTGCGGCCGTGGTGACATTGTCCCAGCGCAGCCTTTCGATGTTGCAACGCGGCGAACGCGAGGCGCAGGCATCCGCGCTGCTTGATGAATTGCTTGGTCAAGTTATAGCCGAAGGCCCGGTTGATTTTTCACAACGACGACCAGTGGTTGGAATATTCGACGCGCCTTGGAACGAGTGGAGTTTCGCGATAGACCTTTCCTCCAACGGCGATGGAGACGCATGGGATGTTGTTGCTAGCGTCAAAGACATCAATGGCGTGGAATATCGCTGCGCAACTAAAGTGGCCGCGCGCAATCCCAATGATGTGCCAGAGCGCAAGCCCGAACAACCAATCGATCGCAAAGATCGATTTGAGAAAAGAAAAGAGACCATGAAAAATGGCTAAGCGCGGATTCACCATCATTGAATTGGTTGTGGCGATCATCATCGCCGCGATTATTTCCGGCGCCGTGGCCAGTTCGCTCAGTCAACTGAGTCGGGCGCGGGATATTTCGCGTATTCGCATGACCGCGTCGCGTCGGGCCACTGATGCGCTTGAAAGTATTCGACGCGACGTGCAAAGCACCCTTCGCAGCGACGACCTATTTGAAACGCGCTTGCGACTGGCGCCAGAAGTCGCGCGCTCATCCATAGGCGAAGTGGACCGCGATCAACTGCTTTTATTTGCCACTCGATTGCGACCCATTCGATCGATCGATTATTCGGGAGAAGGCTCTGAATATGAAACGCAATATCGCATTGAGGAGGACCGCGATGGCGCCGCGTTGTGGCGCCGCCGTGACGCCGTGCCAGATGAATTTGAGGACGCGGGTGGAATTGCGCAATCCGTTGGAGACGGCGTGATTGGCGTGCGATTTGAAGCGTTCGACGGACAATCATGGGTTCAAGATTGGGATAGCGATGTGGATGGCTTGCCGATCTCCATTCGCGCGACCGTGACCGCCTGCGGAGTTCGTCCCAGCGAAGATGCCTTTGCGGATCCGCGATCGTTTGCCGTGATGCGAACAGAAATTCCAATTGACCGAGTTGTAAAACCAAAATTGGATGAGGCAACTCTTTTGGCGCAAGCCGAAGCTGAAGCAGCGGCGCAAGCGGCAGCCGGTGGTGGTGGTGGCGCCGCCAATGGGGCGAGCGATACGACAAATGGCGGCGCAACCACTACCGGAGGTGGCAGTGGTGGCGATAGCGCAAATGGCGGAAACGGTGACGGCGGCGGTGGCGGCGGCAAGGGTGGTGGTGGTGGTGGCAAAGGCGGCGGCAAAGGTGGAATAAATTCGGTCGGTGGAAATCGTATTCCTATGTCGCCTGGCCGCGGCAATCGTGGCGCTGGAGGCAGTCCATGAATTCACCACGCTTGTTCAAACACAACACCTCACGCAAAGGCGTGGTGACAATCATGGTGATTTGGGCCATCGCCATCGCATCGATTATTGTCGCCGCCACGCAAATTCTTGCTTTCCGCGAAGCAACCATTGGCCGCGAATCTATTTCGCGCGCGCAAGCGCGTTGGGCCGCACGCGCAGGCGTTGAAACCATGATCGCCATTATGGAATGGCACAACTCAAATCCAGATCCAGATGACGCGCTCTCGCTTGCGAGAGATCTTGAAAGCAACGCGGTTGGATCGGTTGAAACTGGAAGTTGGGATATTCGCCACTTCATTGATGGGCAAGAATGGGCGGGACCTTTGGATGAAAATTCCAAATTGAATATCAATTTAGCCACGCGCATGCAATTACTGGAGTTGCCAAACATCACGCAAGATGTGGTTGATTCCATCAGTGATTGGCGCGACGCCGATGATGAACCGCAACAACTTGGAGCCGAAGCGGATTACTACCGCAATCGCGGACTGGGGTACGAACCGCGCAATGGAAATTTCAGGTCAATCGCGGAGCTTGAATTGGTGGCCGGCGCGTGGCCTCAATACGTGCGCGGCGAGGATTGGAATCTCAACGGACGCCTTGATCCAAACGAAGACGACGGCAAGCGCACAATGCCCGACGACAACGTCAACCAAAAAATGGAGGCTGGTTGGTCGCAATATCTCACCGCTTCCACACGGCCGATCACCGCTTCGACAAGTGGCGAAGAGCGGCTTGACCTTCGCAAAGCAACCACGGAGGAAGTGATGGAACGCACGGGCGTGGACAGTATTCAAGCGGCCACGCTTGTGTCCTACGCCAAATCCAGCCGCGCGAACATGTCCCAAATTTTGGCCATTCCACTTTCACAAATTTTAACTTCAACCAACCCAAGCGCCGCAACTGGCTCGGGCGCCAATCGCACAGGCCGATCCAGCGCCGGGCGCGCTCCCGCAGCAGCCACTCCAAAAGCCGCGGTCAACGCGATTAAGAACTTAGATCCCAAGCAATTACGCCAAGTTTTAAATGAGTGCTCGCTCGTGAACACTCAAACTTCCCGGAAAAACGCGGGCAAAGTGAATCTGAATACTGCAAGTCGCGGGTTACTGCGAGACATCTTGCAACTGGACACGCGCTTCGCCGACTCCATTTTAAGTCGACGGATTTCAAAGCCTGAAGGCATTGTCAGCCTCGCCGATATCGTAGATTTGCCTGGTGCAACACAGGAGCAACTATTGATACTGGGTCAAGTCGCCGATGTGAGCAGCAGCGTGTACATGATTTCCAGCCGCGGTCGCGCCAACACTTCGGGCGCCGAGGCTGAAATAGTTGTGCTGGTTGATCGTTCGGAATCACCAGTTCAAATTTTGGAGTATCGAGAACCATGAAGCGGAGAACGAAAGCTCAGATCGATCCAGATTGCGTGGTCACTCTCTCCGCAAGCGATGAGAAAGCATTTCGATTTCGCCGCGGCGAAAATGGCGTAGTCATGGAAGGCGCTTGGGAAGCCAGTCAATCTGGAATTGCCGCGAAGTCCCCCGCCGCGACCATCGCCGTGTTGCAACCCGCGCGCGTGGTGTGTCGAACCTGCGAATTGCCAGATGCGGATGAGGATAAATTGGAGACGGCATTGCAATTGCAAGCCGAGACTCAGCAACTGGGTTCCGTTCCCGAGTGGCGCACCGCGAGAGCGTTGTTGAAATTCCGCGCCGATGATGGCGGGCGCACTGGTGTGATTGTGGATTGGCCCTCCAATGATTCAGGTCCATCCCTCTCGCGTGATTTGCCGCCCGATGGCGAACCACTTTTCGCGGGCGACTCCGCAATTCTTGCGGCGGTGATGGATGGCTACGCGGCGGGACCGTTGGTGACCGTGACCGCGGACCGCACCGCATTTTCTTTCGCGCTTCGAACTCCCAAAGGTCTTTCAGTTCGCAGCACGCGAATTGATCCTTCGCAATGGCCCGACGCCGCCACCGTGGCGGTTGTTGAAAGCGCTCTCCGTGGCGGCATGAGCTCCAAACAAGCGGAAACTTTGGTTGAGTCGCTGGATGAGGCCATTGCAGCGGCTGGCGATGGCGGATTTGGATGCACGCAAAATGATCGGGACGCGCTTGCTGCTCGGGTGAATGGCCTTGATGATGTTGACGCTTGGCGCCAACACGGACTGAAAGCCCTCGCGGCCTTGATTTGGTTTAGCGATGCACGATCGCTGGTTTCTTTGCGAGCCCAACCACTGGGCGAGCGCCCTGGTCATCTTGGTGAATGGATCAATCGACTGGGAGAGCCGCGATCTTTGGTTCGTGCCGCCGTGGCGGTTGCGTTGCTATTGGTTCTAGCGCCGCCGCTTTTCGCGGGTAGCAGACTTTTGCTGCTGCACTGGAAAATTGGCGACATGGAAAGCAAAGAGCGTTCACTTCGCTCGTATGAAAAGCAATTGAATTTATATTCTGATTTGTCGCGGCGCGCGTGGCCCATGGGAAAACTCCTGGGCGATTTGGCAAGCGTGACGCCCGAAGGCGTGGACTGGGAAGATCTCACTCTTTCACAAGATCGAAATATTTCAATTCGTGGACTGGCAAAGACGCAGGACGGTCAATCCGGAACGGAAGTTATTTTAATTCTTGAAAAACAAATGCGTGACAGCAACGTGTTTGACAAGGTGACAAAACGCTGGGATCCGCCTGACGCCAAAGGCATGGTGAAATTCACATTGAGCGCAACGGTGGTCAAGCCAACATTGCGTCCAAACTTTAAAGAGGCACAAGATTTTGGCCGCAAAACTTTATCCGAGCGCCGCTACGGACCAACTCCCGCGGCTAATACCGCGCCAACGCCATCGCAAGCGAATGAAAGCGCGGTCAATACAGCTGAAATCACCACTGGATCAAACGAAGATTCCTCGCCTGTGCCCAAGGACATTCCATCGCTTGATCCCTTGAACGAAGACGCATCAACTTCTGCCACACCTGCGAATTCAATGGGATCAACCGCATCATCGCCAAAGACATCTAAGCCTGGAACTGCCGCAAAATCAGCGCAACCAAGCTCCACCGATTCCGCCACGGCGCAATCGGCAACAGAAAAAACTTCCGCCACAAATAGTTCTGAATCGACTGATGCCAACGCCGATGAAAATTCTTCCGACTCTTCGAAACAGAAGAGTAAACGCGGCGCTCGCGCCACCAGCACTGGGGGAAACAATCTGCCGAAACGAAGCGAGCGCACGCCCGATAGCGCCAATGTGAGCACGCCTATTCCGCCGCCACTCAGCGATGAAGCGCTCAATGCAATGACCAAGGAAGAGGCGCAAGCCGCCATTAGTTTGGTTGCCACCGCCCGACTTAGCGCCGAAGTTGATGAAGCCACAAAGACTCGCCTGAAAGAAGATTTTGACAAACTTAAAATGTATTTGAAGGGCAAGAAATGAAATTCAAACTGGACTTCAATCTTGATCGCAATCCAACGCTGGCGCAGATTCGATCCCTTCCAACAGCCGGTCGCTACGGCGTGATTGCATTGGCGATATTGGCCGCGTATTTCGCGGTTGATTCTTGGAGTTGGAGCTGGGCGCGCGCATGGGACCTGGAGGCGGACCGAATTCAAAAAATATTGAGTGATTCCGCCAAAATAACCGCAAATAGCTCAGGCACGCCATCCATTGGACCAGAGACATTTGGGCCCGTGTTACCTATTGGCAGCGAGTCCGAAGGCGCGCAATCCATGGCCACGGCGGTGGTGGAAATTGTAAAAAAATATTCCACCACCAATTTCAGCTACGACGCGCAGCGCGCCAGCACGCGGCTTTCTGGCGTGTCGGCCAACGGAGAAAAAATCGCGAAGGTCAGCGGTGAACTTCAGTTCGAATGTTCTGCCGATGTATTCTCAAAAATTGTGGCGGACATTGAATCCAGTCCCGCGATTGAATCCATTTCATCCATACGACTGCAACGCAAAGAAGTAGAAAAAAAACTGAATGTGCGTATGACGGTTGATACATGGGTTATTCCAGGCAAGTCCGCGACTGCTGGAGGAATTGGATAATGCAAACTCCAATCTGGATTCGCCTTCCAAAGGGCATTCAATGGACGCCTCGACTCGCGGTGACACTGGCCTTGGTTGTGATCGCAGGCGCGCTCACTTTGAGCGGCGCGATCACTTTGCTATTGGCCTTGCTCACCTTTGGCGGCAATATTGATCCCGCCACGACATTGGAAAATTCATTGAAGAAACACGAGCAACTTGCAAAAGTGGATCGGGATCGATTTGATGGCCGCAGCGCTTTCTTTATGCCCCCTGCGCCCGTGCGCAATATTCCCAAGCCCGCGCCGCCGCCAAAAATTGAAAAACCACTTCCGCCTCCAGCGCCTGTGATTTCCGCGGAATACCGCGGCGAAAAGCCCAAGTCCGTACTTGGACCCATTGTGTATTTCGAAAATTTTCAAATCAAAGTGGGCGAGGAAAATAACGGCATCAAAGTGCTCGCAACAAATGCGCCATGGAGCGTGAAACTTGGATTCGAAGGCGGCGAATATGAGGTGGTGCTTTGGACGCGCTCCAAAGAAGATTTTTTTACCAACAAATGGCCAACAACACGTACCCCTGGAATTGAAACTTCAACCACATCTGGGGCTAGCAAAGATAAAAATATGACGGGCATGGGTGGTCGCATGGGAACTCCAGGCGCTCCAAGCCAAAACTCCACCGATCGCACTGGGTCGCCCAATGGCGCAACGCCTTCTGGCGCGCAGCCTGGTTCGTCAATGAGCACAATCCCAAACGCTCAAGTTCCGCCCACTAATGCTGGGCCTGGATTTAACCGTCCTTCCCCAGGAACTGATTTGCCAGAAGGCGCGCCACTTCCAAATGAGCCCATCCGCCCGCCGCTTCCAGACGGAGCTCCTTCACCCAATGCCGGAGTCGCTAAAAAAGATGCAAGTCCTTCCAAGGACAATGGTTGGAACTCCAATCAAATGGCTTCGCCAGCGCCATTAACGTCCGAGCAAATCAACGGAATGCAACTAGCCGAGGCGACCGCGGCGCAGGCGACTCTGAACACAGCAAAAGCCAACACCGCGCTTGATCTTTCAAACAGGGAGCGGATCGCCAATGAATTGGCGCAAATTAGTCAGCGGATAAATGAATTAAAAGGGCAATCTTCTCCTCCATGACACGTTGACTTGCGTTGAGATTGTTACCTTTGCCCTTGCGAGATCAAAGTTGTTTAAAGACCGTTTATTTAGCGCATAAAATGACCAATTTGGTCGATACTAAAGAACCATATTTATCGGATTTCTAAAGCCTTGCGACCATTTCCAAACAAACTCTATTCATTGCGAACCGCGTTGCTCATCGCTACGGGTCTAGTGGCTCCAGCTTTGGCGGTGACCTCATTCGATCCAATGGATCGACCCACACGGCCACAACCTGCCGCGCAACCAATGGCGACTGTTTTGGATAAACCAATTTCATATCGCTCCGCGGTGATTCTGCCACAAGACACTGCGCGTAGGCCCGCGCCAACTTCCGCGCCAATATCACAACCAATTGCCGCGCCAACTTCCGCGCCAACGTCACAACCGATTGCTGCGCCAAGTTCCGCGCCAACGTCACAACCAATTGCTGCGCCAACTTCCGAGCCAACGTCACAACCAATTGCTGCGCCAAGTTCCGCGCCAACATCACAACCAATTGCTGCGCCAACTTCCGAGCCAACATCACAACAAATTGCCGCGCCAATACAGCAGCCAATTGCAAATCAAGTTCCTGCTGGAGTAATTCAACTTGAGGGATCGCCGATTGAAAACGGCGCCAAAGAAATTCGTGGTTCGCGCCGCGTTGGCCCAACCGACAAAGTGAAACTCGCTTTCAAAGAAACAAAAATCGAAGACACGATTCCGTTCATCGTGGAGACCACGGGTAAAGCTGTGATCATTCGTTTGCAACAAGTTGCAGCATTAAAAATAACTTTGGTGATGGACACAGAAGTCAGCCGTCAAGATGCGCTTGATCTTTTGTTCCAAGCATTCCGACTGAACACCATTGGCGTGGTTGAAACCGACAAAGTGGTGATGATTGATCTGCTGACCGAACTGAACAAACTGCAGCCCATCACGGTGCTTGGTCCAGAAATTGATGTATCCACCTTGTCAGAGGACGGCACCATATGCATCAAAGTGTTCAAGATTGAGAACACAAAAGCGCAGAATGTGGCGGATCAATTACAGGGAAATTTGCCTGATTACACCACGTTTAATGTGGATGCCAATTCCAATCAACTTATTTTGGAAGGCGACATTGGCACAGCAAAGCGAGTGCAGCGAATGATCACGCTGCTTGATGTTCCTGCGTACTTGGAAGTTCGCACGGAAACATTTAAATTGAAGTACGCGGACGCCACGCAAATTTCGGCTCTGATTCAAGACCTCTTCGCGGCCAAGACCGTTGGCGGCGGTGGTGGCGCAGCGCAACAGCCTGGTCAACAAGGGCAGCCTCAACGTCCGGGTGGTCAGCCAGCTCAACCTCGTCGCGCTAGTGGTGGTGGCAGCGGCGGTGAAGGTTTGATTCCTGGAACCAGCGAGCAACTTGTGGTCACGGTATTGCCAACCATGAACTCGCTGACCATTCGTGCGGAGCCAGAAATTCTTATGGAGATTCGCCGCCTGATCACCACCGCGTGGGATGTTCCAATCACCAAAGACGGACAACCATTTCGTTTGTACGACTTGAAGTACACCGATCCGATCAAGGTGAAAGATTTGCTGCAAGCGCTACTTGAATCTGGCGGTGGTGGCTCTTCGTCGACACGCAGACCATTCTCCGCGGCGGGTGGCGCAAGTGGCGGAGCCAATCGAAATACAGGGGCAAACCGCGCCACTGGTGGTGGTGGTGGTGACAGCGCCGCGGATGTGGCCGTTTCAAATGTCTTCCGCATCGAGGCCTATCCAGATTCTGGTCGGCTGCTTGTAGTGACCAAAACTCCTGACAACTTCATGTGGCTGGACAAACTCATCAATGACATTGATCAACCACTGCAAGCTGGCTTGCCAATTAGCGTGGAGTTGAAACATGCGAGCGCCGTTCAAGTGGCTGAAATTCTAAACGCCCTGCTTGCCGAGGCTGGTAGCGGTAGCGGCATTAAAGCACCAAATGAAGGCTTAACTGGCATTGATTTCCAAGGCGCCGCGGCTGGCGATGCTGGCGGAACCGGCCAGAGTACAAATCTTGATAGCAATGGTTCGTCTGGCGGAACCGCTTCAGAAATTAAATTTCCGTGGCAAACAGCGCGAGGTAACGGCGACACCGCGACCGAAGTCAGCGCGTTGGTTGGCAAGACGCGTGTTGTGCCCAACGCGGGACAGAACAGTTTGTTGGTGCTTGCAAATCCAGAAATCCAACAAGCCATGTTGGACATCATTGAAAAGCTGGACAAGCCTGGCCGCCAAGTGATGATCACCGCCGTGCTTGCTGAAGTTGTGCTTGGAGATAATTTTGCGTTTGGTTTGAAGTTTGGAAAGCGCGGCGACGTGCAGGCGCTTACGGGCGCCAACGCCATTGTGATCAACGGCCAGGGAACCGCTCCAATTTATGAGGGTTCACGCACAGGCGATTTCATTGGCGATCTGACATCCAGCGTTCTTGCATTCGGAGTTGACGCCTCGGTGATTTTGCAAGCGCTTTCAGAACAAACGCAAGTCCGCTTGCTGCAGCAACCGCGCGTGTTCACCAGCGACAATCAAGAAGCCAAATTCTTTGACGGCGCCGATGTGCCTTTCCAAACGGGTTCCACCACCGGTGGCACCACGGGCGGCGGAACCACTGCCAGCTTTGATCAAATTGCCGTGGGAATTGGCTTGAATGTGCGACCGCGCATCACCAAGGATTTGAATGTGGCCATGCAAATTGAAATTCTTTTAAGCAATGTGGACACCACAACGCGCACCGTTGTGGCGCCTGGAAATAATCCCACGATTCTGCGACGCCAAACCAATACTTCGGTGGTGATCAAGAATGGCCAGACCATTGTGATCAGCGGAATTCGCAAGGAGGTAGAAAGCAAAGTCAAGACCAAGGTTCCTTTGCTCGGCGATGTTCCTGGGTTGGATTGGGTGTTCTCATCAACGGAAAAAGTGAGCACAGCTACGGAACTTGTTTTGTTTGTCACTCCACTTGTTGTTGAGAATCCAGACGTCAATGACACCAATTACAACGTGCAAGACATTGAAAGACTGCGCGCTCTGCAGAAACCATTGGACAGCAAGACTGAGGAAATGTTGAAAATGCTGGATGAAAAGAAGGGTAGCACTCAACCCGCCAAAGCCAACCCAACTAGCGAGCCACTTGAAACGATTGTGACTCCGCCAGCCAACAGCGAGAATGGTGTTGCGCCTGTTACTCCAGTGGTTGCGGCTCCCGTTGCCGAGCCGCTTACTAAAAAATCTCCCGCGCCAAACACCGTTGCTCCAACCGCCGCGTTAGTGACCCCCGCCGTGTCAACGCCGCCCAAAAAATATCCCTCCCCCACCGCGGCTGCGCCGATTGCGCCAGTTGCGCCCGCGCCAAAGAAACCCGACCCAGCCGCCGCCGATCCGACTTCGTCACAAACTGATCCAGAGTGAATATTGCGCTGACGGCTTTCCGCTAGTTCATCCGCGTTCATTTGCCAATGCGAAGAGTGGATTCAAATCGGGAATGCGTACAATTGAGCGTAAAGAAATATAAAATGAGCTCTATTTCTACCCGCACTTTTTTTTACATATTGACAGTGATTGCCACCGCGGGCTGCGTGAAACAAGTCACGCCGCTGGGACCCAGTCGACTGATCGTGAATGGCACCCCAAGCGATACGATCGTGCGCAATGATTCTGGCGCGGTCACCCGCGACACTTCCTTAGGATTTCGATTGACCGCCTTGGCGCCCGTTCAAACCGATGGTTTTTTTCTTCCTCTTGCAAGTTCCGACGGGCTGCGCCTTGCGTGGCAGCAAGAATCTAATTTCAATTGGCCCCTGCTCACGGCGCTACCAATGTCGTCGCTGTCCGCTCGCGGCGCGATAGCGGTGCGCGAAATTGATGACACGAAGCCATCGCATATTTGGGAAGGCTCTTACATGCTTGGGCGATCTTGCAACAGCGAGGGCGTTCTTGTTGAAAGCCCGCAAGCGGACGGCGCCCGTTGGATTGGCGTGCTGCCTTGGAAAGGCGGCGAGCCGCAATGGTTGCTCCATGACACCGCCGTAAATGCATTTGCTTCGATTGGACCCAGGGGCGAGTTGGCTTGGTCACATAGGAATATTGGACAGCGGGAATTTTCCGTGACGGTGAATCGGCCCGAGGGGAAGTTTGAATGGCCGTGCAAGCCGAATGAAAGCTGGTTGCTTCCAATCGTGGCGACAGACGGGATTTTTGCGGCGCGTTTGCGCGATGGCGTGCTTGAACTGGCGTACTTGCCGCTGCGCGCGGGACAGAACATGACAACGTTGGAGTCGCGCCCCGCGATTATTTTTAGAAATATTTCAATGCGTGGATCGGAGCGGTTGGCGTATCAATGCATTGGCTCGCTGTCGCCGGATCGCGCGGTATTGGCGGATGGATCGCTTTTGTTTTTTCATCCCGATCTTGGCCGCATTGTCATGTGGCAACCACGCACCGACACGCTCACGCCTCTTCCATTTGGAACACTGAGCGCAAGCGCGACAAGTTCCAAGCAATTGCTGCTTTCATTTCGTGATCGCCTAGCCACACTTTCACTTCCAGTGGATTCGATTCGCGGCCCCGTGACCCTATTGCAAGAACCATGGATTGCAAGAACCCCCAGTGGAGAAGGCAGCGGACCCGGGCAAATCATGCTGTTTCTGCCGACCAAAGAAAAATGCAGCGTGGCTATTTTGACTTTGGAATAAGTGAATGCCGTCGTAAATTTATTTTAAATACGGCTACGCAAGAATTGTAATACATGAACGGGGTGGACCAGAAAGAAAAGTTAGAGAAGACGAAGATCAGTCTTCTTCTTCGTCTTCTTCCTCTTCTTCTTCGGCGTCATCTACATCGACGTCTTCATCTTCATCCTCGTCTTCATCCTCGTCTTCGTCTTCATCCTCGTCTTCGTCTTCATCCTCGTCCTCGTCTTCATCCTCGTCCTCGTCTTCATCCTCGTCCTCGTCTTCATCCTCGTCCTCTTCTTCCTCGGTTTCCTCGTCGGCGTTCTCTTCTTCCTCATCCGCGTCATCATCGAGATCGTCGTCGTCTTCCTCCTCGGTTTCTTCCTTCTCTTCAACCTCGGCGTCTTCATTGCCAAAATCATCCTCTTCCGCAAAGTCATCATCGTCATCCTCAAATGGATCGATGTCCTCGTCATCATCTGGTCCGCCCATGATGGTGGCGGCGGTTTGACGTGCAAGAAGAATGCGCAGTGGATCAAGTTCTAAGGTTGGCATGGTGTTGATTTGTGTGTCCATAGGGATACCGATTTGAATAGGGTTATCTATGAGAACGGGCGGTTTGTCAATGGGACAAAGGAGCGGAGATTGCAATGGTTTTGTCATCGCCGCCAAGGAAGATCCATCCATCGATAGCGTCAGACTTTGCGATTCGACCGACGGTATTGCGCACCACCATCGGTGTTCCGATGCAACGCAGTCCATCTGATGGCCTAAATTCGCGCAAAAGAATTTCGGAGTTGATGCTTTGGTCCCCGAAAAAATTCGGCCGAGCGCCGTCCACAACAAACACCGTGTTCTCGCCAAGGATCACATTTTCATAACGGTGATCCACGGCCACAGCGTCCACGCCAGCAAGCGTGCCGTCGTCCGCATGCAAACTCATCCGTTGCACTCGATGCGCAAGCCATTGATTTTGATATGGCAACACCGTGATTGGATTTACTTGTGAGGGTTCATCGGTTGGAATGACAAATGGCAATGGATTGGACCGCCCAGTGGCCAAGTTCAATGCGACCATGGTTCCCGCGCGCTCAAGCAACAAGCACCACATGCCGGCGATTTGCGCGGGCGGTGAATCCTTATAGCGGCGATCTTGTTGCACCCAACGAGTTGGAAGATTCGCATCAAGTTCCAAAGCGGCAACCACCTCGTCCGTGGCCACAAGCACGCAATCCGGAAGCACGCGCAACCAACGAACTCTACCCCATTCCTCGGGCAGCATCCGTTGCGTGACAATGGCGCCAGTCTGGCAACTCAGAACTTGGATCAACGATGGATTACTGGTGAGATCATCGCTTGCGATCGCCTCGCGTCCGGCCACGCACAGCACTTGCGAAGTGGTGTCCGCGGCGTCAATGGCGTGCATGGCAGATGCGAATGTCCATTGAGTTGCGCCGCTGGCGTTGTTCACCGCGATCATCTCGCCAACATTTCGCAGCAACACGCTCACGGGCCCGGCGCGAACACACGTGATCGCGGCCGCTTCAGCGCGTTCGGTTGCGGTGGCTGATTCAATGGCCTCAAGGCGAGGCGCTTGAAAAAGAGCCGCGGCGGAAGGAAGCCTCCATGCGATTTCACCAGTGTTTGGATTCAACGCCACCAACGCGCCGTCATCACGAGATTGGGCGCACCAAAGCACGATGCTTGGAATCATGGCCATCACCATTGGATCGCGATCACCAAATGCGCTGCGCCACACAATGCCAAGATCATTTCCGCCGCGCAATAAAATACTGGACGGCTCCGCGAACAGCATGGTTGAACGTGGGCGCTCCGCCTGCGCTTGTGGATCCATGGTCAGCAACCGCCCGGCGAAGGTTGTGCCTCGAGATTGCGCGGAGCCTAATTGCGGCAAGCGCTCAGTCATGTTCGCATGCGGCCAACGCGCGCCCGAAAGCTCGCTTGAATTCATCGAAAGGCAAATGCGCCGCGCTTCGAGCCAACCCATATCGCGGGCGCGTTGCGCGGCCTCTTGCAAAATGTTTTTCACCTCGCCGGCGCCGCTGGCAAGCAACACCGCCGTGTTCACCGCGTTGATGAACGACAACGAATCGCACTTGAGCATTTCAGCGCGCGCCTGCCGCGCCACGCGCTGCCTGCTGGACATGTTGGATGTTTGTGGATGCGACAAAACACTTTCAAGCGCCGCCACTTTCGCGCTGGTGCGACGCGGATCTCCACCCACCATCTCATCGCGCATGGCCTTGGATTCCAAAATGGAACACCACTGATCCATCGCCATATCGAATTGCCCCTGCTGCGCGGCGAGATCGCCAATACGCAACGCGATTGTGGCTTGATGCGCCGATGAAGTCGCGGTGCTGTTCGCAATGGCGAGCAATTGCGCGCGCGTGTCTTGATCCATGTCTTTCATTCCCAGCACATCAAGAAGCCTGCGCAACAATTCATCACGCAAAGCGCCTGTATTTGCATTGGTATTCGAGCTGGTGCTGGTTTGATTGATCGCGCTGGACATGGCCGTGGCGCCATCCAACATCAACTGCGCCTTGCCCAATGTTCGTCCAAATTCAAGCAGCGCCAGTCCATTGCGTGGATCGGATGGATTCTTTGCCAGACGCTCACGCAGCAACCGCTCGCCTTGCGTGGCCTGCATGGAAAGCGAAACACGTTGCGCATCCGCGATGGCGAGTTGCCCATTTTGCAAAGACAGATTGCCGCCCGCCTGAAGCGGACACTCGCCAAGCGCGCGCCCAGTGGCGGGATCCAGCAGCAACACTTTGTTTGTGAGCGGCACCGCGAGAAGTGGCTGGCCATTTTGATCCGTGCCCAAAGCGCATTCTCCGCGCACGGGATTTCTTTCGCTCAACTGATCGGACAGTTTCCAAAGCGTGTGTCGCGGATCATTGATGTCAAGCGCCACAACATCCTCACCCAAAAGATAAATGCGTGATTGATCAGCCAATAAGGATCGAGCCGCGGGAAGTTGCTCGCTCACGCCAAGCATGGTGGACCACTTGGTGGATCCATCTTGCGCCGACAAGCACACCAATGTGCTTTGATCGGGCTGAATCCAGAACACGCAATCGTTGGCCACCACGGGCGAGGGAAGTTGCCATGGCGGATTGGCCGCGCGCGGCTCACGAAGCGGCGCGCTCCATCGACGCAACCAAATCACATGGCCATTGCTTGAATCCATTCGCGCCACCACTCCCAAACTTGTGGCGGCGATGACATCTCCATTGAGTTGCGTGGGTGAACTCAGCGGACGCGAAACGGCCAAGCGAACTCCGCCCGCGGCGCCCAATGAATTGGCCCAACGCAAGGCACCTGTGTCGCGGTCGAGCGCGATCAACCACGCCGCGCTTTCAAGCCGGGAATTACTTTTGCGCGCCTGCACCACAACCACATCATTGACAATCAACGGCTCTCCGTGCGGAAACAATTCGGCAAACGCATCCGTGCGCGCGAGTCGATCCAAATAAACATCCCACAAGCGCACGCCGGTTCGCAGCGAAAGCGCCGTTATTTTGGCCAGACCAGATCGCTCCTCCGAAAGAGCGTGTCCTGGCAATGTGACCACCACATCATCCGCGCACGCCGCCACGGCCAAATCGCTGGGAGCCAAAGTCGCGCGATCACTTGGCGAACCCACGTTTTCTTGCCAGCGTCGCAATCCAGTTTGCAGATCGAGCAAGCGAACAGTGACGCCGTCCGCGATCAGCAAACCATCGGCAGTGAAGCGCGCGGTGCTTAGAAGCGCCGATCCATTGATGGCCGATTCTTGCTGCTCACGAACATGCGATTGCGG
>SXGQ01588054.1_pt1 | contig 15237 bp, 6 predicted proteins | sample 3178371 | NCBI WGS metagenome assembly SXGQ01 (sample SAMN11356859, study PRJNA531348) | freshwater metagenome | isolation source: freshwater sample F1-20 | place: China: Fuxian Lake, Yuxi | collected 2017-12-25
CGGGCCATCACCGCACAGGGCCCCATCCAGGCCGAATGCACCGTCTCCACCGGCCCCGCCGTGACCGCCCAACCCACCCGTGCCGCCGCTGCCGCCAGCTCCGCCTCGGACGCCGCTGATCAGGTTCTGATGGAGTGTCGCACCGAGCACCGAGTTCGCGCGGATGCCGTACGCGCTCGCTCCGTTGCCGCCGGGCCCGGCGTGACCGCCGCTCGATCCGTTGCCGCCTTTGGCGCCGCTGCCGCCGGTGCACACCGGTGGGAACACGAACTGGTTGTTCTGACGCCCCGACCCGCCGTCGCCGCCCCAGCCGCCCATGCCGCCGCTGCCGCCGAGGCCGCCAGCGCCGCCCACAACATCCTGGATGATGTTGCTGACCATCACAGGAGAGCTCGACTCGGCGCTCAAGATGCCGTACGCCGCACCGCCGTTCGCCCCTCCCACGCCGCTCGACCCGTTGGTGGTCGCATTGCCACCCGCGATCCCGTTGCCGCCCCATGCGGTTGCATGGGCGCCGGGAGCACCGTCGGTGCCGCCCGCGGCGAAGGCGCCGTCGCCGCCCTTGCCCCCGCGAACCCGCAGGATCACGTTCCGCGCGAACTGCGGGCTGACCGGACCGGTCACAGAGATGCCGTACGCCTCACCGCCGACCTGCGCGGGCGCGTCGTTCCTGCCCCGGGGTCGATTGATCCCGGCGATGTCGGTGATCTCGCAATCGCTCACCGAGATGCTCGCGCTCTCCATCAGGATGCCGTGGCCCAGGGTGTGGCGGATGCGGGCGTGCGAGATGCTGCCGCCGCTGCCGCTGACGTAGCGAACACCGCCCCAATCCCCGGCCTTGGGGTCGATGCTCACCGAGGTCATGACCACCGGGCTCGTCGCCGAACCGTTGATCGTGAGCGATCCCCCGCCGAGCACGGTCCATGAAGTGCCGGGCATCATGCGGACGGTGACTCCCGCTTCGATCGTCAGTGCATTGACGACCGTCACGCTCTGCGTCACGACTCGAACACACGATCCGTTGGAGGTCGACCAGACGTGGTTGCCGATGATCGGGCCGCCGACTTCCAGCTCATCCGCAAACCCGTTGCCGTTGGTGTCGTGCAGTGTGCCGTTCAGGATGTCGCACAGATCAAAGATGCCGTTGCAGTTGCCGTCAAGTTCTGTCTCGCAGATGTCGGCCATCAGGTTGCCGTTGCAATCTGAAAGGTTGCCCAGAGCGATCTCCTCGTAGTCGGGGATGCCGTTCGCGTTGCAGTCGAGTACGAACTCGTGGACACCCAGGTCGATCCGACCCTGATGGCGGGGCTCTCCGCCAAAGTCGTAACGGGGATTGCCGGGGTTGTACGACTCCGAGCCCGCATTAATCGCCGGTGAACCGGGCTGCAGGCGATAGTCCTCGTCGCCGGTGCCGGCGATCCCGTCCGGCCCCAGCGGATCAATGAACAACGGTTCGATGTAGATCATGCCGTCGTTCGACGACCCGCCCGTCTTGGCGATGCTGTGGCTGATGTACACGTCCCCTTCAAAGGAGTCGGCGACCGAGGGCACCCCCTCATCCCAGAGAATCGAGTCACGGACGTAGACCGGAGAGATCTGGGAGTGGATCGCCTCGTCAGGTCCGTTGCCGAAGAACGTGCAGGAGCTCACGTTGGTCTCGGACTCGTTGCTCCCCCCGACCACGCAGACGCCGGTGTTGCCCGCGAAGATGCTCTGGTGCAGGTTGAGAATCATGTCGTCGGCCCCCGAGGACCGGTTCACGACGATGCCGCCATTTGGCCCGAGGCCTGCGGCATTGCGCTCGAAGCGGCAGTTGGTGATGGTGCTCGGCACGGGCATGTCCTGGCCGAACATGCTGATCGCACCGCCGGCGTTCGCGGCATTGTCACGGAAGAGGCAGGATGCCGCGCTCAGTCGCACGCGGCTCGCCCAGATCGCGCCACCCTCGCTCCCGGAGCCCGCGCGGTTCGAGATGAACTCGCAACCACCGAGCTCGAGCACGAGATAATCCCCGCCCGGCACCGCATCGACGTTCATCGCGGCGATCGCGCCGCCCTGCTGGACGGATTCGTTGCTTTCAAACAGGCTGTTGAGAATCGTCAGGGTGCTCGCCGGTCCCAAGCTGACACTCAGGCTCACCGCGGCGCCCCGCAGCGAGGATGTGTTGCCGATGAACGTGCTCGACTCAATGCCCCACCCGCCGCGCCGGATGAAGATGGCGCCGCCGTCATACGACGAGTTCCCGATGAACGTGCAGCCCACCACGGTCGGTAGACTGCCGTCGCTCACGAACATCCCGCCGCCGCGACCGATGAACGCGCCCGGCTGTTGGGCGCTGTTCGCAACGAACCGACAACGGTCGAACGTCGGCGAGCTGTTGAACACGTACGCCCCGCCGCCGCGGCGCTGGCCTTCGGTCAACGTCCCCTTGCCATTGGTGACGGTCAAACCAACGAGCCGTGATCCCGGGCCTTCACCGCTGACCGCCCGCACCCCCGACCAGTCCGTGTCGCCGGCACTGATCACCGTGTCCTCCACCACCTGGGGATCATCCGGATTGGTGCTGGTGATGATGACCGACTTGCCAGCGAAGCTGATCGCTTCGTGGTACACGTCCGGTGGCACCACCAGCGTGTCGCCGTTGCTCGCAAAGGCGATGGCATCACGGATGCATCCATGCCAGGTGCCCTGCACCGTGTTGTGGACCCGTCCGACCTGCACCGTCGGCTGAAACGTGCACGCAAAGTCGAGCTGGATCGTCGGCGACCCGCCAGGGCCCTGATAGCCGGTGATCGTGGTCGTGCCCAGCGACTGCTCACCGGCGGCAAGCCCGGTGAACGCACCGAGCGCCACACCGCCGGGCTCGTCGGAGGTGATCTCGACGCGGTCGATCAGCGTCTCCCATGATGTGAAGCCGTGCCCCGTCGCCGCCACGTCCGTCGTGCTCACCGCCGACACCAGCGTCGACACGAGCTCACCCTTCTCATAGAGCCGCATCGTGCACGTCCTGCCGGTGGCGAGGGAGCCATAGTAGATGTAGAAGGCAGTGACCGGCGGGTCAAACTCAAACGTCGCCACTCCACCCGCCCGAAGGTCGACATCCGACACCATCGGCGTTGTGCTGCCGTCGAAGATCGGGCAGTACGGCGTCGCGCCGATCCGCGTCGAGATCGTCACCGTGCCCGTCGCGAGGTGCAGCGTCGCAGGGCTCGGCGAGCCGCTCAGGCACGACCCGCTGTTTGCGCTCGGATAGAACCGGTCGAACGCGTACGCCTCGTGGCAGCGGGCATCACTCATCCAGACGTTCGCGTTCCGCTCATACTCAACGATGTCCGTCCCCGCCGCAGCGGGACTGCTGAGAGAGGCTAGGGCCGCCAGGGCGACCAGTACTCGACGATGGGACCGGACGATGAGGCGCATGGCGGGGCTCCTTCCGCGCGGCCGTGAACAGCAGTGCCACGCTGGAGGAACGGACGACATCCATGCCCGCCGCGCCTTGACCAAGCAGGGATTTTTGATACTTTCAGTGCTGAAGTGCGGCAAATGCAGGCCAGTCCAAGGCTTAGCGGCGGTCCGAACGGCCGGGCACGCCGCGAGAAAGGTCAGAAAGGCGCCCTCTGACGCATCAGAACGAGCGACAGACCGTCACTTCGTTGCTCAACCGGGTTGCATCTCACGACCAGTCCGGTGGAGGCGGCGAGTCCGCCGCAGCAGAGCTGCTGGCCATTGTCTATGACCAGCTCCGTTCGCTCGCAGCCGAGTTCTTTCAGGACCAGAAGGCGGGCCACACCCTCCAGCCCACAGCTCTTGTCCACGAGGCGTATCTCCGCCTTGTCGATCAGTCCATCGAGTGGCAGAACCGCAACCAGTTCTTCGTCGTTGCAGCCAAGGCCATGCGGAGCATTCTGGTGGATCACGCCCGCACCCGCGGACGCCTGAAGCGCGGCGGGGACTTCAAGCGCATCCCGCTGAACGAGGCCGATGCGACGCCGGTGGCGGTTGACGAGTCGACCGTGCTCGACATCGACGAGGCCATGACCAGGCTGGCCCAGCTCGATGAGCGCAAGGCGCGGCTGGTCGAACTGCGGTTCTTCGGAGGGCTCACGTCAGAGGAGGCCGCCGATGCGCTGGGCATCTCGCGATCAACGGCAGCAGAAGAGTGGAGAATGGCCCGCGCCTGGCTGTATGCCCAGATGCGGAGCGATACTCCGTGAGCACGACGGCCGAGCTGTTCCGTCGAGTCGACGAGCTGTTCCGCGCAGCACTGCGCATCGAGCCGGATCAGCGTGGTGCTTACCTTGAGGAGCACTGCGGGGGAGATGCCTCGCTGCTGTCGCAACTGCGTGCGATGCTCGACGCCGACGGCATCGAACACGGCGTCCTCGATGCACCGGCACTGGGCCGCTCGTTCGGCGTCATCTCCGGGGATGCCGCGTACTCCGTCCCCGACCGCATCGGACGCTACCGCATCATCCGCGTAATCGGGCGGGGCGGCATGGGGGTCGTGTACGAAGCCGAACAGGACCAGCCGTCACGCAGGGTGGCGCTCAAGGTCATCCGCCCGGCCGCTGTGATGTCGCCCGGCATGCTCAGCCGCTTCCGTCACGAGGCGCAGATGCTCGGCCGCTGCAAGCACCCGGGCATCGCGCAGATCTACGAAGCCGGCACCGACGTCCAAGGCGAGAGCAGCCGACCCTACTTTGCGATGGAACTGGTGATCGGACGCCCCCTGCTTGAGTACGCTCGGTTTCATCACTTGGACACGAGACCGCGGCTCGAGCTTCTGGCGCAGGTCTGCGACGCCGTGCACCATGCACACATCAACGGCGTGATCCATCGCGACCTCAAGCCCGTGAACATCCTCGTCACCGAGGAGGCCAGCGCCCCCAATGCACCCCAGGGGCGCACCACAGCGCAAACAAAGGTGCTGGACTTTGGAATCGCCCGGTGTCTCGACGCCGATGCCTGCACCGCGACGGTCAATACCACCGCCGGCGCCCTCCTCGGCACGGTGGCGTACATGAGCCCGGAGCAGGCGGCGGGCGACCCGGCGACGATCGACACACGCAGCGATGTCTACGCTCTGGGCGTGATCGGTTACGAACTGATCTCCGGCCGACTGCCCTACGATGTACACGGCAAACTGATCCACGAGGTCGTGCGGGTGATCTGTGAGAACGAGCCCTCACGGCTGAGCTCGGTCACCCGATCCCATCGCGGCGATCTCGAGACGATCATCTGCAAGGCGCTGGAGAAGGATCCGGCTCGTCGGTACCAGTCCGCCGGCGACTTCGCGGCCGACATCCGCCGTTTCCTGCGGGAGCAGCCGATCTCCGCTCGTCCGCCATCACAGTTCTACCAGCTCCGCAAGTTTGCGCGGCGGAACCGGGCACTGGTGACCGGGGTGGCCATCGCATTTGCAGCGCTCCTGATCGGCACCGGAGTCGCCGTGCAGCAGGCCGTCTCGGCCACGTCCGCTGCCGCTGAAGCGAGGCAACAGACGTACCGCGCCTCGCTGGTGGCCGCCGCGTCGGCATTGCGGTATCACGAGGTCGACGATGCCAGACTCCAGCTCGACATGGCCCCGGCACAGCTCCGCGGCTGGGAATGGTCTCATCTCTACAGCCGGCTGGATGACAGCCTCCGCACACTCAGCACGGGCTTCGTTCCGATGTGCATGGCCATCAGCCCAGACGGCCGCACCGTTGTCTCGTGCAACTCCGGCGGAGCCATTCGTGCGTGGTCTGTTCCAGGCTTCACGGTGCTCGGCACGTTCCAGGTCACCGGGAGTGTCCAGCAGCGACGCATCGCCCGACTGCAGTTCTCGCCCGATGGCCGCACGCTGCGCGCCGATGCGCAGGAGGGCTCGACCCAGATCGATATTGAGTCGATGACGCTCGTCTCCCGGGATGAACTGCCGATCGGGCCGCGCAGCGCGGACGGACGGTTCGGCGTGGCCTACACGCGTGGAAGCCAGAGCAGCGTCCGGCTCATCGAAGTGGCGACAGACCGTGAAATACTGCGCATCAGGACCCCGGTGGATACGGACGCCCGCTGCACCTTCTCGCCCGATGGAGACCGCTTGTTGCTGTGCCTTCCTGACGCCACGGGGGCGTCGATGTACGCAACCGGCGCCGGCGAACTCCTCTGGCGCCGACCCGATATCGCTGGCGCCATCGGCACGGCGTTCTCGAGAGACGGCAGGGTGGTCGGAATCGGAACGAACTCCGGGGTAGCCCATGTCGTCGACACCCGGAGTGGCAACGACCTGACCGTACTGACCGGCCACACGGGCTCCGTCACCGCGATCGGCTTCAGCAAAGATGCGACGCGTGTTGCAACGGCATCGAGCGACCGCAGCCTCGGCCTGTGGCGCGCTGCAGACGGTGTGCGATTGAGCGCCATGCGGGGCAGCAGCGCCCCAGTGGTCGCACTCACCTTCTCAACCCCTGTCGACGGAGTGCGCGAGACCTTCGTCACGCTCGACGCCGACCGATTCATCAAGTGGTGGGATGCGGGAGCGACCTCCGATCCCTTCGTCCTCCGCGCGCCGGCGACCGTGTACGGCGTCGCGTTCTCACCCGACGGCTCGCGCATCGCCGCAGCCTGCCTCGGCGGCGATCAGCCGCTGCGCCTCTGGGACATCGCCTCCCTGCGTGAACTGCTGGCCGCGTCCGACGGCAGCCTCAGCGCCATCGCCATGGATCCCAGCGGAGATCGCATCGCCGTCGGACGATCCACCACATCGCCGACATCGGTGATCGGCGCCGACGGCCGCGAGCAGACCAGCATCGCGGGGCACTGGTGGCGGACGAACTGGGTCAGCTTCGCGGGCGATCAGGAGCTGTGGTCCCTCGGCAACGGCGGCCGGCTCGTCGCCAGTGACCTGCGGACCGGCGAAGTGATCCGGCGACGCCTGTTCGCGCCGCAAGCCGCCGGTGAAGGGTGCCGGGCGGCCGTCACGCCGGATCGGTCGCTCATCGCCGTTGCCTCCGGCAACGACATCCACCTGCTGAAGCACACGACATGGGAAGAGGTCGGCGTCCTCAATGTCCCACGGGGCAACATCTACGCGCTGGCATTCAGCCCGGACGGACGCCTGCTCGTCAGCGGCGGCACCGACCGGACGCTCCGGGTCTGGGACGTCACCACATGGCGCCTGATCGCAACGATGGACGGGCACACCGACGAAATCTTCGCGGCCATCTTCAGCCCTGATGGCCGCCGCATCGTCTCAGGAGGCCGCGACCGTGTGATTCGCATCTGGAGCACTGAAACTTTCGAGGCGCTGACAACGCTCTACGGGCATACGTCGCTGGTGTACTGCCTTGCTTTCAGCGCCGACGGACAGATCCTCGCTTCCGGCGGCGGCGATGCCACGGTCCGCCTGTGGGACACCAAGCCGTACCGCTCACACTTCACTCCCATCATTGATGGCGATGCGCAAGCCCCGGCGCCGGCACGCCCCCTGCCATCCGAGCAACCGATCGAGATTGCGCCGCTCTAAGGCAACGACCGGCCGGCCCCAGACGAACGTGCATCACGAAACGAATCCGGCCCCCGTTCAGGAGGCCGGACCCATGAAGTCATCCATGCTCAGTGCGGCGTCGATCGCGTCTGCACCGCAGGACGCGACGCACGCAGGCTCAGGGGCAGCCGAAGCCGAACGTCGAGAGCATGACCGAAAGATCCGCCCCGTCCACACGCCCGTCGGCGTTCACGTCGGCCCCGCCGCACCCGCTCGACTGACGCTCCACAGCGCCGACATCCGACCCGTCCGAGCCCGGTGCGGGCGTGGAGCCCGAAACCACGAACGGTCGGCTCTTGCCCAGTTGATCAGTGATCACCTGGGCGTCGGGGACGGCGGCATCGATGCATGGGCTGCCCGGCAGCGGTGTCCGCACATACATTCCGTTGATGATCTGCACCGGCGACAGCATGGCGTTGCTGAAGATGTTCACGCCTTCCAGGCTGTTCCCGGTGAGCCCGCCTTGCCCGGTGATGTTCGCTTCCGTGCCGGCGCCGGCCGAGTTCTCGGACAGCACACAGTTCTTCACGCGGCAGGCGAGGGTGGAACCGGTGTTCTCGATTGCTCCGTTCGGCAGGCCGCTATCGCCGCCTGTGTTGCCGGTGATGGTGCAGCTGATGAAGTCGACTGTGCCCTGACCGGACACGCCTCCATTCCAGATCCAAGCGACTCCTGCACCGTTGCTGCTGCTGTTGCTGCAGAAGGTGCAGTTGATGAACTCGAGGTCCTCTCCCGATGGCTTGGCCACCGTGATCACAACGCCGGCGTAGAACCCTCTGTTGTTGACGAAGCTGCTCGATCGGACCGTGCCCGTCAGCGACTTCGCACCGCCCCAGTTCGGGTTGAAGACGCCGGCTGCGAGGACACCGTCATCTCCAAAGTCGCGGAACACGCACCGGTGGACATTGAGCTTGGCGTTCAACTGGAAGAACACCGCGGACTGTCCGCCATGAAACTCCAGATCCAGCAAGCCCAGTTCGATGTCCGCAGTGTTCTGAACACGAAGGATGATTCCCGCCGAGGTTCCGTCGATGCTGATCGCCCGAGATTCCGGTCCAACGATGGTGACCGAGTCAGTCACGAAGATGGTTGAGAGGAGGCGGATCGAGCCGCTCAGTGCGGGATGAAAGGTGATCGTGTCCGGCCCCGGCGTGATGTTGGCCTGCTGCACGCACGCCCGAAGCGTTCCGGGGCCGTCGTCGAACAGGCTGGTGACAGTGAAGCTCGCGGCCCCGGCGTGACCGGCGGCGAGGGCGAGGCAGGCAAGAGCGGTCGTCAATGCGGTCTTCATGGTCGTCTCCTGGATGAGGTGGTGAGCTGTGGAGTTCCAAACATGTCCCGAACGCCGGATCGCCTTCAAAGGCGTCCCGTCATGGACAGATGCGAGAACGCCGCGCCCAACCCTTCACACCCTGGAGAAATTCTTTCGTCTGGTGTGTGTGAGGGGGCGCGAGGTAGGATGGCAAGGCCGGGCCAGGATGGCCCCCTCTGGGTGTATCTGGAGCGACTGATGCAGCGGCCCACCGAGCTTCTTGCCAAACTGGCCGATGGCGATGCCGCAGCGACCAGCGAGCTCTTCCCCCTGGTCTACGACCAGCTCCGCGCGCTCGCCGGCGCCTACTTCCGCAACGAGCGGCCCGATCACAGCCTACAGCCCACCGCGCTGGTGCACGAGGCGTACATCCGCATGATCGACTCGTCGGCCCTCGCATCCGCCCCGCGCACGAGGGTGCACTTCCAGGCCCTGGCCGCCCGTGTCATGCGACAGATCCTCGTCGACCACGCCCGCGCCAAGGGCAGCGCCAAACGCGGCGGAGACCGCACGCGTGTGAACCTCACCGACATGCCCGCCAGCGGCGCCGAATCGGTCTACGACTTTGAGTCGATCGACACGGCCCTGGTTGAGCTCGCCGCCCTCGACCCCAGGTCGGCTCAGGTTGTCGAGCTGCGATTCTTTGGAAGCCTCACGCTCGAGGAGGTCGCGAACTACCTCGGTACATCGCTGTCATCCGTCGAGCGCGACTGGCGCTTCGCTCGCGCCTGGCTGATGGACCGCCTGACCTGGAAGGGAACGGAGTGAACCCCGGCCAGTTCGAGCGCGCACGCGAGTTGTTCGAGGCTGCGATCGAACGCCCGCGCGCCGAGCGCGACGACTACATCAAGGATCGCTGCGGCGACGATGCCGATCTGCGTCGCCACGTCGAGCGGCTGCTCCGCCAGCACGACCACGCCTCGCTCCCGCTGGACATGAGCCCCCTCGAAGCCCCGTTCCACGCCGCCATGGACTCGGGCCACGCCGGCGTGACCGGGCTCTCGATCGGCCCGTTCCGCGTCATCCGCCTGATCGGGCGCGGCGGCATGGGCGAGGTGTACGAAGTCGAGCAGCAGCACCCCCAGCGCCGCGTCGCCCTCAAGCTGCTCCGCGCTGGCCTCCGCTCCCCTGAGTCACTCCGGCGATTCGAGCTCGAGGCCCGCGTCCTGGGACGCCTGCAGCACCCAGGCATCGCGTGCATCCACGAAGCAGGCATGCGACACATCGCCGGCGCGGACCAGCCGTACTTCGTCATGGAGCTGGTCCGCGGCCGATCCCTCGACGAGCACGCCGCCGCTTCGCCGACCGATGCCAGGGGCATCCTTGACCTGTTCGTTAAAGTGTGCGACGCGGTGGAGCACGCCCACCGGATGGGCGTCGTGCACCGCGACCTCAAGCCCTCGAACATCCTTGTTGACGAATCCGGGAACCCGAAGGTCGTGGACTTCGGAGTCGCCCGCCTTGTCGACCCCAGCGAAACCGCACGAAGCATGCACACGGCCGAGGGACAGCTTGTCGGCACCCTGGCGTACATGAGCCCGGAGCAGGTCTCGGGCACTGCGCACGAAGTGACGTCGAGGTCCGACGTCTATTCGCTGGGGGTCGTTCTCTTCGAACTGCTGACCGGCCGGCTTCCCCACGACGTCCGCGGACGATCACTGCCCGACGCCGCACGCATGATCCATGAGGAGGACCCGTCGGGCCTGGGCACGGTGAACCCGGTCTTCCGTGGCGATCTGGACACGATCGTCGTCAAAGCCCTCGACAAGGACACCACCAGGCGCTACGGCAGCGCAGGCGAACTCGGAGCCGACATCCGGCGCTTCCTGAACGACGAACCGGTCCTCGCTCGCCCGCGCACCGCGACCTACCAGCTCCGCAAGTTTGCACGGCGCCACCGCGAGTTCGTGATTGGCCTCATCATGACCTTCGCGGCCCTCATCGCCGGGCTGATCGCCGTCTCCTGGTTCGCTGTCGGCGAGTTTCGGCAGCGCCAGCTCGCGGAGAAGATCGCGGCACAAGCTCGCTGGGAGAGCTATCGCAACTGCATCGCCGCGGCCGACCGCTCGTTGCGCCTCGCCGATGTGCCGCGAGCCATTCGAACGCTGGACTCAGCGCCCGAGCAACTCCGCGGCTGGGAGTGGCGGTACCTGCGTCGCCTCGCCGACATGAGCGCGCTCACCATTCGCGCCTCGACCGCCCCGGTGCGTGCGGCAACACTCGCTCACGGGGCCGTGTGGACCGGCGACGACGAAGGAACGCTCGCCCGCTGGGACGCCGCCGACGGCCGCCCGCTCTCGTCCGTTCTGGCCCATGAAGCCGGTGTCTCGGTCATCGCCCTCTCGCCCGACGGCAGCCGCTGCGTGACCTGCTCGCCTGCGGGTGAACTGGCCTGCTGGAGCACCTCCGACGCCACGCTGCTCTGGCGGTTTGCGGGAACACGACCGATCCATGAACAGGCCTTTTTCCCCGACGGCTCCCGACTGGCGGTGCCGCTGCCGCGTCGCGTCGCGTTCATCGACGCGGCGACCGGGCAAGAGTCCGGCTCGTTCGCTCTGCCCGTAGATCAGGGCGGGGAGCCCGCGGTCGACAGCTCCGGCAGGCTGTTGCTGTGCATGCTTGGTCCTGTGGTCGTGTGCTTCGAAATGACGACGCAGCGTGAGCTGTGGCGACGCGAGGCCTACGCCGCGCACTTCTCCGCCGATGGCTCACGCGCCTGGGTCTTCTCCGGGTTGGCTCAGGGCATCCAGGTCATTGATGCCCGGTCGGGACAGCTCGTCTCGGACTTCACGAGCGCTGTTCCCCTTCGGTTCGGCTCATCAGGTCCGTGGGTCCCCTCGCTGACCGGCACATCGACCATCTCCATGCTCGACCCGGACACGGGCGCGACCTCTCTCACGCTGCAAGGCCACCAGGACGACGTGCTCTGGGCGTGGGTCGTGCCCGAACTCGACAAGGTTGTGACATCCGATGCCGGCGGCGTCACGAAGCTGTGGGAGACCCATCGCTGCATTGCGGCATTCGAGATCCCTCCTTCCAACGACACCGTTCTATCTGGCGCAATGCTCCCCGGTGGCCGTCGCGCGGTCACCGTCGGGTGGGGGAGCGTGAAACTGTGGGACCTCGGCAGCGGAGCCGAACTATGGACCCGGTTCCCGCTGCGCCGTGAGCTTCATACAGTTGCGGCCAGTCCCGATGGTTCACTGATCGCCGTTGCAGGGCATGATCGGATGATCGCGGTGGTCAGTGCGGATGACGGCCGCACCGTTGTGACGACACCGGCGTTCGACAGCTACGTGCGGCAGGTGCGGTGGAGTGGCACAACGACATTCCTGGCCTTGACAGACGACGGCACGTGGCACGAGGTCGCCGCTGACACTGGCACGTTTATTCGCACAGGACCGATCGACGGCCCGACGATCCGGACGATGGCGCTCGCCCCAGACGGACAGCATTGGGCCCTGGGCGATGACCGCGGGAACGTCTGGCTGGGCCCCCTTGATTCACCCGCGCAACTCGACGCCGGCAACAGCATCGCGCCGACAACCAGCATGACGTTCGACAGTACGGGAACGCGACTGGCTGCGGGCTACCACGACGGATCGGTTCGGCTCTGGGATCCCCAGTCCGCACGCTTGCTGTGGCGCGCCGCCTCACAGGGTACGGGAGCCGCACGCGATGTCGCCTTCTCACCCGACGGATCACGCATTGTCGCGGGCCTCAGTGATGGCCGAGTGCTCGTGATGGACACCGCGACGGGCGATTCGCTCATCGAGCTCAACACCGGCGCCTCAGCGGCCTGCTCGGTCGCGTTCACGTCGGACGGCGCGAGCATCGTCGCCGTGTACGGTGCGCCAGGAAGAAGCACGGTATTTGAGGCGACGCCACTGATCGACGACCTTGCAGACCGGGTCATCCAGTCGCAGGCACGAGCGCTGGTCGATGACCTGACCGACCGCCTGCACTTCGCCCAGGAGGTCGCCGCGGCCGCCGGCAGCGCACCGGACACAGCCCCACGCGTCGCGCACGCCGCGGCACGCCTCGCGGCTGCCCGAGGCGACAATGCCAACAAGCTGAACTCTGATGCATGGACGATCGCACGCTTCCCCGGACGCTCGCCCGAGGACTACACGCTGGCCGTCGCCAAGGCACGGCGTGCGTGCGCGATCAGGCCCGGTGACCATGCGCTGCTCAACACGCTCGGCGTGGCGCTCCTCCGGGCAGGGCTGCACACCGAATCGATCGCAGTACTCAAGCAGTGCATCGCCATGCCGCGCCCGCCCGGCCAGCCCGCACACCCGGTTGATCTCCTGGCGCTGGCCATCGCCGAAGCACAATCGGGCGACCTCGACGCCGCCCGAGCAACACTGGCTTCCGCGCACGCCAGCCTGGGCAGCGGCCGCTTTCCATCTGATCCCGAGATCGACTGGTTGCTCTCAGAAGCCACCGGAGTGCTCAGCACGCGCTTACCCGAGCCCGGCTCAGGCGCGCCGGCACCCGTCGATTGATGCGTGCGACCCAGTCGCCCACCGCTGGCGCTGTTCGAAACGAGATCATGGTCACCCCGTGAAACGCAGTTCGGCAGCGGCTCTGCGCCTGTCGGCAAGGCCGTGCCCGCACTCGCGATCGCAGCTCACGGCGGACCGTGCGTGTCTGACCTGCTCGTGCATCGCGACCCACACACATCACGCGGGCGTCACGGTGCCAGCATCCGCATCGTCACGAGATTCGCCGGATCGACCGCGTCACGTCCGCCCTGCTCGAACGCCGAGATGCTGTCGATCGTCGTCTGTGCGATCGCGGCCACGGCCTCCCGCGTGAAGAACCCCTGATGGCCCGTAACCAGCACGTTGGGAAAAGTGAGCAAGCGCATGAAGATGTCGTCCTGAATCACCTGGTTTGAGAGGTCCCGGAAGAACAGGTCCCCTTCCTCCTCATACACGTCGATCCCGAGCGCTCCGAGATGTCCGGACTTGAGTGCCACAATCACCGCTCGCGTATCGATCACCGCGCCGCGGCTGGTGTTCAGCAGGATGGCCCCGGGCTTCATCATCGCCAGCGCCCGCGGACCGATCAGGTGGCGGGTCTGCGGCGTCAGTGGACAGTGCATCGACACCACGTCGGACGCCGCCAGCAGCTCGTCCAACGCGATGTACTCCACGCCCAGTGACCGGCACTGGGCATCGGGATACGGATCCGAGGCAACCACGCGGCAGCCGAACCCGAGCATGATCCGGGCAAAGACCGCACCTATCTTACCGGTGCCCACCACGCCGACGGTCTTGCCGTCGAGGTTAAACCCCATCAGACCCTCGATCGAGAAGTTCTGCTCGCGCACACGGTTGAACGCGCGATGGGTCTTGCGGTTCAGAGTCAGCAGCAGCGCCACCGCATGCTCGGCGACCGCGCAGGGCGAGTACGCGGGCACGCGCGCGACCACCATCCCCAGCTCCACGGCCGCCGCAACATCGACGTGATTGAACCCGGCCGATCGCAGCGCGAGCAGGCTGACGCCCCGCTGCCGCAGCGCTGAAACCGCCTCGCGATCCGCCCGGTCACCCACAAAGATGCACGCGCACGCCGACCCATCCGCCAATGGTGCGGTGGCGGGGCTGAGCGACTCCTCGCGGAACACCAGTTCGTGCCCCGCGGAGTGATTGGCGAGGGTCAGGAACTCTCGTTCATACCGGCGGGTGCTGAAGATCGTCACACGCATACACATCTCCTGGCAAGCCGGCCGATGCAGCGGGCACCGTGGCGTCCGGTCCAGCCACCGCCCTCCTGGCAAGGCCTCAGTTTACACTCTGGTTCGGGACAACCCTGACGGTCCGGCGCCCCTATCATCACGGCCCCGGTTCAGACAGCCCCCCACGGGCCTCCCGGATGACGGCCCCTTCCGGATCACGCACCCCCACCCCCGTGCTGCTCACTGCCCGCTCCATCTCGAAGACACACAGTCTCCGTACGCTGTTCAGCGGTGTCACACTCACCATCGATGATGGCGAGCGCATCGGCCTGATCGGTCCCAACGGCGCAGGTAAGAGCACGCTCATGCGGCTGCTCGCCGGGCTCGATGAGCCCGATGAGGGCGCGATGGTCGCCGCCAAGGGACTGCGGGCCGTCTACGTGCCGCAGCAGGACCTGTTTGCCGACGACATGACCTCGCGAGCCATCCTGACCGACGCGGCCATGGTCGGACTCAGCGGCGACGGCGGCGTGCACGACGAGCACGAGGCTGAGACCCAGGCAGACATGATCCTGGACCGTATGGGCTTCGATCCAGCGCACGCCGAGGCGCTCGCCGTCACGCTCTCGGGCGGTTGGCGCAAGCGGCTGTCGATCGCCCGGGCGTTGGCCCAGAGCGCCGGCGCGCCCGACCTGATGTTGCTCGACGAAC
>SXGQ01188342.1_pt1 | contig 15235 bp, 10 predicted proteins | sample 3178371 | NCBI WGS metagenome assembly SXGQ01 (sample SAMN11356859, study PRJNA531348) | freshwater metagenome | isolation source: freshwater sample F1-20 | place: China: Fuxian Lake, Yuxi | collected 2017-12-25
AACCGCGCTGAACCTCTGCATCGAGGCCGACAAGCAAGGCCTTTGGGAGCAGTACGGGGTGCGCATTATCGGCGTCGACATCGAGGCGATCCACATCACCGAGGACCGCGACAAGTTCAAGAACTTGCTCGACCAGATTGAGATTCCGTATGCGCCCGCCAAAATCGCGACCAGCTACCTCAAGGGTAAGGAGATTGCGCAGGAGTTTGGCTACCCCTTATGCGTTCGCGCTTCATTCACTCTGGGCGGAAGCGGAGCCAGCTTCGTTTGGACCAAAGAAGAGTTCGATAGTGCACTTCAGCGCGGTTTGGAGGCCAGCCCCATTCACGAGGTCATCATCGACAAGGCCCTGGTAGGCTGGAAGGAGTTTGAACTCGAGCTTCTGCGCGACGCCAACGACAACGTCATCATCATTTGTTCGATTGAGAACATGGACCCGATGGGTATCCACACGGGTGACTCGATCACGGTGGCTCCGGCAATGACGCTGTCAGACACCACCTACCAGCGCATGCGTGACATGGCCATCAAGATGATGCGCTCGATCGGCAACTTTGCCGGAGGCTGCAACGTGCAGTTTGCAGTGAGCCCCGACGAGAAGGAAGACATCGTGGCGATTGAAATCAATCCGCGCGTGTCGCGTTCGTCGGCCCTAGCCTCGAAGGCAACCGGATATCCGATCGCCAAGATCGCAGCCAAGTTGGCCATTGGCTACACGCTGGACGAGTTAAACAACCAAATTACCAAGACGACGACGGCCTATTTTGAGCCGACGCTGGACTACGTGATTGTGAAGATTCCGCGCTGGAACTTTGACAAGTTTGAAGGCGCAGACCGCCGCCTCGGACTGCAAATGAAGTCCGTAGGCGAGGTAATGGGTATTGGCCGAAGCTTTCAAGAGGCGCTCCATAAGGCGGCCCAGTCGCTCGAAATTCGAAGGAATGGGCTAGGAGCTGACGGCAAGGGCCTAACCGATCAAAAGGTGATTCTACATAAGCTCGAGCACGCCAGCTGGGACCGCGTGTTTGTTCTCTACGATGCCATGCAGATGGGGATTCCGCTTCGTAAAATTCACGACATCACCAAAATCGACATGTGGTTCTTGCGCGAAATCGAAGACCTCATGCGAACGCAGCGTCGCCTCGAAGAGCACCAGCTTGGCACACTGCCCAGCGATTTGCTGCTCGAGGCCAAGATGAAGGGATTCGCCGACCGCCAAATTGCCCACATGGTGCGCTGCTTCGAGAGCGAGGTGCACGATCTGCGGGTGAAGCTCGGCATCGAGCGAGTTTGGAAGCTCGTGGACACCTGTGCGGCGGAGTTCCCCGCACAGACTCCGTACTACTATTCGACGTTTGAGCGCGGTTCGGGCAAGCCCGGAGCGCTGAGCGCCCGCAACGATAGCCCGTCGAGCGACCGCAAAAAGATCATCGTTCTCGGTAGCGGTCCCAACCGCATCGGCCAGGGAATTGAGTTTGACTACAGCTGCGTGCACGGGGTGCTGGCGGCCAAAGAAGAGGGCTTCGAGACCATTATGATCAACTGCAACCCCGAAACGGTCTCGACGGACTTTGATACTGCCGACAAGCTCTACTTCGAGCCCGTATTCTGGGAGCACATCTACGACATCATTCGCCACGAGAAGCCCGTGGGCGTCATCGTGCAGCTCGGCGGCCAGACGGCCCTCAAGTTGGCCGAAAAGCTCGACCGTTTCGGAATTCCGATCGTCGGAACCAGCTACCAGTCGCTCGACCTCGCCGAGGACCGAGGACGCTTCTCGACCCTGCTTCACGAGCACGGAATTCCATACCCGCGATTCGACGTGATTACCCGCCCGGACGAGGCAATCGCTGTGGCTGAAAAGCTCGGATATCCCATCTTGGTGCGTCCCTCCTATGTTTTGGGTGGCCAGGGAATGAAGATCGTGATCAACCACGACGAGCTCGAGACCCACGTGGTGGAACTGTTCAAGGACTTCCCGGGCAACCGCGTACTGCTCGACCACTACCTCGACGGCGCCATTGAGGCGGAGGCCGACGCCATCTGCGACGGCGAGAACGTGTACATCATCGGAATCATGGAGCACATTGAGCCCTGCGGCGTGCATTCGGGCGACTCCAACGCCACGCTGCCGCCGTTCAACCTCGGCGAGCTGGTAATGCAGCAAATCGTCGACCATACGCACACCATTGCACGTGCACTCGGCACAGTTGGGCTCATCAACATCCAGTTTGCGATTAAGGACGACACCGTGTTCATCATCGAGGCGAATCCGCGGGCGTCGCGCACGGTGCCGTTCATTTGCAAGGCCTATCAAGAGCCCTACGTGAACGCGGCCACCAAGGTGATGCTCCGGACTAAGAAGGTCACCGACTTCATATTCAACCCCAAAAAGGGCGGATGGGCGATTAAGGTTCCGGTCTTCAGCTTCCACAAGTTCCCCGACGTAAACAAGACGCTGGGGCCGCAAATGAAGTCGACCGGCGAAGCAATTTACTTTATCGAGTCGCTGCGCGATCCATTGTTCCGCAAGCTGTACAGCGAGCGCAACTACTACTTGTCGAAGTAAGCGGCCAGTTCCTGAGCGATGCCGAGCCGCGTGTAGCGGTGCCGGGCCTCGAGGCTGGCTCCCTGGGCGGGACATTGGGCGAGGGCGGCGGCGGCTTCTTGCGCGTCTTCATAAAGCCCGCCCGCTTCAGCCTGGCGTAGAATGCGGTCGGCATCTCCGTCTACGGGGCCAAATCCCCAAATCGGGCGGCCGCTGCCGAGGTATTCGAAGAGTTTTCCCGTAAGGATTCCGCGGTTGTTGGGCAGCTCGGGAATCAGCAGCAGTAGGGCGTCAGCGCCCTGAAGTAAGGCCACGCTTTCGGCGTGCGGTACGTAGCCTTTAAATTCCACGCGGAGGGGCAGCTCGCGGGCTAAGGACTCGAGCGCATCCTGGGCCTCACGGGCCGGTCGTCCCGCAAAAATGAGCCGCAGTTCGCCATGCGCGCCGCAATAGGTGCGCAAAGCCGAATACAGCGCTTCAAGCGGGTAGTCGAGGGTCAGGGTACCCGTGTATACCAGGCTTCGCACGGCGTTCTGCGGTACCGGGGCCTGTTCGTCAAAGTCTGCCGGATCGTAGCCGTTGGGCACGACCAGAAATTTGGCAGAGTCGCCGCCAATCTTACTTGCCAGCAGACGCTTGAGGTCATCAGAAACGCAGAGCACCCGCTCGGCGCGCTGCAAAACCTTGCGCTCGAGGGCGGCATCGCGGCGGCGGGCCCAAGCCGACGGGTAAAACATGCGGTAGTAGTAAATGTCGGTCCAGGGGTCGCGAAAGTCGGCCCACCAGCGCAGCCCGTGCTGCTGCAGTTCCAGCCCAATCAGGTGGGTGGAGTGGGGCGGACCGCTCGTCACCACCAAATCAAAAGGCGCTCGGGCATGCTGCCGCAGGGCTTCGTCGACCGCGTATCGGTTCCATCCGCGCCGGGGGTCCGGCAAAAAAAAGTTGCCGCGCACCCAGCGCGAAAGGCGCTGGATGGGGCCCGGCGCACCGGCCTGGTTGGCAAAGCCACTGAACGGAACCTCCTTGCGGCGGGTGAGCTTTTGGTAGGCGCCGAACCAATCGCGCGCTCGGGTTGTGTGCACGCGAATACCCTGGGTTTCGGCCAACAGGCTCTCGTCGCGCAGCGGATAGGTTGCATAGGCCTGGTCGACGGTGAGTACCTCGACGTCGTGGCCCAGCTGCTTGAGGGCTTGGGCCGTTTTGAGCCAACGCTGCACGCCCGGTCCGCCGGCCGGGGGCCAGTAGTAGGTCGCGACGAGGATGCGTTTAGGCACTGCGGCGGCGCTTGAACTCGATCCAAAGGGCGAATCCGAGCGAGGCGAGCAGCAGCAGTGAAAAAGCGCCGTCGATCGAGCTTCCCGTCGTGTAGGTTTCGGGCTCAAAACGGAACACGACCTCTTTGGTGCCCGCCGGGATTACCGCCGCACGGAGCACGTAGTTGACGCGGGCCACGGGAACCTCCACGCCGTCGGCCGTGGCCACCCAGCGCTGCCCCGGGACTTCATAGAAAATCTCCGAAAACACCGCCGCAGAGTTGGACGTCAGTCCCTCGACCGCATAGGTCATGACCTTGGGGTCGTACTTAGTCAGGGTGATGCGCGCCGTCGAATCGGGCGCTTGGGAGTTCAGCAGGCGCTCGGCATGCACGCCCTGCTCCACGATGGCGGTCTGCATCGGGTCGAAATTGCTCAGCGCGGCCATGGCCTCGTCGGCGTTGGCCACTTGGCGAACCTCGGCCGGGAACCAGGCATTGCCGCAGGCGCTCATGTTGGGCTGCGCCTGCAGGATTCCGGTTTGGGGATCCTGCGTGATGACCCACTTGGTGTTGAGCATGCTGTAGGCCGCAATGTTGCCCTGCGAAAGCTGGCGCTCGATCAGGTCTTGGTAGCGCGCGAGCTTAGCGCCGTGGTAGCCCCCCACGCTCTTGTGGAAGTAGGATGTGTAGCTGTCGCTGGTGAGTCCCGAAGTCGTGTTGTAGACGCGGTAGTGCAGGTCGGTGTCTTTGAGGATGAATTCGTCTGCCGGGGTCGGAGTGAAGGCCGACTTGAATTCGCGCTCGGTTTGGAATTCGTCGCTTCCGAGCTGGTCGCGGTCAAAGCCCCACTGGTCAACCGCCACGAGGGCAATGAGGGCGCCGGCAAAAACGGCGGGCTTAAGGCGGCCTTTGAGCTGAAGCCATAGCACTCCGGCGGCCAAGGCCACGAGAATGAGGCTGCGCCAAGCCGAGCTGCGCATGAGGCTGGCGCGGTCGGTTTCCAAAAGCGAGAGGTCGAAGCCCTGCTGGGCGAGGTTGGCGTCGTTCAGCCCCTCAAGCGAGAAGAGCGCCGGCCCGAGGAGGGCGACCAACGCGGCTATTCCGCCCGAAATACCGGCGGCCAGGTACAGCGAGCGCTGCTTTTGGGCGGTATCGCCTTCGCCCGTGAGCCACTGCTGAAGTCCGACAAAGGCGAGGTAAGGAACCGCCAAAAAGCTCACGACCAGGGCCATCGAGGGCACCCGGAACTTGTTGTACAGCGGCAGGTGGTCAAACAAAAAGCGGTTGACGAACTCCGCGTTGCGCCCCCAAGCCAGGATCAAGCTTACGGCCAGGGCGCCGAGCACCCAGTTGCGCGTCGCGCCGCGCACGGTGACCGCACCCAGCACAAACAAAAAGAACACGACCGCCCCGAGGTAGTAGGCGCCGTTGACCATGCTCTGGTCGCCCCAATACAGGAAGGACCCGGCGTACTGGTTCACCGTTTCCTTGAGGCGTTCGCCGCCCAATCCCTGCTGCTGGAAGACGCGGGCCAAGTTTTCGTAGGTTTCGGTACCCTCGTAGTCCTGCTTGGCTCCGCCGCCCATGAGGTTGGGAATGAAGAGGTTGAGCGACTCCGTTACCCCATAGGACCACGACATGGCGTAGTCAAAATCGAGGCCCTCGGCCTTGGCTGCGGGGGCCGCGCCCGTGCTGTCGGGGAGGGGGCTCAGGTCGGAATGTCCGCCGCGCATCGTCGCCTGGGTGTAGGCGTAGGTCGACCAGAGGTTGCCAAAGTTGGGCCCGATGCCGACGACGGCCGCGCCAAGCAGCAATGCCGAGCGCAGCACCCAAGCCTTCACTTGGCCGGAGCGGGCGAGCTCAACCCCAAAGGCGACCGCAATGGCCAGCGCGGGAATCGCCGTGTAGTAGGTGATTTGGAAGTGGTTCGCGTGGATGTTGAGCCCGGTGGCCAAGGCGGTGACGGCAAATCCGGCCGCAAGTTGGCCGCGGTACACCATCAGAATGCCCAGGATCACCGGGGCCATGTAGGCCGCGGTGTGAATTTTGGCGTTGTGGCCGGCGGCCAGCGAAATGATGAAGAATCCGCTAAACCCAAAGGCCAAAGCACCGGCCACGCTCAGCCAGGGCTGCACTTTTTCGGCGCGAAGGAGGGCAAAAAATCCGAGCATCAGCAGCCCGATGAGGTAGACGCCGCTGTGCTCCACCAAGGGCTTGCGCAGGGCCGCGTCGACGTAGCTCAGCACGTTGTTGGGGTAGAGCGTCGACATCTGGAACGTCGGCATGCCGCTGAACATCGCATTGGTCCAAAGCGGTTCTTCGCCCGTGGCGGCGCGGTAGTCCACGATTTCTTTGCCCTTCGCAAGGCCTAATTTGATGTCGTCTTGCGGAATTTGCTTGCCCTGAAACACGACGGGCGCGAAGTAGGCAAAATTGAGGGCGACCACGGCGAGCACCGGGTAGAGCCACGAGCGGCTGGCGTTGCGAAAGAGTTCGTTCATAGTCCGCAAGTTTACGCCAAAAATCTTCGCGCTTTTTGGCCTTGGCGAATGCTGTACCTTAGCCAACCGATGGCGGTTACCAGGCACGGACTACTTCGCACGTCGGGCGCGGCGCTGGCGTTCACGCTGGGCGGAATGCTCCCGCTGCTCTCGGGATTCGTGCTCTTGCCGTACTACACCCAAATGCCGGCGGCCGATTTTGGTCTTTTTGCACTCTACACGGGCGTCTACGTGCTGGGCCAGACCGTGATCAACTTTGGCGTCGACACCTTAGTCGGCGTGACCTACGTCGAGCACCACGACCAGCCGGCAGCCCTTCGAGCGGTCATGTCGGCCCTGTTCGGGTTCATCCTTCAGACCGGATTCGCCGCCCTGGGCCTTTCGCTGCTCGCCACGCTGTGGTTTGCGGAATCGACGCTGCTCCCCTGGAACGAGCTCGCCGTGGCTTCGGTGCTCTCGTCGCTGTGCTACGCCCTGTTCAAGACCTACAGCAACGTGCTCATCAACCAGCAGCGCCCGGTTCCCTATTTGGGGCTGGCGGTGCTCAATTTTTCACTGGTCCTTGTGGCTACCCTGGTGGCCTTTCGGTTCGACGGATTTCAGCTTCGCGCGCCGATCTGGGGCCGCACCTTAGGCTTGGCTCTCAGCGCTGCCGTCGTCTTGCTTCTGTGGCTGCGCAGCTTTGGAATCCGCTGGGATCGCAGCCAGTCGGTGGGCTGGGTTCGCGTGCTCTACCCCATGGTGGCTTACAACCTACTCGGATGGGGGCTGCGCTTTGCCGACCGGTTCGTGCTGCAGGGGAGCTTGGGGCCCGAAACCGTGGGCCTTTTTGACTTTGCCGTCAAGCTTGCCATGGTCTTGGACTTGATTCAGGTCGGACTTTTCAACGCCGTGCTTCCGCGCATTTACCGGGTGTTCAAGGAGCGCGGATTCCTCGACGGACGCGAGGTGCTCAACCGCAACCTCCACAGCTTTACGGCCCTCGTGGTTCTAGTCATTCCCGTGCTGTACGCCGGGCTGGTGGGCCTACTCCCCTTGGCGATGCCGCGCCCCGAGTTTGCGGCCTCCTACCTCTGGGTGGGACCGCTCCTTTGGTCCCTTTCGCTGCGCGGAATGTTCAATGTCTACCTCGCCCCGCTGTTTTACTTTAAAGAAACCAAGCTTTTTCCGCGGTTTTATGCCTTGAGCATGGCGGTTTATCTGCCAGTGCTCGCCGTGCTGGTCGCGCGGAACGGCGCCGAGGGCGCCGTTTGGGCCTCGGGTGCCGTGGCGCTGCTCCAGGTGGCTTCGGTCCACCTCGTGTCGCGGTCGCGCTACCCCATGAACTACAACGTGCTGAAAATGCTCGGACTGCCGGTCTGGGGCGCCCTCAATTACCTGTTCATCACCTCGGCGGTGGACGGCATCTGGCTGCAGTCGGCGGCGATGCTTGCGGCCAACGCAGCGGCGGTGGCCCTCTTATTTGCGCGGGAACTCCGCTCCCTGCTGCGATGAGGGTGCTCTGGGTAACCAACTGGTATCCGTCGAACGAGGCGCCGCATCGTTCGCCGTTCATTCGCGCCCAGTGGTTGGCGGCCCGTGCGGCGGGCGTCGACGCCGACCTGCTGCACCTCGACATATTGACCGGCGCCTGGATGCCCAGGGTTTCGTGGCAGCGCGGACCCCACGGCGAACACGTGCTCCGCGTCACCTGGCGCGGTTGGAAGCTGCTCTACCACCTTCCGTGGCTCGCCGCGTCCTACGTGGCCTGGCGCTATCCAGGTCCACGTCCCCAGCTCATTCACGGCCAAGTCCTTTTGCCGGCCGGAATCACGGCCGCCGCCCTCGCCCGGTACTGGGGCTTGCCCTTGGTGCACACGGAGCACTGGAATTTGGCTCCAGCCAAACTTCAAACCCGATTTTGGGGCTTTTGGGGCCGTCGGGCCCTGCGTCAGGCCCGCTACGTGCTGCCCGTTTCGGACCACCTGGGGGCGGAGCTGCGCGGGGTGCTCCCCGGACTGCCCGTCGAAGTGGTCCCCAACGTGATGGACTGGTCCCGCTTTGCCTACGCGCCGCCGTCGACCCAGGCGAAGTCCGCCCGGTTCACGGTCTTGAGCGTGGCGCAACTGATTCCCCTCAACCGGTTCATCAAAAAGACCGAGTGGACCCTCGAAGCCCTCGCCCTGCTGGCGCAGCGCCACCCCGAAGTGGAGTGGAACTACGTGCACGTCGGCGGCGGACCCCGGCAGGCCGAATTGACCGCCTACGCCGAGAAGCTCGGCGTGCGGGCCCAGTGGTTGGGGCACGGCGCGCCGGGAGCCTGGTCGTCCCTTGAGGTCGACGTGCTGGCGCATCCGACCCTCGACGAGACGTTTGGGATGGTGGTGTACGAGGCCCTTCACCGCGGAATCCCCGCGGTGGCCACCGACATTCCGGCCTTTCAACCCTGGCTGTCCGAGCCGTTTGGACGGCGGGTCGCTCCGGGATCCGTGGCCCTAGCCGACGCACTCGAAGCCTGCTGGGCTTCGCCCTGGAAGGTTGCGCCCGACGCGCTCGACTACCCAAAATTTGAGGCGGCCCGGGTGGGGAGCCGCCTCAACGAAATCTACCTTAAAATTGGGGCTACTTCTTGACCCGAGTCCACGTGGTGGAGCGGCCGACGAAGCGCATTCCGAGCATGTAGCCTTTGAAGTAAAGCGAACCGTCGCTGTTGAGGCGCGCGTAGCAGTCGTAGGAGTTGCCTGATTTGGTGTCGTAAATCTGGCCGCCGGCCCATTCCTTATCGTCGGCGTCCCACTTGAGTCCCGTCAAGATGGTGGTGCCCTGCAGCACGCGGCTGCGCAGCTTCACGTCAGGGTTGAGGTTGTCTTTTTTAGGGCTCGTGCCGTCGGGGTTGGTGTTGTTTTTCACGTACACAATGCGTCCGCGGTACTCGGTTCCGACCTTATAAATTTCGACTTGTCCGTCTTTCTCGGCATTCCACCACACGCCCAAAAGGTCGTCGGCTTTTTGGGCCCAGGCTGAAAAACTGAGCAGCACGGCGGCGCCCAAGTATAAAAATCGTTGATTCATGGTATTTGTTTTTTTAATTACCGTGAATGTAAACGATTTTTTGCTTCAGCCATCGAGGCGTTGAGTTCAAATCCAATGATGAGTCCGATCGCGTTGACGTAGATCCAGAGTTGGATGATCATCAGGGTGCCAATGGATCCATACAGTTGGTTGTATCGGCTGAAGTCGGTGACGTAAATGCCAAAGAGGTAGGAGGTGAGCCAAACCAGCAGGGTGGCGAGCAGGGCCCCGGGCGACACAAAACGCCAGGGCGCGGAGCGCATGGGTCCGAAGTAAAACAGCAGCGAAATGGAAAGCAAAACCAGCCCAAGCAGCACGATCCAGCGGCAGGCCGCGGCCAACCAAGATCCGAGTTCGCCGTCCAGCCACTCGCTCACGTACACTTCGCACAAAGTCAGGGCGGTAATGCCCAAAATCAAGAGTACAGACAGCGCCAGGGTCAGCAAGAAGGCGGCGAGGTACTGCGACCAAAATCCGCGCACGTTGAGCCGGTGCACGGACTGCCCGAAGTTGCCGATGAGCGACAGCGTTCCGTTCGTGGCAAAAAAGAAGGCCGCGACGACGGTCAAGCCCAAAAGGTCGCCGCGTTTGATGGTCAAAATGTCGGTAATGGTGGAGTAGGCCGCGTCAAAGCTGTTGGGGGGCAGCACGTCGCGCAGGAGCTTGAAGAGTTCCGACTGAAAGCCTTCGACGGGAATGAAGGGGATGAGCGTAAACAGGAAAATGACGCCCGGAAAAAGCGCCAAAAAAAAGCTGAAGCTGATGCTCGCAGCCCGACTGGTAACCGCGCCCTCGTAGATGCCTTTGCCAAAAAAAACCGCGACGTCGTAGGCGCTCAGTCCGTCAAAGAGCGGAAGCCTTAAGTTCTGGGCGGTGGTGCGGATCACGCGCCAAATGGACGATGCGTTCAATGAGGGGCGTGGGGTTAAATCCTTCGGGCCTTAAAATTAAGGTCCACGGCCGGAGCCGAGTGGGTGAGGGCGCCGACCGAGATGTATTGGACGCCGGTTTCGGCAAAGGAGCGCAGGGTTTCTAGAGTGATTCCGCCGCTCGCCTCCAGTTCCTTTTGGCCCGCGTTGAGGGCCACGGCCGCTCGGCACTGGGCCGGGGTAAAGTTGTCGAGCATGATGCGGTCGACGCCGGGGAGGGCCAGGGCTTCGCGCACGTCGTCGAGGCAGCGGCACTCCACTTCGATGGCTCGATCGAGGCCGCGCTCGGCCAAGTAGGTTTCGGTGCGGAGCACAGCCTCGCTAATTCCCCCCGCCAGGTCGACGTGGTTGTCTTTGAGCATGACCATGTCGTGCAGGCCGACGCGGTGGTTGCGGGCTCCGCCCACCTGAACCGCCCATTTTTCGAGCATGCGCCAGCCCGGCGTGGTTTTGCGGGTGTCGAGCAGGGCGCACGGGAGGTCGGCGATCTGGTCGGCGTAGCGCTGGGTCTGAGTGGCCACGCCGCTGAGCCGCTGGACGTAGTTGAGCAGGGTGCGTTCCGCGCCTAGAAGTGCGCGCAAGGGGCCGCGGACTTCGGCCGCCACTTGGCCGGGGTTCAGTCGGTCGCCGTCTTCTGCGAACCAGGTTGCACTTAGGTCGGGGCTGACGGCGCGCAGCACGCAATCGGCCACGTCGCGCCCGGCGAAGCAAAGGGCTTGCTTGGCCTTCAGTTCGGCACAGCCCTGCACGCCTTCGGGCAGCGCGGCGTTTGAAGAGTGGTCCCCCGCGCCCGCCCCAGTGCCCAAATCTTCGTGCAAGCTGCGCTGAATGTGGGCGTCGAGGTCGGCGGTGTCGAGGTATGCGCTCAGGGGCTTCATCTTTGTGGGGCTCGAGCCAAAGGGGCTTGGGGCGGAACCCAAACTTACGCCACAGGTGGAAATCATTCTTTTAGTCGTTGGGTCCACTCAGGTGGGGTATGCCAAAGAGGGAATTGCGGACTTTGGCAAACGCTTGAATCACTACACCCGTTTTCGGGTTGAAGCCGTACGCGACCGCGCGGCCCAGAAGTCCTTTGTTAAGGCTGGAGATGTGGTCGTACTGCTCGACGAGCGCGGAACCCATTTGACTTCGGTCGCCTTTGCGGACCGACTTCAAAAGTGGATGAATGCGGGGCCGAAGCGCCTGATTTTTGCGGTCGGCGACGCCTACGGTTTTGATGCCGAGTTTCGCGCCGGGGCGTCGTTTGAGCTAGCCCTGAGCGCGATGACGTTTCCGCACGACTTGGTGCGGGTGCTCTTTGCCGAACAGCTCTACCGAGCCTTCAGCATTTTGCGCAACGAGCCCTACCACCACGAGGGTTGAGGTCGTAGGTTTGCCCTATGCAGTCGGTGCTCCAAAAACTCATTAAGTCCTGGGACCAGGGTTCGTTTGAGCCCGTGTATGTGTTTGCGGGCGACGAGCCGTTTTGGGTGCACGCGGCGACCGATGCCCTGCTCCAGCGCGCCCTTCCCGAAGCCGACCAGGCCTTCAACCAAAGCGTGCTGTACGGCCGCGACACCGACGCCCGGGCCGTGGTTTCTGAGGCCAAGCGCTTCCCCATGATGGCGGAGCGCACCGTCGTGGCGGTGCGCGAGGCGCAGGACCTGCGCAACCTCGAGGACCTCGCCGCCTACGTGGCCCAACCCCAGCCGCAAACCGTGCTGGTGGTCAGCTTGACCGGCAAGGCCCTCGACAAGCGCAAGGCGCTCTACAAGGCCCTGAAGCCCGGCCTTTCCTACCACCAGTTCGACCGCGTCCCCGAATACCAAATCGCGGGGGTGGTGGCCGAACTCGCCCGCGAACGGTCCCTTAAAATCAGCGAAAAAGCAGCCTCGGTCCTGGTAGAGAGCTTGGGCGTCGACCTCTCGGCCATCGACCAGGAACTGGGCAAGTACGCGGTGGTGCTCGGCGAAGGGGGCGAGGTGACGGCGGCTACCGTTGAGAAGTACACCGGGTCCAGCCGCGAATACAATCAGTTTGAACTGCTCCGCGCGCTGGTGGCCCAGGATGCCGACCGCAGCTACCGCATTGCCCGCAGCATGATGCAGCACAGCCGTTCGAGCCCGCTGATCTTGGTCATCGCCACCCTGTATGGCACCTTTTTCAAAGCGCTGGTGTACCAGAGCTTGGGGGCGCATCCCAATCCCAAAACGGCCTCGGCGCAGCTGGCGGTGTCGGAATTTGCTCTGCGCGATATCGCGCGCGCGGCCCAAAACTATTCGGGGGGGCGCTTGGCCCGCATCGTGGGTTATCTTCGCGAGGCCGATCGCCAAGCCAAAGGACTGGGGTCGCCCAACTTACGTGATGCCGACATTCTCGATGAACTTTTGTTTAAAATCCTGTACTAGCGCCCTTTTCGTCCTTCTATTGGCCCTTGCGGGCGCGACCCCACTGTCCGCCCAAACCACGGGCGGCCTGCGGGGCCTCGTGGTCGACGGCTCCGACCAAAGTCCGCTCAACCTCGTTCAGGTTTCGCTGACCGCCGGGGGCAAACGCTACGAAACGTTTACCAACAACGACGGCTTTTACCAAATCAACGCCATCCCGGTCGGAGCCTACAAGCTGAGCGTTTCGCGAGCCGGCTACAGCAGCCAGACCCTCGACGTCAAGGTGGTCGCCGACAAAAACTCCTTCAACCGCATCGCCCTCAAGGAATCGACCGTCGAACTCGACGACGTCACCGTCGACGCCCGCAAGCAAGAAAAGCAGACCAAGGTTTCCACGGCGGTCGTCCAGCTCAACCCCAAGTCCATCGTCACGTTTTCGATTGGCGGCGAACCCGACCTCGTGCGGGCCCTCCAGGTCATGCCCGGGGTGATTACCACGGGCGACCAGGGCGGTCAGCTGTACATCCGAGGCGGCGCGCCCATCCAAAATCTGGTCAAGCTCGACGGAATGATTCTCTACAATCCGTTCCACAGTATCGGCTTTTTCTCGGTTTTTGAGACCGACATCATGCAGTCGGCCGACGTCTACACGGCGGGTTTTGGCGCGGAATACGGCGGACGCACCTCCTCGGTAATGGACATCCGCACGCGCACCGGCCGCCGCGACCGCATTGCCGGCAAGGTGGCGACCTCGACCTACCTCGCCAAGGGCTTGCTCGAAATTCCCGTCGGCCGCAAAAAGGACGGAATCGCGCCGAGCTCCTTGCTGGTTTCGTACAAGCAGTCGCTGCTCGACAAGGCGGCGCCCATTTTTTACCCCTACGTCGCCACAGAATACGGCGGCCTTCCGTTTCAGTTTCGCGACATCTACAGCAAGTACACCCTGGAATCCAACGGCGGAAACAAGTTCAACGTCTTTGGTTTCAACTTCAACGACGCGGTTCGCTTCGCGGGCAACAAATCCATTTCCTGGGATTCCTACGGCTACGGGACCGACTTCACCGTCGTTCCCGCGGCGTCCAACACCATTTTGGAGGGCCACCTCGCCCAGAGTGCGTACACCATCACATCGACCGAGCTCGAGAACCGTCCACGCTACTCCACCATTAACGGCTTTAACGGCGGACTCGACTTTACCTACCTGCTGCGCAAGGCCGACGAACTCAAGTACGGCCTTGAGTTCATTGGCTACTACACGGACTACCAGTACACGAACTCCGTTGGCCGCACCCTTCAGGACGAAGACAACACCACCGAGCTCGGGCTCTACTTTGACTACAAGCGCCAGCAGGGCCGGTGGTTGATTCAGCCGGGCATCCGCCTGCATAATTACGCCACCATGGGCATTTTGCGTGTGGAGCCTCGCCTCGGAGCCAAGTACAACGCCTCAGAAAACCTGCGCTTCAAGTTTTCTGGCGGGCGCTATTCGCAGAACCTGATCGCGGCCAATTCCGATCGCGACGTGGTCAACTTATTTTATGGCTTTTTGAGCGGCGGAGGCATCGACCTGCCGAGCAGCATCGGCAGCGAACCCGTTACCGGTCGACTGCAAACGGCCGACCACCTGGTCCTGGGCGTCGAATTCAACCCCGCCCCCAAATGGAACGTCGAGCTGGAGGCCTACGTGAAGCGCTTCAACATGATTACCAACGTCAACCGCTACAAGCTGTACGACGACAACGAACAGTACGCCAACCAGCCGGAGCGCCTACGCAAGGACTTTATGGTGGAGCGTGGACTCGCCCGAGGCATCGACGCCTTGGTTACCTACGAAGACAAGAGCTGGTACTTCTGGGGCGTGTACTCCCTGGGCAAGAGCACGCGCTTTGACGGACTGCAGGAATACAACCCCTTCTACGACCGCCGCCACAACGTCAATTTGGTCCTGGCGCGCAAGCTCCCAAAGGACCTCGAGCTCAACGTGCGTTGGAACTTCGGAAGCGGATTTCCCTTCACCCCGATCAAAGGCTACTACGAACTGCTGCCGTTTACCAACCCCGACGGAAGCCCCTGGATCGACTACCCCTTCCCGAGGCGCAACGGCCAAATGGGAATTTTGTACGGCGACCTCAACAGCCATCGACTTCCGGACTACCACCGCCTCGACGTGACCGCCAAAAAGGCCTGGGACCTTGGAGAAAAGCAGCATTTGGAGGCCTCGTTTGCGGTGACCAACGTCTACAACCGCCGCAATATCTTCTACTACGACACGCCTAAGGCGCAGCGCGTCAACCAGCTGCCAATTATGCCCACGCTCTTGCTGAGCTACTCCTTCTAATGCCCTAACTTTGCGCGAACCTCGCAGCGCATGGCAAATCAGGCTAAATACATTTTCGTCACCGGTGGTGTAACCTCGTCGTTGGGCAAGGGCATCGTCGCTTCGTCCCTCGCCAAAATTCTGCAGGCCCGCGGGTTTTCGGTAACCATCCAAAAGTTTGACCCCTACCTGAACATTGACCCAGGCACCCTCAATCCGTACGAGCACGGCGAGTGCTACGTGACCGACGACGGAGCTGAAACCGATT
>SXGQ01390192.1_pt1 | contig 15234 bp, 12 predicted proteins | sample 3178371 | NCBI WGS metagenome assembly SXGQ01 (sample SAMN11356859, study PRJNA531348) | freshwater metagenome | isolation source: freshwater sample F1-20 | place: China: Fuxian Lake, Yuxi | collected 2017-12-25
CCCGAGGACATGACGCTCGGCCTCGTCGAGCCACTCCGTTCGCTTTTCAAAGACGAGGTGCGACGGCTCGGATCCGAACTGAGCCTGCCCGACGAGATGGTCTGGCGCCAGCCGTTCCCCGGCCCGGGACTGGGGGTGCGAATCATCGGCGAGGTCACCCCCGAGCGTGTCGCCACGTTGCAGGAGGCTGATGCCATCGTGCGCGAGGAAATCCGCACCGCCGGCCTCGAACGCGACATCTGGCAGGCATTTGCAGTCCTCGCCGACATCCGCTCGGTCGGGGTCATGGGCGACGAACGCACCTATGGCCACCCGATCATCGTCCGGGCCGTGACCAGCGACGACGCAATGACCGCCGACTGGGCCCGCCTGCCCTACGACCTTTTGGAAAAGATCTCGAATCGGATCGTGAACGAGGTTCCGGGGGTCAACCGGGTCGTCTACGACGTGACCTCCAAGCCCCCCGGCACGATCGAGTGGGAGTGAAAATCGGGTTACCCTTTAGTTGAGAAGTCGCATCAGCCATCGATGCGACCGGGCCAAGGGGGTACGTCCCATGAAGATCCGTTCAGTAGCCATGGCAGTTGCGATCGCCGTCGCGGGTATCGCCGTACCGATGTCGATCGGAACCGGTGCAAGTGCGGCGGCAGGCATCACCGTGAAGGGCACCGCTCCCGGCGCCGCCAAGGCATTCCTCATGACGAAGAAGGGTCGCGCCTATCGTGCGAACGTCGATGCGTCCGGCGCGTTCACCATCACCGGTGTGCCCGCCACGGTCGTGAAGAACGCGACGCTGCAATTCACCGACTCGACGAGCAAGTACCTCGGCACCGCGGTGTTTCGCGTGGTGAAGAGCGGCAAGTTCTGGAAGTCCATCGTCGGTCTGAAGGCGATGAAGCGTGGAACACTGAATGTCGGGGCGCTGAAGAACATGGACGGCTGGTACAAGGCCGCCAAGCCCGCAGCAGCAGGAACTGCGGGTGTGCGTGCTCGCGACAAGTCAGGCAAGCCGAAGGGCGCCGGCCTCGCGGGTCGTGTGAAGTTGGTGACGGCCAAGGTCGCGACGATGTCGACGCTACAAAAACTCGCTGCAACCACGTGCCCCGACGGCAGCCCGAAAGATGCCGACCTGAACGGCACCGAGACGGGTCAGGACCTCGATTGTGACAGCGTGCCAAATGCGATCGACGTCGATGACAATGGCAATGGTTCGCTCGACATCCTCGACCAGTCGACCAACGATCGCGATGACAAGAGCAACTACACCGCCAGCATCGCGACATACAGCGACATGCGCGCATCAATGGAGTCGAAGTTGAACATCAACGCCCCTGGGGCAACGCTGAGCAGTTTGACAACCAACATCGGAAGTCTGCTGAGTGGTAAGGACGCAAGTGGTGGAGGTTTCAGCCTTGCCGTCTTCCTCGGTGATTGGTCCCTCATTGCCGCAGCTGGGACCGCCCCTGACGCCGTCTACATCGAGTGTCCGGGAATCAAGTGGTGTGATGCAGTTGGAGGGACGGGAACCGCTCTCATCAATGGAAACTCTGAAATGAACGAGATTTCTGGCGCAGCCGAGTATTGGAAAACCCCAAAGGAATGGAAGTCATTTGCGAGCACGGAGTTTTCGCAAGCGGGAATCAAGGCAAGCGACAGTTACAAGACGAATGGTCTCTACAAATTCACCCAGAACAACCAGGTTCGGTGGGCGGCTTTTCTGACGCCGAACTACAAGGAAGCCGATGTTGCAACTGTCGTCCGGGCCAACGACGTCATGATCTTGCACTCCGTTGCGGGCGGCAACGACGTCGCAATTCCTGTGACCGTGAGTCCGTTCTTTGTCACTACGCCGTACCTGAAATCGGCTACCGCTGACGGGGTGAAAGTCGACAAAGAGAATGCAAACTTCGGCAAGGGCCACATGAAGATTGGCTCTGACGGAAAACTCGGACTCGAGTTTTGGAGGCCACAGCGCATGGTCCTCGAAGGTGAGACGGGACCGGCCGGATTTGAGTCCTTCAAGTCACAGCATGGTCTGAACTATGGAATCAACGTTTCTTCGGCTCGAATAAATGGTCAGCAGATTCAGCCGAGTGCTGAGGTTGGATGTGCGGGAGCGGAAGTTGACAGCTACTACAAGAGCACGACGCTGAAGACATCGACAAAGTCATACGGAGATCCGGCGGAGGACCCGGCATCTGATTTCTGGGCGCTGAAGGACGAAACCGGTGACAGTGACCCTGACAACGTGCTCGACCTCGAGATCAACCTCAAAGACTGTCTCAGCAACCATAAGCCGGCTCATTTCAGCAAGCAGCGCCCGGATCTGGTCGGCAAAACCGTGGGTGAGGTGCTGAACATCAAGTGGAGCGACTTTGTGTCGAGCGGCGACAACTGGATTGAACTGACATTGACAGGAGTGGGTTCGCCCTCGACGAACGGGTACAACCGTTCGGTGCTTCAATTCCGCGTTTACCCATCCGCGTGGAACGGCACCATCGCCGGTAGCTCGGGTTCGGGCAGTAACAACAACTCTGGCAGTAACAACAACTCTGGCAGCAATAACAACTCGGGCAGCAACAACAACTCGTCTGGTAGCTCGTCAGTTGTACGCATCACACCGACGAATTCGACGGCAAGCTTCACGGTGACGGGTATGTCGCAGTCGAGCTGCAATAAGACATACGCGGCGACAGATGGTTGGTGTTCCAGCCCTGCTACCTCAATCACGATTTTTACGTCTGCAGCTTCGGTCGCTGTCGATACGGGATCGTCCCCGAGCATCAAGTGCTCAGCATCGAACGGAGGAAAGTTGCTCACCTGCACGGTGCCAGGCGGAGAGCCTGAGTTGCTGCTGAATGTGAAAGCGACGACGTAAGCCACGGTTTAGGCCGCTTTTCGCGCGAAAACTGCACTGAACAAATGAAGAATCTGTCGAAAGTGGGGGTCTTCGGGCCCCCACTTTTGTCATCTCCGTAGAATCAGTCAGGTCATGTTCGAACGCCCCCGCGCCCGACTGATCGCACTCGTTCTCGGGTGTGCCTCGCTTCTTGGCGTCGCGGTGCCGATGTCGGCGTCGGTCAGCGCGTCGTCAGCGAACGTCCAGAACCAGGTCAATGCGCTCTTCGACGAGCTCGACCGGCTCGAGGCCCAGATGGACGTGGCCTCCGAGCGTTACGCCGAAGCCGTCGCCATGCAAGACGACCTGAAGCAGCAGATCATCGACTCCGAGGCGCGGGTCGCCCAAAAAGAGGCCGAACTGTCGACGATGCGCCGCGACCTCGTGAAGGTGGCCCAGCAGGCGTTCATGAACGGGGGCCGCAGCAACAGCCTCACCTCGCTTCTCACCGACCCGGGTGGCTTGAACGCGACTGTCCAGCGCGAGCATCTGCTCGCCGTCGCCCTGAACTCGGGTGCGAACTCGACCGACGAGGTCGACGCGCTGGTGGAGGATTTGGAACTCGAACGCGAGGCGTTGGAGAAGAAGCAAAAGGCCGCCGAACGGGCTGCCGATGCCGCAACGGCCCAATTCAATTCGGCTGAGGACCTGGCGAATTCGTACCAGCGCAAGTTGAACAAGGCCCGGGCGGACCTCGGCGAGGCGCTCGCAATCGAGCGCGCGCGGCGCGATGAACTTGCGCTGCAGCGTTCGGCATCGCTCGCCGCGAAGTACAAGGCCGAAGCCGCGAAGTACAAGGTGAAGGCCCCGTCTTCGAAGGCCGGTGTCGCGGTGCAGGCGGCTCTCGGACAGTTGGGTGTGCCGTACCAATTCGCGCGCAGTTCGCCGGGCGTTGCATTCGACTGTTCGGGACTCACCAAGTTCGCGTGGGCACAGGCCGGTGTCTCGCTGCCGCACTATTCGAAGGCGCAGTACCAGCTCGGCCCACGGATTCCCATCCAGGCGGTGCAACCGGGCGACCTCATCTTCAGCCGTACGCCGATCGGCCACGTGGCCATCTACATCGGCAACGGCAAGATGGTGCACGCCCCGCGCCGCGGTGACGTCGTCAAGGTCGGTGCAGTGCCGTGGGAACGCGTCGTCGGCATCACCCGACCGGGCTGATCCCCACGCCTTGCTGCACAACTAGTCTCGTCGCGTGATTCACGAAGAACGCGTGTCGCGATGGCTCGAGGACAACATCGCCGGACTCTCCGGTCCGTTTCGCTTCGAGATGATCGCAGGTGGGCGCTCGAACATCACGTATCGCGTCGGTGATTCGGCCGGCAACACGGTCGTTCTGCGTCGTCCGCCGATCGGCCACGTGCTTGCAACCGCTCACGACATGGCGCGCGAACACCGAATCATCTCGGCGGTGGGCACGACGGACGTTCCCGTTCCGCGCACGCTCGGTGTGTGCAACGACGTCGAGGTCAACGACGCGCCGTTCTACGTGATGGGTTTCGTCGAAGGTGTCGTTCTGGACGGACAGGCAAAGGCAGCCGGGTTGACGCCCGCGACACGGCGTGCATTGTCCGAGGATCTCATCGACGTGATCGTGCGCCTGCACGATGTCGATGTCGATGCCGTCGGCCTGGGGGACCTGGCCAAGCGTGACGCGTACGTCGAGCGCCAGATCAAGCGGTGGAGCACCCAATGGGCGAACTCCAAGCAGCGCGAGTTGCCCGAGATCGACGAAGTCGAGCGTCTGCTGCGTGCCGGTGTGCCCGAACAGCGCGGAACTGTCATCGCCCACGGCGACTACAGATTCGGCAACTGTCTCGCCGACGTCGCCAACGGTCGGATCGCTGCCGTTCTCGACTGGGAACTCTGCACGCTGGGCGACCCGATGGCCGACATCGGCTACCTCGGCGTCTACTGGAGTGATCCGGGTACACCCGCGCGCCGCGAGAACGATCCGTCGGGCCTCGAGGGGTTCCCCACGTACCGTGAGATGGTCGACATGTACGCATCGAAGTCGGGCCGTGATTGCTCGAACATCGGTTACTACGTGGCGTTTTCGTCGTGGCGGCTCGCGGTGATCAGCGAGGGCGTGTACGCGCGCTACGTACACGGCGCGATGGGCAAGCAGGACTTCGACCCGACCCCCCTGCGGCGTGGTGTAGAACTTCTCGTTGAGGCGGCACTCACCGCACTCAAGTCGGATGTGTAGTCAAGGGAAAACATGGGCGCAACCGCAGTGACGGAACTCGAGGGGTGGCAGCGCGGCGAGTTCAGCGCGGCCGGCTTCACGCACACCACGTACCGCAAGGGCACCGGACCCGGCGTCCTTGTCGTGCACGAGATCCCCGGCATCACCCCAGGTGTCCTGCGTTTCGCCGAGGAAGTCGTGGCGGCGGGTTTCACCGTCGTGATGCCGCTGCTCGTCGGCGAAGTGGGCCGTGACGTCTCGCAGGGCTATCTCATGGGTTCGATGTCGAAGATCTGCGTGTCGCGCGAGTTCACCACGATGGCGATGAAAAAGACGTCACCCGTCATCGCGTATCTGCGCGCACTCGCGCGGCAGTTGCACGAAGATGCCGGCGGTCCCGGTGTCGGCGCCATCGGCATGTGCTTCAGCGGCGGGTTTGCTCTCGGCATGATGCTCGACGACCTGATGATCGCACCCGTCTTGTCGCAACCGTCGTTGCCATTTGCGATGGGCCGTGGTCGCAGTGCGGATCTCAATCTGTCGCCCGACGACGCGGTCGTCATCGCGAACCGCGCGGCTGCGGGGTGCCAGGTTCTCGGCCTGCGGTACACCGGCGACAAACTGGTCGGCGACCGCTTCACCTCGTTGCGGACGTTGCTGGGCGACGCATTCCTGGCCGTCGAGTTTCCATCGACAAAGAAGTCCGATCATTCGGTGCTGACCGAACAGCGCCAGGAAGAGGGCGTTGCTCGCGTGCTCGGTTTCCTACGGGAGAAGCTGCTCACTTGAGCGCGTCGACCGCCATGGTCTTGGCGGTCTTGTAGTCGGCCTTGCCGTTCGGGGCGCGTGGCACCGTCGACACGAAGACGACGCGCTTCGGCGCCTTGTAGCCGGCGAGCTGGTTCTTCACTCCCGCAATGACGGTCGCCTCGTCCACACTTTGGTCCGGGGCGAGAGATGCAACCGCGGTGACAGCCTGACCGAACTTCTCGTCGTCGAGACCGACGACGAGGCAGTCGAGAACACCTGGCACGCGCTTCACGGCTTCTTCGACCTCTTCGGGGAAGATCTTCTCGCCGCCCGAGTTGATGACCTGACTGCCACGGCCGAGAAGGATCAGCGAACCGTCCTCGGCAACCATCGCGAGATCGCCCGGGAACGAGTACGCGATGCCGTTGATCGTGCGGAACGTCTTCGCCGACTTTTCCGGGTCCTTGAAGTAGCCGAACGGCACGCTGCCACCCGCGGCAACCTTTCCGACTTCCCCCGAACCGGGGACCACTTCGCGGTCATCGTCCGTGAAGACCTTGGTCGTCGGCATCTGCGAAAACTTGGCCGTCTGCGGGGGAAGGCCTTTCATCGTGATCTGGGTGCCCATCGAACCCTCTGTGGAACCCATCGCGTCGACGAGCACTAGATGCTCGACGCGGTCGAGGAGTTGTTCCTTCACTTCGGCCGTCCACATGACACCCGACGAGAGCACCATTTTGAGAGAGGACAAGTCGTAGACGCGACTCTTTGCCGCGGCGTCGTCGATGGCGCGGATGATGGGCTTGACAAACGAGTCACCGACGATCACGGTCATCGAGATTTTCTTTTCCTCGACGGTTTCCAGCATTTCGACGGCATCGAAACTGCGTGACTTCATTGTGATGACGTGTGCGCCACCGATGTGCGGCATCATCGCACCGATCCAGATTCCGGTTCCGTGCATGAGCGGGCAACTGGGCATGGACACGACGCCTGCTCCCGACTCCACGCCGGCGCGAACGGTTGCGGGGAGTTCATCGGCGGTGGCGGGAGGGGCCATTCCGACGAGCGGTAGGCCACCGGTGATGAAGCCCTGGGCCATCGGGCCCATCTTGTACATCACACCCTTCGGCATTCCGGTTGTCCCACCGGTGTAGAGCATGTAGGTGTCATCTTCGCTGCGTGTGATGCGCTTCATCGGCGAGTGTCCCGAGACGACGGACTCGTACGACGACGCCTTCGCGACATGGTGATCGCCCGAGTCGGACACCTCGACGATCAACTTCAACTTCGGCAGCCGATCGATGACGCGGGCCACACGGTCTCCGAGTGACGAGTGGAAGAACAGCGCCTCGGCATCGGAGTTGTCGAGGAGGTACCAGAGTTCCTCGTCAAGGTATCGATAGTTCACGTTGATGGGCACGCCCCGGAACTTGAAAGCGGCGTAATGCGCCTCGAGGTACTCGTTGCTGTTGTAGAGGTACAGCCCGACCTTGCTGTCGTGGCCAAGGCCGGCGTCGACCATCGCCTGGGCGAGACGTGAGGCGCGGTCGTCGTATTCGGTCCATGTGCGTGTGAGATCCCCGTGCGTCAGAGCCGGCGAATCACCGATCACATCGGCGATCGATTCCCACAGAGTTGCGAACTGTCGTTCCATGGGCTTTGAAGTTAGTTGACGTTTGTCACTACGCGGAAGCGTTCGTCTGAAAATTGTTTGGTGGCCGCGATGAGATCTTTACGGGCTGCAATCAAAGGCGTCGTCAGCAACAGATGACGAGCCAAGCGGCCCTTGGCCGCCTTCGCGTCGTGGCCCCCCGCTTTACCGGTGGGCGTGACCAGGTCAACGATGACATGGTCGGAGACGAGCGCCGCATCGGGCGAATAGGCGCCACGATGCTCGCTCGGCAAAAGATCGATGACGACGCAGCCACGCGCGTACCGATTGATCGCCTCGCTCACCGTGTCGCGCCACCACTTCGCCATCGTGCCATCGAACCCCGCGAGTCGCGCACCAATCTTCAGGCGATAGTCGGGGACAGGATCACTGGCGAGGCTCGCACCCATGAGCCCGCTCGGCGCGATGATTCGCGTCATTGCCCGCGCGCGCTGCACCGTGGTCATCCCCGCGAGGTCGAGATGGTCCCAGACCACGCCGGTGTAGCGATGCGCCGCCGGAAGGGTTGGCGCCCCGATCAGCTCGCGATTTGCCTGCCGCGCACGCTGGAGGTGTTTTCCACCCACACCCAGCAGCGCTTCGGACCCGCCGCGGGCGGTCGCGAGGGCAGCGGCGACCTCGGCACGCTGTGCACCGAGTGCTGCCCCGAAGGCACCGCTCGCCGGCTTCCACCGTGATCTCGGGGTGCCGCCCTCGGCCTTTCCCTCGGACGGGGGGAGAAGAATCACAAAGTTGAGACGCACAGGGCGAGTTTGTCTCACATTGGGTACCATTGACGCAACCGACGTGACCTTTGGCTCACTCCAAGGGTTGCACAAGAGACTTTGGGCAGACGACATGACGTATCTCGATGACAAATCCATCTACGGGCCCGTCAAGGACTGGGCGAGCGACTTCGATCACGCCGACCCCGAGTACAACAAGAACGCGCACGCGATCTGGGACCAGTTGCGCGGAACCTGCCCGGTCGCTCACACGCAGCGTTACGGCGGCACGTGGCTTCCCACCACGCACGACCTCGTGCACGAGATCGCCTATGACACCGATCATTTCTCCAGCCGCGGTGTCGTCGTCGCGACGGTGAAGCCGAGCGACAACCCCGACGCACCTCCCGCGCCGATCGGTGGCGCGCCGCCCATCACGTCGGACCCGCCCTTCCACCAGCACGCACGCAAGATTCTGCTGCCCGCATTCGCGCCGCCCGCCATCAACGAGTGGGAACCCGAAGTCCGTCGGCTGTGCCGCGACCTCATCGAGAGTATGGGCTCGCTCGACGTCGTTGACGCCGCCGTGCAGTATGCGCAGCACATTCCCGTCAACGTGATTGCGCGCATGCTCGGCTTCCCGCCCGAAGACGGCGAACTGTTCCGTGGCTTCGTTCACAACGTGCTCGAAGCCATCAATCTCGAACCAGGCACACGCATCCAGGCCTTTCAGGAACTCGATGCGTACATCTCCAAACAGGTACAGGACCACATCGAGAACCCGCGTGACGATCTGACGAGCTTCCTTCTCAACGCGAAGATTTTCGACAATCCACTGTCGCCCCAGCACGTGGGTGGCACCATCATCCTCCGGCGGATCGCCGGCATCGACACCACATGGAGCGCCATTGGTTCTAGCCTCTGGCACCGTGCCACCAACCCGGTCGATCGCCGTCGCCTGGTCGACAACCCTGCGCTGATGCCGATGGCCATCGAGGAATTCCTCCGCGCCTACGCACCGGTCACCATGGCCCGCGTCGTGAAAGAGGACTACGACTTCCACGGCGTCGAAATGAAGCAAAACGACTGGGTTCTCCTCCCGTTCCCCGCCGCCAACCGCGACCCCGAAGAATGGGACGATGCCGACAAGGTCATCATCGACCGCGAAGTGAACCGCCATGCGGCCTTCGGTCTGGGAATCCATCGTTGCCTTGGTTCGAATCTCGCACGTCTCGAATTGCGCGTCGCCGTCGAGGAATTCCTCGCGGCGTATCCCGATTTCGAACTTGCGCCCGACGAGGTCGTGAAGTGGAGCGTCGGCCAGATTCGCGGACCGCGTGAACTGCCCTTACGCATCACCGGCCGCGCGAACTAGAACACGCCTGCTTCGCTCGACCACCTACCCGCTATAAACAACGCGTAGTGCTCGACCTCGACTCCCTGAACCCCGATCAATACGACGCGGTGGTCCACCCCGGTGGCCCCTTGTTGGTCGTTGCCGGTGCGGGTTCGGGCAAAACGCGCGTTCTCACGCAACGTATCGCGTGGCTCATCGACCAAGGTGTGCACCCGATGCGCATCCTCGCCATCACCTTCACCAACAAGGCGGCCGGTGAAATGCGCGAGCGCGTCGCCGCGCTCGTCGGCCCCGTCGCCAACAAGATGTGGGTGAGCACGTTCCACTCCGCGTGCGTCCGCATTCTCCGTGACAACGCCGAGCGCCTCGACTTTCCGAAGTCGTTCTCCATCTACGACCAGGCCGACTCTCAGCGCCTCGTCGGCTACGTCGTCCGTGATTTCGGCCTCGACGTGAAGCGGTTCCCGGCACGCGGTGTGCAAGCGCGCATCAGCCTCTGGAAGAACGAACTCATCGGCCCCGGCAAGGCGAAAGACACCGCAGTAGGCATGCTCGATTCACGCAACGCCGACATCTACGCCGAATACCAGGTGCGTCTCGAACGCGCCGGCGCGATGGATTTCGACGACCTCCTCCTGCGCACGGTGCAGTTGTTTCGCAACAATCGCGACGTGCTCGAGATGTACCAGGAACGCTTCCAACACATCCTCATTGACGAGTACCAAGACACGAATCTCGCCCAGAACGAGATCGTCCTCATGCTCGGCGCAAAGCACCACAACGTCTGCGTCGTCGGCGACACCGATCAGTCGGTGTATCGCTTCCGCGGAGCTGACTTCCGCAACATCCTGCAGTTCGAAGAGGCCTTTCCCGACGTCACCACCGTCGTCCTCGCACAGAACTACCGCAGCACGCAGAACATCCTCTCGGCGGCGAATGCCGTCATTTCCAACAACATCGAACGCCGTCCGAAGAATCTCTGGACCAGCGCCGGCGGGGGAGACCCGATCGTTCGCTACTACGCCGATGACGAACACGACGAAGCCGGTTGGATCGCCCAACAGCTGCTGACCGCGCACGAAACCGACGGGCGACAGTGGAACGAGATGTCCGTCTTCTATCGCGCCAACGCGCAGAGCCGTATTCTCGAAGAAGCGCTCATGCGTTACGGCGTGCCCTACAAGATCATCGGTGGCACGCGCTTCTACGAGCGCAAGGAAGTCAAGGACGCCCTCGCGTATCTCCGGGCATCGGTCAACGAGAACGACGAAGTCAGCGTGAAGCGCGTCATCAACGTGCCCAAGCGTGGCATCGGCGACGGCAGCATCGACAAGATCGATGCGTTCGCCCGCGACAACCGCATCGGTTTCGCGGCGGCAATGCACCGCGCGGAAGACGCGGGCGTCTCGGGCGCCGCAGCCAAGGGGCTCGCAAAGTTCCTCGAGGCCATCTACGAGGGCGGGAATCACCAAAGCGAGGGGCCCGCCGAAGTGTTGCGGATCGTCCTCGAGAAGTCGCGTTACATGGCCGAACTTGAAGAAGAGGGCACCGTCGAAGCCGACGGCCGCCTCGAGAACCTCGCCGAACTCATCGGCTTCGCGGAGGAATTCGAAACCGTCGACGAGTTCCTCGAGCAGGTTGCACTGGTCGCCGACACCGACGAGATCGACAACGACAGCCGGGTCATGCTGATGACACTGCACGCAGCGAAGGGCCTTGAGTTTCCGCTCGTCTTTCTCGCCGGTTGCGAAGAGGGTGTGTTCCCGCACAGCCGCAGCCTCGCCAACCCGGAAGAGATGGAAGAGGAACGCCGCCTCGCCTATGTCGGCATTACCCGGGCCCGCGAGGTGTTGCACGTGTCGCACGCCGAGAGCCGCAGCCTCTACGGCAACACTCAGTACAACCCGCCCTCGCGTTTCCTCGACGAGGTGCCCGACGAGCTCTTCCGCAAAGAGGGAAGAGTCAAGGCATTCGGCGCGGGCCGCCGCGAAGAGCGCGAGTCACGTTGGGGCAACCGTTCGTTTTCCGACGAGTTCACCGACCGCCAGGTCGACGCGGCCATTGCCGCCGGCAAGCGCAATGAACCGACACCCCAGGGCACCATCACCGACTTCAGGGTGGGCGAGGACGTGGTTCATCCCACGTTCGGCGAGGGCGTGATCATCGACCTCAACGTCGGCCGCGGCCGAACCGAGGCCACGATCCGCTTCCGCGACAAGGGTACGAAGACCCTCGACCTGGCATGGGCGCCCCTGAAACGGCCCAACTGACTCCGATTCGAAGCTCCGCGTCGGTCTACATTGAGAACATGAAGGCAGCGATCCTCGTCGAAAGTCTCACCGGTAACACCTGGAAGGCCGCCGAGAAGATCGGCTCCGAACTTCAACAGGCCGGCTGGTCGATCGTGGGGTTCGACCCCGTGCGCAAGCCGAATCATGGTGCCATTCAGGATGCCGACATTCTTCTCGTGGGCACGTGGGTGCACGGTCTGTTCGTGGTCGGTCAGGCGCCGTGGGGTGTCGGTGGCATTGCCAAGTTGCCGGCGATGCGCGACAAGAAGGTGGCGGCATTCGCGACTTTCGCGTTGAATCCGGGCAAGACGCTCGACGTGATGACCCGCACGTTGCAGACCCGTGGTGCGGAAGTCGTGGGCGGTCTCGCTTTGCACCGCGCGAAGCTCAACGAGCACACGGAAACCTTCGTCGACCGACTGTTGTCGGCCGTCAGTGCGTGATGCTTACTTGTCGTCGCTGACGCGCAAGTCGATGTAGAGCGTCTTTTTGTTCTCGACCAATGGTCGAACGTCGGTGGGTCGTGCGAGTTCCTCAATGTCGATGGCGCGACCTTCGCAGTCGGTGAACGAGTCGGTTCCCTCGATCTGCTCGGCGATGCAGGAGGAATCGCGGTCGGCGGGCCAGGCATAGAACACCCGCCAGCCGATCGCGGGTTGGTCGCCCTCGTGGTCGAGGACGATGCTGCGCGTTCCATCGGGGTCGCGCAGGTCGGGGTAGAGGATGGGACCGTTGGCGTCGACGGATTCGGCGACCCTCTGGACCGAGCCCACTTCGAAGATGTTGTCGCCGAGGTTCGTGATGCGCTCGGGGTTGCGTGAAATGAGGGCAGCCGCGCCCCACAGAGCGACGAAGAGAAGGGCAAAAAAGCCGAGGCCCGCCACGACGGGAACGACGGCGCGTGCGAGGGGACCGCGCAACTGGTACTGAGGCCGGGGGGTTACCACGCCTCCAGTGTGGCGGGTTGGGGACTTTTGCGCACAACGGCGTAGGGTTTCTTTCTTGTGAAACGCCCCTACCGAGTAGTTGTCGCCAAGCCCGGCCTCGACGGTCACGACCGCGGTGCCAAGACCATCACCCGCGCGCTTCGCGACCATGGTTTCGAGGTCATCTACACCGGTCTGCACCAGACACCCGAGCAGATCGCCGAGACGGCGCTGCAGGAAGACGTCGATGCGGTGGGTCTGTCACTTCTGTCGGGGGCGCACCTCACTTTGTTCCCGCGCGTGATGGAAGAACTACGCGGACGTGACCTCGGTGAGATCCTCGTGTTCGGTGGCGGGGTCATTCCCGATGCCGACGCGCGTGCACTGAAAGAGCAGGGCGTCGGCGCGGTGTTCGGCCCCGGTTCGTCGCTGAAGGCGATCTGCCAATGGCTGGAAGACGAACTCGACAAGAATGTCAGCGTCTGATTCTCAATTCGTAAAGAAACTCTCAATTCGAAAAGTAACAAGGAGCAAGAGTGGACCTCTTCGAATATCAAGGCAAGCAGTACTTTGCCAAGTTCGGAATTCCGGTGTCGGCCGGCGGTGCCGCCGACACGGTCGACGAAGCGGTGAAAGTTGCCGATGCGTCGAAGTACCCGGTTGTCGTGAAGGCACAGGTGCAGGTGGGTGGCCGTGGCAAGGCAGGCGGCATCAAGTTGGCGAACAACGCCGACGAGGTGCGTCTGCACGCGGGGAACATCCTCGGAATGGACATCAAGGGCCACGTCGTCAAGCGCCTATGGGTCGAGCATGCCTCCGACATCGCCGAGGAGTACTACGGGTCGTTCACCCTCGACCGGGCGGCGAAGAAGCACTTGCTCATGTTGTCGGCGCAGGGTGGTGTCGACATCGAAGAGGTCGCTGAAAAGGACCCGACTGCAATCGTGAAGTTGCACATCAACCCGGTCGAGGGTCTGAGCGAGGCAACCGCGAAGAAGGCCGCAACCGACGCGAAGATCCCTGCGAAGGCACTCGATGGCGTGGCAAAGATTCTCGTCTCGCTCTACAAGTGTTTCACCGAAGGTGACTGCGACCTGGCGGAAATCAATCCGCTGATTCTCAAGCCGACGGGTGAGGTGCACGCACTCGACGCAAAGGTGTCACTCGACAACAACGCTGCGTACCGCCACCCGGAATGGGACGAGTACCGCGCCACGGAAGAGTTGGACGAGCGTGAGCAGTTGGCCCGTGAATCGGACCTGCAGTACATCGGTCTGTCCGGAACAGTCGGCATCATCGCGAATGGTGCCGGTCTGGCCATGAGTACGCTCGATGTGGTCAATCAGGTCGGCGGCTCGGCGGCGAACTTCCTCGACATCGGCGGCGGTGCCAATGCCGATCAGATGGCTGCCGCACTCGGCGTCATCAACTTCGACAAGAACGTGAAGAGCATCTTCATCAACATCTTCGGTGGCATCACCCGCGGCGAGGAAGTGGCAAAGGGCATCGTCGAGGCGCTGTCGCGTGTCGACCTGCGCGCGCCGATCGTCATTCGCCTCGATGGCACCAACGCCGACGAGGGCCGCGAGATCCTCGCCAAGGCCGGCATCCCCGAATCCAAACTGCAGAGCAAGCCCACGATGCTGGAAGCAGCACGCACCGCCGTTGCGATCGCGAACGGAAAGTAGGAAACGGTCATGGCAATTTTCGTCAACGAAAACACGAAGGTCATCGTTCAGGGCCTCACCGGCGGCCAAGGCAAGTTCCACGGTCTGCGTAACCGCGCGTACGGCACCAAGGTCGTCGGTGGTGTCACGCCGGGCAAGGGTGGCCAAGACGTCGAGGGCATTCCGGTGTTCGATTCGGTTGCCGATGCAGTGAAGGCAACGGGCGCCGATGCGTCGTTCATCGCCGTTCCACCCAAGGCCGCTTCTGCAGCGATCCTCGAGGCAGCCGCAGCCGGGGTGAAGTTCATCGTCTGCATCACCGAGGGCATTCCGGCCCAGGACGAAGCGAAGACATTCAACACGCTGGTGCGTGATTACCCGGGTGTGCGTCTCTTGGGTCCGAACTGCCCCGGCATCATCAGCCCCGGCAAGTGCAACATCGGCATCACCGCAGGCGAAATCGCCGAGTTGCCGTCGGCCAAGGGCCCGAACGTGGGCATCGTGTCGCGCTCGGGAACGCTCACCTACCAGGCGCTCTACGAATTGAAGCAACAGGGCATCGGCGTCAGCACGTGCGTCGGCATCGGTGGCGACCCGGTTCCCGGCACGTCGTTCGTCGATTGTCTCGCCGAGTTCCAGAAGGACCCCGAGACCCACGCGATCCTCATGATCGGCGAGATCGGTGGTTCGGCCGCGGACGAGGCCGCCGAGTTCATCAAGGCGACCGTCACCAAGCCGAGGCGTGCGTCCATTGCGGGCGTCACCGCTCCGGCC
>SXGQ01402893.1_pt1 | contig 15226 bp, 27 predicted proteins | sample 3178371 | NCBI WGS metagenome assembly SXGQ01 (sample SAMN11356859, study PRJNA531348) | freshwater metagenome | isolation source: freshwater sample F1-20 | place: China: Fuxian Lake, Yuxi | collected 2017-12-25
TCGTCGCGAGGAAGGGAGGCGGCTGCCGGCTATGGAGCCGATGCCAGACTAGGAGCCGGGCCGGGGCTTGAGCGGCTGAGGGTTTCCTCCCTTTACCTCGCTGCTCGCCCCGTGCCCGGCCCTTGACCAGAAGCGTCAGGCAGCCTCTTCCTGCCCATCCGACCAGCCACTCACGAGCCCTTGGCGGTAGTGGGCGACCATCTCCGGGGCGATGCCCGCCGCCCCCGCTAGAGCGTCTATCTGAGCTCGTGGCGGGCAAGGCTCCGCGCGTGAGGCGATGGCTCGCCCCGCCTGCCGGCCAGCCCGCAGGGCGGCTTCGCGTGCATCGGCGACGGGGTCGGGCGGCTCGTCGGCATCCTGCAGCGAGGGGAGCAGTTCGTGCGGCTTCGGCCCCCTCTCTGCCATGCGAGGGTCGAGATACCAGCGTTTTGTGACCGCTGGGCTGGAATGCCCCGCGAATGCAACTGGGTCGCCCCCGGCGGCGGCGATGTGGCTCACGGCGGTTCGGCGGATTTGGTGGAACCCTGCCCGCTTCCTCTCCAGCCCAGCCGACTTCAGGATGGACTTGAGCCGGGCGTAGATGTGGGTTGGCGTCTGGGGCCACGGGAACAGCATCTCGTGCCCGTAGGCGGTAAGGCGGTCGAGCCGGGCGCAGAGATCGGGCGACAACTGGTAGACGCGGCCGCGGCGGCCGCCCTTGCGAGCCTCGGGCTGCACCATCAGCGTGCCGCCCTGGTAGCCAGCCGCCGGGGTCGCGAGCAATGCGCCGATGCGTTCGCCCGACTCAAAGCACGTTTGAATGAGTGCGGGGAAGAACTCGCTCGCTGGGATGCTGCCGACCTTGCGTTTTGCCTGCCCTGCGGCGGCGAACAGTCGGCGGATCTCGTCGGTGCTCCACGCGGTCGGAACGCGGTCGGGGAGAACGGCCGGCGGGCAGGTGGGCATTCGCTCCATGCCCGGCACGCGACGCTCCCATGCGAGCCGAGCAAGGGCCATCAGCTGGCAACGCTCCTTCTCAGCGGTGTACGGGCTCACGCTGGCAGCCCGGTGCTCGAGGTAGCGGGCGAGAACGAGCTCGTCGAGGTGCTCAATGCCCGCCTCGGCGGCGATTCCTTCAGCGGCGAGCCAGCGGTTGAACGACCGGAACAGGCACTCATACAGCACCACCGTCTTCGGCGACCTGCCGCGTAGCCTGAGTGGGCGGTAGGTCGTCTTGAAGAACTCTTGAAGGGTCATGGCGTCACCTCATAGGTAGGTCACGCTTCCTTGCTGAGTTGCGAGCCTCCATCTCATTACGCCGGTCGTGCCAGATGTGCAGCCTTTTTCGGATGTCCGCCACATGGTTTGTACATCCCCCAATAGGTGTCCCCGCCATTCTGGTTTTTCGCCCGGCCGCTACCTCAACCCTACGGGGAGGAGGGGCGGTCGGGCAAGTTTCGCTCGTTTCGCGGCGTTTGTTTGCCGCGAGGTGACGGCTGCGTTACTATGGAGGCATGGTAGTGGCATCGCCCGACAAAGAGTGGATCACCGTTGCGGAAGCCGTCGACCTCGCCGGCTGCACCGAGGGCTATTTGCGTCGCCTGCTGGGCGAGGGTGACAGCCGGCTGACCGGCTGGAAGGCTGGGGCCAGGGCGTGGCTTGTGCTGCGGGCCGATGTGCTCGAACTCAAGCGGAACCTGACCACCCGCAGCAACGCCCGCCGGGACGAGCGGCCCGGCCGCCCCCGCCGCCGGTCGCGGAAAACCGCGTAATCCTCGGGGAAAACCGCCCCCAAAAAATTCTTCTCATGCCCCCTTGCACGAAGTAACGATAACGCTACAATGCAGGGGACGCGGGCAAGTGAGACCCGCGGGGCTCGAACCAAGGGATGAAACGATGAACGCTCTGACCGCCAAGCTCGCGACCCTCACGACCGCCGAACTGGCCGATGTCTGCCGCGGGCTGATGAACGACTTCCGCGACGGTGCCGATGCCGTCTTCGCCGCCGCCTTAGCGATGGTGCAGGAGCGGATGACCTCCGCTGAGTTCCTCGCCCTCTGCGGCGAGCTTGAGTCTGCCGCCTGAAAGCCAACCCTGCCCCGCGGCACCAGAGCCGCGGGGCTCACCACCACGAGAGACAAGGAACCACGACCATGACCATCGAACAGAAGAACGGCAGGATTTCGAGCATGATTCTCGCCCGGATGCACACCGGGCAGCCCCTCATCGAAGCCTTTGATGCCGTGCTGGGTGCTGGCACCTTCACGCGAATCGCGAGCGAGGTCTGGGAAGCCATGCAGGCGAGCGAGCCGGCTCATCCCGAGCCCGTGCGTTTCGAGGTTGGCGTGTCCTACTTCTGCCGCAGCCTCTGCGACCACGAGTGCATCTGGCACTTCCGCATCATCCGCCGCACTGAAAGCAGCGTCTGGGTTGAGGTCAACGGCAAGGAAAGCCGCCGCGGCATCCGCGTCTCCAGCGGCGTCGAAAAGTTTGAGCCGTTCGGCCGCTACTCGATGTCGCCGGTTGTTTCTGCGGATCGCCGCTCAATGGCTCTGGCTCAGACCGCGTAACCGTCTCCCAAGGTGGGGCCACCCGGCCTGCCGACTGCTGCGAAACGGGTGGCAATCTTTCAACCTCACCAACAAGGAACCCGAACGATGAACATCGACACCCGCAACCGATTGCTCGAAGCCCTGGGCATCGCCGAGGGCATTACCCAGAGGCTTCGCCAGATCGCCAGCGGCGAGTGGAGCGACAACCGCACCTCGTGCGAGTACGGCGACATGGCTCGCACCCTAAGTGAGATTGAGGACCGCCTCTACGGCAAGGGCGAGTACGCTCCCGAAAACGTCGTCGACCTGAGAGGGGGTGCCCGATGACTCCCGACCTCTCTGCCCTGCTCGAGTACGGTGCCGCCTGCGTTCGCGTTGCCCCTCGTGACAAGCGACCCTTGGGGCTCGCATGGCACACCCTCGCCACCACGGTGGCCGAGGTCATCGACGGCTGGCTCGACACCGGGCACAACCTGGGCATCCTGCTCGGCACCGCCAACCTCATCGACGTTGAATACGATGACGAGGAAGGGCGGGCATGGCTCGCGGCTCGCGGGCTGCTCGACATCGAGACGCCGACCTGGGCGAGCGGCAGGGGAGAGCACCGGCTCTTTCGGCTCGCGGGCGAGCTCCCCGCTATGGGATGGCGAAAGGTGGGCGGGGCTGAAATCCGCCTCGGCGGGAAGCCCGCTCAATCGGTGCTGCCCCCGAGCCGGCACCCGAGCGGCCGGGCCTACTCTTGGCTCGTCTCGCCGCTCCAGTGCGGGCCCGCGGGCGTGACGCTCAAGGATTTGGGTCTGGTTTCCTAGTTCATCAACGCCAAGGAGGGCAATCATGAATGCTCAGTTCTGGATCGAAGTCGCCATCATGCTGCTGCGAGTGTTCGCGGCGGGGGTGGCCGGATGACTCTTACTCGTTCTTTTTGGCATGGATGCCGCCCCCAGCGGGACTACGCCCCCGCCGGCTTGCTGTTCAAGAACTTCCGAAGCCTTGCCTACTGGGTGCGCCCCGTCACGGCGTGTGCATTTCTCGACTTGTGGGCAGTACGCATTACCTCCAACTGCGGCAAGGTCAGTATTTGCCCGCATAAGGTGATGGGCTACCACGGGGCATTCGAGTTTGATTGGTTCGATTGGCAGCACGTTTCGCAGATTCTGGTGCAATATTCACGCAAGCATGGCCTTGTGACTGTCGGCGAGTGCCAAGAGGGCACGTTTTCTTGGGTGTTTTGCTCTGCGACCACCGAGGCCCGAGCCCTGCAGCATGACGATGTGACCTTTGTTGCCGACCGCATCGCGAGTCAGAACGCTTGCCGAGACCTGACCGGGGTTTATTTCATCTCGAATGGACGCGGGGCGGTCAAAATCGGACTGAGCAACAGGCGAATGCACGAGCGGCTGACCACGCTGCAACTGCACAACCCTGACCCGCTGACGGTTGTCGCGGTGATTCCCGACGCCTGCCCGGAAGCTCTTGAGCATCGGCTCCATCTTGAGTTCGCAGAACGCCGGATTCGCAATGAATGGTTCTGCCTCACAGACGATGAGGCCCGAAAAATCGCCCAGGACAATAAGGGGTTTTCCCTGTCAGGCTGTGTGGTTGACACAAAGTGACGATGACGCTACCTTGCCGCATCGTAGTGACGCCTGCGGCACAACGAAGAAAGGGATTTCTGATGCAGAACGCAACCGACAACCGCCACCCAGGCGACGCCGAAGCCGCTGCGGCTGAGGCAGCTCTCGCCGACTTCTACGGCCGCGTCTGGAAGCCTGCCCCCGGTGAGCAGGTGCGATGCCCGCGAGCGTTCGGCGGTGGATACCAGCCCGGCGTAGTGGTCGGTCCTGACCGCGACGGCTGGCTCGTCGACACGGCCGAGGGGCGTCTCCTGCTCTTCACGGAAGAGCTTGAGCGGACTTGAACACAGGAGAGCCGGCGGAGCCGGTGACGCCAAGGAAGGGACACGCCGCCGACTCAGGGACGGGGACGCGGTTTTCACAAGGGATGCAACACGAAAGGACACGACAGATGGGCAAGTTCAAGACGAAGGTCATCACCGACGAGTCACAGGTTCCGCCTGGATTTCGCCGGATTGCTGCGCTGGCTGACTCGCTTTCTGACCAGAAGAGGCTTTACGACGCTCACACTGACGGCGTCATTGCCGCGGTCAAGTTGATGAGGAGCACCGACGACCGCACCGGCCCGGTATGGGTTGATGCAGAGGCCGCGGCCCGCGTACTGGCTCCGGCCGAACCGGTGGGCAAGGCCAAGCCAGCATCTGCTGGAGAGGTCATCGACAAGCGGCACGCCGAGAGTGTGTGCGAGTCGCTGGTGTCTATCGACTCCACGCTCGACGAGATTTACCGAGTGCTCGAGCGGCTGACCACGGCGGTGGAGAGCATAGCCACGCAGCCGCGACGGACGGATGGCGATTTCAAAGCATTGGCGGAAGACGAGTTCAACGATCTGAAGAGAGAAATCATCAACGGCACTCACTACTCGTAGGAACAGCAACAAACAGAAAGGGACTCTACCAATGGTTCAGATTCGGAAAGCACGACGGTCAGCAACGAAGCTCAGGCTCCTCCTCGCCGGCCCCAGCGGTAGCGGCAAGACATGGGGAGCACTCTCCATCGCAAAGGGAATGGGCGGCAGGACGGTAGTCATCGACACCGAGGAAGGTTCCTCGGATCTCTATGACCACTTGCACGAGTTCGATGTCATCGACCTCCGCCCGCCGTTCAGCCCCGAGGCGTACATCGAGGCAATCACCGCCGCGGAAGCAGCGGGCTACGAGGTCATCATCGTCGACTCGGTGACGCACTGCTGGAGCGGGCCGGGCGGCTGCCTGGAGATCCTCGAAGATGTGGCAAAAGCCCAGTTTCGCGGCAACACATGGTCCGCGTTCTCGGTCATCACGCCACGGTGGCGGGCGTTCGTTGACACGATTCTCCGCTCGCCGGCCCACGTCATCTGTTGCGGCCGGTCAAAGACCGAGACCGCCCAGGTCGACGACCACGGCAAGAAGAAAGTGGCGAAGCTCGGCATGAAACTCGAAGCCCGCGACGGGCTGGAGTTCGAGTTCACATGCTGCCTCGACATCATTCACGACGGGCACTACGCCACCGTCAGCAAAGACCGCACCGGGCTCTTCGCGGGCGACCCGAAGCCAATCACTGTCGAGACCGGTCGCCGGCTCGCGGAGTGGCTGGGCGGCGGCGTGCCGGCCCGGAGCCCGAGGTTCGCGGGGGCCGAGGAGTTCATCGCTGCCGCTGCTTCCGAGGCCGACCTCGCGCGGGCGACGAAGGCCATCGACGGCTACGTCGCGAAGAACGAGCTCACCGGCACCGAGTGGTCGATCCTGACCGACGCCATCGCGGCTCGGCGGCTTGCAATCGAATCTGCGGCGGGCGAACCCGTCGCGGCTGAGTGAGCGGAACGGAACCTACGGAAAGGAACCACAGAGATGGATTTCATCATCGAGGAGGATTTCAACGCGGCGGCCCCGGCTCAGGAGCGAGACATCGTTCCGGCGGGCAAGCACCGCATGATCATCAAGTCGGCCGAAGAGGGGCCGAACGAGTTCAAGGCGAGCGACACGAACCCGAACGGCGACTGTCTCAAGCTCCGCCTCGCGACGGTCGAGGGGAACTACAAGTTCGTTTTCCACGACATCCCCAAGCATCTGCCGTGGATGGCCGCGAACCTCGCCGACGCATTGGGCATCAAGCCGGTTGGCGAGCGGCTGACGCTCACGCCGGATGACTGCCGCGAGCAGATCGTGACGGTGGAAATAAGCCACTACACGAGCAAGGCGGGCAAGACCTCCGCCGTCGTCAAGAAGTATGTGCCGGCGAGCAAGGCGGAGCAGGTCAAGCCGGCGGCACCCCGCAGCCGTGCCGCCCAGGCGGTTGCGGCGAGCGACCTGCCCGACGACGTGATCCCGTTCTAGAGGAGATAGCGACCGGCCCACCCTGGCCGCAGCGGCTGTCATCGGAGCCGCATGGGTCGTTTCGCGGGAGTATCGCACAGACCACCGCAGTCGAGGCCGTCATGCACCTCCAAGCCACGGGCGGTGACTCGACCGGCTGGCCCACGTCACGGGCCGCCCAAAACACCAACGAGGAGCGACGAGATGAAGATGTTTCATGCGGTGATCCAGATCGGCGAGGCTCACCCCTGCCATGCGTCGGTGACGCTGCTGCATGGCGAGTCGGTGGACGTGTACGGCGAGCGGATGGTGCGGTGCGCGACCGGCTTTATTCAGCCGGTTGGCGACTGGTGCGAGACCGAAGCCGAGGCGTATGAGCGAGCGAGCGTCAGGTTGTTTGCGATTGCGTCTGGCATCGCCAGCCGGGCCGACGAACTGAGGCAGAAGGCGAACGAGATGCGTGCCCCCGAGGCCGTCTCATGAGCGACCGCAAGCGACTCTACATCGGCTTCATTCACGACCGAGCCAACGCCCAGAGCGGCATCGGCGTCTTCACGACCTCGGGTTACCTCAGCCCGTGCGGCAAGTACGTCGAGCAGTGTCGCGATCTCGGCTGGAAGACCGAGCCCGTGAGGCATCCGCTCGACCATCACTGGCAGGAAACGCCCGAGGCGGCGTTGGCGGTGCTGGCGACGAAGGTGCGGGCGATTGGGGAGCGGTTGCTCAGGCAGGCGGATGAGTTGGAGGCGGGCAAGTGACCATCACCTACGCCGACATCGCCGAGCAGTACCTCGCAGAGCGTTCGGTCTCGGCTCACTACGCGGGCTGCGTTCGCCGCATCGCGAAGCGGTGCCCGACGGTGTCGGTCGAGAAGTTGAACCGCTACCTCGCGACGCGGCTCAACGACGCCGCCGGCACGACGGTGAAGTTTGAGAGAACCATCCTGCTCTCGCTCTGGCGTTGGGCGTATGACCGGGGGCTCATGGACATCGCCCCGCGTGGCGTGGCCCGGCTCAAGGCGAGGCGCAAGCCCACGAAGGCATGGACGCTAGAGCAGATCCGAGCCGCCATCGCCGCAACCCACGAGCTCGACGGCCGCCGGCTGAAAAGTGGCGCGAGCCTCGGGCTCCTACTGCGGGCGTGGTCGCTCCTGGGCTATGAGTGCGGGGCGAGGTGGGGCGACCTCTGGATGCTGACCGCCGACCACCTCGACGGCGACGCGGTCTCGTGGACGCAGTCGAAGACGGGCGACCCCATCGTGCGGGTGCTGACACCGGCTTGTCTCGCGGCGGTTCGCGAGATGCTCGCCGCGTCACCCGACGGGCGGATTCTCGGCTGGGCCTGCGGCCGCCGGCAGGCGATGCGGCTGATGCGTGAGCATCTCGACCGCTGCGGCATCGGCGGCACGTCGAAGTGGCTGAGACGCTCGGGAGCGACCCACATCGAGATCCACGAGCCGGGCAAGGCACGGCATCACCTCGGTCATCGGACGGCCGGGCTCGCCGAGCGGAACTACATCGACTGGTCGCAGGTGCGAGCGAATGCACCAAGGACGCCGGAACTCATCGGCTAGGAGGGCCGAATGATGAGCGACAAATCAGGAATGCCGATGACACGCATCCAGCGTATTTATCGGCTCGTCACTCTGGGTGCTCCGCACGAGTTGATTGAAAACGAAATACGCCTAGCGGTTCGTGAACACATGGACGCAGACATCAAGAACTTGTCTCCGGCGTCAATGATTTGGGTCACCACAGTCTGGGCTTTGTTCGCTGACATGAACTCATGGGCCAAAAAGTGTCGGTTCCTAGAGAAAGAACTGCGCAAGGCTCGCCGAGAGGCAAAAGCGAAGGAGCCCAAGTGATGACGACCACCGATCTCCCCCTCTGGTCGCTCGCCGAGAGCGAAGCCGCCCGCGATGCGGGTCAGACTCGCGTGCTCGACCGGGCCGGCGAGTTCCACGCCCAGGCCGTCGCGGTCATCCGCCGCCGGCTGGCCGGGGCCGAGGTGCTTGCCGAGGAGTTCCGGCGGGCGTGCGAGGCGGAGGGCGTCAGCCCTCACCATCACAACGCGTGGGGAGCCCTGACCTCGTGGCTGGTCAGGCGTGGTGTGATCGAAGAGACGGGGCGGCTCGGCAAGTCGCGAGACCCGCGGAGCCATGCGAGAAGGCAGCCCGTGTGGAGGGTGGTGTGATGCAAGGCACGATCACCAGCCGTTTTTGGCCCCCGCTGCCACGGCTGCGGGTGACACTCGAACGCTTCTGGATGATTGGCGATCACGGCTTTTGGGTTGCTCGACTCAGGGAGCGTCACGAGTGGGTCGGACCTTGGTACGGAACGCGACGCGATTACGAAGCAATCGGGTGGTCAGTTGCTGGCGATGTTGCAACGCAGATTGATCTCGGCCACGGAATACAGCACGAGTTCTAAACGGTAGGAAAACGAGCATGGACGCTCTCTCTCAGTGCATTGACTTCCTCGGCTGCCTCTTCGAGCCCGAGGACATCATCGAGTTCCGCCCGCTCCCGCCCTCTGCGGGTCGGCGGTGGGCTCCGCTGGCGGAACTTCCCGACATCGTGGATTGGCTGCACGGGCTGAACACCGAGCAGCAACGCGTGCACGCGTACTTCGGGGCCAACCCGAGGAAAGCGAAAGGCGTCTCCCAGGCGGAAGGCGTCGCCCTGGCCCGGTGCTTGTTCGCCGACTTTGACGGCGGCACGATTCTCGAGGACGCCTACTCGCGAATCAAGGCGGCCGGGCTGCCGTGGCCGACCGCCATCCTCGAAAGCGGCGGCGGCGTGCACGCGTGGTGGCGGCTCGAAGAGCCGATGACCGACGCTATCGCGTGGCACGAGCGGATGAAGGCTATCGCCTCGGCCCTCGGCAGCGACCAGAGCATCTGCGATTGGCCCCGCATCATGCGGCTGCCCGGCTTCGTCAACTGGAAGCATGAGGCCCGGCCCTTGGCGGTGCTCTCTGACAGTGACGCAACGCGGATCTACCCGCTGGCTCGGTTCCAGAAGACCGCGACGCAGACGGTGGTCGTGACGCCCAAGAGCATGAGCGACCTGACGCGGAGGTTTCTGGAGGAAGGCTACGTGCTGCCGGCGGGCCGGCGGCAGACGATGTTCACCGTCGCCTGTGACATGGCTTCGCGTGGCTGGGGCGTGCAGGAAACCGTCTCAACCATCATGGAGCGGATGCGGCGGGTCGGGCTCCGTGGCGATGACCTCGAGGACTGCCCGCGGCAGATCGCGAACGCGTGGAAGCGGCCCCGGCAGCCTATTCTCGGCAAGGCTGAGGAGTCGGTGCCGGTCGCCGACGCCATCGAAGAGACCAAGACGCCGACGCTTATTGATGCGATTGAGGCATGGAGCAAGCAGGTAGAGACGCCCGCGATCCCGACGGGCATCCCGAGCATCGACAAGCTCTTTGACGGCGGGCTTCCGCTCGGGCAGATGACCGCAGTCGCGGCGGCTCCTGGTGTGGGCAAGTCGGCTCTGGCTATGCAGTTGGCTATTGATTGCCTTGCAAATAATCCCCAAATGGTTGCGGTGTGGTGCTTGGGCGAGATGACGCGGGCCGCCCTTGGGGCGCGGGCAATCACGACGTTCGGCGGCAGGGAAAACGACCTTACGCTGCAGGATGTGATTCACAAGCACGGCAAGAGCAACCGGCTCGCTGTGGATCTATGCAACAAAGTTGGCGACCGCCTCAAGCTGGTTGAGGCTCCTCTGCTGATCGACAAAATCGAGCAGTGCATCAATAAGGACAAGCCAGGGCTGTTGATCGTCGACTACCTGCAACTCGTGCGGGCAAACAGGCACTTTCAAGACAAGACGGGCGAGATCAATGAGTGCCTGCTCAAACTGCGCGAGCTGACCACCACCCGGAACATTGCGACGCTGCTCGTCACCAACATCGCGAAAGGCTGCGACCAGAACACCGAGATCGGCAACATTGGCAAGGGCTCCAATCAGATCGACTACGACTGCGATAACTTTCTGTTCGGTCACCGCACGGGCGAGATTGGCGGCGACGGCGAACTCTTGGTTGAGTGGAAGTGCAAGAAACTGCGTCAGGGCCAGATGGGCGACGTTCAGCTCTGGTTCTATGGCAAGTATCAGCGGTTCGAGGACGCAGCCGCCGTTGTCGAGATTCCAGAGTTCAAGGCCCACGCTCCAAAGCCGGCGACGAACTGGAGCGAGTTCTAATGCGAAAGCGGAACGCGAACCCGAAGAACCAGCACGACCCCAAGGGCGAAATGCGTCGTCGCTGGGGGGCGTTGTGGGCGGATGGCTCATTCGCCCGCATCGGAGCCCAAGGGCTCAGGATGGCCCTGTGGGCGTTCTACAGGGGCGATTTCAAGACCTGCGAGGTTCGGGTCAGCGTTCGCGAACTGGCCCGTCAGATGGGCGTAGGCACTTCCACCGTGCATCGCGGGCTACAGGAACTTGTCTCTGAGGGCATTTTGGAGCTTGTCCGAGGCGGCGGATCGGGCCGGCGAGCGGTTTACATGGTCTCCAACCGTTCCGGAGGTGGGAACACCAGTGTTCCGGAGGCCGGGACAGACTGTTCCGGAGGGTGGACACAACCGTTCCCACCTCCGGGACAAACCGTTCCGGAGGTGGGAACAAACCGTTCCGGAGGTGGGAACAAACCGCGCCCCCATGTGGAACCATTGACCAATATATCCATTGGTAATCAGCGCATTACCAATGGATTTATCAAGGCGGATGCGGCAGGGGCCGGTTTGAGACCGGCCCCGCCGCTCCGCGAAGACAGGAGGATTCGAGATGACGACGACGGCGAAGGAACGCCCGGCCCCGCTCACGAAGCGGCAACGGCAGATTCTTGACGAAGTGACGAGATTCCATACCCAGCACGGGTACTGCACAAGCGTGCGGGAGTTGATGCGGAAGTTCGGCTGGGCCAGCCCGAACGCCGTCGTCTGCCACCTGACCGCCCTGCGGAAGCGGGGGCTCGTGACCTGGGAACCTGGGATTGCCCGCACCATCCGGCCCACGGGAGGAGACGAATGAGATCCGACGCCGACCCTGCCCCGGCTCCGCTCGTGCTGGCCGACATGCTCGCCATGCACGCCTGGAACCCCCACATCGACGAGGCGACCCGAACGCTCTGCGGGTGGGCCGCTGACACGATCCGGCTCGTCGCCCGCGAGGCGGCCCGCCAGACGGCTCGGCGCGAGGTCGCCGAACACGAGGCCGAGATGTACCGCCGCATCGCCTACGGCCCCCAGAAAGGCGGTGCCGCATGACCATCGAACAACTCACGCTCCTGAGCGTGGGCGTGCTGGTGAACGGATTGACCTTCGCCCTTGGGCTTCTGGCCGGGGCATCCCTCAAGAGAAAGGACTTCTCGAATGACCGCGACCGCAACCGCCCCCAAGCCCCGCTCCCGCAAGACCCGGAGTGGTGGCATCGTGCTCCCCGCGTCGACGCTCGCACGGGCGATTCGCGACGTTGACCCGGCCGTGCCCACCCGCAGCCCGAAGCCGGTGCTCGGCAACGTGCTCCTGGCCGACGGGTACATGACCGGCACCGACTTGGAGATTCGCATCTCGGTGCCGATCCCCGAGGCCGACGGACCGCCGATGCTCCTGCCGTTTGCCCGGCTCAAGGCCATCTCGTCGACGCTCTCGCCGAGCGACGAGGTTCGGCTCGCGGTCGAGGGCACGTCGTGCATCGTGACCGCTGGCGGAGGCGAGTGGAGGCTGCCGGTTGAGGATGTCGCCGAGTTTCCGCCGGCCCCGGCCGATACGGGCACGAGCATCGGCCGGCTGCCGGGCGACCAGTTTGCCGCCCTCATGGACGCGGTGAAGTTCGCGACTGACAACGAGTCGAGCCGCTACGCCCTCGGGGCTGTCTGCGTCTCGTTCGAGCCCGGCGGCCGCGACGATGAAGAAGGGAAGCTGACGTTCGTGGCGACCGACGGCCGGCGGCTGGCGGCAGCGTCGGCGACACTTGCAGCCCAGGATCTCGACGCGTCGGAGACCCTGCTCCCACGCCGGGCTGTCGATGCCGCCTGCAGGCTCGCCTCTCGGGCGGCCGCCGTGCAGATGACGGCGACGCGCACCGAGGTCATCCTCACCATCGGCGACTACGCCGAGGGGCAGGGCGTTACGGGCACGGTCCTGCGGGCTCGGCTGACCGAAGGCCGGTTCCCGAGGTGGCGGGATGTCGACGTGTGCGAGGTCGGCGAGCCGATGCCTCGTCGGTACTCGGAGCCGGCGACGTTCGCCGTGGCCGGCTCGCTGCTGCACGCCATCAAGATGGCGAGCATCTGCACGAGCGAGTCGAGCAAGGGCGTCGACATCGCGATCACCGAAGGCGGGCTGGTGGTGACGGCACAGGCTGCCGAGACGGGCACCTCGCGGGTGGAGTGCGAGCTTGCCGAGGTCGGGCACCAGACGACGGTGAAGATCGACCCGAGGTTCGCCCGCGAGTGGCTGGACTGCGGCTCGATTGACTCTGCCGAGACGGTCAGCATCGAGGCTCGCGACCCGCAGTCGGCCATCGTGTTCCGCTGCGGCGAGTGCCGCACGGTCGTGATGCCGATGTCGAACGACTGAGTCAGCCGCGTGCCGGCCGGGAGCCGGGCGTGCGCTCGCTCGCCCCGGCCGGTACGCCCTTCACCTCACACGAAAGGAATCGCCCAATGCCAAGACAGGTTGATTTGCCCCGATTCATCGCCCTCTGGCACGACCGCACGATCAGCACGGCAGGACTCGCCGAGCAACTCGGCATCACGCAGGGCTACGCGTACACGCTCGCGGCCCGGCATGGGCTGCCGCGTCGGCCGAAGAAGCCGGGCCGCGACGACGGCACCGAGATCACATGGCGTGACCCGACGCCGGCCGAGATCGCTCAGGCTAAGGCGGAGATCCTCGCACGGCACATTGCCAAGCGACGAGGCGAGACCGAGGAAGAGACGCAGCAACGCATCGACGAGGAGAACCGGCAGTGGCTTCACCACTCATCGCCCTCACCGGTCTGATCTACGCGTGGGTCTGCGCCGACCTTGCATATCGCGGACGATATGACCTCGCGACGGCATATGCAGGGTACGCCATTGCGAATATCGGGTTGTTCTATGCCGCTCGATAACTGACCGCTCCGTTGCCGCCCGTGGCACGATGCGGATATGCGGGGTCTGTTGCTCATCGTTGCGTTGGGCACGGTGGTCGCGGCTGGCGGCACCATCGAGGACACGATTCCAGACGCCCGCTACCGCGCCTACGGCGAGACGTTCGCCGCGTACACATGCCGGCTCGTCGGGCGGAACACCGACGGGAATCCCCAGGTCGGCACCTGCACGCTGCTCGCTCCGCACTGGGCGTTGACGGCGGCCCATGTGGTCGAGGACATGACGCATGTGAGCGTGCACACGACTGCCGGGCTGCACCGGGCCGACCGCGTGTTTGTGCACCACGAGTACCGTCGCGTCTTTGCCCTGCATGACATCGCCCTGGTGCACGTCGTGCGGCCGTTTGAGCTTGCGACCTATCCGCCGATCACCGATGGCAGCGAGCAGCCGGGGGCGGTCTGCACGGCTGTCGGGTACGGCGTAACCGGCCCGCTCTCGTCGGGCTACTCACGAGGCGACAACGAGATCCGGGCCGGCACGATGCGACTGACCTCGGCGGACGCGAGCGTGTGGGTTTGTGCGATTCGTCGTAGCGGCAGCCCGCTGCCGTTTTGCATTGCCCCGGGCGACTCTGGCGGCCCGCTCTGGGCGAAGGCCAGCGACGGGCGAACGGTGCTCGTGGGCGTGAACTCCTACACCGCCAAGATCGGCAAGGCTCCGGTTAGGAGTCAGGTCGGCGAGGAAAGCGGGCATACCCGCGTGGCTCTGTACCTCGATTGGATTGCCGAGATCGCCGGGAAACTTGACGAGCCGTGCAACCTCGCGGCGTGCCAGCCTCGATAGCGTTCGCCGTTGCCGGCGACCCCGTGCCCCAACCTCGCCCCCGGGTCTCCACCGTGGGCGGCTACGGCCGGGCGTATGTGCCCAAGACGCACGCAGTGCACGCGTACCGGCAGGCAGTGGCGGATGCCGCCGAGGCCGCCGGCTGCGAGCCACACGGCGAGCCGGTCAACGTGGTCATCGACCTCGTGTTCGCCCGCCCGAGGTCGCACCTTCGCAAGAGTGGCGTTCGACCCGGTGCCCCCGTGCTGCCACGCTGTGACCTCGACAACTGTGCGAAGGCGGTGCTCGACGCCCTCAATGGCGTCGCGTGGGTGGACGATTCGCAGGTGAGCCGGCTCGTGGTCGAGAAGAGCTACGGCAGCGAGGGCCGCACGACGGTGCGGATTTCTTGACGCTGCCCCTACCGTGCAAGCGTCGCCACGGATCGGCGGCGTGTTCAGTGTGACCCAGGAGAATCGTCATGCGTTCCATCGTGTTCGTCTTCCTCGCGGCCCTCGCCGCTCCCGCCGTTGCCCAGGAGCAGAGCGTGCTCGTGTCGCCTGCCCCCGTCGCGAGCGGCTATGTCTCGGCTCAGGATCACGCCCAAGCTCTCGCGTGCTCGGGCGGATTTGAGCACTGCCGCCGCCGTGGTGGCTACTACGAAGGCATCGGGTTCTCGACCGTCTCGCCATCGGCGGCGGTTCGCCGGTCCTGCTACTGGGGCGTCAGGAAACCTCGTGAGGTCGGCACCGCGTACTGCCCGCAGCGTCGCGGCTGGGTGGCGGTCGTGAGGTACTACTGACCGATGCCAGAGATCACGCTCAATGACGAGTTCGGAA
>SXGQ01328605.1_pt1 | contig 15224 bp, 15 predicted proteins | sample 3178371 | NCBI WGS metagenome assembly SXGQ01 (sample SAMN11356859, study PRJNA531348) | freshwater metagenome | isolation source: freshwater sample F1-20 | place: China: Fuxian Lake, Yuxi | collected 2017-12-25
CTTCTCACTAATCGGCCAAAGTGGGTATCAACTGTGAGACCTGGGGTATCAAAGGCATGGCCTAGAACAACATTGGCTGTCTTTCTTCCTACTCCAGGAAGAGTTACTAATTCATCTAAAGTCTCTGGCACTTGCCCCTTGTAATCTTCAACAATTTTATTTGCAAGGCCCTTAATGCTCCGTGCTTTAGCGCGGAAGAATCCAGTTGATTTAATGATTCGCTGAAGCTCGCTTAAATTTGCTCCAGCAAAGTCTTCAGCCTTCTTATATTTCTTAAAAAGAGCTGGAGTAACGCTATTTACTCGCTTGTCTGTGCATTGCGCCGATAAGACGGTAGCGATTAATAGTTGTAGCGGATTTTTAAAATCTAACTCACACTTCACATCTGGATAGCTTTTAGATAAAACTCTATAGATAGCGCCAGCTCTCTTCTTCTTTGCTGCACTGCTCTCGCGCATAGTGGTTAAAATAGCTCGAATTGGAACCTTTTTCACTAGATAGTAAGGTGGGCTCATGTCTCCCCGCTTAAATGATCAGGTCGATGAAGTAATTGTGCGTAAGACGCCGTTATTTTCTGGCCTTGATGAAGCTGCTGCCGCCTCACTTCGCGCCTCAATGAATCTTATAAAGCTTAAGAAAGGTCAGGTTCTCTTTCGTGAGGGAGATGATGGCGATCATCTCTATATCGTCTCTAGTGGAAAAGTGAAATTAGGAACTAAAGCATCTGATGGTAGAGAAAATCTCTTAATGATTTTAGGGCCAGGAGATATGTTTGGTGAGCTCTCACTCTTTGACTCTGGTCCAAGAACAGCAAGTGCTATTGCAGTTACTGATTCTAAGATTTTAGCTCTAGGACAAGAGAAGGTGATTCCCTGGGTGAGGGAGCATCCTCAGGTAAGCCTTCAGCTCCTTGCTCGCCTTGCTTCAAGGCTTCGTAGAACTAATGAGGTGGTTGGAGATTTAGTCTTCTCTGATGTTCCTGGAAGAGTTGCTAAAGCTCTAATTGATCTTGGGGTTAAGTTTGGTGAGCGGCGTGAAGAGGGCCTTTATGTTAATCATGATCTCACCCAAGAAGAGCTTGCTCAATTAGTAGGCGCCTCAAGAGAGACGGTTAATAAATCTTTAGCTGATTTTGTAGCAAGAGGCTGGATCCGCCTTGATGGTCGCTCAGTCGTTCTCCTTGATTATGAGCGCTTACTTAAGCGTGGTCGTTAGCTAGAAAGCTCAACAGTTAATTCAACCTCAACGGGTGAATTAATTGGAAGCTCAGCAACTCCAATAGCGCTACGTGCAGCAATTCCAGCATCGCCCCAGATATGAGCATATAACTCTGATGCCCCATTAGCAACTGCTGGGTGGTTAATAAATCCTGGCGCGCCATTTACATAACAGACAATTCTTACAACTTTCACAATCGAATCAACTGGTGCCACTAGCTCCACAGCAGCTAGAGCATTTAAAGCGCAGGTTCTGGCTAGTTCATATCCCTGCTCAATACTTATCTCTGCTCCTAACTTTCCGGTAGCGTTTATTGCCCCATCAACTATTGGGAGCTGTCCTGCAGTAAAGACTAAGTTTCCGGTGCGAACTGCTGGAACATAGGCAGCAAGAGGTTTACTAGCTACCGGAAGTGTTAAGCCTTTCTCAGCTAATTTAGCTCTAACATCGATCATGCAATAGCTCTCTTCATATAAGCAACTAATTGATCTCCGCCGCCAGGTGCTGGAACAACTTGAATTAAATCCCAGCCATCAGATCCCCAGGTATCAAGAATCTGTTTTGTAGCATGAGTTAGTAGTGGGACTGTGGCATATTCAAACTTCATTTAATTTCCTCCTGATAGCGCTGTTTTTACAAGTGATGAGACTAGGCCGCCATCTGCGCGCCCAGCAATCTTTGGTTGAATTGATTTCATAACAAGACCCATCTGTTGTGGGCCAGCCGCTCCGGTTTCAGCAATTGCAGCAGTGATTAAATCTTTAATCTCAGATTCACTTAGCTGGGCTGGAAGATATGTGGCGATAATTTCACCCTCAGCCTTTTCGATATCAGCTCTATCTTTAGCGCCTGCTTGTTCAAAGGCCTCAGCAGCTTCTCGTCTCTTTTTAGCCTCCATTGAAAGGACTGTGATTACCTCACCATCGCTTAACTCTCTCGCCTCTTTTCCAGAGACCTCTTCATTCTTAATAGCAGTTAGAACCATACGGATAGTGCCAGAGCGGAGCTCATCTCTGGCGCGCATAGAGGCAGTTAAATCGCTCTGTAGTTTTTCTTTTAGGGCCATAGCGGTATCTTCTCACGCCTATGGCCTATCAACTACGGCAGGAATCTCTGCCACTTCTTCCCTCTGGAGCGGGCCAGATTCGCATCCTGCACTTCTCAGATCTTCACTTAACCCCAAGTAGAAAGAGAGAGATTGCAGATATAAAGAGCTGGGCTGCCTTAAAGCCAGATTTAGTAATAAGCACTGGTGATTTCCTTGCTCATAGAGATGGGGTTGAAGTTGCTCTAAATGCCCTTAATGAACTACTTGATCTCCCAGGGCTCTATGTCTTTGGCTCTAATGATTACTACGGACCTAGATTTAAAAATCCGCTCTCATATCTAAAAAGTGATGATGGCGAGAGAAGGCTTGGTGAAAAACTTCCTATCGAACAATTTGATAGTGAGTTAAAGAGGCGTGGCTGGATAAACCTTAATAACTCTAGAAGTTCTATAAAGATTAATGGAATCAACATAGATGTTCGAGGCACAGATGATGCCCATCTTGAGTTAGATAATTATCAGAGAGTTATTGGCAAAGCATCCGGTGATATCTCAATCGGTGTAACACATGCGCCATATAAAAGAGTTTTGGATGCGATGGGGCGAGATGGCCTAGATTTAATATTTGCCGGCCATACCCATGGTGGTCAGGTAAGACTTCCCTGGTTTGGTGGGAGTAGATCTCTTACTACCAATTGCGATCTACCTAATTGGAGATCTAGAGGGCTGACAAAGCAAAAGAGTGGCCCTTGGTTAAATGTCTCAGCAGGAATGGGTTATAGCCCTTTTGCGCCTTTTAGAATTTTCTGCCCGAGCGAGTTATCACTTTTAACACTCTTCCATAATGCTCATTAATAGGGGGGTTGATGACACTATAATTTCGGAATGAGACGGGCGAATCTATTACTATTGCTAATCGGCACCTCTCAACTTTTAGTGATGAGTATAACTACCGTTGCTGGCGAGGATATATCTAAATCTCGAGAAATTTTTCTTACTGGAGAAAGATCTGATTTTCTCGGTGTTTTTGCAGGCTGGTTTTATTCAATAATCCCTGGTGGAAAACTAGGATGGGGAGTTACGCTTGCGGCGATGCAGATGCTATGTGTTCTCTTGGCATTCCAGATCGAACTCTCTCAACAAACTTTGCCTAGACTTAAGTTGTTTGTTTATCTTTTTTTTCAATATGTTTCATTGTATTTTGCTGCTCAACAAAGTCGGGATGGAACACTTTTTGCCTTTTTCTGTCTAGGGCTATCACTTATCAGGAGAGCAAAGATAATCAGTAAACCTGGCCAAAGATTTCGAATAGTACTTATGTCCCTAATTTGCTTTACTTTAGGGCTCGCATTTAGGCCTTGGATGTTTCCACTCTTAGTGCCTCTATTATTTTTTGTTTTTTCAGAACGAGATATGAAAGAGGTCTTTCGAAATAAACATGTCTTTCTTTTTCTTCTAACTCTAACGTTGATGCCCTTATCAATTGAATATAGCCTATCGAAAGCTCTCAAGGTAAAAGAGAGCTATCCCTTACAGATTTTGCTCATTCATGACTTAGCAACAAGCGCCTGTTGGAGTGCCGATACTGCCACATCTGAAGCAGCTTTAAGAGCCTTAGAGCCCTTATCCACAAACAAAGAATTCGAAGAGAGCATTTGTCAGTTTTTCAAGCCAAACACATGGCAAGCAATAACTCGAGTTGATGATAAATCTTCCCTTGTGAATACGTTTTCGGCTCCAATATCGTTAACGACTTCTCCGACTGAATATCGTGATTTGATAAGGAGTTGGTTTACGCTTTTAATTCAGGATCCAAAGACATATATTCAAAATAAATTGATGCTCTCAGCACAGGTTGTATTTTCATCTCAAACCAAAACTTATCGTACATCTACATTTTTTGGACGCGAGGTAACTAATAATTTTCTTGGACCTGTAATTGCTCTCCCAAGTTGGCTTTTTGATTTACCTTGGTCTTTGATTTCATTTCTTTATCTTTTAACTCCCGGTATGACGCTACTCTTCTTTTGGGTTTTGTCGGCAAAATGCAGAGGTTTGTCACTCAACCTTCTATTTAGGCTTCCAGTCATGTCTTTTCTTTGCATTGCTTGGGGTTCAATCACTTTTGTCAGCGACAACGCTCGATATCTAACGCCGTTTATCATACTTACATATCTTTCGTTACTATCTCCCGTTCGCCTAAAACAAGGAGAGAGAAATTGATTAGTTGCATTGTGCCTGCGAGAAATGAGGAAGGGCACCTAAGAGCTGTGCTTAACCAAGTAATGCAAGTAAATGAAATTTCTCAAATTTTGATCGTAGAAGGTGGCTCTACGGACGATACACTGAAGGAAGCGAATCAACTTGCAAAAGAAAACCCCAAACTAATTCAAGTCGTACAGCAATCTGGGAGTGGTAAATTTGACGCTGTTCTACAGGCGTCAGAATTATGCAATATGTCTCTCATTATTATTTGGGATGCAGATGGAACTGTCCCCCTCTCTTCAGTGAAGAATTTAGTTTCTTCTGCCTTGAATTCTGGTAACGCCACTATAGGAGATCGGCTAAGTGGAAAAATCGAAAAGGGCGCTATGCGCAAAGCAAACTATTTAGGTAACTGGCTCTTTGCCATTCTCTGGGCACCCATAATGCAGGGAAAAGTAGTGGACCTGTTGTGCGGAACAAAAATTTTTACCAAAGAGGTTTATGCATCAATTCCAAATCGAGTTGCACGTCATGATCCTTATGGAGATTTTTCACTTCTTCTCTCAGCTCGAATATGTGGCCAGAAGGTCGAATCTGTCCCAGTGCATTATCTAAAGCGCCAATATGGTGCCACAAATATTAAGCGATGGTCTGGTGGACTTAAATTGATTAAAGTAACTCTATTATCTTATAGTTTTTTTTGGAAAATCAAGAAAAATCAAATTCATGGATAAATACTATTTAGAATTAATTAAACAGAGAAACAATATTCTTCTTGACCCGGGCCTGAGGGCGTATTTTGAATCCCTTTACAGTGAGTTTAGAGCTGAAGTGATTGATTCTAAATTGATACTAGAAATTGGAGCGGGAGCAGGAGTAAGTGAGATTTTCTTGAACCACGAGGTAACAAGGAGCGATGTATTTTCATTTCCTGAATTCGGAGTACTCGGAGATTGCCCGATGGAAAAATTACCCTTCAAAGATGAGTCGTTTGACTTAGTCTTCGCTATAGATGCTATTCATCACTCCATTTCGCCTTTGGACGCTCTTAACGAGTGCTTGCGAGTAGCTCGCAAGGGTGGGACGATTTTACTTGTAGAGCCGTACGTCTCTTTATTATCTTACATTCCTTATAAGTTGTTTCATCGCGAAGGTACAAGCTGGAAGTACAAAAATAAAGAGAATCTTTTGTCAGTTTCAGATCCAGTAGATCCTTCCTCTGGCGATCAGGGCATATCTAAATTTCTTATTGGGAAGCTTAGTCAAGCTAGCGCAAATATCATTCACTTTAAGAGTTTGAGTACAAAATTTCTAAGTCCATTTAGTTTTTTTGCTACTGGGGGTGTATCCAGATCACTAAAAACACCAAAGTCGATAATCACTTTTCTGATTCGTATCGAGAACAAAATTCCTCAAATCATTATGCGCTTTTTAGCTTCTCGAGTTATTATTTCAATTAAGAAGTGAGCAATATGAGCAAAGTACTCGTGCTTCACTCGCTTCTATTGGAATTGTGAGAGCCTAACTCCATTCTTCAGCATCAACCATTAATTTAGCTAGGTCTTGCCACTTCGTTTTGGCGCTCCATCCCAGATCTCTCTTTGCCTTTGAAGGATCACCAATTAGAGCATCAACCTCAGTTGGTCGCGCATACTTATGATCTATCTCAACATATTTTTCCCAGTCAAGACCAGCGTGAGTAAAGGCTTGTTTTGCGAAATCTTTTACTGTTGCGCCAACTCCTGTAGCCACTACAAAGTCACCGGATTGAGTTTGCTGAAGCATCAACCACATTGATTCAACATATTCTTTAGCATATCCCCAATCCCGAATTGCCTCTAAATTACCTAGATAGAGCTTCTTTTGTTTTCCTGCTTTGATAGCCGCTACCGCTCGAGTTATTTTTCTCGTTACAAAAGTTTCACCTCTGCGGGGAGATTCATGATTAAAGAGAATTCCATTAGTCGCATGAATCCCAAAAGCTTCGCGGTAATTAACGGTGGACCAGTAAGCCATTAGTTTTGCCGAAGCATATGGAGATCTTGGCCTAAATGGACTCTCCTCATTCTGAGGAGGAGGGGTAGACCCATAGAGCTCTGAAGTGCTGGCTTGATAGAAGCGGATATCTCTCTTAGTTGCTCTAATTGCCTCAAGAATGGCAACTGTTCCTACAGCATCGACTTGAGCTGTGTACTGGGGCATAGTAAATGAGACCATCACATGTGATTGAGCAGCTAGGTTATAGATCTCTGTGGGTTCAATCTCTCTAATTAGATTTGTTAGACCAACGCCATCTAATAAATCACCATAATGAAGAGTTAGCTTTGGATTTATATCGTGAGGGTCCTGATAAATATGGTCGATGCGAGAGGTGTTAAAGGTGCTTGCTCTTCTTATTAGACCATGGACTTCATAGCCTTTACTAAGTAAGAGTTCAGCAAGATATGAACCATCCTGTCCAGTGATTCCGGTGATAAAAGCGACCTTTTTACTCATAGCTCCACTCTAGTTGTAGTTTGCCTCAAACCATTGAATTGTCTGCCTTATACCATCCTCTAGTGAAATCTTTGGCTCCCAACCTAAGGCTTTAAGACGTGAGACATCTAAGACTTTTCTTGGGGTTCCATCGGGTTTAGTTGAATCCCACTTAGTCTGCCCTTTAAAACCTGCAATTGTTGAGACCTTTTCGGCTAGCTCTTTAATAGTTAAATCTTCCCCTGTCCCAATATTTAGATGAAGATCTGAGTCATATTTTTCCATTGCCACTAGAACTGCAGATGCCAGGTCTGAGGAGTGCAAGAACTCTCTTTTAGGAGAGCCTGTTCCCCAGAGCGTTACTTCTGCCAATCCGCTTCTCTTTGCAGAAACGTAGCGATTGATTAGGGCTGGAAATACATGGCTACTTGCTAAATCAAAATTATCTCTCGGTCCATACAAATTTGTTGGCATTATAGATATCCATCTTCTGCCATATTGAGTTCTATAAGACTTAATCAATTCAATCCCAGCTATCTTTGCCACAGCGTATGCCGAGTTGGTTGTCTCAAGTGGACCGGTCATTAAATACTCTTCTTTAATTGGCTGTGGAGCTTGGCGAGGATAGATGCAGCTAGAGCCTAGAAACACAAAACGCTCGACGTTAGCTGCGTGAGCAGCATCCATTAAATTACCTTGAATCTGAAGATTCTTGGAGAGAAACTCGACTCTTCTCTCTCTATTGGCACCAATTCCACCAACAATTGCTGCCGCATCAATTACTAGATCTGGCTTATGGTCTTGGATAAATTCAAAAGTTGCTTTTCTATCAAGTAGATCAACAACCTTTGAGTTAATTCCAATGACGCCTGAATTGCTTCCATTTAGAGCATCAAATATTGCTGAACCTACAAGTCCAGTATGGCCAGCAACAATGATTGTCATAATGTAAGGATAACACTGACCATTTAGTTAAATTCTTTCGCTACCAACTCTGCTATCTGCGCAGTATTTAACGCAGCTCCTTTTCGCAAATTATCACCACAGACAAAGAGATCAAGAGCCTTTGGGTTATCGATTGATTTACGGACCCTGCCAACCCAAGTCGGATCGGTGCCAACAGCATCTGCTGGGGTGGGGAATTGATAGCTCTCAGGGTCATCAACTAACTTAACTCCTGCTGACTTTGCCAAAATCTCTTGAGCCTCTTTTCTTGATACTTCAACGTCAAATACAGCGTGAACTGCTAGCGAATGCGTAGTAAGTACTGGAACTCGAACACAGGTTGCTGAAACTTTTAGATCAGATATTCCTAGGATCTTTCGTGATTCATTGCGAACCTTTAACTCCTCTGAGGTGTAGCCCTCTTCTTTAAGTGATCCAGCCCAAGGAATAACATTTAAAGCAAGGGGTGATGGAAAGGGGCCATTGTCTTTTATGACTGTTCTCAAATCCCCTGGAAGATCGCCAACGCTTCTGCCAGCAACTTCTTTAATCTGCGCCCTTAAAGTATCAAGGCCAGATTGCCCAGCCCCTGAGGCTGCTTGATAAGAGGCCACTACTAACTCTTTAACGCCATATTTTTTATGGAGCGCGCCAATTGCCACAATCATCGAAAGAGTTGTGCAATTTGGATTTGAGATAATTCCTTTTGGTCTTCTTTTAATATCTTCAGGATTTACTTCAGGAACTACTAAAGGAATATCTGGATCCATTCTAAAGGCACCAGAGTTATCAACGCAGACTGCGCCCCTAGATGCTGCTATTGGGGCCCATATGGCAGAGATTTCATCGGGAACATCAAACATAGCAACATCAATACCATCAAATGCCTCAGGTGAGAGTGCAACGACTGTTAGCTCTTGCCCGCGACAAATTAATTTCTTTCCAGCGCTGCGCGCTGAAGCAATTAGCCTAATCTCGCCCCAGACATTTTCGCGTTTACTTAAAATATCGAGCATTACTGTGCCGACGGCGCCAGTCGCTCCAACTACTGCCAAGCTTGGTTTTCTGCTCATATCCCGCTGCCGCCATAGACAACAGCTTCAATCTGATCAGCATCTAGATCAAAGGCGGTATGTGCTGCTTGAACTGCGCGCTCAACATCACTCTGGCGGCAGACAATAGAGATGCGAATCTCTGAAGTTGAAATCATCTCAATATTAACTCCGGCAGAGGCCATGGCGGCAAAGAAGTTTGCAGTTACTCCAGGATGTGAGCGCATACCAGCGCCAATTAAGGATAATTTGCCGATCTGATCATCGTATTGAATTGATTGAAAACCAATCTCTCCCTGAAGTTTCTGCACCGTTGAGGTAGCAAGGGCTCCTTCACTTCTTGGAAGAGTAAATGAGATATCAGTTAACCCAGTTGCTGCTGCCGAAATGTTCTGCACGATCATATCTATATTGATATCAGCATCTGCTATCGCCTGAAAGATTCGAGCTGCAACACCTGCTCTATCTGGCACCCCAACTATTGTTATCTGGGCCTCACTCTTATCATGAGCGATTCCAGAGATAATTGCTTGCTCCATGCTTCCTCCTTCAGGTTGGTCTTTTACGACCCAGGTTCCTTCTAAATTAGAAAATGATGATCTAACATGTATTGGTAGATTAAAACGTCTGGCATATTCAACACAGCGAAGATGTAATACTTTGGCTCCAGATGCTGCTAGCTCTAGCATCTCTTCATAAGTAACTGATTTTAATTTTCTTGCAGTTGGAACTATTCGAGGATCTGCGCTAAATACTCCATCAACATCGGTATAAATCTCACAGACATCAGCATCAAGTGCGGCAGCAAGTGCAACTGCAGTTGTATCCGAGCCACCTCTACCTAGGGTTGTAATATCTTTAGAATCTTGAGCAACTCCTTGAAATCCTGCAACGATAGCGATTGCTCCCTCTTTTAAAGCCTCTTGAATTCTTCCTGGGGTTACATCAATTACTCGCGCTCTGCCATGAGTTGAAGTTGTGATAATTCCTGCCTGGCTTCCAGTAAAGGAGCGAGCTTCAAGTCCTAGATTTGAAATAGCCATTGCAAGAAGTGCCATGGAGATTCGCTCACCTGCAGTTAAGAGCATGTCGAGCTCTCGACCATTTGGTATTGGTGAGACTTGATTGGCCAGATCGATTAAGTCATCAGTGGTGTCGCCCATTGCTGAGACAACTACTACGACCTGCTGGCCAGATCGCTTAGAGGCAGCGATACGGGCAGCAACGCGCTTGATGCTCTCAGCATCAGATACGGAGGAGCCCCCGAACTTCTGGACGATTAGACCCATGAGCAGATGGTGGCAGAGAGTTAAAGCAAAGCGGAGTTTATCTCATATATTAAGACACTATCAGTCTCACTATTAGAGATCTAAAGACCTTCGGCCTTCAAAAGCTCTTCCAAGAGTTACTTCATCGGCATATTCCAGATCTCCTCCAACAGGAAGTCCTGAGGCAAGACGAGAGACCTTAATCCCGAGAGGCTTGATGGTTCTGGCTAGATAGGTTGCTGTTGCCTCGCCTTCAAGGTTGGGATCGGTGGCAATGATGATCTCTTTTATCCGCTCATCGGCAAGACGGGTTAATAGCTCTCTAATCTTTAACTGCTCTGGACCAATGCCATCTATCGGACTGATTGCTCCACCTAATACATGATACTTCCCGCGAAACTCTCGGGTCCGCTCAATGGCCACTACATCTTTACTCTCCTCAACTATACATATCAATGAATCATCTCGTCTTACATCGCGGCAGATCTTGCATAGCTCTTCCTCTGCGATATTAAAGCATTGAGCACAGAACTTAACTCGCTCTTTAACAAGTCTTAGAACTTCAACTAAGCGATTAACATCAACTCGCTCTGATTGGATAATGTGAAAAGCAATTCTCTGGGCGCTCTTTGGTCCAATACCAGGAAGCCTTCCCAGCTCATCTATTAACTCCTGGATAATTCCTTCGTACATCACTTATCGCTCTCGCCAATAACGCGCGCGCCAAGTTCTTTCATTAATAGCTCTGTTCCTGAGAGTCGAACCTCATCATCTGGATCTTCATCAACTCTTGCGCTCTGGTTATTTGTAATAGTTGAGGTATCAACGACTACTTCAATTTTTCTCTTAATCCCAGTAACTTCAACAAAGGCATCAATTAATATCTGCTCGCTCTCGGATCTAATAAATGAATCCCTTGCTCCAGCATTAACAATTCCAATGGTGATCTGCTCGTTATCAACGCTCAATATCTGAGCACTTGCCGAAAGCAGCGACCAGGTGAGGCGACGCTTTCGCTTCACGCTCTCAATAACATCAGGCCACATTCGTCTAAGGGCTGCAATATCAGCACTTACTGGGGCTCTCTCACTCTTTACTGGCGCATCTATGGTGCTCTCAGATTTTGCTGGGGCTTTTGGAGCAGCTTTCTCATTTGCTCTTGCTTCAGTTCTTACCTCTTTATTTACGATCTTTGGGCCAGCACTTACTACTTCAAATCCTGATTGCCTCTCAAGCCTTTCAACTCTTGCGATAAGTCCAGTCTCACTTGAATCTCCTTGCGCAATTGTGATCTTTCCTGCGACCAACTCCAGAATTAACCTTGGTGGAGTAGCCCCCCTCATCGCAGTTAAACCTTCAGCAATTAGAGCTGCAGCCCTATTAAGAGTTGCGCTACCAATCCTTGAAGCTTGAGATGCCATCTGAGCTAATTGATCTTTCGGATATCCTCGAAGAATAGTTGAGGCTTGATCTGAGAGAGCTTCAACAATTGCAAGATCTCTTAAGCGCTCAAGTAAATCAAATGCAAAGCGCCTTGGGTCAAGCCCGGATTCAACTAAGAGATCAATAGTTTTAAATAACGTTGCAGTATCACGGGCGCCTATTGCATCGATGGCATCATCGAGAAGCGCGCCATCGGTATAACCAAGAAGTTGGAGCGCAATCTCATAGGTGACCCCTTCTTTTCCAGCACCTGCCAAGAGCTGACCTAATACCGATAAGGCATCACGGACTGATCCTCCAGAAGCTCGAACAACTAATGGGATTACCCCTTTTTCAACTTTAACGCCTTCTGCAGCGCAGACTTTCTCAAGATGTTCACCTAATATTCCTGGCGGAACTAACCTAAATGGATAGTGATAAGTTCTAGAGCGAATCGTGGTTATCAATTTCTCTGGCTCAGTTGTTGCAAAGATAAAGAGCACATGTGGTGGTGGTTCCTCCACTACTTTTAATAGCGCGTTAGCAGCGCCGGGCCCTAGTTGATGCGCCTCATCGATGATATAGATTTTGTATGCCGAGCTAACTGGTGCAAAGAATGCTTTATCTCTTAGATCTCTAGCATCATCAACTAGCCCATGGGTGGCAGCATCTAACTCAATAACATCGATAGAGCCTGGGCCATTGGCAACTAGATCCTTACAAGATTGACATTGATCGCATGGGTTAGGAGTTGGGCCTTTCTCGCAATTTAGAGAGCGAGCCATAATTCTGGCACTTGATGTCTTGCCACAGCCGCGAGGACCAGAAAATAAATAGGCGTGATGAATCTTTCCTGACTCAAGTGCATTTGAGAGCGGGAGGGTGACGTGTTCTTGGCCAATAACATCTGCAAAGATAGAGGGGCGATACTTGCGATATAACGCCAGTGACATATAAACCTCTCTACTTAAATTTAATCACAGCTCTTTTTTAGGATCCTCCGCGCACCCACTAGAGCGGGCCTACCCTTGCTGCTTTCCAGCCCTGGGGGAGTTTGGCACGATAATGCCGCACGGAGGATCTAAGTGAAGTCTATCCTTGATTGTCAGCTCGTAGAAAATTCATTAGGCTTCTCGTTAGATATGGCAAAAATAGAAGTAGTCATTTTTGATCTCGATGGAGTCCTCATCGATAGTAAAGATCTTCACTATGAAGCGTTGAATGAAGCCCTGAGAAATTATGGCTCAGAATTCGAGATTACCCTGAGAGAGCACGCGACAAAATATGATGGTTTGTCCACAAAGCGAAAACTTCAAATACTCCATGAGGATAAGGGTTTGCCAGCCCAGTACTTTGAATCTATTTGGAAATTGAAACAAGAAATCACAGTAAGAATGCTTGGGGAAATTGAGCCTGACAAGGAATTAATATCCTTTATGCAATACTTAACTAAAAGAGGACTTAAGCTTGCGGTAGCAAGCAATTCTGTTAGAAACACTTTAGAAATAGTGCTAACAAATTTAGGTGTAATAAAGTTCTTCTCTATCATTCTTAGTAATGAAGATGTAAATTTTGCAAAGCCGAATCCTGAAATTTATTGGAAAACAATGATGTACTTCGGTGTTATGCCTGAGTCTGCAGTAATTTTCGAAGATAGTTATGTTGGGCGTTTAGCCGCTCAGAGAAGTGGTGCAAGGTTAGTTCCAATCGAAAATCGAAGGGACTTAACTTGGGAAAAAATTAAGATTGTTGAGACTCTTTCCACTACAATGCCTCCCATGAAGACACCTTGGAAATCAGACAAATTAAACGTTTTAATTCCTATGGCTGGTGCTGGGAGTAGATTTGAAACAGCTGGCTACACCTTTCCTAAGCCTCTGATTGAAGTTAATGGAAAACCTATGATTCAGGTCGTCGTAGAGAACTTAAATATTGACGCAAGGTATATTTATATTGTTCAGAAATCCCACTTTGAGAAATTCAATTTGGATTACCTCCTAAACCTTATAACCCCCAATTGTGAGATTGTCCAAGTTGATGGACTCACTGAGGGCGCTGCATGCACAACTCTATTGGCGAGAAATTTTATTGAAAGTGAAGATTCCCTGCTAATCGCTAATTCAGATCAATTCGTTGAATGGAATAGTGGAGAAGTTCTTTACTCGTTTATGTCTCCAGAGATAGATGGTGGAATCGTTACATTTGAGTCTTCGCATCCAAAATGGTCCTATGTCAGGCTTGATACTTCTGGGTTGGCGCAAGAAGTAGCAGAGAAAAAGATTATTAGTAATATTGCGACTGTGGGGATTTACTTCTGGAAAAAAGGTTCTGATTACGTGAAGTATGCCGATGAAATGATAGCTAAGAATATCAGGACAAATGGGGAATTTTATGTTTGCCCAGTTTTTAACCAAGCAATTGAAGATGGGAAAAAAATTCGAATTCATAACGTAAGCACCATGTGGGGATTAGGTACGCCAGAAGATTTGCGTTACTTTCTCGAAAACTACAGGTAGTGGATGCTTGATGCTAATCATTGCTCATCGTGGTAATCAAAAAGGTCCCAGTTCGCAAGAAAACCAGCCGAATTACGTAGATCAAAGCTTAAACGAGGGTTTTGATTGTGAAGTTGATCTATGGGTTATCAAGAATGAATATTTTCTGGGACATAGTAACGCACAGTATAAAGTAGATTTAACTTGGTTAATTTCCCGTCAGCAACAACTTTGGATACACTGCAAGAACGCAGATGCGCTATTTGCTCTTAATAAAAATAGAACACCCTATCTAAATTTTTTTTGGCATCAAAATGACTTTTATACTCTAACCTCGTTGGGCTTTATTTGGGTATATCCAGGAGAGCAGCTCATAAAATCTAGTGTTGCTGTCTTGCCTGAAAATTGGCCTGATAGTGAAAAAACTTCTGCGCAACTTTCAATTGCTTTTGCAATTTGTACAGATTATGCGAATATCTTTCGCACACAATCACAACAAATTAATAGTTTGCACGAGGCTTTTTGACAAAGATTAATCATTCTAGTGTTAATGTTTTACTGTGAAACCTTCATTATTTATTCGCTCAACATATAAAGTGGTTGGATTTTCCAAGAAATTATACTTTATGGTTGAATCTTCAATGATGTTAGGGCAAACTGATGGACATTAATCGATTGGAAGATTGCACTCTACTTATAGCTGGACCAATTTCTTCACGAACAGAAGAGGCAGAATTGATTAGCAAGATTCAAAATCTCTCAAACATCTCTCGAGCAACTGGATTGAAGGTGCTGATTTCAACATACCCCGGTGAGTTTCCTAAATTCTTAGAATTTCCAACACTTCAGATTATGACAGTAGTAGATCCAGGAGCAGATTTCTTTTTAAAGGATATAAAGGTAAATTCTTTTGTATCTCGAAACACATCTAGGCTACTACTTTCCACTTGGAATGGAGTTAACAATGTCACGACGCCATTCACATTGAAAACTCGGATAGAAATGGTGCCCACGGACTATCGATTTGGGGAGGGTATATGGAATCTAAAAAAGGAATTTTTGCAACGACCTTCTATCCAAATTTCTGTCCCTGGCGC
>SXGQ01618377.1_pt1 | contig 15222 bp, 14 predicted proteins | sample 3178371 | NCBI WGS metagenome assembly SXGQ01 (sample SAMN11356859, study PRJNA531348) | freshwater metagenome | isolation source: freshwater sample F1-20 | place: China: Fuxian Lake, Yuxi | collected 2017-12-25
ACTCAGACCGATCAACTGGTTTACCCAATTTTTCCAATTCTTTAGCAGTTAAAAATGCTGTGGTTCGGCGCATATTTCCAACTAAATCATCATCTTTGATAACAAGGCCCGAATAATCTTTCCATTTATCTGGGTAACCAATTTTTGGTGTGAATTTGGCTAGTTTTTCGAGTGCTTTTTCTTTAGTTTCAGGACTCATCCAAGCTAATGCCTTGATGTCAACTTCATATGCCTTGGTTAAATTTTCTACTAACTGCAGCATGCGAGCTTTTGCTTGTGGTGGAAAGTGCTTTGCAACGTAGAGCTTGCCTACTGCTTCACCAAGCGATCCTTCAACGACTCCAACGCCACGCTTCCATCTATCTCTAATTTGTGGTGTGCCAGAGAGGGTTGTTCCATAGAAGTTAAAGTTTTCAGTTACAAACTCTTCACTCAATAATGATGCTGAGCCATGCAAGATATTCCAACGAAGCCAAGCTTGCCAGGCTTGCACATCAAAATTACTTAACATCTCAGAAATACCAGTAACAAAACTTGGTTGTCTTACCACTAATTCCTTGAATCCAATTTCTGGAAAACCAAAAGCCTGCATCCAAGTGTTCCAGTTAATAGTTGGACCAAGATTTTTAAACTCTGAAAATGAAACTTTGTTGTAAGTTGCCATTGCATCGCGATCTTTAACAACATCCCAGTGATAGCTAGCAATTTTAGTTTCTAACTCAAAAACTAATCTTGCTTGTTCTTTTGAGTCATTGAATTTTGCCAAACCAAACATCTTTTCTAAGTGGGCAAGATACGCGTCTCTGATTTTTTGATGCGACTCTTCTCGGTAGTAAGCCTCATCCGGCAACCCAATTCCACTTTGAGCAAAGTAAAGAATGTTTTGATTTGCATTTGAATAGTCGGTAGTAATCCAAAATCCAAACCAACCATCTAAACCACTCTTCTGTAGTTGTCCGACAACCTTAATAAAACTTTCTGCATCCACTACCTGATCGACTAAATCAAGTTCGGTTTGAATTGGGTTCATACCTAACTTTTCAATCAGTTCTTCATTCATAAAAGACTTATATAAATCTCCAATTTGCTGAGCCTGTGCTTGGTCACCCTTTACATTGGCTGCCTCTTCAATGATCTTGCGAACATTCTCTTCCGATAGATCTCTCAAAACATGGAATGCCCCATGGATCGGACGATCAGATGGGATCACCGCAGAGTCGATCCAAGACCCATTCATGTAACGGTAAAGGTCGTCTTGAGGTCTAACATTTTGGTTGATATGACTTAGGTCTAGTCCACTTTTCATCCCAGGCTCCTTCGGCTTAGTGCCCTGAAGATACTCACCTTTTTCATAGCGTGCCAAGTAGGGATTGCGCCACTAAGTTAAGGGTCTAAATCCACAGAACAGGCCTATCTTTATGAGTTTTGGCTATACAACGAGGGGCAGATCTTTCACAGATCGCCACATCGGGCCCACCCAGCCAGATATTGACTTAATGCTGAACGCGCTTGGCTATCAAAATCTGGAAGAGTTATTAGAAGCTGTAGTGCCAGGTGTTATTAGGTGGCGATCTGATTTGGATCTGCCCCAAGCAGTCAGTGAATCTGAAGTTTTAATTCAGTTAAAGGATCTTGCTGCACAAAACACCATGACCAAAACTCTTATTGGCTTGGGCTACTACAACACTTTCACCCCAACAGTAATCTTGCGAAACATTCTAGAAAATCCATCTTGGTACACCGCCTATACGCCATATCAGCCTGAAATTTCTCAAGGAAGACTTGAAGCCTTAATCAATTTTCAAACAGTAGTAGAGGATTTAACTGGCTTACCTATTGCTAATGCCAGCATGCTTGATGAATCAACTGCTGCGGCTGAAGCTATGACCCTGGCAATGCGCAATACCAAATCAACCTCAAAGTCATTTGTAGTTGATCAGGACACTCATCCGCAAACTATTGCAGTTATTGAAACTAGAGCTAAGCCACTAGGAATTGATGTTGTTTTGGCTGATCTTTCAAAAGAGATTACTGTTAAAGAATATTTTGGTTTGTTAGTTTCTTATCCTGGATCATCTGGGAAAATCTTTAACCCAGCAAAGATTATTGAGTCTGCTCATAACGCTGGAGCCCTAGTAGCAGTTACTACCGACTTGTTAGCTTTAACCCTTATTACGCCACCAGGTGAGTTTGGTGCTGACATTGCTGTTGGTTCTGCGCAGCGCTTTGGAGTTTCTCTTGGATATGGCGGACCACATGCGGGTTTCATGGCAGTTAGAACTGGACTAGAGAGATCTTTACCAGGCAGATTAGTTGGAGTATCAATTGATGCTGCTGGAAATCCGGCTTATAGGTTAGCGTTGCAAACTAGAGAGCAGCACATTCGCCGTGAGCGAGCTACTTCAAATATTTGCACTGCTCAGGTTTTATTGGCTGTAATGGCCAGTATGTATGCGGTGTACCACGGGCCTGAGGGTCTTCGAGATATTGCTCAACGAGTGCACCAGCACGCAGTTTTGTTGTCTCTAGGTTTAAAGAAATTATCAGCAAAAATATTGCATGATAATTTCTTTGACACACTGAGAGTTGAAACCCCGAAAGCCATTGCATGGGTTGAGGCTGCCCGCCTTAAAGGAATTAACCTCTTGTTACTTGATGCCAACACTGTTGGAATCTCTGTTGATGAAACAACTGATATTCAAACAATTAAAGATATTTGGGATGCACTAGTAAGTGGATCGAACTTAGACCCTGACCAGTTGTGGTTATCAGTAGAACCAGTAATTACACCTGATCTAACCCGAACAACTAAATACTTGGAGCATGAAGTTTTTAATCGCTACCACAATGAAACTGCAATGTTGAGATACATGAAGTCTTTATCTGATAAGGACTACGCCCTAGATCGGGGCATGATTCCGCTTGGCTCTTGCACAATGAAACTTAATGCTGCAACCGAGATGCAAGCTGTGACTTGGCCAGAATTTGCGAACTTACATCCCTTTGTTCCAATCGATCAAGCATCTGGAACTTTATCTCTCATTAAGGACCTAGAAAATTGGCTGGTTGAAATTACTGGTTATGACGCAGTTTCATTGCAACCCAATGCTGGCAGTCAGGGTGAATTTGCTGGGCTTCTTGCAATTAAGAGCTACCTAAACCACAAGGGTGAAACAAATAGAGATGTTTGTTTAATTCCATCTTCTGCGCATGGCACTAATGCCGCATCTGCTGTTATGGCAGGGATGAAAGTTGTTGTAGTTGGCTGTGATGAATTAGGAAATGTTGATATTGACGACTTAAAACTCAAAATTACTGAGAATCAAGATGCACTAGCTGCCTTAATGGTGACTTACCCATCAACTCATGGTGTATTTGAATCTGCTATCTCAGATATTTGTGCGATGGTGCATGATGCTGGTGGTCAAGTTTATGTAGACGGCGCTAACTTAAATGCTTTGGTTGGAGTTGCAAAACCAGGAAAATTTGGGGCAGATGTCAGTCACTTGAATTTACATAAAACTTTCTGTATTCCACATGGCGGCGGTGGCCCAGGGGTTGGACCTGTTGGAGTTAAAGCGCACCTTGCTCCGTTCTTGCCTAACCATCCAGTAATTTCGCAGGCTGGCCCAAGCACTGGGGTTGGACCAATTAGTGCAGCTCCTTTTGGTAGCGCTGGCATTCTGCCAATCTCTTGGTCTTACATAAAGATGATGGGTGCCCAAGGATTAGTTAGAGCCACATCAGTTGCCATTCTGTCAGCAAACTACATAGCTAAACGACTTGCTGCCCATTATCCAATTCTTTACACCGGACAAAATGATTTGATTGCACATGAATGCATCATTGATATTCGTGGAATCACAAAAGACACTGGGATAACTGTGGATGATATTGCTAAACGATTAATGGATTATGGTTTTCATGCTCCAACGATGTCCTTCCCAGTTGCTGGCACCATGATGATTGAGCCAACTGAAAGTGAAGACTTAAGAGAAATAAACAGATTTATTGACGCCATGATTGCTATCAGAAAAGAGATTGATCAAGTTGCTAGCCAAGTTTGGCCAGTTGATGACAATCCGCTAGTTAACGCACCGCACACAGCATCAAACGTGGTGGCTGAATGGCTTCATCCATATTCTCGAGAAACAGCAATATTCCCATTAAAGAGCAACCGAGCACATAAATATTGGGTTCCAGTGGAGCGCATCGATGCAGCTCACGGGGACCGAAATCTGGTTTGCTCTTGTCCACCACCAGAAGCTTTTGCTAACGCAAACTAATGACCCTGAAACAAACTGCTCTAGATCAAATCCATATTGATCTTGGTGCAGTCATGACCGATTTTGCTGGTTGGAATATGCCGCTTCGTTACGGCAGTGAAACTCAAGAACACATTTTGGTTAGAACTGATTGTGGTCTCTTTGATCTTTCTCATATGGGCGAGATCTGGGTAGAAGGCGAGGATGCTGCCCGGTTTTTAGATTTTGCACTAGTAGGAGAGTTGTCCAAGGTGGCAATTGGTAGAGCTCGCTACACCATGATTTGTAATGAATCTGGAAACGTAATTGATGACCTAGTTGTTTATCGAATTGAAGTAAACGTATTTATGGTGGTTGCTAATGCCTCAAACGTTCAAATTGTCTTCAGTGAACTAAGCGCACGCAATCAAGGCTTCGCTTGCACTGTCAAAGATCTTTCTGAGAGCACCGCCTTGATTGCAGTCCAGGGCCCATCTGCGGTCAAAATCGTTTCTCAAGTTTTTCCGAAAACTAATTTTTCAGAACTAAAAAATTATGGCTGGTGCTTGAGCAATCAAGATGAGCTGCATGTCATTTTGGCTAGAACTGGCTACACCGGGGAAGATGGCTTTGAAATATTTCTTGATCTCAAAGATGCGGTTGGTTTGTGGCAGAAGTTAATTGATTTTGGGGCTAAACCTGCAGGCTTGGCCTGCAGAGATACGTTGCGCTTAGAAGCAGGTATGCCGCTATATGGACATGAACTTGATCTGCAAACTAATCCAATCGAAGCGGGACTTGGCAGAGTCATTGCTTTTGGTAAATCAATTGACTTCATTGGCAAATCCGCTCTAGCCCAAATTGCCGAAAGTTCAACTAAACGAAATCTTGTTGGGATTACTTTAGAAACAAGAAGAATTGCCAGAGCTGGATTTAATTTAATAAATAAGAATGGTGAGATTGTGGGCCAGATTACAAGTGGCGCTTTTTCCCCAACACTTAATAAATCTATTGCCATGGCTTATCTCGACAGGAACTTTGATGCCCAACTCGATACGCTAAGCGTAGATATTAGAGGCACTAATGAACTTGCAACTTTAGTACCACTGCCGTTTTATCAAAGAAAGAAGTAGGAGTTATGTCGATACCTGCAAACCTGCACTACACCGCAGACCATGAGTGGATGGACACCACAACCGGTGTTGCAACTGTTGGAATTACTCTGTTTGCAGCAGATGCTCTAGGTGATGTGGTTTACGTAAAACTTCCAGATTTAGGTTCAGTTGTTAGTGCAGGCATGGTGTGTGGTGAGCTCGAGTCCACCAAGTCATTGAGTGACTTGTTTGCACCAGCCTCGGGTGAAATTGTTGAGATAAATCAAGCTGCCATAGATGATCCAGCACTTATCAATAAGGATCCTTACGGTTTGGGTTGGCTATTTAAGGTGTCAGTCACTGGTACCGACAAGCTGTTGTCAGCATCCGAGTACGAAGCCAAAATAAGTTAATTCTTTAGCCAAGCCCAGATTTACTAATCCAGTAGACCTATGGTTTAGTTCTTTGGTACCATCTAGATCATGAACACAACAACACTAGTTTTGATCGGGATTGCAGTTTTGTTACTTGTTTTTTGGCTGATTGGTCAATACAACAGACTGCTAAAGTTAAATGTTGCCGTAGATGAGGGTTTTGCCCAGATAGAGGTTCAACTTCAGCGCAGATCAGATCTGATCCCTAACCTGGTTGAAACCGTTAAAGGCTATGCCGCTCATGAAAAAGAAACTTTTGAAAAAGTTGTTGTTGCCCGTGCAGCAGCCACGTCAGCTACTGGTGTGCAAGATGTTGCAGCAGCTGATGGCATGTTGACCCAAGCTTTGCGTGGTTTGCTAGCAGTGAGCGAGGCCTACCCAGACCTAAAGGCTTCAGCCAACTTCTCACAACTACAAGAAGAGTTGTCTGCAACTGAGAATAAAGTTGCATTTGCCCGACAGTATTACAACGACACTGTTCGAGTTCTCAACGAAGCTGTGGTCACAATTCCTGGAAATGTGTTTGCGCCACTCGCCAAAGTCGGGGCACGTGAGTTTTATGAGGTTGATGACCCAGCAAATCGCAAGACTCCAACAGTTAGCTTCTAAATCTAACTGTGGCCTCATTTAGATCTCAGCAAGCACTTAACCAGCGCAAGACCTGGCTCTTGCTCGGCAGCATGGCAGCGTTAGTGGCATTCGTGGTTTATGCAGCCGCCCTTTACTTTGGCTATGTTGGCATCGGTATCGTCCCAATTGCTGTTGGAATTGCCTTAATTTCTATCTGGGGTTCCTACTATTCATCAGACCGAATCGTGTTGACGATGACTGGTGCCAAGTTGATATCTGAAGAAGATAACCCTCAATTATTTAATCTAGTAAATGAAATGTGTATTGCTTCTGGGCTACCAATGCCCAAGATTGCTGTTGTCCAAGATAGCGCCCCCAATGCTTTTGCCACAGGCAGAAATCCAGAACATGCCCTAATTGCATTCACCACTGGAATTTTAGAAAAAATGGATCGGGAACAACTGCAAGGCGTTGTGGCTCATGAATTAGCACATGTTGCTAATAGAGATACTCTAGTTTCAGCAATCGCTGCTACAACTGCTGGCGCACTTGCACTAATTAGTGATCTATTAATTCGCATGATGTGGTTTGGTGGAAATCGCAGAAGTGGCAACAACAATTCAAATCCATTAGTGCTTATCGCTGCATTTCTAGCCTTGATTTTGGCACCAATTGCAGCAACGCTGCTTAGATCTGCAATCTCGCGTAAGCGTGAATCGTTGGCAGATGCCACTGCCATCAGTTTCACACGCAATCCAACCGGATTGCGAAGGGCTCTGGAAACTTTGGCGCATGACTCAACTGTGGTTAGACAAAAATCTACTGCAGTGGCACATATCTGGATTGAGTCCCCACTAGATCACAAAGCTGCTTCCAAAATGTTTGCTACTCATCCACCTATTCAAGAGCGCATTGAGTTATTGCGTCAGATGGAAAACGGTCAACTGTGACCTGGGTGCGTTGGGGGGTTATTGGTGCTTCTCGAATCGCTCAAAGTTCGTTCATTCCAGGGCTTCGATCAACTAATTCAGGTGAGGTGTTTGCGGTTGCTTCGCGCTCTTTAGATAAAGCAAAACAGTTTGCTAGCGATAATCAAATACCAACTGCATATGGCTCGTATCAAGAATTAATTGAAGACCCCAATTTGGATGCCATTTATGTTGCCCTGCCTCCTATTTTGCATGCACAAACCGCTCTTGATGTGGTGAGAGCAGGCAAAGCAGTATTAAGCGAGAAGCCGTTTGCCACGTCTGGATTAGCTGCTAAAGAGTTTGTTGAGAAATCTCCTGTGGATGCTTTAGCGTGGGAAGCGTTTGTTTTTGCTTTTCATCCTCAAACTTCAATTCCTCGTGACTTGATAAACGAATTAGGGCCCGTTAAAAGTATCTACAGTCACTTTGTTTACACCCCTTCAAACCCAAATGATTTTCGCAGTGTGGGTGAGTTAGGTGGTGGTGCATTGCTAGATGTTGGTAGCTATTGCTTGCGATTTGCACAGCTACTGATGAATTCAACTCCAACGCTTATCTCAGCAAATTCAAAATTTAATGACCTTGGTGCTAACGATGAAGGATCTGCAGTTTTTAAGTACCAAGACAATGTTGAATTTAAAATGCATTGGAGTAATAAAAAGGAGCGGGAGCAAACAGCCTTAGTTGAGTATCAAAATGGATCTGCCTTGTTTAACCATCCATTCAGCCCAAATGCTGACTCAACCATCACAATTAATGCTGGTGGATCTAGTCGAGTGATTAAGCCAGACACTAGGACAACTTGGTATTTCGCTCTAACCCATATCAATCAATCTATAGCTGGCTTGATACCGCCAAGCCACCAAATTAAGGACTTTTCGATTGAACAGGCCACACTGTTAGAGCAAATTCAAGCATTTTCCTTAGATAGTTGAATTCTCAACTATCTTAAGTTAGGGTTCAGCCAAGCTCGATAACACTTGAGGAAACTAACCCTCATCTTTGAAAGGTAACAAATGGATGCTTTATTTTTAGTGGGTCGAATTATGTTCGCCCTAGTTTTTCTTGGTTCAGCAGTTGGTCACCTCAAAAATGCTCAAGGAATGGCCGGTTATGCAACATCTAAAGGCATTCCTCGCGCCAAAGAAGCTGTTTTGTTAACTGGTGTCATGCTGCTAGTTGGTGCCGTATCGGTTGTGCTTGGTGCATACGCCGATCTGGGCGCATTACTACTCATTGCCTTTTTGCTACCAACAGCTTTCTTAATGCATGCATTTTGGAAAGAAACAGATGCTATGGCCAAGATGGGCGAACAAGTCCAATTCTTGAAGAACGTTGGCTTAGCCGGTGGAGCCATATTCCTATACGTACTTCTACAGACTAAATCTGACTTTGACTTTATGTTAACTGGCAATCTGTTCTAATTACTTAACCAACCCAAAAGGACCCAAGTTTTCTTGGGTCCTTTTGGGTTTCACTTTTGTTTTGTTTGCCACCAAAGTAGTGCCTGTGGTAATCGCTGGGCCCAGCTAATTTCATCATGGTTGGCATCTTTGAATACCTGAGTGTGAACATCAAGTCCATTAACCACAAATAACTGATCTGCATATTTTTGTAATGGTAAAAACTCAGCATCTAATCCAACATCACCTTGATCGAACCAATACTTAGTCTTTTTTGGTAACTGTTCTATTAACAATCTTGTTCCAGTCTCACCTAAGGCGGGCCACCCAGTGGACATAGCAATTGCCATTTCAAATCTGTTAGGAGACTTAATTGCTGCAACTAATGATCCAATGGCTCCCATGGAGGCTCCAAGAATTGCGGTTTGTTTGGGTATAAAAGTTGTGGACAGTTTCCTTTCCAAATAATTAAAGAGCTCTAGTTGTAAAAAGCTTTGAAATTTATTTCCAGTTGGAGCGTAACTTCTATCAATTCCCAAATAACCCTCAAATGTGCCTAATACTTCTGGATTTACATCTAAAAGGTCTTGGGGGGCATAATCGCTGTAACGGCAATTTGATCCATTTTCAATTGCCACAATTATTGGTGGATCGAAGTTCGTTGAATCCATTTGAGCAATCACATCTTGAACCTGCCAGGCCTTATTAAAGTGAGATCGCTGTGGATAGAAAACGTTTTCGCCATCTAGCATCACTAGCAACCAAGGGTCAGTCGTTAGCAATTCAGTGGACGGAGTCCAGACCAAAATTTGCCTATTCTGCACGGAATATTCATTGATTTGGCCTAGCAATTCAACCTCCCCCTACCCCACGTGGGTGCTTAGTTTCACAATCAATTCTCATCGCGTATGCTCCTCCACGCGCCAGTAAATCCGGCGTTGCGGTCCCGTTCGTGTGTTTCATTAGCGGGCACCACACCACCCGCTGTAAAACGCAAGAATGATAGGAAATACGCATGACCGTTGGAACCGTAAAGTGGTTCAACAATGAAAAAGGCTTTGGCTTCATCACCCCAGATGGTGGCGGCGCAGACGTCTTTGTTCACTACCGCTCAATAGAAGGAAACGGCTACCGTTCACTTCAAGAAAATCAGCGCGTTGAGTTCGAGATCACCCAAGGCGAAAAAGGCCCACAGGCCTCAAACGTCAACGCGATCTAGTCTTCGCTCGGTTTAAAACAAACCCCCGCTTCCACTGGAAGCGGGGGTTTGTTATTTAGGAACTGCAGCTAGAGCCATCTCTAAAGTAGTTGATGGATGCAAGAAAACTAACCTGCCAACTACTTCACCATTCCAAGCGGATGGAGCAACAAATGCTATTTGAGATTGTAGTAGTTCTGCAGCCCACTTTTGATAATCAGTTTCATTCCAGTCTTTTCGCTTAAACAGAATAATTGATAACTGTGGTTCATTGATTAATTCAATGTTTGGATTCTTCTTCATTTCACGTGCAACTTGATGGGTAAGATCAATACTGCTTTCAATTGCGCTGGTGTATGCATCTGTTCCATAGGTAATCAAACTAAACCAAAACGCTAAACCGCGAGCTCTTCTAGTTAAGTGATGTGCATAATCTGAGGGGTTCCAATCATCGGCGCCATGCAGCACATCTAAATAACTTGCATGCTGAGTGTGCACTTGTTTGGCTAAATTAGGATTGCGATAGATAACAGCTGCACTATCAAACGGTGCAAACAACCATTTATGTGGATCGATAATAAATGAATCAGCGTGCTCAAACCCTTTAAACAAAGGCTTAACACTTGGTGCCAACAATGCTGCAGCGCCGTAAGCCCCATCTATGTGAAACCAGAGGTTATGTTTCTTGGCAACTTGAGCAATACTTTCTAAATCATCAATGATCCCAGCATTTGTGGTACCTGAAGTTGCCACAACTGCAATCACGTTTTCTGGATGAGGATCCGAATTTAAAGTTTGCTCTAGTGCATCTCCAGTTAAGCGATGATTCTCAGTTTTAACAACTAGTGCTTCTATATCTAAAATTGACAGCGCTCGCTCGATTGATGAATGTGCCTGATCACTAACAGCCACTCGCACTAGTGATCGTTTTTCTAGATTACGAGCCGTACGTTGGGTGTCTCTTGCAACCGTTAACGCAGCCAGATTTGCAGAGCTGCCTCCACTCACAAAAGTTCCACCAGCAGTGCTTGGCAATCCAGCAGCATCGCTTAAGAATTTAAGTGCCTGATTCTCAGCAGCAATCGCACCTGCAGCCTCTAGCCAAGAAATTCCTTGCAGCGATGCTGCTGAGATAACTGAGTCAAATAACAGTGATGCTTTAGTGGGTGCTGCTGGAATGAATGCAAAATACTTAGGACTATCGGCACTAATCACCATTCGAGATAGATCTTGATCATAAAGTTTTAATGCTGCTTCATAACCAATTCCATCTTTAGTGATTAAATCTTTGAGTAGTGATTCCAGTTTGGATACATCATCAATGCCATCTAGAGGGGTTTCGATTAAAGCCAGCCGATCGCGCACATATTCCAACACTCCTTCGGCCATCTGAGCATCAAAGGTGTGCATATTTGTTGAGTCTTTAGGAGTAGTGGTCACGGTGGCCCAAGCCTAGAAGGCTGAGTGGGGTCGGGGGGTCCTGTTGGCTGAAAGGGGGGTCTTCGGCTATCTTGGCCTTAACCGTAAGGGGTGAAATCCGTGAAGGCCCTCGTAATTGGAGCGGGCGGAGTCGGAAGTGCGATCGCGAACATTGCTTCGCGACGGCAATTTCTATCAGAGATGGTCATAGCTGACCATGATCTCAGCCGGGCAGAGGCTGCTGCTAAAAGAACAAATGATCCAAGGTTTAAGGCTGCCAAAGTAGATGCGGGTGATGTTGAAGACCTGCGTGAACTAATCCGTAACCTGGATCCAGACATTGTGGTTAACGCTGTTGACCCTAGATTCGTAATGCCAATTTTTAGAGCATGCGAAGTTGAAGGTGCCAACTACATGGATATGGCGATGTCATTATCGAGACCACACCCTGAATACCCATACACCGAATGTGGTGTAAAACTAGGTGACGAACAATTCGCCAGAGACTGGAATTGGATTGAACGTGAAATTTATGCAGTTGTTGGCATGGGAGTTGAACCAGGATTAAGTGATGTGTTTGCCCGCTATGCCTCAGACACAATGTTTAGTCGAATAGACACATTGACTGTATTAGATGGTTCAAGTTTAGTAGTTGAAGGTTATGACTTTGCACCTTCTTTTAGTATCTGGACAACCATTGAAGAATGTTTGAATCCACCTGTTATTTGGGAAGATGGAATTGGTTGGTTTACAACTGCACCATTTAGTGAACCAGAGATCTTTGATTTCCCAGAAGGTATTGGACCTGTTGAGTGTGTAAACGTTGAGCACGAAGAAGTCTTACTAATTCCTCGCAAAGTTGATGCTAAGCGCGTTACCTTTAAATATGGGCTGGGTGAAGAATTCATTGACATTCTAGAAACCATTCATAAATTAGGGCTTGATCGAACTGACCGAGTTGATGTGAAGGGCTTAAAGGTTTCGCCTAGAGACCTATTAGCTGCTTCATTGCCAGATCCAGCAACTTTGGGTGACCGCATGAAGGGCAAGACTTGTGCGGGCGTATTAGTTAAAGGTTTGGATAAAGACGGAAAACCAAGAGCTATATATCTTTATCACGTAGTTGATAATGAATGGTCGATGGCTGAATATGGCGATCAAGCAGTTGTTTGGCAAACTGCTTTGAATCCAGTAGTTGCGATGGAGTTAATTCATGAAGGTAAATGGAAGCCAGAAGGGGTTAACGGCCCAGAATGGTTTGATCCAATTCCTTACCTAGAAAAGATAAACGAATATGGAGCACCTTGGAAGATGCGTGAAGAAGACGCCTCTGGAATCTCTGTTGATTAATTAGATTCAACAGCAGTTAAAAGGTCTGTCCAAGCATCCACAAATGCTTTTACGCCTGCTGTTTCGAGTTCAGTCAGCACTTTAGAAATACTGACTCCTAAATCAGCAAGGCCTGACATCACATCAGTTGCATCTGGATAGCTTTGGGAAACAGTGTCAGCTAGTTGCCCTGAGTATTCATAAAGTGCATTGAGAGTTCCCTGTGGCAATGTATTGACTGTATTTGGGGCAACCAAACCAGTCACATACATCAACGGGTCATAACTTGGATTCTTAACCCCCGTTGATGCCCAAAGTGGACGCTGCAGGCGAGCACCACTTGCTGCTAATAATTGCCACCTTGGATCCTTGGTTAACTCTTCAAAGACTAAATAAGCCAAACGCGCATTAGCTAATGCAGCTTTACCTTTAAGGGCCAATGCTTCTGAACTTCCAATTGCATCCAAAAGTGGATCAATAGCTGTATCAACTCGGCTCACAAAAAATGAGGCAACCGAAGAAATGGTAGATAAGTCAATGCCGCGCTCTTTGGCTTGCTCCAAACCTAGTAACCATGCCTGAATAACCTCGGCATACCTTTCTATTGAAAATATTAAGGTGACATTGACACTAATTCCACTAGCTATAGCACCTGTTATCGCTGGGATTGATGCTTTTGTTGCTGGAATCTTAATCATCACATTTGGTCGATTAACTAATTTATGAAGCTCAATGGCTTGGCTAAGGGTGGTATCACCATCATGGGCTAGTCGTGGATCAACTTCTAAACTAACTCGGCCATCAATTTCGGATTCTCGATATGTTGGCATAAAAACATCACAAGCTGCTTGCACATCTTGCACAGTCAATTCTCGAACTATCTGCTCTGCTGTTGCCCCATCACTTCGCAGTCTTTCCAGGTCAGCCCCATATGCGCTTTGTGCACCTTGAGTTATAGCTGCTTTAAAAATAGAAGGGTTGGTCGTTACCCCTCTTACACCTTTTTGTTGCCAAGCAGCTAAATCACCTGAAGTGATTCGTGCTCGAGATAGATCATCTAGCCAGATTGAAACTCCATGACTGTGAATCTCAGTTAACTTAGTCATGTTTAACAATTTCCAAACAGGCGATCGCCAGCATCGCCTAATCCTGGAACGATGTAACCCACTTCATTGAGTTTTTCATCAAGTGCTGCTGTGACTAGCTTGATACTTATCTTTTCACTCGCGAATGCTTCTTCAACTGCCTTAATTCCCTCAGGTGCAGAGATTAAAGTAATTGCAGTTATATCTTTAGCACCACGTTTAATCATCATTGAGATTGCAGTTATTAAAGTTCCACCTGTTGCCAACATGGGATCTAAGATAAACACACTTCTATTTGTTAGATCTTCTGGTAGTCGATTTGCATAAGTAGTTGCTAATAAAGTTTCTTCATCGCGCACTAAACCTAAGAAACCAACCTCGGCGGTTGGCATAACTCGAGTCATTCCTTCTAGCATGCCAAGTCCAGCTCGAAGAATTGGCACGATCAATGGTTTTGGGTCGGGTAGTTCAACACCTGTTGTTTTAGCAACTGGTGTAATCACTGTTACTGGTTGTGTTTGAAGGTCTCGGGTTGCTTCATAGGCCAACAGATTCACTAACTGCTCTGCCAACTGCCTAAATTGAGGCATCGTCGTATCTTGATCCCGGAGCCTGGTCACTTTGGCGGCCACCAATGGGTGATTAATAACTAAAGTTTTCATACGCACAGGCTATCGCTGTTGATTCTGTTAAGTTTCCTGACAGACTGCGTGCCATGCAAGTTCGAGCCGAATATGACCAAGCCATGCAACGAGCCCTGGTCTTGGCAGCCCAGGCCCAGGTCATGGGTGAGATCCCAATTGGGGCCGTTATTTTGGATAGCTCTTTACAAATAGTGGCTGAAGGCTTCAATTTAAGAGAAACCACCAAAGATCCAACTGCGCATGCGGAAGTCGAGGCAATTAGAACTGCTGCTCAGTTGCTTAATTCATCTCGATTAGATGGTCACACTTTGGTGGTAACACTTGAGCCATGTGCCATGTGTGCTGGGGCTGCCATGAATGCTCGATTGCAAAGGTTAGTTTTTGGAACAGACAATAAAGATTATGGTGCGGCTGGCAGCATGTTTGATGTTGTCCGCGATGGCAGGTTGCCACACAAGATGGAAGTAATAAGTGGAGTGCGTGAACTGGAATGCAAGCAACAACTTGATGACTTCTTTACATTAAAAAGATAAGTTGGCGGTGGCGGTGGGATTTGAACCCACGGAGAACTTTCGCCCTCACGCGCTTTCGAGACGCGTACCTTTGGCCGCTCGGACACGCCACCATTTCGAAGACTAGCCCGACGAACTGTTGGAAGATTGACCAAACACAAGGCGACCCCCCGCACACCCATGAGAGCGTGACGACCCTTGCTGTCTTCCGACCCTGGGGGATTGATCACGAACATGCCGTACGGGGGATCTGGGTTAAGAGTAATCAACGGGTTAAGTACCCTTCGCGCGGAGGATTCGCCTAGTGGCCTATGGCGCT
>SXGQ01791413.1_pt1 | contig 15220 bp, 18 predicted proteins | sample 3178371 | NCBI WGS metagenome assembly SXGQ01 (sample SAMN11356859, study PRJNA531348) | freshwater metagenome | isolation source: freshwater sample F1-20 | place: China: Fuxian Lake, Yuxi | collected 2017-12-25
ATGACCGCCACATGTTCGGCGACATCTACGAAAAGCTCCTCAAGGATCTCCAGTCCGCGGGGAATGCCGGCGAATTTTACACCCCGCGCGCCGTCACCCAGTTCATCGTCGAACAGGTCAACCCGCGCCTCGGCGAGACCGTGCTCGACCCCGCCTGCGGCACCGGCGGCTTCCTCGTCTGCGCCATCGAGCACCTCCGCAAGCAGGCCAAGACCGCCGCCCATGAGCGCACGATCCAGGAGTGTTTTGCCGGCATCGAAAAGAAGCACCTGCCGCATGTCCTGTGCATGACGAATCTCCTCCTGCACGGCATCGACGTACCCTCCAACGTCCGCCACGACAACACCCTTGCCCGCCCCCTGCGCGACTGGGGTCCGAAGGAGCGCGTCGACGTCATCGTCACCAATCCGCCCTTCGGCGGCATGGAGGAGGACGGCATCGAGTCCAACTATCCCGCCGAGTTCCGCACGCGGGAAACCGCCGACCTCTTCCTCGTGCTCCTGATGAAGATCCTCAAGCCCGGTGGACGCGCCGGACTCGTGTTGCCCGACGGCACCCTGTTCGGCGAAGGCGTCAAAACGCGGATCAAGGAAGCCCTCCTCACCGAGTGCAACCTGCACACGATCGTCCGGCTGCCCAACGGCGTCTTCAATCCCTACACCGGCATCCGAACGAACCTCCTCTTCTTCACCAAGGGTGCGCCCACGACCCACGTTTGGTACTACGAGCATCCCTATCCGCCCGGCGCCAAAAGCTACAACAAGGGCAAGCCGATCCGCATCGAGGAGTTCGAAGGCGAGCGCGCCTGGTGGGGCGTTGAGAAGGACGGCTTCAAGTCCCGGGTCGAAAACGAGCGGGCCTGGCGCGTGTCGATCGACACCATTAAGGCCGGCAACTTTAACCTCGATCTCAAGAACCCCCACAACCCCGACACCGGCCCCGGCGACGTAGACCACCTCCTGCCCGAGTACGAAAAGCTCCTGGCTCAGATCGCCGCTACCCGCGCCGCGCTGAAAAAAGAACTCCACCACGCCCTCACCGCCACTGCGGGGACTGCCGAATGAAGCTGGAAACGTTTTTCGAAAAGTTCGACCAGTTCGCCGACGCGTCCGATGCAGTGGTGAGGATGCGTGCGCTGGTGTTGAACTTGGCTGTTCAGGGCAGGCTTGTCTCGAACAGCCGGGAAAACCCGCTGAGCGCAGAGCAGATCGCTTCTGAGAAGCAACAGAGACTGCGCGAACTTAACGTCCGCGCCCACCCCGAAACGCCGCAGCCGACTAGGGATGACTTCCCTTTCAGTCTGCCCCAATCATGGCACGCCGTAGCTCTCGGTGACCTCGCGTTCAGTTGTCCGACGTCATATGGGGAAGACCCGATTCCTTCGCTGCCGAAGGCTGGCGTAGTAAAGGTCGGCAACATCGACAACCAAGGCGGATTCAAAGGGCACTTTGCCGAGCGCGGATTTCTTCCTGACGAGATTGAATCTTTGCTGGCGCGGCGAGGTGACCTCATGGTTGTGAAATCGAGCGGCTCTGCCGAGAACGTCCATTCAGGCAAGACCGCGCTTTGCACCGCCGAACATGACGGCAAGATCGTCGGCACTAATTTTGTGCTCAGGTTGCGCCTTCTCGGAACTCCGGCGCTCCCCGAATACGTCTGGCGAGTGCTGACGAGTCGCTACAGTCGAGCGTGGATTGAGGGGACGGTTCAGACGATGACCTACCCGAATTTGAAATGGTCGGACTTCGCTCGTTTACCAATACCCCTCCCGCCCCTCGCCGAGCAGAAGCGGATCGTGGCGAAAGTGGATGAGTTGATGGCGTTGTGTGATCGGCTGGAGGCGCAGCAGCAGGAACGGGAGACGCGGCACGCCACGCTCGCCCGTGCGTCGCTGGCCCGCTTCGCCGACGCGCCCACCCCGGCCAACCTCAATTTCCTTTTCCACGAGTCCTACGCCATCCCACCCGCCGACCTCCGCAAATCCATCCTCACCCTCGCCGTCCAAGGCAAACTCGTGCCCCAGGACCCCAAAGACGAACCGGCGACTAGCCTCATCTCGCAGATTGCTGGGGAGAAACGCCGTCTCGTAGCCGCAAGGATTATTCGGGACAAAGACGAGGCGGCGCCGATTACCGATGATGAGCTTCCATTCGAGGTTCCGTATGGCTGGGTGTGGACGCGACTGTCGAGCATCACGCGGCGGATTCACTACGGTTACACCGCATCAGCGAAAACAGAACTCAGAGACGTGCGGATGCTTCGCATTACCGATATCCAAAACAACTTTGTGGATTGGGCGTCTGTTCCCGGCTGCGAAATTGCGGAGGAGGATGTCGCCCAATACAAACTTGAACGAGGAGACATCTTGGTAGCGCGAACCGGGGGCACTGTTGGTAAGACCTACCTCGTTCAGGATGTGCCAGTGGTCGCGGTTTTCGCCTCATACTTGATCCGGATTCAAGGCGGTTCCGCGCTTTTTGACCGTTACCTCAAAATCTTTCTCGAATCGCCGACCTATTGGGTTCAACTGGAAGAAGGGGCTCGCGGCGCAGCGCAGCCAAACGTGAATGGGCAAACGCTTGGGAGAATGGTTGTTAGCGTTCCACCCCTCGCTGAACAACACCGGATCGTGGCCAAAGTGGACCAACTGATGGCCTTGGTGGACGAGTTGGAGCAGCAACTCGCCGCCTCCCGTGCGACCGGGGAAAAGCTCCTCGAAGCCCTCGTCGCCGAACTCACCGCCGCCTGATCTGCCATGATCAAAACCAAATCCGTCTTTTCGCCCATCGAACCGAAGAAGGATGGCCTGCGTGTATTGGCCACGCGTTTTCGAGGACGCGGCCTGCCTGCCACTCGCTATCACGTCTGGATGGCCAACCTCGGCCCCAGCGAGGCACTCCTGTGGGCCGTACACTCCGGGAGGATCACCTGGGCCGAGTTCAGTCGTCGCTACCGCAAGGAGTTATTCGAAAGTAGTGCCATCGACCGGCGCAACCGCACCATCAAGAATCATGGCCAGAAGTTCACGCTGCGCCTGCTGCAAAAACTCGCGAAACGCGGAACCGTGACCGTGATGTGCCACTGCGACGAAGACCAGAAGCAGTGTCACCGGCACATTCTGAAGCGGAGCATTTCAACCGGAGTGTAGGCCGAGAGCCGCCCCTCCTTCGTAGCAACACTCACCGCCGCCTCCTGACATGCCATGTCTGCGAACGACCCCGTCAATCCTCGCCAAACACGCGATCTCGCGATGGCTGTAGTTCAGGTTCTGCAGATGTGGAGCAATGACCGCTACCAGTGCTTCTTGGCTCACGAAGAGCCGGCGAAGCTGACGGAGGAGTGGTTTCGATGGTTTGTCGGCGCATGGAAGGTAGCCCGAACGATTAAGGACGGCAGACAGGAACTTGTCCGTGAATACCTCGACCGGGATTTTCGAAAGCAATTATTGGAGGGTGGCGGAGCTGACATCGTCGATGCAGCGGCGGCGCATATTCAGCGCCAGGGCTGGAGTTCGACCAAGCTCAAGAATGGGCGGGGCTCGCTCCCGATCTCGCTCGTCTCGAAGGTGAGTTTCTTCCTCCGCCCGGAAAAGTTCGTGCCACTGGATCGGTACGCCGTGGAGGGTCTGAACCGCATCCGGCGCGCCAGCGGCTTAGGGCGGCTGAAGGGAAAGTCGTATCGAGACTATTTGGAGGCCTTCGATGAACAGTACGCCAAGATGGAACCACGGCTTATTGCCGCCTTGAAGGAACCCTGGGTTATCGCTCTGGCCGGCAAACTCGGGTGTCCGGCGAAGGCCCTGCAAACAATTGCCCTGCGTCGAAAGCTGTTCGACGCCTACCTGATGCACTCCGGTGAGTATACGGCTAGCTGGTGACAACCACCCCGAATCGCCCCATGGATTTGATCAAAACGCCATCCCTCGCCGAACGACGCCGGCTTGTGGCCGAAGTGGTGCAACGGATGGCCTGGGTGGACGCGTTGGAAACGAAACCCGCCGCCTCGCGCGCCACCGCTGCCAATTTCCTTTCCGCCCACGTCGCCAAACTCACCGCCGCCGCATGAGCAGCCCAGAAGCACGCCAGAACGATCCGTTTTATCGGCAATTCGAGGCTTTTGAGCGGCACGTTCTCAGCCTGCGAATCACATGGACTGTATTTCACGTCCTCTATCAGGAGCCGAAAAATGTGGCAGTCATGAATCAGGCGGCTAGCACGACCTTTCATGAAATCGGCAGGTCGGTGGTTGAACACCTTGTGATTCAACTTGGGCGTCTCACGGACCGTCCTATCGAAGGAAAGCCTGCCTACCTCAGCCTGACCGCAATCCGAGCTGAGGTTGCGCGCAATCTCGCAGATCCTGCACGCGAGATTCCCGCCCCATATTTTCTTGCTGAGAAAAATAACGGCCAACCGATGCCATCGCGGCCTGAAAGAGACGCTGACTTCAGCACTTCACTTCAAGGCATCCTGTCAGATCTGGAACCGCTACTCGCTGCGGCACACAAGCACCGAAACAAGTGGGTCGCGCATCTGGATTTCGACCGCGCTATCAGTCCGGCGGAATTTCCCCTCCCCGAGCTGACCTTTGCGGACATCGAACGGGCGCTTAAACTCATCGAGCAGTTTCTCGAAAAAATCAGTTCCTATTTTTGGCAAGTGAACCCCAGTTACGATTACCCATATCTTCGTGGGCCGGACGAGTTGATCGAAATTCTTACGCTCGGAATCGAAGCGCGAAAGTTGATCTCAACCAAAGGGAGCCCGTGAACGTTCATCACATCTCAACATTTGCAGAGGATTGCCTGAACCTGAAGCCATTCGCGGAGCGCTTGGAACAGTTTCTCGCTGTAGAACGGCGATTCGTTGATGGAGGGCTGGTGGTGAGCCTCGGGGCTCCCTTCGGGAGCGGAAAGAGCACTTTTCTCCGTATGTGGCACGCAGACCTTAACGCCCGATACAAGTCAGACGAATCCACGCCGCAGCCGATAGTTCTAAACGCCTGGGAAAGCGATTTTGCCGGCGATCCGCTTATCGCAATCGTCACCGGACTAATCGATGCCGCGACAAACAGTAACAACGGAGAATCAAGCGAGAGTTCCGCGAATCTTCGTGAGGCCGCCAAGGACGCAGCATGGTTTGCCACCGGACTTGCCAACTCGTTCGTCTCTCGCCTTACCGGTGTTGACCCCATCAAAGCGGGCGAGTTCGCTGCGAATAAAAAGGCCGAGGCGAGACAAGAGGAACCCGATTTAATCCGACTGTATAAAGAGAAACACGATTCCTTGGAACGACTGCGAACCTCCCTCAAGGCGCAGTTTGGCGACTCCAAGGGCGGCGCGGTCATTATGATCGACGAACTTGATCGCTGCCGACCTGATTATGCGATCAACTACCTTGAGACCATCAAACACGTGTTCGATGTGCCAGGCCTAACCTTTGTTCTAGCGGTCGACCAAAAGCGTCTTGCTTCTGCCGCTGCGGCGATTTTTGGAGAGCTAAATTTCGAGGAGTACTACCGTAAGTTTGTCCATCGGATCGTAAACATGCCGGTCCCCGAAAGCGAGAATCTCACGAAGCTTGCTCGTGCTTATGCATCTGCATTCCTTGAAAAGGAGGGCACCCGTATGAGCCTCTTAAGGGTCGAGGATCACACGATCACGCAGGTTGTCGAATTGATCGGGGCTTTTCATCTGACCCCCAGACAAACCCAAGAGGCTTTTCGAATTATGGGACATGTGATGGCAGGTAACGAGAAGAGCCGTGGTCGCATTTTTTGGTGCCTCGGAGTAGGTGTTATCCTGATTTCTGCTCTCAAGGTGGGTCAAAGCAAAGTCTATGACAGATTGCTGGCGGGAACTATGTCGCATCTCGATGTTGGGAAGTTCTTGATCGAACATCTTGGTAGAGAGAAAGCTGATTGGTGGTTTTCCGTCTATGTCAGCGGTGCCGGCGAAATTATTGGCAGTGGTTCGGAGGATCTTGAATCTCTTTACAGAAGCCTAGGCTTTGTGGCGACCGACGCCGCCTTCGATGTCCGACAACGTCTGGCCCAATTCGTCCAGGGTTGGGGTCACTCATACACGAATAGAATAGGTGAGATACTCACCAAAATTGAGCACGTTTCATCTTTTTAGCGCGCTATGCCGATCAAACACGCCATCTGGAAAGTAGGAGCCCAGCCCGCGCCGCTCACCGTCACCCGCATCGCCAACGAGCAGCAGTTGGAAGAGATGATAGTGCGAGAGCCAGCCATCCTATCCAGTGAGTGGATGCTCATCGGCCGTCAGGAGAGCACACCGTTTGGCGGGCGCGTTGACCTGCTGGCAATCGCTCCCGACGGCTCGCTCGTTCTCATTGAGCTCAAGCGCAACCGCACTCCGCGCGAAGTTGTCGCCCAGGCGCTCGACTATGCGGCGTGGGTCGATGGTCTCACCGCCGACAAGATCGCCCAGATCTACCAACGCTTCTCCAACGGCGGAAATCTCGCCGCTGCCTTCCAGCAGCACTTCGGCACCGCTTTGGATGAGGAAACGCTTAATGAATCACACCAGATCATTCTCGTTGCCGCTGAACTCGACGACGCCACCGAGCGGATCATCACCTATCTCAACGACCGTGACATCGCGATCAACGTCCTCTTCTTCCAAGTCTTCCAGCACGGCCCCGACCAATTCCTAAGCCGCGCTTGGCTGATCGATCCGGGCGAGACCCAGGCAAACGTCGCCATCACCACCAAGGTGAAAGGCGAGAAGGAGCCGTGGAACGGGGAATACTATGTCTCTTTCGGCGGTGAGCATTCGCGCTTTTGGGACGAGGCACGCAAATACGGTTTCATCAGCGCCGGCGGTGGTACTTGGTATAGCCAAACGTTAAAACTGCTTTCGCCAGGCGATCGCGTGTGGGTCAAGAGTCCCGGCAAGGGATACCTCGGCGTCGGCCGCGTCGTCGAAACGGTCCAATCGGTCAATGACTTCAAAGTCAGAACCGAGAAAGGTGAACGCCCCTGCCTTGAGGTCCTCAGAGGCGCAGCAACTCTTCGGTCCCGTGCCAGCAATCCGGAGACGGCGGAATACTACGTGCGCGTTGAGTGGCTCGACACCGTGCCCGAGGAAAAAGCCGTGAACGAGATCGGCCTCTTCGGAAACCAGAACACAGTTTGCCAACCCACGACCCCCAAGTGGCGGCATACCGTCGAACGGTTGAAGACGTATTTCAAGAAATGGGACCAGTCGTGAATGCCAGTATCTTTGGCAAACGACCCAAAAACATGGATAGCCACAATCGCCCACGTGACGTAATCGACGAACTTGAGGCCATCTGCGAAAAGAGGGGCCATGTCGCCATGGTCGACGAGTCTGACTACCAGGCCTTCGTCGATCTCACGCAGCCGCAGATCGAGCGACTCGCCATCGTTGTGATGCTCGAACACGAAAAGGAGGTCCGGCGCCTTGCTGCAGGCCACACGGACGAGGCGGCCGTCGAGCGAGTGGCGAAGCTCACTGGAAACGCGATCAAGACCATCAGTGTCGGCCTCATCCGGTTCGACTCCTTGGGCTGCCTCGGCTTCTACGCCCGCAACGGGCCAGAGCCATCGGTCGAAATGCAGAAGGCCATGGATGAGAAATATGACCTGATCGAACCCATGATCACTAACACTGTTCGCCGCACGTTGCCGTGGTTGCTTTCTCGTGAGGTAAGCCAAGGCGAGCTGCCGCTATAGCTCCCCAGTAACGAGCAGCCCGATAGTCTTGTCTTCCCTGCGGCATAGGAGACGGGAAAACTCGCCGCCCTCCACCTTGAGGGCCTCGTAGGCGACCGTCCGGCCCACGCCGGCGACGTCCTGGAGTTTCTCCGCGGCTGCCTTGAGCAGCATGAAGCTATCGCCGTCGTCGAACACGTCGCGGATATGCTGCTCCGTGACACCCTTCTTCGGCTTGCTGCCAGCGCCGTCGAAGGTTTCCCAATCGAAATTCTCCACCGGAGCGAAGAGACCATTTCTCCGCTCCCACACGCTGCGCTTGCCGAGCTGACCGTTGTTGTTTTTCGCCACCGTGAAGACGATTCGACCGTCATCGGTGTCGTCGGTCGCCGGCTGGATGATGAACACCGAGCGCGGCACACTCGCGAGCACGTAGCTACCGGAAAGTAGGTTAAGCAGGCTGCGGCCGCTCGCCTTCTCTCCCATGCGCGGTTTGCGCGTGTGGGCGACGATTCCAAGTGCTGGGCAATCGTCGCCGGTCGGCAAACAGGCCCTCACCCGCTCGAAGCCCTCCGAGTAATCGCGCTCGGTCGAGTCGCGTACGACTTGATTCCAAGGGTCGAGCAGAAAGACATCCGGTTTGAATGCGGTTACCGCGGCGCGTAGCTGCGCTAGGAAATGCCGGTCGATGAACGCAAACCCATAGGGTGGTGGCGGGGTCACGCACACCCACCCGTCGAGGGAAGCGCAGTCCAAGTCACCAAATTCGTTTTTGAGCCGCACCCGGCCATTTTCTGCCTGCAGGATCATCGTGCGGAACTTGCGATGCACCTTGAGCCCGAACCAGTCGGCGCCGGTCGCTCCCGCCACCGCCAGGGCAACAGCGGCGCGGCTCTTCCCGACCCCTGGCGCGCCGCCGAGCACGAATGGGCTGCCGCGCTCGATGTGGTAGTCGCCGACCAACTGAGATCCTTCGGGGACTGCGGTATCTCGCAGCGCCGAGGGCGACAGGAACTCCACCATGGTACGCGACCCCGGCGTAGCCTCCGGTTCCTCCGTTCGTCCGTCCGTCCGCACTCCCTTTAGGGAATCGGCGGACGGACACCGCATAGCTGGCTCGTCGGCGATCGGGTCGTAGAATCCCGGGCGCCCGTGCAACGCGGATACCACACTCGCGGCTGGCTCGACGCCGTTGACGCCGATGCTTTCTGGGCCGGCGCTCACGGTAGCACCTCCTGGAACCGCACGTTGGCGGGATCCTCAAGGCAGTCGGCCGACATCGAGCACAGGTCGTTCAAGTCCTTTCCTGGCGTGCCGTCGTCTTTTACGATTCCGCTGAGGTCGAAGGCATGGACCTTTGCCCCCACTGCACGCAACTGCCGCGCCCAGGCCTTGGCTGCCGCCTGCCCGGCCGAGTCGGCGTGTGGGTACAGGACAACCCGTTTGCCGTGAAACCTCGCCAAAGCATCGGCTGCCACCCGGTGGTTGGCCGCGCCGAGCATCGCGACCGGGGCCACGGTTGCCGACTTGGCTTCGACGTACGCCCAGTGCCAGAACGCGAGGAGATCGGGAGCCCCTTCCACCCACGCGATCGCCGGTGCCGCCGCTGACTCCAGGGTGCCAATCGGCCAATCCTTTCCACTTCCCAGGCAATGTGACTTCCGCTCAGCCAGCCGGCCAAACGCCGGCCACGGCTGCCCGTCGAGCCGGCGGAACTCCACGAGTTTCCGACGCTGATCGGTGATCGCCCAAAACGGCTGCCGCCACATCGTACCGAAGAACAGGAAGCCACGCTCAGTCGCCAGCTGCACGGCCTCGGGCGCGAGGTCCCGCAGCCGCGCCAGCCGTCCGCGCTCTTCCGGCGTGCCGAGGCGCAACTCAGGCCAAGGCGTACTCCCCGATCGGGAGTTATTCGGCCGCTCCACACCAAGCCGCTCCCGCACCCACGCGATCGCGCCCGGCACGTCGGTCCCTCGAACCTTTGCAACGAGGTCAAACAAATCGCCGCCGGCACCGGTGGCATGATCCTTCCACCGTGCGCCCTCGGCGAACACGGAGAACGAGGGGTGTGCGTCGCCGTGTTTATGCTCACCCGGGACCGGCGACCGGCAGATCTTAGCCGGCTCGCCATCTAGTCCGAGGTCGCGCCACGCCTGGGGGATCGAGTAGCGCGCCTTGAGTTCGGTGAGTGTCGGCGTCATTGCGAAGTCCCTCCCGAAACACGGTACTTGCCGATCGCGGCCAGAAACTTGCTGGCCGAATCTTGATCCGGAAAGACCCCTAGAAGCAGCCAACCGTGATCCTTCCCTGCCAACCACGCTGAGAAACTCCGCTGGAGATAATCACCGAAGCGGCAAACATCCGGTCCGCCGTGGCGATGCGACCAACAGGCGGCCCAAAGCTTGGCGTCGTCGTCTTGGCAATCATCCCAGGAGGGGGTGAGTTCCGACATGGTTGGTGCGCTCATGGCGATACCTCCGATTCGCTGAATCCGGCTACCGCCGACTTCTTGGCGAGCCCGTAAAGGTATGTGGCCAAGGATGCTTTGACGATCAGCCGCTTTCCGCGGGTGGCTCCCGGGCGGCGGATGGTCACCCCCCGGATTTCACCACGGTCGAGTAGTTCGACTAAGGTGGTTCGCGAAAGGGAGGAGAACCGACACCGCTCCCGTGGCCGGGGCAGGCTAAGGAACTCGGCCTCAGTGATCGAAGAAGCAGGCATCCAGCCTTTCGGCAGATTACCCGCGACGGTGGGTGCGGTAGTGATAGCGCCGACCGCATCGGCGTTTTGAGTGATACTGTTTTTCACGTTGAAGGGATTCTTCAACGCGAGTGATTCTCCGCTGCACGCTGCAGCGCGATCGCACAACCGAAAGTGCCGGGCTGTTTTGCAGGAATGCCGGGGTCAACGGACTTTTCGCTTAGGCGGCGCCTTGCTCCCAGCCCTAGGATTCTTCTTTCGTCTGACCCTCGCCGATACCCCCATCAATTTCTGAAAGAATCCATCATCGGGGTCCTCTTCTCCAAGGAACGCTCTCCGCCAAAAGAGGATCCCCAAAGCAAGTTTGGTACGTTTTTCCGAATTTATTCGGTTCAATCGGTGCACTAGGAGGAGCAGCGCGATGGGCCACGGATAAATCTTTGGTCCACCACGCACCGCAAATGGACGGACACTTTCGGCGCGACAGAATTTGCCAGCCAGTATTCGGAATTGGCGTTCCGAATATCCAAGTGCTTTGCGAAGAAGAGGCCCTTGGTGTACATGTGCCAGCCAATCGTAGCAGCAAATTTGGAGGTCACCTGGCGCCCTCACGCCGATCCTTTTTAGGGTTCGTACCAACAATCCCCGTGCTGGCATGCAAAACGATTCCCTCATGCTCTCTGCGATCGCCCTGGCTACTTGTTGGCGATCCCTTGTGCGATTTTCGGGAGTATCTAGCGCCCGCGCGCGGTTCCTCCAATGTTGGACCTGAGCTGCCAAAATTACCACCGCTTCCCCAATTCTAGGATCTGGTTTCTTGAGAAGTATGCCCGCCATGCCCAAGTCCTGAGCTTTTCGATGCAACCAGTCTGGATGACTTTGACCCAACGCCAACATGTCAGAGAAACGCACGTTCTCCCAGTTCACGGGAATCTTTTTACTGCAGCTTGAAGAGTAAGTGGCATCCGCGTTCTCAGCGTTCATGCACTGGGTCTCGACCTGACAAGTCCCGCGGTCAAGTTTCACGTGTCCGGCTTTGCCACCGTGCACAATCGGTGGCGGCAGCAACCTTCTGCTGGAAAGATTGATCGAGTCTAAATACCGGCCGCCGCCAAGAGTTCAGCTCCGGATTGACCCAAGGCATTTGCCACTCGCTTGAGCGTGGCGACCGTCACGTCAAATTCGCCCCGCTCAATGTTGCCGATGGAGTTCTTCGATAGGGCCGCTTGCTCGGCCAACCGCTCCTGCGAAATGCCAACTTTCCGCCGCGCCTCACGGATCGACGCACCGAGTTTCACCGCAAGCGGCGAACGACGAGGGTGCTTTGAAGATCGGCCCGGCATGGGCCTGCAAGCATATCGAAATGCCCGTCGGACCTCGACCAAGCATACTTGGTTTTACCTTGAGCCTAACGGCGGAGCACCAAGAGTGAAATGGGCGCGGCGCTGACGCGGCGCCACCGAGGGCCGCCTGGAGGCCCTGCTCCGTGATTGCATGTTCCTGGGCATACCGACGCGCAACTGAAGGATCTGGCATGCTCTAACCACCGAACCTCGCCGAAAGCCAATGAAAACCCGCACGCTCCTCGCCCTGTTTCTCTGTCAGCTCCTTGCCCTTGCCAGTGATTCCCAGCGGATGCGGGAGCTCGGAAAGCAAAAGCTGGACGAAGTCGTGACGGCTGACGGTTTCCTCTACTTTACCGGTTTTCTGGACAATCGAGAAATCCCCACGGATTTCCCGACGATCTATTTTCATTCGAGCGGCTCCGGACCAACGCTCACCATTCTTGCCAGTAAGGTTCGAGCAGATTTCCCGATCGAGCGCATCACGGAAGCGCTCGCGACCTACAAGGACCTGGTCGAAGCGAAAGCGAAACGTGATGCCGAATCGCAGCAGCGACTCCTCCGCCAGATGCGTCGGTAGTAGCGGCAAGACGAGCCAACCAATACTGCCGGGCCAACACCTAAGTCCGCCGTCCCCAGATTGGCACCCCACAGGCCGCACTCATCAAAACCGCACCGCGATTCACACATTGTACCATAGCCATGCTAAGTGACGTGTTCCTGAATCTCGTTTGGTTTGGCGTGCTCTTTCTTGGGATCACTGTCTGGCACTATTTCCAATGGTATTTTCTATTTCGGAGGCGTGCGCGGCTTCAGGTGAAGTGCATTGCTCAAGCCATCCGCAACTACGTTGAGAAGTACGGGCGGGTTCCCGCCGTGGATACGGCGCACAATGAACAGCCCACCGGCAAGCTGCTGGAGGTCCTGCGGGGAAATAATTGTTACGAGGAGGGAATGCCCCCGGGAATGGCGGCTGAGCTGAATCCGGCTGGGATCGATTTCCTCGGGGAACTATTGGCCAACAATTCAGCCAAGCTTAGTTCAGGAAAGGATCCCTGGGAGCAGGAATACCATATCGCACTTTGTCGGAATCTCGACGGGAAGACCGAGATCGGATTTCAGGACGATCAGACCTTCGCGAACGTATCCCCAATACGGTTCCTAAAACGGTCAACGCGAGTGGTGACTGTCACCGTGGACTCGCCGCTGGCGGTATGGTCGGACGGACCGAACCGACGCAACGAATGCGGGTACGGCGACGATATTTGCAGTTGGATGTTGGACCTGCCGCCATCCCTGCGCGACAGGTCCAAAGGCCGGCCGCTTTGAAGACCGGCGAGCTTTCACACGAAACGTAGCGTGCGCGGCGCGGAAGGAGCGGACGGATTCGGGTTTCCGATTTCCTCCACCAAGGAAAATGCGACACAAGAGACGCCGGTGTAAGAGCCGCAAGCGATTTGTTGAACAGGGGATGGAAAGGGGGCGCGACGAGTCCGTGCGCGCGGGGGGAGGCGGATGGATAAACCTGCCCCATGCTCCGGAATGGAAGACACCTCGCTGGGATCGGCCGGGCTCGCAGAAACTTTCCGAAGGCTGCAAATCGATCGGCCTTTTTAGTAAAAAATTCGCGCGCGACAGACCCGTCGATCGCACCGCCCCGCCGCAAACATCGGATCCCCCCCCGGGTACCCTCGGCGCCGTCCGTCCGCAGTCTTCCGAAGGCGAGACGACGCGGACGGACAGGCATGAGCCCGAGGGTGAGCATCCGTCCGAAAAACATTCTCCCGGGAGTCGATGGGTTGCGGGAGCGCACGTGGCTCGAAGAGAGAGTGATACTACCTCCTTCTTTCCTGCCACGTCTCGTGACGCCACCCTCGGCCCGTCCACGACCCTCAACGGGCGGCTACGGCCCGCAGAATCGACGCGCGCCCCGTGGGCGGGGCCGCCAGCCTGACGCCCCGCACCGTGCATCATCCTGATTTTCCAAGCAGCCGCGGCATCGCCGCGAATGCCTTCTCAATCGCCGCCGTCTCGCGGTGGGTGTAGGTATTATGCACATCGGATGCGTGGCCGACGTGCTCCCGGCGAATCTCCTCAGGCACTCCAGCGTTTGCCGCGTGGCTGATATGAGAATGCCGCAGGGCGTGAAAGCCCAGGTCGTAGAACGCCTTCTTGGCGTCATCCTCGGAAACATCCGAAAACGCGATTTTTGCTTTCTTCATCAGCTTCCGAAACGTCAGCGAAAGGCCGAACGCGCCGCCCGAGCGCTTCCCGAACAAACTCGTAAATAGCGGCGCGTTGCCCACGCCACGTCGAGGCTCCAGCCACTCACGCAATTCAGGCAGGAGTGTCGTCTCTGTCTTGTGCGCCTTGCGATCGCGACGTTCCTTGGCCGGCCGCAACGTGATTACGTGGCGATCGAAGTCGATGTCACTCCAACGGAGGTTAGCGGCATCCTGGATTCGGAATCCGCAGTGATAGCCAACCAGAATCATCCCCCGCCATTCTTCCATGTTCTCAAATTTATCAGAAGGCACGGCCAACATGGCCCGAAGTTCGTCGAGGGTGAACGCACGACGGGTCGCCGCCTCGTGGCCCAGCATGTCCACGGCCTCCGCGGGATTGGTGGTGATGATCGCCTGCCGGCGCGCCAAGTTGAACGGTACCCTCAAAACCTTGACCGCCATGTTGGCCGAACCAGCCGACACTCCGCGTGCAATCTCTCGATCCCGAAATCCCTGCACGTCGCGCGCCGAGACGTTGGTCAACGGCTGGTCCGCACGCTTGCCGAGAAACTCAATGAAATCATCGAGGATCCTCTTGTAACGAAGTGCCGTGCCGGCCGCGCGCGCTTTGGTCTTTTCCCGGAGGAAGCTCGCGAAAAATTCGCGCGCCGTCTCAGTGCGAAGCCGATCCTGACCGGACGCAGCAAGTAGCTCCGACACAAAATTCTGACCATCCGCCAGCGTCAGTTTTCCCGCGACCGCTTTCTGGTGCAGGGTAATCGTCCGCTCCAAAATGTCGCTCCGGTTGGTCAACGCGAGTGATGAGTCCGGCTGCAGCCGCTGCTCATCGGCCAACCGCTGCCACCGCTCCGCGACCGCCATGGCGGCCGCTCGGGTTCTTTCCTTGGTGCAACGAAACCTTCGCGTGCCTGATTCATCAGTGAAAGCGGCATGCCAGTACGGCGACCTCGGGCGTTGATGAACTGATGGCATTGCCCAGTTCTAGTCTCCTTCTTAGTGCTAACGCAAGTGCTAACACCGCCGATAACGCTAAAAACGCCTAGCATTGATTTGCAGCGCTTTACAAACTACAAGACTGCCCGACTGAAATCGAGAGTTCGAGTCTCTTCGCCCGCTCCATTTTACGCCAAACCCCGGTTAACCAGAGTGTTAACCGGGGTTTTGTTTTCAGCACCTGGCTCCGAGTGCTAACAAAAAAGGCCGTTAGTGCTAACAGAGACGTCGATAACG
>SXGQ01203817.1_pt1 | contig 15219 bp, 11 predicted proteins | sample 3178371 | NCBI WGS metagenome assembly SXGQ01 (sample SAMN11356859, study PRJNA531348) | freshwater metagenome | isolation source: freshwater sample F1-20 | place: China: Fuxian Lake, Yuxi | collected 2017-12-25
GTTCGGCGATCTGGGTAAAGAAAACCGGTAAATACTCCGTACAGCACAAGCGCCTTCTAGATCTAACTTTGAACGCGATGGTGTGTAGCGACACCATAACTCTTGCAGACGCCACTGCAGCCTTTTCGGGCAAATGGTCCTCGGCGTATGATCGCTACGTTCGTTAATGTCTGGGCAAATCCAGACACTATGCCTTGGTAGGAGCCGGCGTCACTATAATAGGTATGAGCACTCTCCCTAATTTACTTAAGAAAATTTTGGCAAAACCTGAACAGAAAACCGAAGAAAAACTTGATAACAAGCCCGAATGTAAACAGAACAATACGAAAAAAACTGTTATATGGTTAATAGCGGCTGCAGTAATGCTTGTACTGTCGTTTCGACTTGACTCCGCTCCACAGAACACCGGACCGGCGCAAAAGGGCGAAGAAATAGCGTACAGCGACTTCCTTTCTTACGAAAAAGATAGCGTAAACGAAGCCTGGGTTTATAGCGGAAAAGACATGGTGATACTACGACTGGCCGACGATACGACCTTACACACCTACTATCCCGCACGCGGAGACGAAAAAGCCTACGAGCAATTGGATGCGATTGGGGCAAAAGTCACGGTAGTTGCCGTAAAACCTCCTGGTGCTCTGACAAGTATACTGCTGACTTTTCTGCCAATAATTCTAATTGTGGGTGTCTTGCTGTTTATAAGTAAAAAAGGAGCTAGTGGTATACTATCGCAAATCAAACAAAAGAACAACCCTGTAATCATCCCCGAGACGCGTTTCGCGGACGCCGCGGGAGTCAACGAAGTAGTAGAAGACCTTCAAGAAGTTGTAGATTTTTTAAGAAATCCCGACAAGTATAGAAGCACAGGAGCAAAAAGCCCTAGAGGATTTTTACTAACTGGAGCACCGGGCACCGGTAAGACCCTGCTTGCTCGGGCAGTTGCCGGGGAAGCCGGGGTTCCTTTTTACGCCATAACAGGATCTGATTTTGTGGAAATGTTTGTAGGCGTTGGTGCCGCCCGGGTGCGGGACTTGTTTAAAAAAGCCAGAGAAGAGCCAAAAGCCATTGTATTTATAGATGAAATAGACGCCATAGGAAAGTCTAGAAGCAAAGGAGGCGTATTTGGAAGCAATGACGAAAGAGAAAACACTTTAAATGCCCTTCTAGTGGAATTAGATGGTTTTGCCCGACATAACGGTATTGTGGTATTAGCCGCAACCAACCGCGCAGACGTTCTCGACCCGGCCTTGCTGCGGCCGGGACGTTTTGACAAAATAATTACAGTACATCCGCCTGACCGTCAAGGTAGAGCGCAGATTATGGAACTTTACGCCAAAAACAAACCTTTTGAAACTTCGATTGACTGGACCGCGCTTGCTAAAAGGGTACCCGGCTTGACGGGGGCGCAGCTAGAACAACTTCTCAACGAATCTGCTCTGGAGGCCGTGCGGTGCGCATCTGCCACTATAACCAAAGAACATGTCGAGTCTGCTTTGGCCACAACTATACTAGGTAGGGAGAGGAAAAGTAGTATCATTAGCGACCGGGACCGCAATATAGTGGCTTGGCACGAGGCTGGACATGCCGTGGCGGCTATCTGCTTAAAAGATGCCGACAAGCCCGTATATATCAGTATTATTCCTAGAGGATCTACCGGGGGTAGCACATGGATGAGCGGAAACGAGAATGATCTGACCACGAGAAATCAAATGCTTGCCAGACTTACCGTATCGCTTTCCGGGAGAGTGGCTGAAGAGATGCATCTTGATGGTGATTACACTCAAGGTGCACACGGAGATCTGCTAGATGCTACGGCACTTGCGACGGCTATGGTCACAAAGTTTGGTATGGGTACAAAAATTTCAGCAATTTCTGATGAAAGACTTACTTTCGATGGACCTGTCGGGGCAGAGGTGGCCGCGGAAGTGGACCGTCTACTGACCACACTGCTCGAGCAGGCCCGGGCCATTTTGGTTGATAATAAAGATATGTTGCAAAATATTGCCGAAGAGCTTATGGATAAAGAAACTTTAGACCTGCAAGATATAGCGCGTATAGAAAAGGCCCATAGTGCCACGTGAACTCCATCACCCTAGATACGTAGCATTAGATGCCCTTAGGTTTCTAGCTCTTTTAAGGGTGTTCCTGTGGCATGCCACAGGTTGGGCGTTGTTGACGTGGGTTGCGGCGCTGCCGGCGTTAATGTACACCACTGGTATCCTTTTGGCCGCGTCTTACGCCAATGGAGGATTAAGGGCAACTTTATATAGAAGGTTTCGAAGGTTTCTGATCCCTTTCTGGGCCTATGGTCTTGTTGCTGTGGGTATTATGTATACTTTCGGACAAGGTTACGAACTAACTCTTACGCGTATGCTGCGATGGGTTGTTCCCTACGCAGTACCGCAAGGCGCGGACTGGACTTTTGGATGGTTAAGCAATCCTTTATGGTATCTTACTGCTTATATGTGGCTTCTTATGTTGTCTCCGCTGCTTTATGTTTTTATAAAAAAAATGTCTTTAAAAACATGTGTCATATGTGGGTTTCTGCAACTGAGTTTTGTGGCTGCTCTCGAACACACCTATGCTACTTCTCTGTGGCTTTTGCAGGATGTCGCTCTTTACGGATTTTTTCTCTACATGGGGATGGTTACAACTGTAAAACAAGTTAAGTTTTCGAGAAACAAATTGCTTATGCTAATGAGTTGTGCGGGTGCGCTTGTTATCGGTGTCAGGACTGTTGGCGACTATGAAGGACATGTTGTTAACGACTCCCACTTCACGCATGCCCTTATGGGACTAGTGTGTATCGCCATGTTTCGTCTTTTCGAGAAATATGTAGAAAGTTTTTTCAAAAAATGGGACGTCTTTCTTCGTTACGTGTCTTCGCGCTCGCTTACTATATACATGTGGCACTCCGGGGTTATAGCGCTTAGTATCTTGGCTGTTGACAGGATCATCGCGTGGCAATACTACTCGAAACCTCTAAGTATAGGTTTCGCCTTGATTGCCACACTGCTACTGGCGCACGTTGCTGGCTTTCTAGAAACTTACTCGGGTGGAGTGAAACTTAAAATTTCGGGAAAGTCTGTGGCACTTTCTGTTGCGGCGTTGACCGTTTACGGACTTTTCGTCTCTACTGCGTTGTTGACCACGAACTACTCGTATGCCGGTGCGTTGCCTGTGTCTCCTTCTCAGGCACCTACACATATATACGCCGCTGACACCGGGGATTACGAGAATTTCTTTGACAACGATAATCTTTCGAAGGAACAGACGGCGACTCTTGATGTGGCCGGAAACACTTTTGCTATTAATCAGGCGCCTGCTGCACCGGCGACAATTGGTGGTACATATATCGACCCAGCCGACCCTGGGGTAGCGAACATTGGCACGGAAAAGGAAAAGACTGGCGCAGGAAATACCAGTAGTGCGCCGGCCCGCACTACTGGTAGCACACCTTACTACACCGCCCCTGCTCTGGGGGTAACTTCTAGTTGGCAGCAACTGGCGCCCGACGCAAGTTACGAGACGCGCGCCATAGTCGAGACTATTTTGGAAAGTCATACGAATAGAGACAAATACGGGAATATGCAGTTAGTGATTGTTAAGCCAGGAGACTACAAGATCGTGCTCGGAGATGCACCAAGTTCTACCGTCTACGACATCAGTAGCGTTACCAAATCGTTCACAGGCTCCTTGGTGTTGCGCGCCATCGCGGAAGGTAAACTCTCGTTAGATAGCAAACTTGGTATTTTACCCGCGGCGCCGGGGTTTAAGGTCGGCGCAAACGTCACGGTTGGTGCCCTTTTAACTCACCGTAGCGGTATAGTGGACTACACTCATACCGCGGAGTACAAGAAAGATCCTAACAGTATCTCTGACTGGCAAACTGCTCTAGAGACCGTTCAGTCGTATCCTTTGCTGTTTGAGCCCGGAACGTCTGGTAACTATTCTAGTACCAACTATATATTGCTGGGTTTGCTGCTAGAAGAAGTATACGGGATGGACATAGAGCGTCTTATTGAAGCGCAGCTGCTGCTTCCTTTGGGGCTAGAATCTTCGGGGGTGCGGGAGAGTACCCCCGGTAGGCCTGGGAAAGGAACGGGTAATATGTACTCAAGTATGGAGGATCTTGCTCGTTGGGTTAACGCACGATGGCGAACCGAAGAAGTTGTAGCGACGAAAGTATCTAAAAAGCAAGATAGGTTCGCGGGCGAGCTCACGGGATACGGTGAGTGGAGCTTTTGTCCATGTCAAACGTCTCCCTCAACAGGTCTTACTTACTCCGCATTAGGTATTTCCGGAGGGGACATAACTTTGCGATACTACCCCGTTAAAGATATTATAGTAATTGTCCGTATGGATCGCGGTATATGGGACGGCGGACGAGAGGAATATTTAAACAAAATTGTAACTACTATAGTTAAAGCACTTTAGAACAAAGGTCTGCGCGGGGAAGACTTAATTTTCGATGGCTCTGCGTGAGGGATGTGGTGCACAAAAGACTCGTTAATTGTGGCGGCGTAACGGGTGACCTTGGTCTTGTTTAAGGGGGACAGTTTTTGATGCCCTACGGAGAATGTCGCGGCTTGAATGTTTGCGGCATTGTCGAAAAATATAATTTCTTTACCGCGAACAACTCTAACAAAAAGGTTTCTAGTGTCCGCTAACAGCATCAATTCGTACTTCGAGGTACTTAACGCACCTCCCATGGCCGGTAAATGTGGTGCCCAGAATGAAACTAAGCCTGCGGCCAGATAGTGGGCTGTTTGCGCGCCTTTGGGTACGTTTTGTACGGGTACAAGCATAGTCACAGTGTCTATGTTTTCTTTGTGGCATAGAAGAACTGCGTTCATATCCCCCAATATACACAAACCATCAACGTCCGCGCTATTGTAGGCTACGGAGGCCACTGCTCTGACCGTCTCAAGAGCTCCTGAGTAGGTCTCTACTACGTCTCCTAATCTTAAATTTGAAAATAGATGTTTTGGTGCGTTAAGCATACTGCTCTAAACTGTGGGCGCAAGGTTGCGGGGTACAAATAGTTCCGATGCTACTTGTATGACTAGTGAGTGGGAATATACTGCTTTTCCGTACGCGTACAATACACCTATAGACGTAGAGGAGGCCGAACTTCTGGCGCGGCATCCTGACGGTGTAGACCTTGCCGATCTTGAGCATCTTTTAAACAGGGTTTTTGTTACATCTAGTCAGGTGCGCAATCTGCGCGTTTCTTTCGATAATGAGCTTCGGCGCAGAGAAGAGTTGGCGTCTACTCGAAGTATGAGACAGGTTTTAGACCCGGAGCAGGCCGTAAGGTACCTCACTGATGCGCAGGTTGAAAACATATTTGACTCTCACCGCAAAAGACAACTAGATTACGTCAAAGAAATGGTTGCTCGCATCCTTGAGAAAAGTTTATCTACTGTTGCTACGCTCGAAGCCATAGGTGAAAATATTGAAAATGGTAACTACGCAAACAACGATACTTCTGCTATAGTTGTGGAAACCATAAAAGACTATGTGGTAGAGGTTAACCGCATCTATAGTAATCTGACATGAACGCTTTTGAAGACGCGCATGAACGAAAGCCTGTTGTTTTCGCTGACGCCAGGCTGGCGAGGGCCGTGTATAGCAGCGGGAGAATGTGTGCAAGCGTAACCGAATATGCTACGTTTACGGGCATACCTGTACTAGAATTATTGGATATGCTTGACGATCAGATTGCCGTGAACAACCTAAGTCTAGAGTTTTTTGGAGGGGAAATTTTCGTGCACACCGCGCCCGGCGGGAGAGATTCTAGTACCCTTGTGCCCTATAACGTGTGGGAAACTATTCGCAGGCATCACGATGTAGAACAAGCCTACAATGTGTGGCTTACGGCCCGAGAACTGGAAAACGCGGGATGGGCGCTTGAGTATAACCTTTACAATATAACAGGTGATCCCGTGCTTGCCCGGCACTTTGGGGTACATCTAGGATTAAGGCTCAGCCAGTTTGTTGTTCCGCTTATAGAGTCTCCGCACCCTGATTTTCTCACGAGCGAAGGAGGTCCTTTAGATACTTTTGTACGTAGGCGTTACGCTTTAATGGGTACGCGTTGCAAATATGGTGACCTGGATAAGTCGGTTACTGCGATTCGTACATGGTATATGCACAATGAGGCAGAAGATTGTTCGGGAATTATAATACTAGAGCAACCTCATAATCTGCCTGTACTGCTTCTCCGCGAAGATGGGGGACTGGAGCCTCGTTCGCTTACCACTAAACTGACTATATAAACGGAAGTAGCGCCCCTGACGGAGCGCTACTTATTAACTTATTACATCGACACAGGGTGTTGACGCATCCACTCTACGCATGTACTACATGTACAATTGTTTAAAGCGTGTTTTTCTACCAGAATATCGGCTATGTCCATACCTTCGCGCACTTTAGAGTACGGTTTGCATGCGACTCCGCGCTCCGATAGGTAGCTAACTAAATGCTCCCTACCTAAAGCTCCGGCTTGGTCGCCGTCTAGTACAACTATTACGTTATGTCTACGCAGTACCTCTATGCTTCTATCAGGGGGCATGACACCTGTACCTGGTATGGCATAGGCTTCGACACCCATAGTGCGGGCGGCGAGCAGGTCTTTAAAACCTTCTACGACGTATACTTTTGTCATCTCCGGTATTTCTACCAGACGCTTTAGGCCGCACCCTACTAGATGGTCGGGCGTACCGCCGCGTAATGACAAGAAACTTGTAACATACGCGTGCTTACGGCCCACTGATCTGTCTTTGACATATGCGGCGGACCATGCTTGTGTGGCGTCTAGATCGTTTCCGTCTTTGTCTTTAAACCCTGACCATTGGCTTTTCCAGTCTTTATGAGCTTTTACAAGTTTCATTCTTTCGTAACTCGGTCTAAACTGCATACCTACTATGTTTCCGCTTGGTGCCTGATGGGTCTCGATGACAGGATAATCCGGACTAAACAAAAATACGATTTTGTCGTTTTTGTCTAGTGTGGTTATACCACATAAACTCAATCGCTCGTGCCCGAAAGTCTCTACAAGGTTCTGTTGGACCTTAAGGGCGTCCGTCAACATTGTGCTTCCGGCCTCCTCGACCGCTTGCGGCGAAATGTGCCACTGACTATAGTACTCACAAGCTGCTTGTAGGCTGCCTGAGTTCCTTAGAAAGTTGTACACCTCAACGTCGACTATGGCACTAAATCCTTCGGAGATATCTATATTGGGTTTCAATACGGCCGTCTTCGAACGCGATTCCAGACCTAGTAGCTCCTTTACGGCCTGTGTGAATGTTCTGTCACCGTACTGCTTGAGTAAATCTATGGCGGAACTTCCCCAGGCTTCTGGGCATTTGTGGCATGTCCAGTATGGTCTGCCGCTAGCGGCCGACTTACGAACTTCAACTTTTTTTCTCTTATTTGTGCCGCATTGTGGGCATATAAGAGTATTATCTTTGGACACTAAACCGAGTATTGCGAAAGCGAACAACAGTTCCCCGTCTGCTTTGTCTATGTCCTGGCGACTTATATCAGCAGGACGACTCGATTTGGTGATGTTGTTTACTTTTATATCACTAGTATTCACGAGTATCCTCTCTTGCTGTTATGGTTATTGTCCTCTATACCGTCGCCGCAGGCACGCCTTCTACAACTCCGAAGATTATTCAACGAGCAGTTAGGGTACATATCGAAAAGCAGCCGGCAAATTTCTCCGGCTGCTTTTTTGTTAGAAACCCCAATGAGTTTCCAGATGGTTTTTGTACCTGTCGTCAGCTTCGCTGACGCGGGTTGTGTCGTTGTACGCAGCAGGAAGCTCGCACGGATCTGGTGCGGAACTCAGAACAGAAACTACTATGTTTCCCTCTTCGTCTCTCACTATACTGCCATCTTCGTCTTGCGAGACGGCTATTTTAGCATCGTCTGGTACGGTGTTTTTGGCTACAAAATCTTCGATCGCTTTCTTTATTTCTTCGGGTATCTCAGCGTTTCCGATGTTGATTTTTGGTTGCATACTGGCGTATGTCCTTTCGTGAATGTTTCTTTTACCGTGGGCGCTAATACCGTGGCTGGTAGTGCCTGCATAGACGATGGCACTTGCCTGCTGATCGGTTGCGGCGACAGTACCATAGTAGAAAGTTGAACAATTTGAATCAACATACACACAACACTAAGGAGATACCTATGTCCACATACACGTGGAACCCTGAAGAATACCCTGTTACTTTTATCAACAATGAAAACCAGCTCAATGAGTTGTCTGTTAAACTGTCCAAAGCGACACGCGTTGCCGTGGACACAGAAACGCATAACGCTGCATTGTTTGAGGATGGTCTATGGGCGGCTCTTAGGGTTATCTCTATAGCCCTTAAAATGCCCGACGACTCCTACGAGGCGTACGTTATAGACGTTCGAGATATACCATCAAAACCTTTAGCAGACGTTATGCGCAGCATAACCTTGGCAGACGCCTGGAATGCTAATTTCGATGATCGTGTACTTGATCTGGCTGGATGTAACGTCCAAGAATGGCGCGATGCCATGCTGTCTGACGGGCTACTGCACTCAGGTGCATCCGGCTTCGACTTTTGGCATGGTCTTGCTGTTTCGGCTAAAAAATATCTTGGTATCGACCTATCCGGTAAAGGAACTACTCAAACATCTTACGATGGAACTAGTGACCTTACCGCGGAACAGATCAGATACCCGGGCGTTGACGCTTTGGCTACTCTTAAAATTGCCGAGCATATCGACAGTTTAGTGACCTTGGCTGGTTTAGATATACCTGTTAACCTTGAGCAAAAAGCACGACCTTTCATCCTTGAGATGACTAAGCGCGGTATTACTTTCCAAATGCCCTTGTGGCGCGAAAAAGTTTTATCTGAGCATATAGTAGGTCTCAAAGATGCTCAAAGCGAATTGGCGTCTTTGACAGGCGGAAGCGATGCAAACTTATTTGGTGAAAGCGAGGATCCTACATGGAACCCCGACTCCGACGCTCAGGCGCGTGAGGCACTTAATACTTGGGCCACAGAAGCAGTCAAAGCCTTCACAGGTGGACGTTTGTTGGTGAAAACCGATAAACTGGACAAAACGGCGCTAAAGCAAATCAAGCACCCTATAGCGGAGTCTCTACTGCGCTACCGTAACCATGCAAAACTACTTTCTACTTACGGAGAGAACCTAGAAGGTTTTGTTGGTACTGACGGACGGATTCGTCCTAGGTACAAACAAGGCGGGGTTGTGGCGACCGGACGGTTATCGTCCGATAAGCCCAATGCTCAAAACTTCTCACCATTGATGAAAGCGTACTTTCGTCCAAGCGACGATATCGACGAAAATGGTGTCTCTCACAAGAGAGTTTTTGTATACGCTGACCTTTCGCAGGCCGAACTACGCGTAATCGCGCAAGTTTCCAACGATGAGCGTATGCGCGGACTTTTCCGCCTAGGTGGCGATTTTCACGCCAGAACCGCAGCGGATATGTTTGATGTAGACATGGATGCCCTGAAAGAAACAGACCCTACGGCTCACAGCAATAATCGCAAAAAAGCAAAGGGTGTTAACTTCGGTATTCCTTACGGATTAGGTGCTGCGGCTTTGGCCACAAACCTTACCGTAAACTCCAAACTACTAACTTCCACAGGAGAGGCGGCTGCTATGCTCAAAAAGTATGGCGAAACCTACCCATCGGTAAATGCGTGGTTGAGTGAGCGAGACATGTTCGTACGAAGTTTAGCTAATAAAACTTCGGATGTTGACTGGGATTTGAGTTTTAAACTCATGGAGCTCCACAAGGTAGTTGTACCTTTGGCCAGAACTATGAAGAAAAAACTGGGCAGATCCGCAAGCGCTTTGGAGTTATCCATGGCGATGCTCGACGATGATGCGCTGCGCCTATCTAGTAAAGATAGCGAAGCGAATTTAGCCGACCTGCGCGCAAACCATACCTCTGACGTTATGTGGGCCAGTAGCTTTGATGCCGCTGTCGTCCTGACTAACGGCGGAGAGCCCTGGTCTTTCGAATCGCGCACCCTGACCGGCAGACGTAGACTCTTCACTGTCCCTATGGATTCGTCCACTAAGGACAAGTTCGAAGGTGTTTTGACGTCCGTTATGCTTACAATATGCACGTCGGACAAAGAACGAGTGTGTGAGTTGCGCAAACAGTTTGCAGACTTACATAAACTTACGCTACCAGTTGGGTCAAATCGTTGCCCTAAGAAAGCAGGCGAAAGCACCGCGGATTTCAAAGCACGAAACAATCTGTTTCGTCGTGGCGAACGTGTTGCTTGCGTTAAAACTTTCGAAGGAGCAAACAAACGGTTGAAGTATGAACTGCTCAAGTACATAACCGAACACATGGGCGCAGATGCCGTAAAAACGCATCTACTACCGGAAGCAATGAGGGACCAAATTCGTAGTTACGGAAACAGATTCCGCAACCATCCTATCCAATCCCTTGTTGCCGATATTGGTTTACAGTACTACGGTAGTCTCCGTGGAATTCTTTCTAATTATAGAAACGCTTTCCCGGTTCAAGCCGTGCATGACTCAATCGCCATCGAATGCGATATGGAAGACGCCCCGCGCCTAGTGCTCGAGGTAAAAAAGGCTTTGGAAGACGCACTATCAACGTGGTGCCCTGACGTTCCTTCTGTCGCTGATGCGGACATTCGTCTTAGTCTTAGCGACGACGACGTTATTTCCGTTAGCGATATAGAGTCTGCTATGCAGACTCTATAGAATACTTTGAAGGACCCTGTGGCTTATCTGCCCAGGGTCCTTCATCTATTTATAGGCAGGTCTGCCGCTATTGCCCGGTGGAGACGAGTGTACTTTCGTAAACTATCAAGTTCTTCGGGTAAGGAACTTTGGTTCCTGATGCTGTCTCTACTATAACTTTATCCCCGGCAACCGCTACAAATACACCTAATTCTCTTCCGGATCGGGCGTACACCAGGGACTGTCGCTGAGATACGCTTACCTCAGGTAGAACTTCCGTCGTACCAGAAGATTCGGTCTCCGTCGGCGCGACTTTTTTGTTGATGCGTACCCTTAATCCTGTAAGTTTCTCGCCTTTCAATACGTTCGTAATGGTGCCTTCCCATAGTAGATCGGAGCTTTCGCAAAGTCTCTTGGCTATAGTTTTGGGTATGTAACCTATATGAGCCCCTTTGTACGAAATCCTGCAAGCAAAAGGGTCGTGAGGGTTGTTCACGTCTCGTGCTACTGACACCTTGTGTCCTAGACGAACTTTTGCGACCTCGTCTTGTGCGTAGGATACGCCGGCGACCGGACATATTATAGGAAGTTTTATAGCAGACATGTTGTATATAGTGCCCTGACTGGTCGATGTGCCATTCCGCCGCGAATGCCTGACGTTCGGACGACTTTACGTATAGTATAACATGTATGGGCAAGCCTAAAATAACGCCTTTATTGGAAGTTCGCAAATCCAAGATTCACGGGAGAGGGGTGTTCGCGGGAGAGAATATAGGCAAAGGAGTTCTGCTTTGTGTATGCCCGGTGCTTTTAGTGCCCGTTAAAGACCCTTCAGACGACGGTATTTTAGGGGCTTACTACTACGAATGGAGTGAAACCAATCATGCACTAGTCTTGGGTTTGGTGTCCTTGGTAAACCACAGTTGCAAGCCGAACGCAGAAGTATATACGGTAAACTCCAATAAAACCGCGCAGCTATACTCGCTTAAAAGTATACGTAAAGGAGAAGAGCTACTGGTCAACTATGGCAAACAGTACCCTTACTTGAATTTGTCCGCCTATAGAACTTAGTGTATATTTCTCTCCCGTGACTAAAAGTTTACCGTGCGTACAGTACGCCTCATGGCCTCTACAGACCTGAATAAGCAACCCCGGCTCTACGTACCCGGTTTGGATGCAATCAGGGGTTTGGCTGTAATTATAGGATGGTTTTACCACACGCATGTAGGACCTTTCGGCGCAGGATACATGTTCGTAGACATGTTTGGTGTTTTATCCGGGTACCTTATATCAGGTTTACTTCTAAAAGAGTTAGCGGCAACAGAGCGCATAGATATTAAACTGTTTTACATACGTAGAGCCAGACGTCTACTACCCGTTCTTATATTGACTGTATGCGGTGTTGTACTATACTCTTTTGTCGCGGATCCTAACTTGCTGGGCGACCTGCGTGGAGAGGTGGTAGCAATTTTGCTGTATGTATACAATTGGTACATTCTTGCGTTTGGTAAGGGGTATTTCTACGAGTACTCTACTATGCCGTTGAGGCATATGTGGACTCTCTCTATCGAGGAGCAGTTTTACATAATTCTTCCTGCCGTGTTCATTCTGCTCTTTGTGAAGTTCAAAATAAAAAAATCTAAGGTTCCTTACTTTGCGACCCTACTTGCCGTAGGGTCGGCAATACTAGGCGCCTGGCTTTACTTTGGTGCAGGCGAAAACGCTACCGGCGATATGTTTCGCGGAAATCTTTCCGTGCTGGGCGCAAATGTAGACCGGATGATGACCGTCTATATGAGTACCTTTACCAGAGCAGGCGGATTTTTAGTAGGTGTAGCACTATCTTTTTGGTGGAGACCGGAACGACTAGTCAATACTTCTCCTAGATTCAATAAAGTAGTTGACGCAATCGGGGTATGCAGTATGCTTCTTATTTTTCTGCTCACCAATATTCAACTATTCACTAACAATGTGTTCGCAGTAGGACTCGGTGGCGGAACTGCCGGATTGTGGCTTTTGTGCGTGGGTGCCATTATCGGGTTTACCCGGGTTGAGTCGCGGATGACGCAGATTTTATTTGTCAATAAATATTTTGTGTGGCTCGGGGTGCGGGCTTACGGGATATACTTATTTACATGGCCCGTTGTGCAATTCTACCGCAAAGTTCCATTTGCATCTCTTGACTTTTGGTATTTTATGGTTAGCGGCACCGCGTGCCTTGTAGCGGCCGACCTATCATACCGATACTTTGAAAGCCCTATCCGCAAATACGGACTCAGGTTGTGGTTGACTACCTCATTTCCGGCTAAGTATGCTAAGATCGTAGGCGGTGGTTTATGTGCGGTGTTGCTACTGGTAACCGTTATACTGGTGACCGCAAAGCCCACGGTCAATAGGATAGAGCAAGGAGTGGTCGCAGGAAGCACCGGAGTTGCCGTGGCAGAGTCAGAGTATCGCGTCATCGCCGTCGGCGACTCAACCGTACTGGCCGCCAAGGACGCGCTCGCACGGCGCGGTATCGAAACCGACGCCGAACGAGGCCGCCGATCTACAGAGATGTTTTCTATCGCGAAAACTATACTTGACGGCAAACAGGCAGATACGATCGTTATACATGCAGGAAACTTCGGAGATTTTACACAAAGTGAACTACGTGAACATATGTCGGGCATCTCTGAGGCACGTTTAGTTGTGCTAGTCACTGTTGCCAGGTACTATTGGAACGAACTTGACAAGATAAACGGCATTATTAGAAGCGTAGCAAAAGAATATCCTAATACTGTTGTGTTCGACTGGTACGACGAAACTCAGAGAAACAAAGGACTATTAGAGTACGATGGGGTGCACATGACGAAAGCAGGGAAAGAACTGTACGCTGACGCGCTCGCGAATATACTGGAAAATTACCAGCCATAGTACTATTTGCGCCATATAGAATGCGCTTTTTCTCAATGCTGTATTTGACGTATGGCGCACAATAGTGGAGTACGATGAAATACTTATTGAAAGTATCGATTAACTTTTTAAAAATTTGCGTAAACGGTATTATGCCGGGATTTGACCTGATAGCTGGTAAAAGACGAAAAGGTTACGGTTACTTTATACTTGCACTGCAGTCCGCCATGCTGCTTGCTGCGCTGTATGCCGCGTCTGGTGGTGTGAGTATTTTAGGTAACTCGTCCAAATTGTTGCTTTTTATGTTTTCTTTCGTATACTTGTGTCTTGTGTCCTTAGTCGGGGTTTGCCTGACACGCAGATACAAGTACCCTGACCTAACTAAAAGTATATTGTTTTCAAAAATTTCTCTGGGGTTGGTGCTACTGTTCTTCGCAGGCGGTTCTGTTTATCTAATAAACCCTTATGTTTACGCCGTTGACGCCGTCTTCGCGTCCTCCCCTATGCCCAGTGTGGACCAGTACTACCCTCCTGCTGCCGACAGTGCACCACAAAGTCAATCCGCGCTCGCGCCGACAGAAAGCGCGCATACTGGTAGAATAAATATACTGCTAATCGGCAGTGACGCGGATACCGACAGATACGGCGTTAGAACCGATTCTTTGAACGTTGTATCAATCGATCTGACTACTATGAACTCGACTATTATAGGTATCCCGCGCAACTTAACGGATGCTCCTATACCTGCGTATTTGCGAGATCAGTATTTCCCTAAAGGTTACAGGAATTTGATCAATACCTTGTACTGGTGGGGGGAGAGCAATCCTTCTGCGGTAAACTCTGCACTGGTTGGTGGCGAATACCCGGGAGCAACTTTACTGTCGTATAGTGTAGCAACCCTCCTAGGTATGCCTTTGGATGCCTGGATTATGGTCGATATGGGGGGCTTTATCAATGTTATAGACGCAGCCGGCGGTATGCAAGTATACGTGGACAAAGACCTTGCTGTACCAGGGCGCGTTTCCGGCAGTAAAGGCATCACTACGGACCTAAACAAAGGCTGGCACTATATGGATGGAACTAACGCATTAAGCTTTGCTAGGAGTAGACAAAGTGACTCAGACTACTGGCGTATGGGTCGCCAAAGATGCCTACTAGCGTCGCTGGTGGCGCAGAAAACTCCAATTGATATACTTCTAAGATGGCCGGCTCTTGCGGCCGTTTTGGGAAATAATGTGCAGACCAATCTTAAGTCTGATATGCTTCGCACTTTAGTTAACCTTGCGGGGGCGGACACCAACGGAGTTAAATTTTTAAGCCTAGTGCCGCCCTTGGTCCCTGCGGACGGTTGGGACAGTGAGTTTGTCAGAAAACTGGTATATGGTACAGTTTACGATGTGCCCTACATTGAACTTTTTGAAGATACTTCGGAGATAGTCGTGCCTTCTGCACCTGATGAGAGTTTTGATACTCTGCCCGTAGATGATTTGTACGTCCCAGAAGACGCTCCCGTAGATGGTGCTCTAGCGACAACCACCACCACCCCCCCCACCACCACCACCACAACGACTACAACTACTACTA
>SXGQ01453722.1_pt1 | contig 15219 bp, 13 predicted proteins | sample 3178371 | NCBI WGS metagenome assembly SXGQ01 (sample SAMN11356859, study PRJNA531348) | freshwater metagenome | isolation source: freshwater sample F1-20 | place: China: Fuxian Lake, Yuxi | collected 2017-12-25
ATTTCAGTATTTTAATTTACGGTAGACTATTTTTTGATATTAAGCAATTACAGGAATTATTTACATATTCACTGAATTTAATTATTGTAGAGCCGACTGCCTCAAGGGCACGCAGATGCTCACGCACAGCGACTACGTTGAGCCGATCAACATCGGCAGCTCCGAGAAGGTCACCATCAACCAGCTCGTGGACCTCGCCGAGTCCATCGCCGGCGTGAAGCTCAAGCGCAACTACAAGCTCGACGCGCCCAAGGGCGTCAACGGCCGCAACTCCGACAACGCGCTCATCCAGCGCGTCTTCGGCTGGGAACCTTCCATCTCGCTGCGCACCGGTCTGGAGAAGACCTACGCGTGGATTTACGATCAGATGGTTTCGCAAGCGAAGTCGAAGTAACTGCGACTGACACCGAGGCTTTCAACCCACGCGCCGTCTCCCTAGAGTCGGCGCGTTTGCTTTTGCCGATGCGCGTCCTGCTGCTCAACCAGACCTTCCACCCCGATGTCGTCGCGACCGCGCAGGTGCTGTCGGACTTTGCCGTCGGGTTGGTCGAGCGCGGGCACCACGTCACGGCCATCGCGAGCCAGCGCGCCTACGACAACCCGGCGCAGCGCTTCCCCGCGCGCGAGACTTGGCGCGGCGTGGAGATTCAGCGGCTTCCATCGGCGGGCTTCGGCAAAGCGTCGCTCTGGCGGCGAGCGGCGGACTTTGGCTTCTTCAGCACCGTCATCGCCCTGCGCCTGCTCACCCTGCCGCGTTACGACGCGGTCGTTGCCCTCACCTCGCCGCCGCTGGTCTCGTATCTGGCGGCGTGGTTCTGCCGGCTGCGCGGCGCGAAGCTCTTCTACTGGGTGATGGACATGAACCCTGACGAGGCCGTGGCCGCTGGCTGGCTCAAGCCCGGCAGTGTGCCGACGCGCGCGCTCGAAGTGATGTCGCGCTTCAGCCTGCGACAGTCGCACCGTGTCATCGCGCTGGACCGCTTCATGCGCGACCGCATCGTGGCGAAGGGCATTCCGGCCGAGCGCGTCGTGGTCATTCCGCCGTGGGCACACGATGAGGCGGTGAGGTTTGATGCCGAGGGCCGCGTGAAGTTCCGCGCCGCGCACGGGCTGACGGACAAGTTCGTGGTGATGTATTCCGGCAACCACAGCCCGGTTCATCCGCTCACGACGCTGATGGAGGCCGCGCGCGCGCTGGCGGACGACGCACGCTTCACCTTCTGCTTCGTCGGCGGTGGCAGCGAGCATCCGAAGGTGAAGAAGTTTGCCGAGGAGCAAGGGCTGAAGAATATCCTCTGCCTCCCCTACCAGCCGCTCAACGAGCTCGCCGGCTCGCTCTCGGCAGCGGACCTGCACACCGTCGTGCTGGGCGACCCGTTTGTCGGGATGATTCACCCCTGCAAGATTTACAACATCCTCACCGTCGGTGCGCCGGTGCTCTACGTCGGCCCGGAGCCGAGCCATCTCGCGGACATCCTTGCGAGCATGAGCGGCTCTCCGCACACCGCGCGCGTGGCGCATGGCAATCCGGAGGGCGCGGTTGCGGCCATCAAGCGCATCGCCGCGCTCGGCGCGCGCGGGGAGAAGGAACTGTTTGCCCGCACCGCTGCAAAGTTCTCCGTCCACACGCTGCGTCCGCAGCAGGTGAAGCTGCTCGAAGTAGGCTTCCAATCACCGTGACCCTGATTCAGAACATCACCTTGAGGCCGGCCTGCACCCAGCGGGTGTCCTGCGGCGAGCGGAAGAAGGTGGCGCCGGTGCCGCTGCCCGCGCCGTAGTAGTAGTTGTCGAGCAGGTTGTTGATGCGGACGTAGCCGGAAATGTTTTGCGACCGGTTCCGCACCTCGACGTAGAGGTTGACGGTGACGAACGCTGGGACGCGTTGCTGGAAGTTCGGGCTGCCGGCTGCGGTCACGAAGCTGGCCTGCGGGCCGTTGACGTTGTCCATCAGGTTGCGCCCGAGCTGGTCGCTCGTGTTCGGCACGCCGGAGTTAAGCAGCAGCTTCGTGCTCTCGACCGTGTGCGACGCCAGCACGTAAGCCCGCGCCCGCAGCGTGCGCGTCTGCATGTTGAAGTCGGGGAAGTCGGAATAGCTTTTGGTCACGATGCCGGTGATGCGGCCGTTGCCCTTGTCCCACAAAACCTCCGTGGCCACCGTCTGGGTCAGCACCGTCACGCGCCCGGACTTCTGCGCGGCGCGGAGGGATTTGAGGGCGTTATATTTTGCCTGCACTGGGCAGATGGGCACGCACTTCGAATTGCCCTCGGACCGCAGACCGCTGGTGGGATCGTCCGCACCGAGCACCGGCTGGTAGCCGCACGCGTCCGTCTCCGGGTTCACGTAGTCGGGGTTGGGCAGCGAGTTGCGCGCCTGCGGCATGGTGACGGCATCGAGCGCGGCGGGATACATGGCGTGGGGAAATTTCTTCGGGTCGAGCTTCGCCGCCTTTATGGCCGGGCTGGTGCTCTGGTCCGCGAACGAACGCGAAATGGGCTGCATCGGGAAGCGGTAGTCGCCGTAAGTCTTCGCCGGGTCCGCGCCGGGGATGCGCTGGTCGGCGGCGTCGCCCGCCACCCCCCAGTTCGGACTCCGCGCGCTCGTAATAGGGCCGCAGCGTCTCGTAGCTAAAGGGCCAGTCCAGCCCCACGCCATACGGGGACTTCAGGCGCAGGTCATTCGGCACCATGCGCGGCGTCTGGCCCAGCCAGTGATTCGTGGTGCCGCCCGCCGTGCGGTCGGACTCGCTCCCATACGCCAGCGGCCCGCGCTGAACGTAGAAGCCCGCCGCGTCAATGGTGCCCTTGGGAATCGGGTTGAATTGCAACACCGTCGGGGCGGGCGCGTAAGGGCTGTCGGGAAACGGCGAGTTGGGAATCTTGAACAGCGTGCCGTGGAAGCGCCGCACGTAGCTCGCGTAGCCCTCGGCCGTGACGCTCGTCGCGCTGCCGGCCTCGACCACGAGCACGCGCACATCCGGGTCTTTCGCGGTGAGTTCCTTCGCGAGGATGGAGCCCATCATGCCCGCGCCGATGATGAGCACGTCGGCATCGAACGGAGCGGTTGCTGCGGGGGAGGATTTTTTCTTAGCCATGAAGCGGGATGGTTTGCGGGACATTCGGAGGAAAAGTCCAAGTGCCGAAGCCCGGGGCCTTTGCCGCGCGCGGGTGGGAGAAGACGGTCGCTCCGCCAACTGCTGCACGTGCCCGCCGCCTAGGTCGGCCTCATCGCCAGCGAGCAGCGCGCCCGGCTCCTGCTCGACTGGCTCGGGCCTGACTCCGTCGCGCATCCGTCGTTGCACGCGCCCGCCGGGTTGGACCTCGGCACGCGCGGCCCGGCGGAAATCGCGTTGAGCATCCTTGCTGAAGTCATCCCGTGTCGTCTCCCGGGCCAGGCCGCCGACACCTTCGCCCGCACGGTCGCACGTTAATCTTCGAGCAATCGCCTCGCGTAGGGCCGCCGCACTCCTGGCTGGCGACGCGTTCAGCGCGCCACGGACACGGGCGCCCGCACCGGCTTCCCCGGCACCACGCCCCGCTGCAACGCGCCGTCCCGCACCACGAAGACTCCGCCCACCAGCACGTCGCGGATTCCTTCCGACGGCAGGTCCGGCTGCTCGTAAGTGGCGCGGTCTTGCACTTTCGTCGCGTCGAAGACCACTAGGTCCGCGTCTGCGCCAACGCGCACGCGGCCTTTGTTCTTCATCGCCGGGACGCGTTCCTCCAGGCGGCGCGCGGGCATCAGAGAAAGTTTCTCCACCGCCTGCATCAGCGAGATCACCTTCGCCTCGCGGACGTAGAGGCCAAGGATGCGTGCGCTCGTGCCGACCTGACGCGGGTGGCCGCGCAGGCCGTCGCTGGCAATCATCGTAAGCGGATGCGCCACGGCGTCACGCACGACCGACTCGGGGTTCGAGTGGACGATGACCATGCCGCCGGTCTGGCGAAACTTCGCGAAGCTCGCAGCGGTGAGTCGCTCGCCGGTCGCGGGCCATTGCAGGTCGCTGAAGGTGATGCCCGCGCGCTGCTGCCAGCCGGAGTCGAAAATCGCCGAGCTGATGTCGGTCATGCCGGCGGTGTAGGGATAACACTCGACGGTGAGGTCAAGCCCACGCGCACGGGCTGCAGTGATGAGTTCGAGCGCGCGCACTGTGGAGCGGTTCGCCGTGCTCTGGATGTGGCAGACGTGGGCGGGCGCGCCCGTGACTGCGGTCGCGGCGATCAACTCCTCGATGGACGAGAAGACATTCTGCGGCCCGGTGTCACCTTTCGCGCGGATGTGGACCGAGCATGGCGCGCGGAACTTCGCGGCGGCGCGGAACATCTCCAGGATTTCCCACTGCGTCGCGGCGGGGGTGTATTGAATGCCGAAGCCCACGGCCACCGCGCCGCGTTCCAGTCCGCGCTCGATGAGGCGGCGCAGGTCGGCGATCTGCGCGTCGCTGGCGTGGTTCGTCGCCGTCACGGAGTTTGCGCCGGGCAGGAACGAAGGCCGGTCGCCCATCGTCGCCATGCGGCAGTGGATGTGGCTCACGCTCACGCCGTGGTGGATGAGCGATTTGCCCGCCCGCGCCGCATACCACGCGTCCACGTCCGCCGTGCCGACCTCTAGCTCGAAGACCGCCGTCACCCCGTCCTGCGCCTTGAACTGGTAATCCTCCGGCTGCTGCCCGTGCTGGTGAAGGTCAATGAAGCCGGGCGCGATGACGAGACCGCTGGCATCCACCGTCGTCCGCCCGCGCAACGCCGACTGCGACACCGCGCGAATCACACCATCGCGGATGCCGACGTGGCGGACGGCTTCGAGTTTGGATTCGGGGTCGAGCACGCGGCCGCTGGCGAGGACGAGGTCGAAGTCCTGGGCGTGGGCGGAACCGAGGAGGAGAAGAAGAAACACCAACGCGCACGCATCGCGAGCCTTCTCCCTTCGCGGAGCGAGGGGAGAAGGTGGCCGGAGGCCGGATGAGGGGTGCGGCCACCAACGCCGTCGCAGCCAACCCCTCACCCCGGCCCTCTCCCCTTGCTCCGCAAAGGGAGAGGGAGAAGAGTCCCTTCGATGCCGCGTTGGATCTTGCGTGAGCATGGCTGGAAGTCTTGGGCCTAAATCACACAACACGCAACACGGAGCACGCCTCCGCCTCCTCACGTCGGCGGCTACAGAGCAGCGGGCGACATCCCAACGCTCACAATGCTGCACGCCTGAATCACGTTCAGCCCGAGCCGCTCCGCTTCCGCGAGCACTTCGTCCGACTCGGTGCCGGGGTTGAGCCAGAGTTCGTCGCAGCCCTTCGCGGCGATGGCGGGAAGCACCTTGAGCGTCACGGGCGGAGGAAGATAGACGCTCACGAGGTTGGGGCGACCCGGCACGTCGGCAATGCTCGCGAACGCGGGCATGCCCTCGACGAACGGTTCCTTTGGATTGACCGGCCACACCGTGAAGCCCTGCTGCACGTAGGCGCGCACGGCCTTGTTGCCGAACTTGCTGCGGTTGGTGGAAGCCCCGATGACGGCGACGGATTTCATGCCGCGATTATCCTCCTCCCGAGTCAGCGCGCAACTCCGGTGCGACTGGAACCCTCGGCTGCAGCGGCTCGCGTCGGAACGAACGCACGGCGAGAAGCATCGCCGCGATGGTCAGGGCGCTGCTGAAGAAAAACGCCGCGCCCGGCAGCTTCACAGGCGCACCGGCACTGATGAAGAAGCCAAACAAGCCCGTCGCCAGCGGCGGCCCGAGGACGCCGGCCACGCTGGCGAGACTGGTCAAGGAGCCTTGCACCGCGCCTTGCTCGTCTGCGCCGACGCTGCCGGAGATAAGCCCTTGCACCGCCGGCCCGCTGATGCCCGAGAGCGACGCGGCCGCGATGACGACGCAGGCCATCCAGCCTTCCGTCGCGAGTCCGTAGGCGATGATGCCCGCGGCGCTGATGGTCAGGCCGACGGTCACAGAGCGGCGCTCACCGAGTCGCGGGATGATGGCGCGGGTGTGCGAGGCCGAGGCAATGCTCCCGCCGCTGAACTGCTCCACGAGCTTCGGCAGGATGGGCACGATCAGCCCGATGCCCAGGATGTCGAGGAACAGCGTGATGAAGATGAAAACGAGCGCCGGCTGGCGGGCAGATTCGGCCGGCGCGGATGACACGGGCTTCGGACGGAGGATGGCGGGGGCTTCTTCCCAGCGGAATCAAAAAGCAGACCAAATGGCCCGCCCGTCTGCGCGGTGCGTCACCAAGGGGAGGGGGCAAGGCAGTCCCTCGAATCTATCACCTCGAGGTTGGATGGTGGAGCCGACAGGAGTCGAACCTGCGACCTTCTCATTGCGAACGAGACGCTCTACCAACTGAGCTACGACCCCGTCCAACACGGCGCGCATTATGGAAACCGGCCCCGCTCCGGCAAGACTTTAGTTCAGCGCCCACAGTGTGCGGGGTCGGGGTTCACCATTCCTCGTTCTGGGGACCGGCCATCAACGCGCTGCTGCCGAAGTCGCTGCTTTGGGAACACCAAATCACCTCACCCCAGACCACGCTCGTTTCGTGGAGCGTCCTGACGCGCGCGACTTCGCTGGGAACGAGCATTTCCGTGCCACGCGCGGCACCTCGAACCAGCTTTGCGGCATCGGCGGGAATTCGGCCAAGGCCTACCACGGAGGGAAGTTCGTGTATGCCTACTACGACGGCCATGTTGCTGCGCTGGAGCCGAAACGAACTTGGGGCAGGTTCGAGTCGGTGAATCCTTGGGCGGGGGACTGGACCCTGCGCAAAAAAGACTAGCCGGGTTGGCAGTCATCCGCGACTCACCAGCTCATGATCGGCAGCAGGCTGGCGTAGTCGTCGGTCCAGAGCGGGACGATTTTCTTGGAGGGCTCCTTCTGCGACTTCTCCGACGTCTCGCTGCGGCTGGCGATGAGCGCCATCAACTCCTTGTTCTTGCTCAGGAGCACCCACGTGGAGCTGTAGATCCACCAGTCCTTCTCGCCGTCGCCGTCGGAGATCGAGAGGCGCTCGTAGCCGAACTCCTTGGCGACATTTTCCACGACGGGTTCCAAGTCAAGGTAGCGGTTGGAGATGTGGATGGCGAGCACGCCGTTCGTGGCAAGGTGCTTTCCGTAGATGGCCACGGCTTCCTTCGTGAGCAGGTGAACCGGGATCGCGTCGCTGCTGAAGGCGTCGAGGGCCAGCACATCGAAGCGCTGCGGCTCCTCGCGCTCCATCGAGAGGCGGGCGTCGCCCATGACGATGTCCACCTTGCCGCCGAGGGCGATGGTGTCGTGGACGAAGGTGAAGCGGTTGGTGCCGGTGGCGAGGCGTTTCACCTCGGAGTTGATCTCGTAGATGCGGACGTAGTCACCCTTCTCACCGAACGCCGCCGTGGTGCCGGTGCCCAAGCCCACGACGCCGATGCGCTTGGGGCTGGGGAAGTGCTTTATGGCCAGCGCCACGCCGCTCTGCTCGCCGTAGTAGCTGGTGATGCGGCGGCGTTGGTCGGGGTCGGTGAGCTGGAAGCCGTGCGTGATACGCCCGTGCTGGAGGAGAAGGTAACGCGAGCCGGGCGTCTCGGAGCCGTATTCGAGCACGGACATTGCGCCGTAGAAGTTGCGCGTGCTCTCGATGACGTTGTCCTTCTCGTGGCTCTGGATGAAGAAGGTGAGGCACACGGCCATCGCGACGAGCGAGCCGGCCATCCATGCGTGGAAGCGCCACCATTGGAAGTTCGGCACGCGCCAGTCCGGCAGGCAGACGAGCCACACCAGCACGGCGCAGGCTGCGCAGGACCACGCCAGTTCCGCATAGGTGGTGAAGACGTGCGGCGCGACCACGGCGACGAGGAAGCCGCCCAACGCGCCGCCGACCGAGATCATCAGGTAGTAGCCCGTAAGCCGGCGTGGGTGCGGCTTCTGCGCATACAGCTCCCCGTGGCACACCATGCACGCCATGAACATGGTCGTGCAAAACGCCGCGATCTGCCACGTGATGCGCACGTCGTTGATGTTGGCCAGCACGTAGATCAGCCATGCGAAGCAGGCGACCATCGCGGGCATGAACAAGGGCCGCCAGTAGCCGTGCCAGCTGATGAAGGCCAGCGCGCAGAAGAACGGGATGAGCCGGTTGGCTGACTTGTCCTCGTGCAGGTTCACCATGCGCAACAGCTCCTTCAATAAGTCGCTGCCGGAGTGGTCAATCATCATCGGGATCAGCAGCGCACCGATGCCAGTGACGGCGACGCCCACCATCAGCGGGCGCTGGAATCCGACCGGCGCTGTGTCGGCAAAACTCAGGATGAAGGTCAGCAGATACAGGCTCAACGGCAGGATCCACAGGAACGGAATCACCGCGACGTCTTGCGTGAGCTTGTTGGTCGTCGCCAGCAGCAGCGCCGACGCGCACGCGGGCAGCGCGAGCCAGAGGAATTGCCGTCGCATCGAGGGAATATCCTCTGGTTTCTCCTCCGGGGCCGTGCTGTTCGCAGGGATTTCATCGGCCACGCCGCGCTTCCACAAGAGCCACGCGCACCAGGCCGCGCAGACGACGTAGGCCGCCAGGCCCCAGCCCCAGCCGTGCGCCTGCAGCTTGCGCGCGACGTTCGGCTCGATGAGGAACGGATACGCCAGCAACGCCAACAGCGAGCCGATGTTCGACAGAGCGTAGAGGCGGTAGGGGGATATGCCCGGATTCAGCCGCGCGAACCACGCCTGCATCAGCGGGCCGGTTGTGGAGACGACGAAGTAGGGCAGGCCGATGGTTGCGCCGAGGAGCAGCAGGATGTGAGTGATCGGCGCGTCGCCGGTGGTGGGCTTCCAGACGTCGGCGGGGACGATGGGCAGCACCGCGAGCGAGACGAGCAGCAGCGCCAGGTGCACGACGGCTTGGCCACGTGGTTTGAGCCAGCGGCTGAGGAAATGCGCGTAGGCGTAGCCCGCGAGCAGCACGAGCTGGAAGAAGAGCATGCACGTCGTCCACACGCCCGGCGTGCCGCCGAACCACGGGAGGATGTATTTGCCGATGAGAGGTTGAACGAGGAAGAGCAGGAAGGCTCCGGTGAAAATCGTCAGCGCGAATGGCAGCATGGCAATGGCCCGCCGGCGAATTCAGCCCAGGCGGAAAGTTCGGCGGAGAATGAGGTTTCCGCCCCGGTTGGAAAGGAGAATGTGGCTGCCCTCTTGCTCCTGCTCCTGCTCGTGATCCTGATCCTGATCCTGCTCGTGATCCTGATCCTGATCCTGATCCTGATCCTCCCGGTGCTTGCCAGAAAGCCACCGGTGGATTTCCGCGATGGCGTGGTCGAAACCCCGCGGGCACACTCGGCGTCCACACAACCATGCAAACGCTCAAAGTTCCAATCTTGAAAGCCACAGCCGCAAGCGGCCTTCCCTTTAACGCAGAGACGCAGAGGACGCGCAGGCGCACAGAGGGTGGCCAATCCATCGGGCGCACCGCCGGTCGGGCTTCCCCGGTTCTTCTCCGCGCAACTCTGCGTCCTCTGCGTCTCTGCGTTAAAGTCAGCACTGTAGTTTCCACTGCATCGTTCCGGCTGCCGAGCGTTATCGGGGTCTGGAGTTTGTTCGTCCTGTGGAGCTTGGGAGTGGGGATTTGGAGCTTCCCTGCCAGCGCCGCTGCCGCGAAGCCAAACATCATCTACATCCTCTCGGACGACATGGGCTTCTCCGACCTCGGCTGCTACGGCGGCGAGATTGCCACGCCGAACCTCGACGCGCTCGCGGCAGGCGGACTGCGCTTCACGCAGTTCTACAACACCGCGCGATGCTGCCCCACGCGCGCGTCCCTGCTCACCGGGCTTTATCCGCACCAAGCCGGCGTCGGCCACATGGTTGACAGCAAGAAGGGTGGGCCGGGCTACCAGAACGACCTGAACAAAAATTGCGTCACCATCGCGCAGGCCGTGAAGCCCGCCGGCTACCGCACCTATGCCGTCGGCAAGTGGCACGTCACGCCCATCCCCAGGGACGGCTCCGAGCCGCCGCGCCACAACTGGCCGCTCCAGCGTGGTTTCGACCGCTTCTATGGCACCATCCACGGCGCGGGCAGCTTCTGGGACCCCAGCTCGCTCGTGCGCGACAACCGCATCGTCACCTGCGTCAGCGACGCCGAGTATCAGCCGAAGGAAACTTACTTTTACACGGACGCCATCAGCGATCACGCGGTGCGCTTCATCCGCGATCACGCGCAGCAGGCGGCGGACAAACCCTTCTTCCTCTACGTCGCCTACACCGCCGCGCATTGGCCGATGCACGCACGCGAAAACGACATCGCGAAATACAAGGGCCGCTACGACGCCGGTTACGAACCCATCCGCGCCGCGCGCTGGGCGAAGGCGAAACAGCTCGGCCTCGTGGACGCGAAGTGGGAACTCACGTCTGCGTCCGGTGCGTGGGACAGCGTGCGGAACAAGGCCTTTGAGGCGCGCTGCATGGAGGTTTATGCCGCGATGATTGACAACATGGACCAGGGCATCGGGCGCATCGTCGCCGAACTGAAGGCGCGCGGGCAGTTCGAGAACACGCTCATCTGCTACCTCCAGGACAACGGCGGTTGCGCGGAGCCGATGGGCCGCGGCACGAACTTTTCCGCGCGGGCGGGAAACCCTTCGCTCCCGCCGATGGCTCCGACCGACCTCCAGCACGGCAGCACGCCCAAGCAGACGCGCGACGGCTTCCCCGTTCGCATGGGTTACGGCGTGAGGCCCGGCGCGGCGGACACCTACATCGGCTACGGACGCGAGTGGGCCAACGTAAGCAACACGCCCTTCCGCGAATACAAGCACTGGGTCCACGAGGGCGGCATCAGCACGCCGCTCGTCGCGCACTGGCCGAAAGGAATTTCCGCGCGTGGCGAACTGCGCCAGCAGCCCGGCCATCTCATTGACCTGATGGCCACCGCCGTGGACCTCGCCAGCGCGAAGTATCCCGCCGAGTTGAACGGTGAGAAAGTCACGCCGATGCAAGGCGTCAGCCTCCGCGCCGCGTTCGCCAACCAACCGATGCCGCGCACCGAACCCATCTTCTGGGAGCACGAAGGCAATCGCGCCGCCCGCGAGGGCAAGTGGAAGCTCGTCGCCAAAGGCCCCGGCGGGAAATGGGAGCTCTACGACATGCTCGACGACCGCACCGAGACCCACGACCTCGCCACTGCGGAGCCAGCGAAGCTCAGGGAACTCATCGCGAAGTGGGAAGCCTGGGCCAGGCGCGCGAACGCCATCCCCTGGCCGCACTCGCCGCAATACGGCGAAGCGCCTGCGGACGAGCCGGTGAAGAAGGGGAAGAAAAAGCAGTGACCTGGAACCTCCGCTTCCCCGCCGTCAAAGAATGCGGTCGTGCGCCCACGGATGCCGCGCCGTGCAGCCGAACTCCCGCGTCGTCTGTCCGGTCGGCGGCGTGTGGAAGTTCGTCGGGTCGAAAGACGCGCCCGCGCAACGCAGGACGCTCTCCAGCAGAGCATGGCCGTAAGTCACGCCGGGGAAGACCACCTCGTTCCGGTTCACATCCACCACGCGCGTCCGCTCCGCCGCGACAATCACCCGGCGGAAGGGTTTCATCCGCTGCCGCTGGTCGGCGAGGAACGCGGCCACTTCCTCCGGGGTGCTGCCGGTGAAGTTTCCCGCAACGCTCATTCGATGAGATCCTTCGCCTCCTTGAAGCGCTGTTCCATGCGCTTGACGATGGGCATGGCGCGCAGGAGGGAGCTCTTCTCCGTCTGGCCGAGGAAGGTCTTCATCTCCACTCGCACGGCGGCCACCGCGTCGCCATTGCGATCGTGCAGCGGCAGGGTCACAAGCGAGAGGCCGCGCAGCTTGTCCTCGCCGGCAAACATCACGTCCTTCGCGATGACATCCTTCTCCACCTGCCCGCCGAGAATGCCCACATACTTCTCGTCGTGGCTGGCGACAACGCGCAGCTCCTGCCCAGCGCCCTTGACCATGTAGATGACCACATCGGTGATGCTGGTCTTCTTGGACAGCGCCTCGCGGACGAGCGCTTTGGCCAGCGTCTCGCGCGGCGTGTAGGTGACCTTCGCGTTGGCGAAGTGGCTGACGGAATCCGACTTCGTCCAGAACCCCAGCTTGCCGAAGCCGAACGAGTTGTCGGTCAAGGTCGGGATCGCCTCCTTGCCGTTGAGCAGGCAGCGGATCTGGTTGCCCTTGCACTCGACGGTCAGCTCGTGCCAGACGCCCGCCGCGACGGGCACCTCCGGCCCGATGGGCGCGCTGCGGTCGCCGTTGACGAACTTGTAGAACCGCACGTTGTTCCCCAGCCCGCTGGCGCGGATGACGTAGTAGTTCTTCGCGTCCTGAAAGCGGAACGCCACGCCCGCCATCTGCTCCACCTTGCCGGCCACGCACTTGAACTTCGTCGTGAACGTGAAATCACCGAACACCTCGTCATCGAAGATCAGCGCGGGGAAACGCTCCTCTGTCGCGTCCGTCGAGAGCTGGGCCAGCACGCTGGCCTTGCCGCCGACGGGGGCGTTGGGCAGGAGCGGATTGAAGGCCGTGGGCGCGTCCGCCAGCACGACCTTCCAATCGCCCGGCTTGCCGGAACCGGTCAGCACGCTGACGAAGCCCTCGGGCGGCTTGCCCTCCGGCATGGCGGAGAAATCGAAGAACCGTTCCGCGCCGCGCGCAGCGGACGTGGACACGACAACGGCGAAGAGAATGACAAACCAGCGTGACATCGGCAGCGAAGCTAGCAGAAGAGCCGGGCGCGACAAGCGTTAGAAGCCGAACGAAGGTAGCCGCCGAGGTGAGGGGGCACAGACCGAGTGCAATCGTGGCAGAAATCCGACACCTGACACCTTAGCGGCTGCTTCCTGCAATTCGGGCTATTGCTTCTGAAGCGTCACAACCTTCTCCGCCTTGTCGCTTTCATCGTAAGTGACTTCGAACGCCATCTTATTGCCAGCGAAGGTCGCTTCCGTAGGTGTGCCAACTACCTCCCAGAGGCCGAGCGTGAGCACATCCGCAGCACCGTGAAACATGGCCCGTCCAGCCCTTGCTCCTTTGCTGTAGCCCTGAGTAAACGCGAAGACATCCACCCGCTTCCCATTCTTCGTTTCGCTCGCCACGGGCTGGCCAAGTTCTGCTGGCAAGCCCTATCTGGGCTGCACTGCTTTTCACGTCGTCTCTTACAGCGGTCACTGATACTCGTAGCCGAGGTGGAAACTCACGCGCCCGTCGGGATGCTGGCGGATGTTGGTGAGGTGGACGGGCAGGCCGCCGCCGAGCAGCGAGCGGCTGCTGGGCGTGGTGTAGGGTGTGTAGGCGTCGTTCGCCGCGCTGGGATACGGCACCGACGGCAGGAAGACGCGCGGCCCACTCGGCCCCTCGACGCCGTGGCTCTCCTCGAGGATCACGCGGTTCCCCACGATGCGCCAGATGAGCAGGCCCTCCGCCGGCAGGCTGCCATCGAAGCCGGTCTTGCGGCGGTTCTCCAGCAGCAGGTATTCGCTGCCGTCGGGGCGGATGAGCACCTTGAAGCATTCGTTGGTCGAGCCTTCGATGGGCGCGAGCACGAGCTTCTGTTTCACCGTCGGGTCGAGCACCGCCGGCTTGAGCCAGCCAAGCTGCTCCTTGCACCAAGCGCCGAAGTGTTGCGGCCGGCCGTAGGGCGTCTGGTTGGACATCGCGCACCAGTTGCCCAGGCCCTCGGAGCCGGGGTTCTCCGGGCGTGCGTAGAGGTCGGGGATGCCGAGCAGGTGGCCGAACTCGTGGCAATAGACGCTGATGTTCCCCATCCGCCGCCCGCCCTCGGCACAGATGAAGTAGGGCCAGCGCTTGCCCTTGTAGGTCACGCTGCCGCGATGCGGCCAGTAGAGGCTGCCGCGGTTCACGTTCGGGTAGCGGTCGCCTGCGTAGATGAATGCAATGCCATCGAAGTCCTTCAACGCGTTCGTGCCGTCGCGCTTGAGCAGAAGGTCAATGGCCTCGGTGAGAAACGCCGTCTTCGCCGTCGCGCTCGCGGCCTGCGAGTAGTCGCCGCGTTTCTTGCCCATCTCCAGCCAGTCGAACGCGCGCCCATCCACGCGCAGTTTGCCGACGGAGTTTTCGAGAAAGTAATCGGTCAGGCTGCCATAGACGGTCTGGCCAGTGGCGTTGGTCTTCGTGTAGCTCCCCTTGCTGAACATCGCCTGCTCCCACGCGCCCATGTCCACGGCGGCGTTGTGCTTCGCGTCCGGGAATTCAACGCCGATGATGGCGAGCTTGTAACCCGGCTTCCTCCACATCACGCGCGGCTCCTCGCCGGTCGTGGATGAAGCCGTGTCCGCCGTGAGCGTGACTTGAAACTCCTGCTCCTCGCCCTTGCGCCGAACGACGACGCTGACCTTGTCGCCGGGAGATTTCTCGGCGAGCAAATCAGTCACGGTCTGCCCAGCGGCGAGCGCGGTGCCGGCGACTTTCACGATGACATCGTCGCTCTTAAGCCCGGCCTTGTCGGCGGGCAGGCCGCTCGTGACAGAGGAAATCGGCGCGCCCTGGTCCGTCACCTCGCCGGTGCGGATGCCCATGACCGCGCGTTGCTCGCCGACCTTGCGCGGGCGGCTGGTGGCCGTGAGCGTGGCGAGGAGATCGAGAGATTTGCGCCCGCGCTGGACGGTGAGTTGGGCGAAGTCGCCGGGGGCCTTGCGCTGGAGCGCGTCGCGCAACGCGTCGGCGGAGGTGACGGGCAGGCGGTCGAGCTTGAGGAGAATGTCGCCAGCCTGCGCACCCGCCTTGGCAGCGGGCGAGTTCTCCGCGACATCGCCGATGATGAGCTTGCCCTTCGGGTCCGGCGCGACGTGCAGGCCGAGATAGCCGGACTGGCCGCTGGCGGCGGAGTTGGTCTTGGAGATCGTGGTTGTGATGGCGGTGGCGACGGTGCGGTAGCCGGCGAGTTCAGCAGGCGGCGTGGCACCGAACGCGGACATCGAGGCGAGAGCGAGGGCGGGAAGGAAGTTTCTGAGGCGCATGGCGTGGGCGTTTCCCGATGGTGTAGGCGAATCCCGTGCGGAGGGCAATGGCGGCGTGGCGGCGGCACCATCTCGGCTGTGAACCAACTATTGGTCGAGGGGCGCAGCCTCAGCTATAATCATACCGAGTGCGGTTGAAATCCAGTAGAACGCGGCCCGGATGCTGGTGGATGCCTTCCCCCTCACCCCAGCCCTCTCCCTCCTGGAGAGGGAGCCAGTCATTCAGTCTCGAAGCAACAACGCCGGGCGGGTTGAAGCTGCGCGG
>SXGQ01611947.1_pt1 | contig 15217 bp, 20 predicted proteins | sample 3178371 | NCBI WGS metagenome assembly SXGQ01 (sample SAMN11356859, study PRJNA531348) | freshwater metagenome | isolation source: freshwater sample F1-20 | place: China: Fuxian Lake, Yuxi | collected 2017-12-25
ACAACACGCTAGCCTCACTATCAAACACTATCCGAACTGCATCTAGTAAGGGGATGTGCTTTACAACCACACCCTTTTCACCATTGAACTTCCACACCACAACTTCTCCAACCTGAAAGTCACGTTTGTGATTGTCGGTCACTTCACTACTCCTCTTGATTATTGACGCATCTAAACGACCCGCAAACCAATTGAACAACTTGGCCTCCAAGTCCTGACATAAAAACTCACTGCTCACTTATCATCTCCTCCGGATATAAGACACGCTAAAAAGTAAACACAAAAGGCAATCAGGATCAGTCCTAGTGCGTCGTTGAACATCCGTAGAAACTCTGCAAACTCTCTCATTTCACCAACCCTCCCTTGTTGTTAATCCCTCTAGCCGCTTCAAGGGCAAACTCCCTTGTGAAGAACATCGGCCCTTGCTTGTGGGGGGTAAGTACGCACCACCCCTTGCGTTCTTTTACTGCCTCCTTGTCACCGCAAGCAAGACATGTTTTCTTGCCTATCTCCCACCTCCCTGCGGTTATGTATTCACCGCAAAAGATGCATTGGGTTTCTGTACTCATAGAACTCTCCAGTCCAAAAGTCACATTTGTGATTTCCCGTCTGATGTAGTGCATCGGTTGACGGGGTCGTAGGGAGCGCATCTTGTCCCATATATGTTAGACAGTGGGCGGGGGTCTTAGTTCCTAGACGGGGGAGATCTTAGGGGCGGGATTGGTTAAGTTCTCAGGGGTTGTTTGGGTGTTGGGGTGGCTCATCTGGCTCACCTTTTTTAGCATCTGTCGTCTTTATCTTCCTCGTTCCATTTCTCTAGCACCTCCTCACGCCTAGCCCTCTCGTTGCGCTCGGCTATCTTTATGGCATCGGACTTACTTAGCCTTGCCACCTGCATATCGGGGTGACAGTAGCCAAACTCTTTTTCTAGTGCTACCTGCATCCTCACCTGCGCCTCCACATACCTCAGTCGCGCCATGAGTTCTTCTTTTCTAATCTTCTTAAGTTCTCGGCGCTCCATCTCCTCAAACATCTCGTCTTTCGCGCTACCCATTATTTCCCCCTTATCGCCTTGGCAACCATCTCATCGAACCGCACCCGTATTAGTTCAGCCACCACACCTTCGACTATCGTTTTCTCCACGGCACGGATCTCTCGGGCCACACCCCTTTGGATCTCGCCCACCACCATCTCCACAAGTCTGCCTCCTAATAGTTCTTTGACTTCCTCAAACTGGCTCTTGGATAGCAACGTGCCCCCATTTAGGGTTTCCGCAAGCCTGACTTTCGACTTGGTTCTTGGGCCGACGGCGACTCGGGAGTGTTCGGGGTTTACGCATAAGTTGTTATTGCAAGTGCGGAATATGCGGCCCGGCTGGTGGTCAGGCACTTTGTTGATGGTCTTGAAGATGTAGGTCGCGGCTGAGCCGTTCTTGTATCGGGCTACGTTGGTGTTCTTATCGACTGCGCCTTGCCAATCCCAGCAGTTGGTGACGGTGTTGGGCTTGGTGTTTTGGTGTACCCAATCTATAAAGATGTTTAGGTGTTCTTCGGTCTCGGGCTTGCCGGTGCTGGTTTGGTAGTTGGGTTCGCGGGTGGTTAGCATGGTTGGGTTCCTTGGTAGTAACGGTGTGACTGTTGGGGGGTGGAAAAGTTCAAAATGCACCAATGTGGAGCCTAATTTTTTGTATCTTACATTAATTTATCTGTATCTTATTGGAGGTGTGGTGCATAAAGATTATATCTTAATAAATTATGAAAAAATTGGGAAGCGCAAACATGGCGCAAAGGAGAGGGGCTTCTTAACCTTTTTTGCTCAATAAAAACCCGTACAAAATCATTGTTTAATTGGGAGTTGGCCGAGAGAGACTAATAAAAACTAAAAAATTAATAAGATATAGTATAGTATTAGTATTAGTATAGATAAGATATAAATAAATTAAAGTAAGATACAAAAAAATACCGTGAGTGTCTGCTAACATTTGCGTGCCTGAGAAATCACAGTGTGATTGCGCCTGCGTGGCTGGGCGAGAGAGCATATAGATACCCGTTCTCTAGGGCGGTAAAGGGCTGGGTAGTGCCGGATAATCACATTGTTACTTTTGACGGGAAACGACAGACGCAAAAAAGCCCACCGAAGTGGGCTGTTAAAGACTGCTAAAGATGTTTAGGCGTCTGCTTTAAGCAAGCCGTCTTCTAGGAAGGCTTCTTGCAATTGCTCCCACAATTGTTTTGTGGAATGGCACTGCCCTTCATCCGTTTTGAAAAGGTGGTTTTGCAGTCCGCGTGCGAACTCAGCGATGAACTCGAACTCAGTCTTAGCAGAACCGTCGTTAGCGACTACTAACCCTTCCATTTCTTTAGCCGTATCGATAATCCGTTTCCACTTTTGATTCGGATTCTTTTCCCCGCGAGCCTTAGCGCGAGCCACAGCCGTATCGCGTGCCCATGTAAAGAACTGCATGGCTTCTTTATTACCGGTGCGCGAAGTTTTCAAAAGCCACCGATTTTTCACAGTGGGATTTTTATGGGCAAGATCAATAAGAAGTTTAGCCACATCGGAAACGGAAGCCTTTACCTTTTCGTCTGCTATAAAGAACTTATCAAGCAATTGCTCATAAGTGGACAAAGACTGCTGTACGGCTTCGGGGGAAATCACGGTTGTTACTTTTGCTTCGTTACTCATTTTTACTCTCCAAAGTAAATCCGGTTCTGCCGGCACAGATGAAACAATTATTTGCTTCATAAGATGTTAGAGAGTGATAGTGAGCATTAGTTCCGAAGCAGGGGGAATCACAATGTGATTCTTGGCGAGTGTGCCCGCAGACTGGGCGAGAGAGCGCACGGATACCCGTTCCCTAGGGGTAATCTAGCGGGTTGAACTTTCCTAGATAAAAAACGGTCTTAGGTACTGTAGTACCTGTTAACAACTTTAGGAGAGTGCAAATGCAAAAGCGTAACCTGTTGGATGAAGTGGAGGAACTTAAGAAGTACGCTTCAGATAATTACGAGGCTGGTGGTCATTGGGTTGTTGAGACCTATTTGGATCTTAATTACGCCGAGGTGGTGTTTGAGTATCCGTCGCTTGAGGCTGGTAAGGAAGCCCTCAAGGAGTATTGGGAGATGATGGTAGATCGCGAACAAGATTGTCGATTTGAGTAATCAAGGGGGCTTCGGCCCCCTTTTTTATTGGGCGAGAGAGCGCACTGATACCCGTTCCCGGCGGGAAAATCGGGCCGTAGTACCTGATCGGTCACTTCGTTATTTTTGGGCGCAAAAAAACCCCGGAGGGTTAGTCCGGGGTGTTAAGGGAGGGTTGCGGTCTAGGCGTCGGCCTTGATAACCCCATCCTCGATGCAGGCCTCTTGGAAGTGATCCCAGAGGTTTTTGAGGGCATGACATTGACCCTCGGCGGTCTTGAAGAGGTGGTTTTGAAGCATCCGCGCGGCCTCCTCAACAAACTTGATTTCCTCCTTGCCCGAAGATCCGGCCTTGGGTTTGGCGATCCCTGCGGCCTGTTTGACCTCATCCATGAAACGCTTGAGTTTCATGTTGACATTGACCTCGCCAGCGGCCTTGGCGCGATCCTTGACTTGGGTTGTTACCCAGTCATAGGCCAATTGGGCGGGTTTGTGACCCGTCCGGGTGATCTTCAGGATCCAGCGGCGCTTGACGCCATCATCCTTGTCGAAGATCTCAAGCGCCATCAAGGCCGCTTTTCTGACCGCGCCCTGTTCCTTCTTGGATACATCTAACCAAGTGTCAAGGGTTGTTTGAAAGGCCGTCAAGGGGACGGGTTGGGTTGCGCCAATGGCGCTTGCGACTGCGGTTTGATCTGACATTTTACTCTCCAGTATGTTGTCAGGTTGCCCGGTTATCCGGGATGTCATGCGGAATTGCAGGACATAAGATTAAGACCGGGTTGCGGGTTGTTTGTTCCCTAAGATGTCACAACGTGATTGTCTGACGGCATGGAGGCTAGGCGAGAGAGCGCACGTATACCAGTTCCCTAGGGACAATAAAAAACCCGGCGATGTTCTGCCGGGCCAACTTGGAAGTCAGGGAATCAGGTGAGCATGGAGTATTTTTTGTTGTGGTGCCTGATCATCTGCCATGCCACGAATATTGCCCACAGGTCGTTGCCCATCCAAACACAGTACCAAAACCCGTAGTTCCTTAGATCGTCTTGCAATTGCCATATGTTGTAGGTTTTCATATCAGTCCTTTACTCTATTGGATTTTTGGCTATAAATTCGACCATCTTTTGATACATCTCTCCGCCGGTTATCTCTCCGAATTCCCATTTGTTATGGAATTCTTGAATCAGGGAAAGGATTTTCTCTGCTAACTCTAGGTCTTTGTCTTTCATATGTCCCATGTTCTAATCGGGCCGGTTTCCCGGCCCGTCTCCGGTTAGTTTAGTTTTAGAAGGACTACCATGTGCATCTTGTTGTACCGCAACATAATCTTATTGATGCCGTCGCGGATTAGATCGGGTACTTGACTCTTGCTGACATATCCACTCAAGCGTATGTCCTGAATAACGAAGTCCTTGTTGGCATCCCAGTCTGCCAGTGCTTTGGCTTTACTGGTGTAATCCCTGCCGTATGCGGGACTGATAGTGATTGATCTCATGTATTTACCGGGCGGGTTTCCCCGCCCGTCTCCGGTTATTGTTGATTAAATGCCTTGACCAAACGGTTCAAGATTCGGATGGCGTGCTCTGCTTGCCGTTGACGGGCTTTTAACCTATCGGCATGCATCGCGTCATGGACGATCCAGTCCATAAAGTGCTGAACCTCTTCAGCACCGCCGCGAGCGTTAGCCTCATGCAGATTCTCCACAAGGCCTTGGATATGTGAGCGAACCCTGCCCTGCTCACGCTTTAGCCCGTCTAGGGCATAGAGTAGTTCACCGGTGGTGAACTGAGGTGTATTGCGATCATCCATGTTAATTCTCCAAGTTAACGCCTAGTAAATACTAGGTAATGCTAGGACTGGGCTAAACCCGATTTGTTCCCGGCGACCCCTACCGGTGGGGCATCCCCCCCTATGGCTGTCCGGGCGGGACTCCGCTATAACACATTAATCCGCGCACCCGATTAGCATTTTTTGAAACCAACTGTCCGTGAAGACGTACCTAACTCAGTCCCACTAAAAGAACTTATACTTGCCAGAGAACCAGAGGATAAGTAGAACTTTTCAAAGCCGCCCCTTATCCAAACTTCTCTAAACATCTCAACATATCTTTTACTAACCCCCTCCCCTAACTCGCGGTTTTCCCAAGTCCTTAATTAAGTTCCCACAGACCCACCCCCCTTCTTTTTATTTACCTCCCTACCCCGGGGTACTCCCCCCGGAAACCCACCATTTTTCAACTCCCCTAGGAAACCCACCATTTTTCAACTCCCCCCGGAAACCCACCATTTTTCAACTCCCCTAGGAAACTCACCATTTTTTAAACTTCTTCACATTTCCCAATAATTTCTTTACACTCCCCGCTCATGCAACTACTCGAACCCGAGGCAAACGTCGATATCCCTTTGAGGGACTACGACTACAAAGATGTTTACGAGAAGGCCAAAATAGCCTGTGCTACGGCGTTGCGCCTAAACGAAATGGGTATGCCTATAGAACTTGAGGAAGAGGACGATCTCTTTGCTAAACAAGTTATAACCCAAGAGGTAAAGCCCACCACGAAACAAATATTCAAACCCGGGGTGGCAATCAAGTTAGGAGCACTATTAGAAGAGTACGAAGTGCAAGTGGCAAAAGATGCCGCTCAGTTACGCACAGTCGCTACTAATAAATTAATTGAGATGTTGGATGACCCAGACCCCAAGGTGCGTCTTAAGTCTGTGGAGTTAATTGGAAAGATTGCAGACGTTGGGCTTTTTGCCGAGCGCACTCAGATCACGATTATCAATAAGTCAACCGAAGAGTTAGAGCGAGAGTTAGTTGGCCTATTTAAAGATTACGTTGATGTAGAGGCAAGAGAAGTAACAAAGGTAGAACAGTTAATGTCTGAAGAAGTTCAAGACGTTGAAGAGATTAAGGCAGAGGAACAAGAAGTAGAAGAAGTGGATGCGGAAGATAAATAATGGGTGCATCCGAACTTAGTCCTGATCTGCTTGAGCAGGTCTTACCAAAACTACCGATAGATAAACAAGCGGTTGCTAAACAGATCTTGGAGGAACTCTCCAAGCGCAAACGCAAAAATAAAGCACAAGACAAATTTTTAGATTTTGTCAATGCAATGTGGGAGACATTTATACATGGACGGCATCACGAGATCATGGCAGAAGCCTTCGAGCGAGTGGCTCGCGGGGAACTCAAGCGTCTCATCATCAACATGCCACCACGACATACAAAATCTGAGTTCGCCTCTTACCTGCTACCCGCGTGGTTCCTTGGAAAATACCCTACAAAAAAGGTCATTCAGACAAGCCACACCGCAGAACTTGCAACAGACTTCGGACGTAAAGTGCGAAATCTCGTTGACAGTGAAAATTACAAAGCCATCTTCCCCAAGGTCTCACTACAGTCAGACAGCAAGGCTGCTGGACGATGGAACACTTCCCACGGCGGCACATACTTTGCTATTGGTGTGGGCGGCGCTGTCACAGGTAAAGGTGCAGACCTCTTGATCATTGATGATCCGCACTCAGAACAAGAAGCAATTCTTGCTGAAGTTAATCCTGACATCTACGACAAGGTATACGAGTGGTATTCATCTGGCCCACGTCAGCGTTTGCAACCCGGTGGATCAATCGTGATGGTGATGACACGTTGGAGTAAACGTGATCTAACAGCGCAAGTAATTAAAGCAAGTGTGCAACGTGGTGGTGAAGAGTGGGAAGTAATTGAACTACCTGCGATCCTACCAAGTGGCAATCCACTGTGGCCTCAGTTTTGGAACATAGAAGAATTAACTGCACTGAAAGATGAACTACCAATTCACAAATGGAACGCACAGTACATGCAAGCACCAACAGGTGCAGAAGGTGCGTTGATAAAACGTGAGTGGTGGAAGGTGTGGGAGCACGAGAAACCACCTAAGTGTGATTACATTATTCAGTCATGGGATACAGCATTTAGTAAAACTAGCCGCTCTGACTTTAGTGCGTGTATAACGCTTGGCATTTTTCATCCAGAAGATTCACCGAACCCGCAGATAATTTTGCTCGATGCGTTTAAAGAACGACTTGAGTTTCCAGAGTTAAAAGAAAAAGCGCTTGAGTTGTATAAAGACTACGAGCCAGACTGTTGCATCATTGAAGCAAAAGCAGCCGGTGCACCTCTGGTGTATGAACTGCGTTCTATGGGTATTCCTGTGCAGGACTACATACCAAGCAGGGGTAATGACAAGATTACCCGGGTCAACTCAATTGCTGATATTTTTGCTTCGGGTCTGGTGTATGCCCCGGATGCTCGGTGGGCAGAAGAGGTAATAGAAGAGTATGCTTCGTTCCCAGCAGGGGAGCATGATGACTTAGTGGACGCAATGACACAGGCTCTGATACGCTTTCGGCATGGCGGGCTTATTCGCCTAGAATCCGATGAGCCGGATGATCCTAGTTTTTTCAAGTCGCGGCGTTCCAAGGGGTATTACTAAAGGATGAGATATGGCAATCGATAAGGCTATAACGCAAGCCCCGTTGGGGTTAGATCAAGAGTTAATGTCCTCTGAGCCGGATATTGAGATCGAGATTGAAGACCCTGAATCGGTAGAAATACGGGCCGGAGGGCTAGAAATTGAGATTGCCAAGGGTGGCAGTGGCGAGGGTATTGATGAGTTCACCGCCAACCTAGCCGAGTATTTGGACGAAGGCGCCCTGTCCGACCTAGCCGGGGAAATGCTAGAGAACTTCCAAACAGACAAGGACTCCCGCAAAGATTGGGAAAAAACGTACTTTGACGGGCTAGAGTTGCTGGGCTTAAACATGCAAGAGCGCATGGAGCCTTGGGAAGGGGCATGCGGAGTATTCCACCCGATCCTGTCTGAGGCCGTAGTTCGCTTCCAAGCCGACTCCATCATGGAGACTTTCCCTGCCAGTGGCCCCGTGCGGACACAGATTATTGGGAAAATCACCAAAAACAAAGAAGATGCAGCCGCCCGTGTCCGTGAAGACATGAACTACCAACTCACGGTCAAGATGCCTGAGTACCGTGCAGAGCACGAAAGAATGTTGTGGAGCCTAGCCTTGGCAGGTTCGGCCTTCAAAAAGGTCTACTTTGACCCAAATCTTGATCGTCAAGTCGCTGTTTTCATCCCAGCCGAGGATTTTGTGGTGCCCTATGGGGCCTCAGATCTGCTGACCTGTGAGCGTTACACCCATGTGATGCGGAAAACGGTCAACGAAGTCAAGAAATTACAGATTGCTGGCTTTTACCGAGACGTTGACTTGCCCGAACCAGAGTATGGATCGGTAGATCGTAGCGATTTAAAGGCTCAAAGTGACGAAGCAAACATTGTTCACGACGACAGATATCAGATTTTGGAGATGCACGTCGATTTGGACATTGAAGACGACCCGCTTCGGGACGAGAACGGCATCGCTATACCCTATGTAGTGTCTGTCGAGAAGCAAACCCAGACGATACTTGCCATTCGGCGCAACTGGAACCCTGACGACAAACTAAAAGCCAAGCGTTTACACTTTGTTCACTATGTTTACATTCCCGGTTTTGGGTTTTATGGGTATGGGTTAATCCACCTAATCGGTGGTCATGCCAAATCCAGCACTTCTATACTTCGTCAACTTGTCGATGCGGGCACTTTGGCGAACTTGCCGGGTGGCTTGAAGACCCGTGGACTGCGGATTAAGGGTGATGACACCCCAATCTCCCCGGGAGAGTTCCGAGATGTGGACGTTGCAAGCGGGAAAATCAGCGAAAACATCGCTTTTCTGCCCTACAAAGAGCCAAGTCAGGTGCTATTGGCACTTATGGATAGGATCGTTGATCAAGGGCGCGGTCTTGCCGCCGTTTCTGAACTAAAGATCACTGACGTAAACAAGGAAACACCGGTGGGGACTACATTGGCCCTGCTAGAAAGATCTTTAAAGGTGATGTCAGCCGTTCAGGCTCGTCTACATGCCTCAATGAAGATCGAATTTATGCTCTTGGCGGCAATAATTGCCGAATTTGCCCCTGATGAGTACGAATATGAGCCACAAACCGATGATGAGATGGCTCCGGCGACCCGAAGCGACTACGAAGTTACAGAAATCATCCCTGTTTCCGACCCAAATGCGGCAACAATGTCCCAGCGGGTGGTTCAGTACCAAGCAGCCCTCCAGTTAGCCCAAACAGCACCCCAGTTATATGACATGGCGCAGTTACATAGGCAGATGTTGGAGATTTTGGGGGTACGAAACGTCGCAAAACTGATTCCGACGGCTGAAGATGAGGTTCCAAAGGATCCCATCACGGAAAACATGAACGCAATCAACCTAAAACCGCTGAAAGCCTTCATTTATCAGGATCACGAAGCCCATATCCGGGTTCATATGAACCTATTACAAGATCCTTTGATGCAACAGATGATCGGACAGAACCCAGCAGCCCCCCGTATCCAAGCCGCAGCACAGGCACATATTGCCGAGCACTTGGCGTTTGCCTACCGCCAGCGTATGGAGGAGGCTATGGGTGTTGCCCTGCCGCCGCCTGATATGAAGATGCCTGAGCAGTTTGAGGTTGAGTTGGCCCGTGTTGCGGCCCAAGCCTCTGACTTGGTGTTGGGTAAGAGTAAGACCGAGATTGCGGCACAGCAGGCTCAGATCGCTGCCAATGACCCGATCACACAGATCCAGAAGCAGGAGTTGGCGCTAAAAGCAGCGGAAATTGAAAGAAAGTCTAAGAAAGATGCAACGGACGCCGCCGCTAAAGCGGATCAGATTGAGACCGAGAGAGAACGCATCAAGGCTCAAGCCGAGATTGAAGGCGCTCGGTTGGGTATAGAAGTTGCCAAGGCCAAAGAAGATATGAAAGGACGCTTTGAGGCCGAAGGAGTACGTCTAGGGGTAGACATGGCACGGTTGAGACAGGACAAGTCAAAGCCACCTACCACCTAGGAGAACTAAATGTCTACATACATACAAGTAGGGGAAGTTAAGTCTTTTGAGGAGCAGATTAGAAAAAGACTGCGGGATCACTTAAACAATTCAGCCGACGACCTAGCCACCGGCGGCGCAACGGATTATGCCGATTATCGATTTCGGGTCGGCGTAATACAAGGACTTGCTATGGCAGAACGGGAAATCCTTGACCTAATCGAAATCGCTAAAAAGGCTGAAGATTCACTATGACAATAGGCGCAATTGACCGGGCGGCAACTGAAAACGCTGCTTCCCAAATAGACCCCATAAAGATGCCCGAACCATCGGGTTACAAGATCCTCATCACTCTTCCCAAAGTGGCCGAAAACCTCGGAGACTCAGGGCTAGTGCTGGCGGAAGCCACCAAGAAAGCGGAAGAAACAGCATCCTGCTTAGGGTTTGTACTTAAATTAGGATCGCTGGCGTACAAGGGTTCCAAGTTTGAAAGTGGCCCTTGGTGTAAAGAAGGCGACTTCATCATCATGCGTAATTATTCAGGCACTCGGTTCAAGATTGACGGACAAGAGTTTCGCCTGATTAACGACGACCAAGTTGAAGCCGTCGTGGACGATCCTCGTGGTTATACCCGTGCGTAAGGAGAAGTAAATGGCTAATGAAGAAATCGTAACAACACTAGAAACAATCAATAACGACCTGAAAGCCAAGGCAGAAGAGTCTACCCCAGACGTTGATTTGGGGTATGAGGAAGCGTCTGCTCAAGTGGCTGAAGTCAAGGCTTCAAAGGAGACCAAGGGTAAAAAAGCCCCCGATTTTGAGATAGAGATCGTGGACGACACCCCTCCCGAGGATCAGAACCGCAAGCCTATGAAAACCGCCCCCAAGGAGACGGACGAGATAGATGCGGTCAACGATAAAGTCCAAAAACGCCTAGATGAACTAAAGCGGGCGTGGCATGACGAGCGCAGGGCAAAAGATAAAGCCTCTCGGGAGCAAGCCGAGGCTCTAGCCTATGCCAAGCAGGTTTTAGAAGAAAATAAACGCCTGAAATCAAAGTTAACAGAGGGCGAAAAGGTGCTTCTTGAACAGGCACAGGCTCGCACCGATGTTGCACTACAAGCGGCAAAACGTGGTCTCAGGGAAGCCCAAGAATCTGGCGACCCGGATAAGGTCGCTGAGGCAATGTCTGAGATTAGTCGGGCTACTATGGAGCAGGAAAACTGGAAAAGGTATCAACCCCAGTTTGCGGCCCAAAAAGAAGAGACTTTACAACCGGAAGATAATTCAGTACCTTATCAACAGGTTGTGCAACCGCAAGTGCCGCCGCCAGACCAGAAAGCAATCAACTGGTACAACCGCAACACTTGGTTTGGTGTTGACGAGGAAATGACGGCATTGGCGTATGCACAGCACGAGAAATTAGTTAAGACTGGGTTAAGTCCTCAGTCTGACGAATACTACGAGCGTATTGATGCTCGGCTTCGGCAAGTTTTTCCCGATAGGTTCGAGGAGAATGATTCTGCAAAAGATGAAACTCCAGAGCCACAGAAGGTAGAAAAACGCCAACAGACAACGGTGGTAGCACCGGCGACACGAACGACCTCAAGTAAAAAGATTACGCTCACCAAATCACAGGTGGCTATTGCTCGACGCTTGGGTGTCCCCTTAGAGGTATATGCGAAACAAGTTGCTATGCAGGAGAATAGATAATGTCAAGAATTGATCGTGCTTTAGAATCTCGTGAACGCGAATCTCGCGCTCAGTCATTTACCTATACACCTCCGCAGCAATTGCCGGATCCCGATCCACAAGATGGTTATACCTTCCGTTGGATTCGTACTCATTTCATGGGTCAGAGTGACGCTAGAAACGTCTCTATGGCACGTCGTGATGGATATGAGCCTGTACGGATTGAGGATCATCCCGAGATGGCATTTATCGTAGACGACCCCTCTAAGTTAAGTGGAAATGTCGAGATTGGCGGCTTGATGCTTTGTAAGCAGTTGGAAGAAAAAACAAAAGCACGACAAGCCTACTATGATGAGTTAAGCCATAGGCAGATTCAGTCTGTGGATAACAACTTCATGCGGGAAAACGATCCGAGGATGCCTCTCTTTACCGAGAAACGCTCTGAGGTAAGTTTTAACAAACGATAAACTCTTAGGAGATTGATATGGCAACAGTTCAAGCCCCTTACGGGCTACGTCCAATCAATCTGATCGGCGGACAATCATTTACTGGCGGCACAATCCGCAAGTATGCGATGACCACGAACAGTGCGACTGGCATTTTCTTTGGTGACGTAGTGAGCATTGCAGATGGACAACCTTCTGCTTTGACTTCTACCCCCACCACTTCCTCTGTTGGTGTTGTAGGTGTGTGCGTTGGTGTTCAATACACTGATCCCACCCTGAAATACTCGCAGTGGGCACAGTTTCTCCCTGCTAACGCAGTGAACTCTGGATACACCAACATTTATGTCAGCGTAATTGATGATCCTGATCAGTTGTATCAGGTTCAGGCTGATGGCCCTGTAACCGCTGCTGATATTGGTAACAACGCTGCTTTAGGCAACTTTAGCAACGGTTCTGTTACTAGCGGTAACAGTAAAGTAAATGTGTCGGCTACTACGGCTAACACTTCTACTTTGGCAGTACGCATCGTTGACCTAGTTGATGGTGCTCCTACTTTCTCAACACCCGGCGACGCATTTACGGACTGCATTGTGAAGTTTAACTTCGGCGTGCACTCGTACTATCAGTCTGCTGGTAGCGGCACTTAAGGAGATCTTAAATGGCTATTTCACGTTCGCAACTATTAAAAGAACTCCTGCCCGGACTTAATGCTCTGTTTGGTATGGAGTACGCTCGCTACGGCGAAGAGCATAAAGAAATTTATGCTTCTGAGACTTCTGAGCGTTCGTTTGAAGAAGAAACCAAACTGTCTGGCTTCTCAGCCGCTCCAGTTAAGTCTGAAGGCGCTGCGATTGCTTATGACAACGCGCAGGAAGCATTTACGGCTCGCTATACGCACGAAACCATTGCTTACGGTTTTGCGATTACTGAAGAGGCAATTGAGGACAACCTCTATGACTCACTCAGCGCTCGTTATACCAAAGCATTGGCTCGTTCGATGGCTTACACCAAGCAGACCAAGGCTGCTGCCGTTCTGAACAACGGTTTCACTAACTCCAGCCAGTATTACGGCGGTGATGGTGTGCCTCTGTTCTCAACTCAGCACCCGTTGATCTCTGGTGGTAACAACTCAAATCGTCCCACTACTGGTGCCGACCTGAACGAAACTTCGTTGGAAAACGCTGTTATTCAGATCGCTGCTTGGACGGACGAGCGTGGCCTGCTGATTGCTGCAAAGCCACGTAAGTTGATCGTGCCGCCCGCATTGATGTTCGTTGCAACTCGTTTGCTAGACACAGAACTACGTGTTGGCACGGCTGACAATGACATCAACGCTCTGAAATTCATGGGTTCTATCCCCGAGGGTTACACAGTTAACCACTTCTTGACGGATACGAACGCATGGTTCTTGACGACAGACGTACCTAACGGAATGAAGCACTTCGTTCGTACCCCGATGGCAACATCGATGGACGGAGACTTCGACACCGGTAACGTCCGTTACAAGGCTCGTGAGCGTTATTCGTTCGGCTGGTCTGATCCGCTCGGAATGTTTGGATCACCCGGTTCGTCCTGATGTAAAAGGGGGCTTCGGCCCCCTTGTTTAAATCTAGGATTTTTACTCTTATCGACTGACCTAGCAGACTTAGTAGAGATGATAAGAGGAAGTGCTACTACACGAGAGGATTATCATGGCACGTACTACTTTTTCAGGCCCAGTTCGGGCTGGTTATCAAGGCGGAAACGCAAACCCACAAAATCCGATAACCCCCACCACTATTAACGCTGGTGATGTTATTGAAGTTAATCAAGGCACTGGAGCATATGGCTTTTATGCTCGTGTCGAACCTACTGTAGGATTTGGCTCAAGCACTTATTTAACTCCGGGTGAGTCTTATGGTGTTTTTGGGCGTAGTCAATCTGGCGCACCATTTGCAACCCTTCCCAGCACTACGTTTAACCATGTGGCTGGCGTAGTTGGTAACTTTGCGGTTATTGGTACCTATAGCAACAACGGTCTAATGGCTGGTGTGATGGGTATTATTAATACCAATACGTTATCTGGCGATGCTGCTGTTATGGCGTTTATGGCTGGTGACTCTGGTGTAACTACCGCTCGTTGCGCCTTTGGTGTTGCAATGGCTCAAACCACTGGTGGTTCAGGCTTTGACTATGGTATTGACCTGAAGATGCAAGATCCGGTCGCTGATGGTGGTGGCCCTTCCAGCGTTATTCCCTACAAAAAAGCCAACATCCGTATGGAAGATGACGTTGTAATCATGGTCGATGCGGGTGCTCCGGTTAATGGCACTACGGGTGACAACTTTGCTGGTACGGGTTCCCTGTATGTTGATTCGTCATCTGGTGTTCTGTATATCAACACGGGTGCTATCTCCAACCCAACTTGGGTTGTTGTTGGTACTCAGACCTAATGCTGACTCATAAAGACCCAGAGGTTCAGGCAATGCTTGAACTTCTGGAATCCCAACGAGATCATGTTATGGGCCTAGTGGCTGTTCAAGCAAAGCAAATTTTGGAATTAAAGACCAAACTTGCTAAGTTAGAAACCACAAATACGGAGAACCAAAATGGCAACAATGCAATATGACGTACTAGCGACAAAACCGCTGGGGCTTACGGGTAACTTTAAAGATCAAGGCAATAACGACATTCCTCGTTGCCGTGTTAAAACCATTTACTGTAAAAATGGTACTGACGCTGGGTCTGTGGTAGTCCGTGAAGGTGGTTCTGGCGGCAATGTAATTATGACTATAGAAACCTCAGCGGCTAGTAGCGCAGGCTATACGATCATCCCAATTCCCGGTGAAGGCGTTCTTGCGAAAGAAGGTGCTTTACATGGAACAGTTACTAACACCGCTTCGGTGACTTTGTTCTATGGCTAAGACTCCTGCGTGGCAACGTAAAGAGGGAAAGAACCCAAAAGGTGGGCTAAATGCCAAGGGTAGGGCATCGTATAACGCTGCTAACCCCGGTAAGCCCGGCCTGAAGGCTCCTCAACCAGAAGG
>SXGQ01268085.1_pt1 | contig 15216 bp, 14 predicted proteins | sample 3178371 | NCBI WGS metagenome assembly SXGQ01 (sample SAMN11356859, study PRJNA531348) | freshwater metagenome | isolation source: freshwater sample F1-20 | place: China: Fuxian Lake, Yuxi | collected 2017-12-25
ATAATATTAGAAGAATGATTAATAACGAATGGGATATATTAGATTTATATTTTAAAGATCATAAATATCCATTTACTGGACATCATTTAGATAGTTATAGAAACTTTGTAAAAGTTAAAATACCAGAGATAATTAAATCTAATAATCCTATCACTATGATTAAAATGGAGGACAATGGTAATAAGAATCTTATTGTCAAAGTTGATATTTATATCGGCGGATTGAATGGTGATGATATATATGTAGATAGACCTATAGCATTTGAAAACGGAACCCCTAAATTGATTACTCCAAATGATGCACGAATGAGAAATCTTACATATGAGACTCATTTATTTACAAGTGTCTTGGTTAGGATTACAAATGATAAAGGTGTAGTAAAAGATGTAGTGTTTAAAGATATAGCTATCGGTGGCATCCCTATAATGCTTCATAGTGATATCTGTCTATTGAAAAATAATGGCTCTGATATATTGAAATTAATGGGAGAATGCCCATATGATACTGGTGGATATTTTATTATTGACGGGAAAGAAAAGGTAATAATTGCTCAAGAGAATATAGTAACAAACAAATTATTTACAAGCAAAATGATAGATGACCCGAATGGTTTTAGTTATAAAGGAATAATTCTCTGTGTCGCCGAGAAAGGCTCTGTAAAACCTTCAAAAATTCAATTTTTTTATGTAGATACTCCTATTAAAAGCAATGGCATATATCACGATGAAAAAATCAAGATACAATATAATAACAAAAAATACAATTACGGCTCTATATTAGTCTCAATTCCTTCATTCAAAGAAAAAATTCCGCTTTTTATTTTATTTAGGGCACTTGGAATAGAGAGTGATAAGGATATATGCGATACTATATTTGGAAATTATGGAAATGAAATTGAACGCGAGTATTTTCAAAACTTCATAAGACCAAGCATAATTAGCTCGCTATATGTAAATAATGATAAAGAGTATTATATATATACACAAGAAAGTGCGCTTGAATATTTATATAATAAAGTTCGATATGCTACTGTCGAACATGTTAAATCTGTTATAATGACAGAAATATTTCCCAATATTGAGGATATAGAAAGTAAAGGCAAGTATCTCGGATATCTCATTTTACAATTTATTAAAACAGTAATAGGGACATTACCTATTAGTGATAGAGATAGCTATATATATAAGCGTGTTGATATTAGCGGCTTTAAACTGACAGAATTATTTCAAGAATCTTACATAAAATTACGAGATGATATTAGAATAAAATTAGACAGAGAATATTACTATGGTTCTTATAAAGAGAAAAATGAGTATGATAAAATTATAAATAATAACAATATATACAAAATAATAGATTATTTAATTATCACACAAACATTCGCAAAATCTCTTAAAGGTCGCTGGGGGCAAATAAGCAATAGCGACCCAGAACTCGGAATTGTTCAGGATTTATCGCGAATAAGCTATATAGGCTATTTGTCACATTTGAGGCGTGTCAATATACCAATTGATAGAAGCATAAAAATTACGAGCCCTCATAGATTACATTCTCAACAATGGGGTATGATGTGTCCTTTTGAAAGTCCGGATGGAGCTTCAATTGGATATCTCAAAAATATGGCATTATTAACGAAAATAACAGCAGGGATTAATGTAGAAAATATAAAGAAGTGTCTCATAGATATCGGTATAATTCCATTAAACAGATGCAATTTTTTAATAAATAAAAACATAACAGCAGTATTTTTGAATGGTTCTTTGTACGGATATACAGGAGATCCAATATTTATCACAAGAATATTAAAAGCTTATAGGAGAAATGGATTAATTAATATATTAATATCTATATCTTGGAGTATTCCTAACAATGAAATAAGAATATTTACGGAAGCAGGGAGACCTTGTAGGCCTCTATTAATTTTGAAAAATAATAAGAAGGCTGAATATCCTCATAACGATATATTAGTATATAAAAATAATAACTATAATAATTGGTTTGATATGCTAAATGGCACATATAATAAACTAGATGAATCCGATAAAACAGACGATTATTATTATAGAGATATATATAATAAACCAATTGGAGACGATAATTCAGGTGTTCTTAACAGTTTTGAAAGTATTGAAAAATATACTGGGGGCTACATATCAACTATTTTTAATATTAATGGTGGCAAAAAAACTCCCAATGAATCCGATAGCGAAGATATTGACGGATATAATAATTATTATAGGAAACTCTATGATAAAATATTAAATGAGCTCGAGAACAAAGGAGCTTGTATAGAATATTTAGATAACGAGGAAACAGATACTTGTTTTATAGCTATGAATAAGGAAGATATAACACCTCTTCATACGCATTTAGAAATACATCCTTCGACAATATTAAGTGTAGTTTCTGGGAATATCCCGATGTGTAATCACAATCAGTCGGTGAGAAATGTTTTCCACGCAGCACAATCTAAACAGGCTATAGGGATGTATGCTACAAACTTCAATAATAGATTTGATACTATGAGCTATGTTCTCCATTATCCTCAAAGGGCAATAATAAATACGAGAATAGCTCAATATACTTCAAGTGATTATATGGCAAACGGGTTTAATACTATTGTTGCCATTATGACATATTCAGGTTTTAATCAAGAAGATAGTATTATGATTAATAAGGCAGCAATAAATAGAGGATTAAACTATCTATCATATTACAAATCAATTACAGCTACAAGTAAAGTTATTTCGGATACTGAAAGAATAATTTTTGGAAATCCTATAAAAATGCGAGATAGTGGCATTAAAATAATAGGAATTAAAAAGAAGGATTATTCATATATAGATGAAAACGGGTTTATTAGAAAAGGTGTATATATCCCGCAAGGACAAGAAGTAATTATAATAGGTATGATAAGTATTAGAGAAAAATACGTAGAGGTTGAGAATGGTGTATTTATGGAACAGAAAAAGGAGACCATATATACTGATGTATCAATAAGTACGGATAATTCTCTATATGGAAAAGTGGATAATATATACATATCTAATAAAATATCAGGCGACGATTCCAAAATATGCAAGGTCAAGTTCTTAAAAATCAAAAAGCCTGAGTTCGGCGATAAACACGCCTCACGACACGGGCAAAAGGGTGTATTAGGAATGATAATCCCTGAAGAAAATATGCCTTATACTAAAGATGGTATTAAACCTGATATTATCATAAATCCACACGCAATCCCTTCGCGTATGACAATAGGCCATCTCGTAGAATGTATATTTGCCAAGATGTGTTGTCTTGATGGATTATTGGGAGATGCAACTGTATTTATTCCAATTGATAATGCGGTAATACATAAGAAACTCGAAGATAATGGATATGAAAAATATGGAAATGAGATACTATATAACGGTTTTACTGGTCGTCAAATAGATACCGAGATATTTATAGGACCTACATATTATTTTAGGTTAAAACATATGGTTGCTGAAAAAATTAATTCAAGAGGTATTGGTGCGATGACTCAATTAACAAGACAACCTACAGAAGGAAGAAGAAAAGGTGGTGGATTACGTATTGGTGAGATGGAAAGAGATACAGTATTAAGTCATGGAATATCTATGTTCTTAAAAGAAAGTATGATGGAAAGGTCGGATAAATATATGTGGTGTGCCTGTAAAAGATGCGGTACTTTGGTAGCATTAAATATTACCAAGGATATTAATGTTTGTAAAAATTGTAATAATGATGATATAGTAGCTATTCAAACGCCATATGCGTTTAAACTTTTAATTCAGGAGTTTGAAGCTATGGGAATACAATTACGATTAAATACGGATGAACTTGAAATACCACATGATAAAATTGAACAATATATACATAAGCACAAATTAATAGGCGATGATAACGGCAGTGACGGTAGTGACGGCAGTGACAGCGGTGACGGCAGTGACGGCAGTGACAGCGGTGACGGCAGTGACGGTAGTGACAGCGGTGACGGCAGTGACGGTAGTGACAGCGGTGACAGCGGTGACAGCGGTGACAGCGGTGACAGCGGTGACAGCGGTGACGGCAGTGACAGCGACGAAGATGTAAGCTATAAAAAAAATAAGAACGGAGATGAATATGATAATAATGTTAAAAAATTAATGGAAAAATATCATAAAAACTTTAAAAAAATGAAAAATATAGTTAAAATTGGTGGAGGTAATAACGAAGAATTTGAAGATTATGATAATTCAAAAAATGAAGAGTTTGAAGATTACGACGAACAAGGAGGACCGGAAGAAGTCGATAGTATGAAACTATTTGGAGGCTCTTTAAAAGCATCAGACGATGATGATAGCGATGATGATAGCGATGATAATGATAGTGATGATGGCGATGATGAAAGCTATAATGGCGATGATTTAACTAATTTATCCAATTTTTCTAATAAAGGTGGAAATCAAGATAACTTAGATAATGTAGAAGATAATAATGAAAAAGCTTTAATAAAAACAATATTTTTAAAATAATAATTTTCCCGAACTCAAAAAGCCTCTTATAACTTAATATAGACTTGAATAATGAATTTAGGAGTAAAACAAATAAATAAAAATAATTAAATTATTAGAGAGTATAGTAAAGAAGAAAAAATGGAGGTGTTAGAAGCAATATTATATTTTATATTAACATTGATATTATTAGCATTAATAGGGGTTTTATCCTGGTTAATATACGATTATTATGAATATAAAAAAATTGTAAAAAGTAAAATAAGTGAAACAGTAGCACAGTCTGACGATAGTAATAGTCTATTAAAAAAAGAAGTAATAACGGATTATGATAATAAGTTTGTGAATACAAGCAATTTAATAACAAATACAAGCAATTATTTATTAGCTGATTATATCAAGAAGTTCAACGAGCATAATAATCATATTATAGCTACGAGCAATATATTGAGAGCCGAATATATAAATAATATACAGAATACCAGCAATATATTGAGAGCCGAATATATAAATAATATACAGAATACCAGCAATATATTGAGAGCTGAATATATTAATAATATACAGAATACCAGCAATATATTGAGACCCGAATATAATACAATGCTTGATAATTCAAGCTCTAATTTAAATAAGTTTTTCTCATTTGGAATACATAATGATGATAGTAAGATAAATGATAAAATTCATAAAAGAGTTTGGAGTATAAATAATGAAATTGAGCAATTAGATTTAATTAAAAATACGATAGCTAAAAGTAATCTTACATCAGAAGGTTTATTAACCGCAAATAAAGGGGTTAAAATAAATACAAATGCCGGTACTGTAAGTCCATCTTCTTCTACTAACATTAAAGGTCTAGAATTATGTAATAATACTGGTACAAATTGCTGGAATCTATTTGTAGATGCTACTGGAGATTTAAAAGCTGTAAAACCAAATGACGCAACAAATAATACTTTAAGCTTTAGCGTATTAGCAACATTAGGTTCAGGTTCAGGTTCTACACCAACAACATAAATTACTATACACATAGATATACATAAATATATCAATAATTAAAATAATTAAAATAATTAAATAATATAGAGATTATAGTATATATAATGAAAATGAAGGATTTATTATTATTGTTATTAACTATAATATTTGTTATTTTAAGCATATTCTATATTGTAAGTGTTTGTAATTATGATATAAAGGAACTTTTTATAGATAACTATTCTGCCATTGGCAATAAATGCGAACTTGATAGTGTTTTAGAACAAGGCGGCAATCTTAAAAGTGATGCTAAATATACAAGCGAAATATTAAGAGCTGGTAATGTAATTCAAGATTATCATACAGCTTATAGATGCGGTAGTGAAACTTATAACAGTATATATTTAACAAAATATATTGATGTAAAAAATAGAGATTTATTGCTCGCGTATAGTTGCATTAAAATTAAACCTAGTACGTTAATAACTTTTGAAACTATTAATTCTTACAAAATAATGCTTACCGATACAAACGTTTCCTATGTTGAATATTCTAATATTGTAGAATTGACAAATAAAATTGACTCAAAAATTAAAACTATTATAAGTGATGTGAGTTTACTCAATCCTAATATAAGATTTCTACATTTCCCTATATATGTGTTTATTTCGCAAGCTCCTTATTTAAAGAATAGTAGTGAAAATATTAAGGTTACAGATTCTAATAGAGGCGCAGACGGTACTAATTATGAATCCTGTTCTACCAACTATGCTTTTAAAAATAGCGAAGTATGTCCTGATAGTTTTAGAATGAAAGCTGAAGTTGCTATAATATTCTCGGGATTAACAAAAGAAGGAAGATTTATAACTGATATAAATATTGTTAATAATAATATTAACACTTTAAGAGCTTTCTTAGCAAGTGATAGTATTAGAAGCTCAAGTAAGCAATGTTTCCTAAATTGTGGCACTAAAGATTCTAAATACGCTTGTGGCTGCTTAACTATGGAAAATTCTTATACTGTAAATAATAAATCATATAATTCTGTATGCCTAACTAATAATTCAGATACAAGTATGACTATGGTATATTTTGTAAATCCTTATGCGATTAGTTATTCTGATAGCAAATATGCTAATAAACCGCCAAATCTAAATGAGTTCAGATGGTATAGCCTTCAAACTTAGATACATAACTAGTTTAATTGTCATCGTCATTAATAAACATTATTCTTTCTACTGGAAGAAGCTTAAATCTTTCTACTTTTTCCCAAAAAGTATATATTTTTTCATTAATAGCTTCCCATTCGTTTTTATTAAATAAAACACGCTGTGTATTTATTTTTTCAAGTTTCCAATAAGCAAGTTTATCAAGCTTATAATTAGAGTTTTCTGGATTCTGATTAAATATATCTATTTTATTATGAATATCCTTAATATTTTCTGATGCCGTCTTAATGTTACTACTGCCTTCGCTGTATAAATATATATATCTGTCATTTACATTATCTGATTTATATTCCGCAATTACACCATGTTTGATATTGACATCTTTATTATTTTCAAATTCATCAATATATTCATTTTCTTCTAATGATAAAAATGTACATTCTACGTAATCACATTCATTCAAATTACAAACAGCCAATTGTCCTTGTATTTGCATTAAATATTTTTCAGGTATATATCCATCAACTATTTTGCGACTATACGGACATTTAATTTCTATCATAATTCCAAGTTCATTAATTCCGTCTGGGGAAGCCCCAAAATGTTCATTTTGCGAATCACAAATAAGCCCAAACTCATATATATTAACATTACCATTAATTTCAGAATATATACGCGATGCCATCGGTTCAAACATTGTCCCCCATTTTAATGCCTTAATAGAATTATAATTAATATTGTCCTTCTTAATTTTTGCCTTCTTTTTAGCAATTTCATCGCTAACCTTTTTATCACTAATAGCATCACACAAATCGCTCGCTGTCAAACGATTCTCGCGCGCATCAAACCATTCCTTTGTTCGTTGTTTTATAATAGGCTGTTTTACAAGTTCTTTAAGCTCCTTTCTATATTTATTAATTTCACATATTCTATTTTTAATAGCTTTCTTATCAATATTCATAGTGCCCTTGTATTTTTTATAAATATACTCTATTTTATTAACATCCTTTATGTTATTATTTATAAAATATATCATCTCTTTGTCAATGACATTATTAACTTGATTTATATCAGTCATATTAATATATGATGATATATATTTATATAGTTTATTAGAATTACAAAGCATTTTGAACTTCTTCTTCGCATTTTTTTTTATATTGCTTAGACTCTTTATATTTTTTGTCAATTGCCGCATTAATTTTATTATACAACTTCTTATCCATAAAATTAATTTCATTAGGATTTGCTATCATTTTTTTATTTTTTGATTTTAACTCATATAATTCATTAATTTCCGCAATTTTCTTATTAAGTATAACATCAAACGACGAAGCAGTATCCAAAGTAATATTCGAAATATTCATTTCTTCGGCATCTTCTACGGCATCTTCTACGGCATCTTCTACGGCATCTTCTACGGCATCTTCTACGGCATCTTCTACGGCATCTTCTACGGCATCTTCTAAGTCCTCTATCTCATTCTCAGTATCTTTAAGAGTATCCTGGATAGACATTAATAATGTGAATATAGTAGGGCTTATAATATATATTAATATACAAAATCATTTTTTATATGATTTTCATTTTGCGACTGTCATAAGCCCAGTGAAGAAGTGTCTGTCTTAATCGCGGATATATTTTCTCATTATTGCTTCTCAATTCATTTACTTTGTTTTGTAATTGATTCTTAAATCTACCCATGGGTCCTGCTGACTTCTTCCATCGGTTTATTTGGCGTGTATCATCTTCCGTTCTGCGTCCATTATAAAAATTACAATACCATTCTATCCATCCATAAGGATCTATGTCTTCTCTTATCCAATTCTTTTCCATCCAGTATTCATAACTTGTTCCAACTTCTACTTTATAATAATTTACACTTTTGTCATATTCTTGTTTTATTATTAAATTGTCTGGAATATCTTTGAGAAACTTAAAATGCTTATGATGATTTTGATATATCTTTTTAGTTTTTGGAGATTTTATTTTTCTAAAATATGAGCCACCCATAATACCCAGTTTAAACATATCCTTCGGTGTAATATTAGGCCTAAACTCGGGATGATCCTTAAAATATATACTCATTCTCTACTATATACTACTCATTTAAACCTTTAAAAATTTCATAATATTGAAAATCTTACAATAAAATATTCTGCGAGATTCCATTTGTAAGAAGGGATAACTTTTAATTTCATCGTATTTATTATCATAAGCGTTATACTTATAATCAAAAATTACCTCTTCATTAACATTCTTTCCTGACATTTCTATAATATATATATGATATTTAACATTTATATACAAAAGCACAATGGATATAATAAGGACATCGATATGCTTTAATAAAACCTTTAATAAAATAGAATATTTATAATACCAATATGATAACTTGAAAAGAAACTAGGGTTTTCTAAAAATTGAAAAATAAAATTTGAGTACATCTTTTTGTTTTTTCAAAAATTTCAAAAGTTTTTTAGAAATTTCAAAATAAATCGAGAGATGTACTCAAATTTAAAAATGAAAAATTTTTAATAATTTCAGTGTCTCAAAAATGCTCTGTTATTCTATATTACTGTAAATATTTTTATAAAAAATATTAAAAATCCGTTAAGAGGCTGTTATGATTATAACAAAAATTAATAATATTTTACATTTTTTAACTTCTTGTTTATTATATTAATAGTTTTATCTGATAAAAAGATATCATTAACAGATTTTTTAGACAACTCCTTTATTAAATCTTTAAAATATACATCATTTACTTTTGATACTTCTGAATATTTTCTTTGCTGTTCTTTAGATAATTCTATAAACTCCTTATTACGCTGATGTATATTTCCGTGCTTGTTATAAATTGGTATGCTTGTATTATATAAATATTCAAGCACTAACCTATTATTAAATAGTTCAGGATTTACATTGTAATTTTTTATTAGTACTTCTGGAATATCATGGTAATATCTATATTCATATTTAGGACATACTAATTGTCTATTTTCATATTCAAAAGTATTTGAAGGTATATCATCTATAAATATGAAACGGTTATGAATTATATAATCAACTATTTTTTCACTCTTCATAATCGGATATCTTTTAACTAATTTTTTAACTATAATAGGTAAGATATTTACCAAGGATTTCTTTGTTGAGCCATTTATAATCATCGAGTTCTCTCTTGTAAAATAGGGTTTATTTATTTTGAAGTTTATAGACTTTGCTACATTAGTTGCTAAAAACGTATGCGTGTAATTATAAGTACTATTTGTATAAAAAAATACCTCTACATTTTTAAACTTCTTATTGCAAAAATGTAAAAATTCATTTATATAAGGCCTCAATAAGCCTTCCTTCAACTCTTTCTGCATATCAATATTATTAACAATAACGCATTTATCATGTTTATTTTTTTTACACAAATTATATATAAACTCTAATACTTCGCGCTCTTTACTTAATTGATTTACAGTTCCTATAATTGTATTGTCAATATCCAAAACTATTATAAAAGGTAAGTTTGACATTTTTATAAACCCTTCTAAATAATACACCAGTTTATTTTTTTTATATTGAAAAAGATTTTCCACACCCACACTTAGATTTCTTGCTATTGTCAGCATTCTTGAATACAAACTTCTCATCATATTGCTGTTTCTCATAATCTACTATTGTGCCTGCCAAAAGTATCTCAGAGCGAGGCTCAATTAAAACAGATATATTATCATTTGCCAAAATTATAGTTTTATTATCCCTATTCTTTGTAAATACTAACCCATCTTCTTCAATCTTAGTAATATTATATATATATCCATTACAACCACCACTCTTAGCAGATAGCAAAAATCTGCTTTTATTTCCATTCGCAATACTAAACAGTTTTTCCCAAGCCCTTTTTGTAATACTAATATTCATAATCTATAATCTATAATATATCTATTATATATTAACAGTTCTTATATTTACATTAGATTTTGCTATATCTATATCTATATATTGATAACTACTATTTCCAAATGCCCGCGATATCCCTGTATCTGTATAAAATAATATATTATTAACAAACTTGATTTCATCTACTACATTATGACCGATAAACATATAATTACATCCTAAACTTCTCAGCATTATATCCATATCCTCGGGATTATCAAGATTCCTTGTCCATAATATACCATCGTCGCTTAATATAATTCTGCTAAATATATCACTATCTTCTGTCCCACTAATATTATTTGTAAGCGCAAAATTTCTCCATAGCTTATTAATATATCTAATGTCCTTCTTATAGATGTTTAAAATTATCAAATGCGAAATCTTCAAGCCAGCGTGACAAAAAAACATATTACCTATTTTTACAACTACAGGCCTATTACATAATATGCTTGATATCTGCCCTCCTGGTTTGAAAAGTTCCCTTCTTCTCTTATCATTATTACCAATGCTATTATTAGATACATAACTATAATTACCAAGAGTATTCATAAACTCATGGTTTCCTATTATAGATATTAATCTTCCGCCCTTAGAGATTGCCAATTTATCTAATATATTTGTAAAGGTAATCATTTCAATATCCTCAATTACTTCCCATTCAACATCCGTATTTCTATTTAGACTATCTATCTGATCCCCCATTTGTATAACAATAGTATTCTTAGGTTCAGCAATCCACTCAATATTTTCATTTATTATTTTGGCATCTATCAATATATTTTTGAATCTTTTAATATCACCATGAATATCCCCGATTACAACTAATCTTTCAGGTTGCGGATATTCATAAACAATATCATCTGATACATTATCTCCGTCAGATCCTTCGAGTCTCACAAAATGTCCCTTATTGCTACTACTGCTATCACTGCTATTTTTTCTATCCATATTTATAATAATATAATAATAGTAATAATTTATATATATATAAAAAGATTATTAATATTATTATATATAATGGCTAAAAATATAAACATATATATAATATCTACAGAAGAACTGAAAAATAGAATTAATAATATCAATAATGTTGTTTCTATCTTGAAAAACCTATGTGCTAAAAACAATATAAAAGTTTTTATTAATCTTATAAGCGAACCTTCGTCAGCAACTGTTGATAAAAACATTGGTTTTTTTAATACAAGAGTTGATTATAGCCCTTTCAAAGATAATAGCGAATATAACGAGTATATTACGATGCTTAACTCTTGTCAAATTTCTAATTACGAAAAGCATAGAGAATTATACAAGATAATAAAAGATAAAAGCGAAGAAGATCTTCATATGATTATTGAAGATGATATGTTAATTAGTAATAGTTATATAAATAATATCAATGATATGTTAAACGATTTGACTAACAAAGATAATTGCGATATATGGGATATCCTATTCTTATCTTTGAATACAGTAAATAATGGCGAAAATTTTGTTAATTTCCGCACAGTTTATAATAAACTAATAACTAAATGCTGTTATTTTATTAAACCTAAAATATGTAATAAGATGTATGAAGAAAGCTCTACATTTAAATTACAAATAAAGTATTTCATTTCTAAATACATAGAGGATAACAAAGACCTAAATGTATATTTTTATAATAAAAATACATTAATAGAAGGGACTAAAATAGGAATTTATCCTTCATCCGTTAATTCAGTAAATTACTTGTATTTTAATAATGAATATTTAGGGCTTCTCAAAATATATAATAAGGATTCAATAACTGACAATGATATAAAAGAAGCTTGCGAGCTATATAAAATAGTTGAAAATATAAACTCTTCCGATATCATAAATGTTATGGGAATGATATATAATAAACAAAAAAATTATAAAGAGGCTAAAAAATATTTTATACAAGCATTAGAAGTTCATAAAAAAAATTATGGATATCTACAAAAAAATAGTAATATTTTAAACAATTGTATAACTATATTTCAACACGAACAAGATATGCTTGAAGAATGTTTAAAAGCTAAACCAAAATATTAAATATTTCTAAATACATTATTTAATTAAGCAGGAGTTTGTGATTCTAAAGTAGCTACTTTAGATTCTAATGAAGATACTTTAGATATTAGAGAATCAAGTTTGCTATTTAATTTGTCCATCTGGGTGTTAAGTTTCTCCATCTTTTCTACTTTGGTATTTAAAGAAGCAAAATCAGTCGCAGAAACATATGATGAAAGGAGAGTAGGAACTTCGGCAATTTTGGCGGATAATTCACCATCAGCTACTTGAAGCGCACTGACCTTTTCAGACAACTCATTAATTTCATTCAATAGAGTAGAATCTATCACCTTCTCATCCGGAACATTAGCCATATCGTCGGAGCCAGAGACGCCAGTAGAGACGCCAGTAGAGACTTGAGAATTTTTGACATCGTTAATGAGAGCTTCTAAATATTGTATTTTGGAATATAAACCAACAATTGACATATTATAATATACTATTATACTATAATATTTTATTTTTACAAATTTAATTTTATTAAAAAAATGATTATATTATTTAAATATAAGAAGAGATTAAATATATAAGATGATTATACCGATTAGATGCTTTACCTGTGGAAGAGTAATGGCAGATATCGCGGACTTCTATGAATCTGAAAAAGAAAAACTCAAAGATGCGACCGATAAAGCTGATAAAAAAGAAGTAGATAAAATATATAAAAATTTTGAAAAGATTCACACAGGAGAAATTTTGAATAAACTCGGTTTGAAACGTTATTGTTGTAGAAGAAACTTGATTGCCAATATAGATATGATGGATGTTATATAATTTGCTTAAAATATCTTATATACTGATAAAGAAGGTATAAAAACTATGGAAAAGGCAAACAATAAACCCGAAATAAAACAAGATGAAAAAGAGAATATTTATAACAATCTTGAAAAATACATAGAATCAAACATAGAGAAAAAATTGAATAGCCTTATGGAAACATTACCTGAAAAATTACCAAAAGAACCGATAGTTTCAGGATATCATAATTTGACAATACTACAGCTTTATAAAAACACTCTTAGTACGCTTATAGATATAATCAATGATATTACCGAAGCTTACAACAAATACGATTATTTAGATACTAATAACTATATCTATATAATCATCGGCATATTAATGAAGGAAGACAGAAAATTGTATGTAGGTATCATATTCGTATTTTTATCTTTTATAATCTATTTTATAGATGGCGCTTCTGTATAATAAAATTATAATTAATGTTTAAAAAGAAGGTTAGAAATTATTAAATAATGGATATTATTAATAATTATTATACAGCTACTATTTTATTGGCTCTAATATTTTTTATAATAAGTAAATATAATACATCAGTCCTATTGTCTATTATAATTATTATTATAATATATTATTATATTGATAGTAATATTAAGAAAAATCTTAGCGAAAGAAATAGCGCTGAAATCAAGATAATTGATAAAATAGACAAAGACATCGACGAGATTAAAGAGATGAATACTAACAACTTTTATATTAACATAAATAGTGGAAATATTAAGTTTTTAGTTAAAAATAAAGAGTTCATTGATATCATTAAAAATCTCAGATTTATTAAGAAATTTGATAAGACACGCTATAATAATTTAATAATCTTAATGAATAAATTAATGAAAATATATATATACATATTATCCGATAGATATGACGCATATATTTATATCCCAATATTTAATGATATTAAAAATGATATTTTTGAAATATTATATTCACTTGTATTTGTAGTTCCTGAGAGATTTAAACATATCTACGGTTTTAATCCTACGGAAGAGATTGAAAAATCACTTAATGATTATAGAATTAAGGTCGCCAATATGCTAACAGTCCTTGATAATTATGGAAAATTGGGAAAAGATAAAAAATATTTAGATATACACAAATATTCTCCTTATGAAAAAAATAAAGAACTCTATCTTCCTTAAAGAACAAAGTAAGATATATGGGTATCTTATATATCCTGTAATTGATCGTTAAAATTGACGGGTTTAAAAGCTTTGTATTCGAATGACAGATTTGATACATTCATTATATTTTCCATAAAAGAACCATAACCACCCTTCATTTTCTTACCCTTCTTTTTTTCGAAGTTTTTGTATTTCGCATACAAAACTGGAATAATTATAACAATCTCCTTATAAAAAACATTGAGCTTTTTCTTGCCCTTATTACAGGTAAAGCAACCCCCTTTCATACAACTATTGCAAACTTTATTTACACTTTTAGCCATTTTTTTACAACCTCCTCTACTATTAATATATAAATAATCTATAGGTTCAGTATTATCTATTCCAAGACTGCTTGATTTATCCTGTAATACCTCGGAATTAACACGGTTAGACAAATTATTTGCTAATTCATCACAAGCTCTACTGGATATCAATCTGTTGACATCGGCATTTATATCAATATTTTTTAATGGAATGACAGCAGATAATAAATATTTACAAGGTGTTATAGCCTTGAGTAAATCATTACAATTACCCCAAGGTGTTATAGCATTGAGTAAATCATTACAATTACCCCCCTTCTTTTTTAACCTC
>SXGQ01779009.1_pt1 | contig 15211 bp, 11 predicted proteins | sample 3178371 | NCBI WGS metagenome assembly SXGQ01 (sample SAMN11356859, study PRJNA531348) | freshwater metagenome | isolation source: freshwater sample F1-20 | place: China: Fuxian Lake, Yuxi | collected 2017-12-25
CCCGTACCATCGACAAACGGCCCGAGTGGTTTGGCAATTTTGCCACGCAGCTCATCGCGGCCAACGCGACGCTCGGTCTGCCTGCCGACGACGTGACCGATATCGTGGCCGATGCGCGCTTCTGCGAATACGCGTGCGGCGAGGGGAAACTACGGGGCAGTGCGCGAAAATTGACAGAAGCCCCGGAGCTTCCGTGTAAGCTTTCCGGAGCCTCACCTATGCCTCGACGCTGAAGACCTGCACCCGGCCCCAGTCTTCCCATTTGCCGCCTTTGCGCTGAGGCTGGCCCTGCGCTGCCGAGATGACGAGCTTCTTTCCGTCCGCGGTAAATCGCGCGTGGGTGATGCGGTTTTTTGTGTCCACCGAATGCACGAGCGCGCCGTCGGCTGCTGAGAAGATCGCGGCGTTCCATGTGCCCTGCGCCTGGCGGCCGGCCATCACGAAGTGCGTGCCTGCCGGATGCCAGACGATGCTTTCCATCAGCCCGGAGCCGCGCTGGTCGTCCTTGATTTGTGCGGTGCGTTCGCCTTTTTCCCACGCCCAACGCTGCCAGGTCATTTTACCATTTCCCGCCATCGGGTCCGTCATCGGCCCCATCCCGCAACCGGCGAGCGTTGTGCCGTCCGGCGAGAACGCGAGGCCGTAAATGCCGCCGCAGTAGTGGTGCGTTTTGATCGTGCCCCACGATGTGAAATCGGGCGAGGTCCACTGCGCGACGGGCTTCGCATTCGCCGGCGACAGCGACCACACGCGGACTTCGCCCATCATGTTTGCCGCGGCGATGTGCTTTCCGTCCGGCGAAAATGCACAACTCAGGACCGGCGGCGTGTGTGCGAATGCCGTGACAAGCGCCCCGCTTTGCGTGTCGAAAACTTTCACCGAGGGTTCGGTCTCGGCGGCAGGCTCGTATTTCCAGCCGCCCGGCAGATACTGCCCGGTGACCGAGGCGACGCGCCCTCCGTCCGGCGACAGCGCCGTCTGCCAGCTCCAGAAATCATGCGCTTTCACGCGGCGGATGAGTTTTCGCGATTCGACATCGTGCCACAGCAGACAGCCATCGTAGCCGCCGCTGATAACCGTCTTTCCATCCGGCAGCAGCACGCAGCCGCTCGCGTACGATTCGTGCCGCGCTTCGAAGGCGGCGGGATTTCCGTTCGCGGGATCGACTGCGTACAGCGCGCCATCCGCGCACGCCGCAAACGCGCGGCTTCCATCGGGATTGATTGCGAGCCCGAGCGCGCCGGTCGGGAGTTTGTGATCCTGCGTGCGCTTCAGTTTCATGCGAGCACCTCCCGGATTGGCTGGGCCTTGTTTTCCACGCGGTGAAAGGTCGGCATTCCCGGAAGGTCATACTCGCCGTGCGGGTCGATGCCGAGGGCCTTGAAAATGGTCGCGAAGAGATTCTGTTCGTTGAATGGATTCTCCGCGACGTCCACGCCGTCGGCATCCGTCGCTCCGACGACAACGCCGCGCTTCAGCCCGCAACCGGTCATCATCATGCTCCACGCATTCGGATAGTGGTCGCGACCGCGTGCGGCATTGAGCCATGGCGTGCGTCCAAACTCGCCCATCGCGACGACGAGCGTGGAGTCGAGCAGTCCGCGCTCTTCGAGATCATTCACGAGGTGAAACAGCACGCGATCGAGCTCGGGAACGAGCATCTGGTGAATCTCGTGCTGGAAGACGTGGTTGTCCCAATTCATCCCGTTGGCGACCATCACGAACGGCGCGCCCTTCTCCACGAGGTGCCTCGCCATCAGCGAATGCTGCGCAAAACTTCCCGGTCCGTATCGCTCGCGGTCCTTTGCCGGAAGCTTGTTCACGTCGAACAAGTCGGCGCTCGCCGTCATGCCCTTCATGCGCTCAAAGGCGGCATTCTGACTCCGCGCAATACCGCTGCTGCGGTCGCGTTCGTACTTGGCTGTGAGAAATTTCCGAAGCGTCTCGCGGGCTTCGCGATCCTGTTGCGGGATACTCTCCTCCGCGTTGTTCAGGAGCTGTGTGTATTCGCCGCCGAGGCGCACCGGTGCATGCTCGGCGCCCAGCCAGCCGGCCCAGTTCCCGGCCTTGAATGTCTCGAACTCATTGCCGCCCGGAATTGGGTCGAGGAACACAAAGTTCGGAATCGGCGAATCGAGCTGCCCGATGGCGTGCGAAATCGAACTGCCCAGCGTGGGGCGGGTAAAGCCGGCGCGGTCGGGATTCCCGCGCTGGAGAAGGTTGATCGCCTGCAGGTGCTCCGACTGCGTGGTCTTCATGCTGCGGACGATGTTGAGCTTGTCTGCAATGCCCGCGCACTTCGGCATGAGGGAGGAAAAGTGAATGCCCGGAATCCTGGTGGGAATGCTCCCGAACGGTCCGCCGCTCGGGCGCCCGGGCTTCGGGTCCCAAGTCTCGAACTGGCTCGGCGCGCCGCAGAGCCACAGGAGAATGCAGTGCTTCTGCGCCCGTTTCGTCTCCGCCGCGAACACGGGATTATGAAACAGACCTGCGAAACTCGAGACCGACGCGAGCGCTCCGCCAGCGAGGCCTTTCAGGAAAAGGCGGCGGTGCAGCGCATGCTCATCCGTGCGGCATTGTCCGGCGGCGGGTTCGTGTTTCATGGCGTGATGAGGAATTCGGCGCTGGTCATCAATGCCCAGAGCAAATCACGCGGCGACAGGCGTGAAGCGGCTGCGAGTTCGTCCGAATCCGGCTCGCGGTCGAGCACGGCGCGAAACGCCTCGCGCACTCGGGCGGATGAATCGGGAATCTTTTCCAGACGCTCCGCAGTATTCCCGGGAGCGGGCTTCAGCACTGCGGCGAGGGCGGGGGAGTTTGTGAGAAACTGTGCCTGCTGGAAGGTGGCGTTGTACTCGCGCGGAAGGACATCCGGCATCGCCGCGATGGTCGCGCGGCGCAGAGTATCGTCGCCGGCCGGGAGTCCGGCTGCGATGCGCCAGGAGCGAGAGAGTTGTTCCGCGGTGAGCGGCCGTTCGGGCGTGCCGGCAAAGGTCTCCGGCGCCGCTCCCGAGCGACCGAGGGAATAAGCACGGCTGAGCACGATACCGCGGATGATGCGCCGGGCATCGTGACCGCTCTTTGCAAAGTCCGCCGCCAGCCAGTCGAGCAGCTCCGGGTGACTGGGAACGTTTCGCGCATTCATTTCGTTTGCAGGATGGACAATCCCGCGCCCAAGCAGCGCCGCCCACATGCGGTTTACGAATGCGCGGGCGAGCAACGGGTTCTCATTCGTCGCCGCGTCGGCGAAGGCTTCGCGACGCGACGTTTTCGGAACGCGGACCTTCGCCTTTGGGTCCACATACTTGTCGTCGCCATCGTCCTCCTTCTTGTCTCCCGCGGGCCAGGTCTCGGCTATCGTCTTCCCGCTCAGCAGCGTCACGATTGCCGGCTGCGATTCCTTTTTGAGGTTGGTGAAATTGACGAATCCTCCGACCGCGGATTCCGCGACCGCCGTGGAGCCTTCGACATTTTTGCTGCGGTTGAACGCCGCGACCAGACCCCAGTAATGCGCCTGCTTGATTTCGCGGGCGAGCGGGTGGTCGTGACATTGGGCGCAATCGAGCGTGGTTCCGTAAACCACCGGTGCGACGGCTTCCGCGATCTGCTGGTGGTCATTCTTTCGATCATAGAGAAACCACGTCGCGCCTTTGTTTTCCGGCTTCGCGGGCCGGGCGACGAGGAGTTCGCGGACCGTTTCATTCCACGGCCGGTTGGTGCGGAAGGATGTTTCGAGAAAGTCCCACCATCCATTTTGCTTCCGGCGGTCCTCGATGTTTCCGCGTCGGCCCCGGCCCATCAGGAAGACGTCCCAGAGCTCCCGCATCCGCACAGCGTAATCGTCGGATGCGATCAGTTTATCCACGAGTGTGGCGCGCCGCGATTCAGCCGGGGCGGCTAGAAAGGAATCCACTTCCGCAGTCGTGGGAATGCGGCCGGCGAGGTCGAGATAAACACGGCGACACCACGCGCGGTCGCTCAATGGTGCGGCCGGTTGCACGCCATTGCGCTCCCAGCCTTCCGCGATCAGTGAGTCGATAGCTGTGGTCGGATTCGGGAAATCGCGCACGGTTTTCTGTGCGACCGGTGCTGCGGACTTTTCGAGTGCGGAAATCCATTCGCGCACGATCTCGCGTTCGCCGTCGCTGAGCTGCTTCTTAGGCGGCATGTGTGGATCCGCATCCGGCGCGAGATTATGAAATAGCGCGCTCGCTTCGGGTTTGCCCGGAATGACGACCGCGCCGCTGTCGCCGCCCTTCAGCACGGAATCGACAGTGTCGAGTTCCAGCCCGCCCTTTTGTTCAATCGGGCCGTGGCATTTCACGCATTGGACATCGAAGAGCGGCTGCACCTTTCTCGCCCAGATCGACGCGGCGTCGCCCGCGCATGCGGAATGCGCGGCGAGGCAGAGGGTTGCGGCAATGAATGTGCGATTTTGCATCGGTCGCGAGTATAACCACCGAGGGCGGCGAATCGTTGTAGGGGAAAACGGTGCGCGGTTCGATTTGGATGCCCGGACGACCGGCGTCAGGACTTCAGCTTGATCGCATTCTCCGCGTACCAGCGGACAGTCCCGCCAAGTCCCTCGTCCACGCTGACCGCTGGAACGAACCCGAGTTCGCTTGCAGCGCGAGAGGTGTCCGCGGATGCGTGGCGGATGTCGCCCGCGCGGGCCGGGCCGTGGCGTGGCGGTCTCGGGCGGAAGGTTGCGTCCAGCGCGGAGAGTTTCGCGGAAATCAAACGGTGCAGGTCGTTGAGGTTCGTGCTGCCGCCGAGACCGATGTTGTAGGCACGGCCTCCGCATTCCGGGTTCTCCGTGGTGGCGGCGAGGATGTTTGCCTGGACGATGTTTGCGACGTGGCAGAAATCGCGTGTCTGTCCGCCATCGCCATGAATTGCGCACTCCTCACCGTTCACCTGTGCGACGATCCATGCGGGAATGACGGCGGCGTATCCGCCTTTTGGATTTTGCCGTGGGCCGAAGACATTGAAATAGCGCAGACCAACCGCGCGCATTCCGAAATGCATCGCGAACAGGCCGGCGTACATTTCGTCCATCAGTTTCGACGCGCCGTACGGCGAGAGCGCGCGGCCGAGGCGGTCTTCGCGCATGGGCATGGTCGTTTCGTCGCCATAGACCGCGCAACTGCTCGCGTAGGCGAAGCTTCGGATTCCGGCGTCCCGCGCGGCGACGAGCAGATTCAGCGTGCCCGTCACATTCGTGGAGTGGCACGCGAGCGGGTCTTCGAGGCTTTGCGGCACGGAGATAAATCCCGCCTGATGCGAAATGGCATCCACCCCGAGGCAGGCTTCCCGGCACGTTTCCAGATCGGCCACGCTGCCTTTGATGAAACGAAAGCGAGCCCATGCTTCGTCGCCGATTTCAGAGCGGACAAGGTCGAGATTGTCCGGGAAACCGGTGGCGAAGTTGTCGAGTCCGGTGACGTGCTGGCTGTTGCGCAGGAGCGTTTCCACGATGTGTGAGCCGATGAAACCGGCACAACCGGTGACAAGCCAGCGTCGGGGTTTTTCGCGAAGCGCAGCGAGCGTCTTTTCGTAATTGGTCATTTTTGGGTCGGCACGGGATGAACGAAGAATGCCGCGAGGACAATGCCGGTTTTGCGGGTGCTCCGGTCCGCAATCACGGCGACTGAACCGCTTTCAGGCGCAGGAATCCGCTGCTGCCCGCGGGCAACCTGGCCTCGATGAGTTCCGTGCCGTCGGTCATCATCGTGCGTGACGTGGGGGCCAGCGGGGCGAATGACGGTAGCGCGCTCGCGGCCTCCGGTTCCAAGGCGAGACCGGAAAAGCGGAGCGTCCGTTTGTATTTCAGCGCGATCTGGCCGCCGGGCGCGAGATACGGCTGCGGCGCGGGTTCCCATGCGGTGGGGTTTTCTCCGAGCAGCGCTTCGAGCATGTTCGGAAGTCCGTCTTTGTCCGGATCATCCAGCAGCGCCGGCGACGCGGGTGTATTTGCGGCGGCCCAAGCCGGAAAGCTGGTCGCTCCCGGAAGGAGGATCATCTTGCCATTCCGCGTCTCCGTGTCGGCGATTACGGCGGTTTCGGGTGTGAAGGAATTGAAGCTGTCGGTGCAGTCCGACCAGCGGTAGCCAATCGTCGTCGCGCCATTTCCGTACTCGATGTAGAACCGATAACCGCCGCCCGGCTTCTTGAGCATCATGCCGCCTTCCTTGGAGTTGAAATTGAGGATTTTGTCGGCGGTCCAGCCGGTTATGAGGTTGGTGGAGGTGACGTGTTTCCACGCGCCGCCGTATTGAAAATCAACGTAGATTCCGTGGTAGGTGGTGCCTTCCTTCCAGCAGAAGAACTCGTTGGTGTTGAAGTCCGGCAGCGCGAGCGGAACCGGTGTGGCCCACGCCGTCCAGTCGGCGTTCACCGGCTGCGTGACGTAGGTTTTCATGTGCGGATTGGGACCGTAGCTCACGCTTTGTAGCGCGATGGAAATGAACAGCCGCACGCTTCCATCGCCGTCGCGGAACCAGCACGGATTCCACGTAAGGTTCGATGACGTCGCGCCCGGCACGGGAATCTGGATGTTTCCGAGATAGGTCCAGTTTACGAGGTCCTGAGATTTCACGAGCCCGAAAGCCGTGTGCAATCCGTAGTTCCCGGATGTGAACGCGACCCAATACCAGCCGTTCTCGTGGATGATCGCCGGGTCGCGAACGACATTCCAGAAGGGCGCTGCTCCGGGTGGCTCCCACGCGGGAGAACTGCCGGTGAGCGAGGTCCACGTGAAGCCGTCCGGCGATGTGGAAATGAAGAGCTTCTCCGCGGTGTTTGTGAAGTGCGACATGACGTATCTCGCATTCGCGGGAATGGTCTGCGCGCTGGCGGAAATTGCCGGGAGCAGGAGAAGCAGGAGCGTCCTTGCGAGGTTCATCGGTTACGGCAGGAACGACCGTTCGTTGGGCCAGTTGCACAACCGGAAGAATTCCGAGAGCGTTGCAGCCACATCGCCAAACGTTTCGCGCGTGCCGAGTGGCGCGGATTTTCCGCCGTGCAGCACGAGAAGAGGGACTTCCTCGCGCGTGTGGTCCGTTCCGTGGTGGATGGGATCATTCCCGTGGTCGGCGGTGATGATCACGAGGTCTTCCTGCATCACTTTTGGCAGGAATGTCGCCAGCCATGCATCAAACTCGCGCAGGCAGTTTGCGTAGCCAGCGACATCGCGACGGTGACCGAAGAGCATGTCGAAATCGACGAGGTTTGCAAAAATGAGTCCGTCGAACTCCGGCCATAATTTGTCGATCGCGGCCATGCCCTCTGGGTTGCTTGCGGTCGGCGTGCTCGCTGTGATTCCAGCTCCGGCAAAGATGTCGCTGATTTTCCCCACGCCATGGACCGCGTGGCCCGAATCCGCCAGAGCCGTGAGGACCGTGGGCGGCGGAGTCATCGCGTAATCGTGCCGGCCTGCTGTGCGTTTGAAGGCGCGCGGTTTGCCGACAAAAGGCCGCGCAATGACCCGGCCGATGCGCAGTGGATCGCAATGGCGCCGCGCGATTTTGCAAATGGCGTACAGCTTTTCGAGCGGCACAATTTCTTCGTGTGCGGCGATCTGCATCACGCTGTCTGCGCTTGTGTACAGGATGGGTTTCGCCGTGCGCATGTGCTCCGGACCGAGTTGATCAATCACCGCCGTGCCGCTGGCTGGAAAGTTCCCGATGAACTCAACGCCGGCCTCCGATTCGATCGCCGCGACGAGCTCCGCCGGGAACATTTCGAAAGTCCGGAACGGTTCATCGAGCACTGCGCCTGCAATTTCCCAATGCCCGGTGGTCGTGTCCTTCCCGGCCGAGCGCTCGCGCATTTTCCCCCACGAAGCGCGTCCGTGGTCCGAACGTCCGAGAATCGCCGCAAGTCCCAGCGATTCCATCACGGGCAGCGAAAAGCCGGGCGTGTTCGCGTAAATATGGCCCAGCGTATCCGAGCCAGTGTCGCCATACTGCGCGGCATCCGGCGCGGCGCCGCATCCGACCGAATCAAGGACGAGTAAAAGTGCGCGCATTGTTCACAGGACCGTAATCGCGAACCGGCGAATCGGCGACCAATTTTGCCGCGGCTGTGCCTGTGATGCGCATGATTCGGGACCGTTTGCTGGCGGTCGCTACGGGAGCGCAGGTTCCTTCGACCAACATTTCCTGATCCGCCTGAAGCGTGGCCTTATTCGTGCTCTCAATCGGGCTCGAACGAACATGCCATTGCTGTCGCCGAGCGTTTCCGAATCGAGCACCAGTGCGTCCCCGTATGCTGCGCCGCCTTCCTGGGCGGCGGTCAGTTACGTTTTTGAGGACGCGCTTTGGTGCGACTGGCTGTTTCATGAATTCGATGGCCTTCGCGTGCCTCGTCCGTTGATCAACCGCCCGAGCCGCCATGGACGCCCGTATCCCGATCGAATCTCGATGACGCCGGATCCCTCCGACCCGGAGCAGCTTGATTGTTATCCGGACGCGATGCGGCAGGCGCAGCATTTGATTCTCGTGATTTCGCCATCGTCGGGACGTTCGGAATTGGTGAACGACCATCTGCGAATTTTTCGAGGGCTGACTGATGGCGAACGGATTATTGCGATCGTCGTGAAAGGCGACCCCGGCTGCCCGAGTGCGGAACCGGCTTCCGAGAGCGACAAGGAGTGGCTGCCTTCGTGCCTGCAATGGCGGTTTGACGGGCGGAATTTTGCGGAAGCCGAGCGTACGGAACCGTTGGTTATCGATGCCCGCATGGGCGTCTCCACGCTTTCCGAGGTGCGAACGCGACTGCTCGCTGCCATGCTTGAAGTCGAGGAGGAGCGGCTTGGAGAGCTTGGGAGTGTTCCGCGACACAGCATTCGCCCGGTGATTTATTCCCCGGTGCCGGATGCCGCTCCCGAAAACGCGGACGATGTGGTGGTCGTGCGAAAGCCGGCCGAGGGCGGCGGGTGGAAGGCCGCGTTGATCGCGGCTTGCGCGGTAATCGCTGGGTTCGCTTTCTGGTGGCTTCCGTCCGGTGCCATGGACGAGCCTGTGGTGCCCGCCGCGTGGGTTCCTCAGCCGGTGAATTTGCCCGGGTCCTCCGGGCCGCGCGAGGAAGTGCGGCTCGTCACTGTGAAAGCGGTTGCACCGGTCGCCTTGCCGGATCCACCGACTGCTATTGTGCAAGTTCCTCGTGAAGAGAAACCTGCCCAACCTCCAGCTCCTGCCCTAGTCGCTCGTGTTGCAACCGGGACGACGACGCTGGTGCCGGAGACGGAGTCCCCTGAGTTCCGCTCGGTGGTCGAGCGGCGGGATCGAATGTTTTTCCTCGGCGAGGCGAGGATGCGTGCCGGGGGCGGCGAGGAGGCCTATGATATTTTCAAGCAAGCGGCGGAAGTTGCTGCGATTGCCATCCGCCGTAGTGACGCGACTCCAGAGCATGTCCTGCGGGCCGCCGAGATTCACCGTCGAATCGGCCAGCTTGCCGTGCAGTTTACGACGCCGTTAGAGGGACGCGAACAATTTGAGAAGGCGCGGCAGTTGATCCAGCAGGTAAGGGCAAAAGGCCCAATCGGCTCCGAGGGTGCGCATCTGCTCGTGGATGTCGAAGGCGCGCTCCGAAAGCTCTCCTCCCAGTAGCACCGGTTGTTACGCTTTCGTTGCGGTCCTGTTTCTTCAATGTCACAAGGTGAATCTTGCCCTGACCGCCGACGCGGATAACTTGGCGCGGCAATATATGACGAAACCAACCGGCAAAAAGGTTCTGATAGCCGACGATGAAGAGGATGTTCTGGCATTGGTCACCGGCAGTTTAAAGGCGGCCGGATTTGCCACGCTGAACGCCGACGACGGGCCATCCGCTCTCGCGAGTGCTCGCGAGCATCTCCCAGCGTTAATTGTGCTCGATTTGATGCTTCCGGGAATGAGCGGACTCGAAGTTTGCAAGGCGCTGAAATCGGAGGCCTCCACGAAACACATTCCCATCCTGATGCTGACTGCGAAATCCGATGAGGTGGATCGGATACTTGGCTTTGAACTCGGCGCGGATGATTACATGACCAAGCCGTTTTCGCCGCGCGAACTCGTCTTGCGGGTCCAAAGTGTCCTCCGTCGGACCAATGCTCCGGCGGAACCGGCGGATATTTTGAAGCTTGGCGATATCACCGTGGATCGTGTGCGACATCAGGTGACGATTCGCGGCAAGGAACTGGATCTCACAGCCACGGAATTCAAGCTGCTCTCCACGCTCATCGAGCGTCGTGGTCGTGTGCAGAGTCGCGATGTGCTGCTCAACGATGTTTGGGGCTATGAGAGCGCGATCGATACCCGGACAGTCGACACACACGTCCGGCGGCTTCGCGAGAAACTCGGCAAGGCGGCGGATTGCATCGAGACGATACGCGGATTCGGTTATCGGATGCTGGATGTTTGAGCAGGCTCGCATTCCGACCTGGGCAGGCGCATAAGCAGGGCCGATGGATTGGATTTCCGGAACTCTCGTAACAGCCGCATTGCTCGCCCTTTTCCTGCGGGAGCTTTCGTGGCGTCGCGCCCGGCGAGGTTTGCTTGCGAGGGCTGCCTCAATGCTCGCGGGAAGGACGGCGGCCGATGCCGTCGCAGACGGACCGCTATACGGGTGTGGCAGAAAGCTCGAGGCAATCAGGGAGATGACGCTACACGAGAGGCAGCAGCGGACGCTGGCGGAGGCGAATCTTCAGATCATTCTCGCATCGATGCAGGATGGTGTGCTCGTCGCGGATAGCAGAAGAACGGTGCGGCTGGTGAATCCGTCACTGCGAAAGCTTCTGCAAATCGAGGGAGACGTATTCGCGCGTCCGGCGATGGAGGTTCTCCGCGAGCCGGATATCGACAGTATGATTGCGCGCGCACTTGAGAGCGGCGAGGAGCAGGAGAATGAGGTGGAAACGATTCGCGACGGCACTTCCATTGTGATTGTCGTGACGGTTTCCCCGATGCGTGATGCGGCTGGGGAACCGGGCGCTCTGGTGCTGGTCCGGGATGTCACGCGTCTAACGCGGCTTGAGCATGTCCGGCGTGATTTTGTCTCCAACGTGTCGCATGAACTTCGCACGCCGCTGGCGATTTTTCAGGGCTGGGTGGAGACTCTGCAGGACAATCCCGACATGCCGCGGGAGGATCAGGCCACTGCGTTTTCTGTTCTGCGCAAGCACAGCGCGAGGCTGAATGCACTTGTGGAAGATTTGCTCACGCTGGCACGACTCGAAGGTGGGCACGAGGAAATGAATCTGCAGCCGATGTCTGTGGGGGCGTTTTTTGAGGAATTGAAGCGCGACTGGACGCCACGCGTGGCAGGAAAGGACGTGCGGCTCCGGTTGCGCGTGGAGGCGGAACTGCCGCAGTTGAACGTGGACCGGCTTCGATTCGAGCAGGTCTTCACCAACCTTCTGGACAACGCATTTAAATTTACGCCGAAAGGCGGCGAGATCGTGCTGGGAGCGAAGCGCGATGGCGACTTTGTAGAGATGTGGGTGAAGGACAGCGGTCCCGGAATTCTGAGCACGGATCTCGCGCACATCTTCGAGCGGTTCTACCGTGCGGATAAAGCGAGGTCGCGCGAGCATGGCGGTACCGGGCTCGGTCTGAGCATTGTAAAACACATCGTGAAAGCGCACGGCGGCAATGTCTCCGCCTCAAGCGAGTTTGGATGGGGGACGACCATCCACGTCAGATTGCCCGCAGCTTGATCGCCTACTTCTCCGGGTCACGCGGGAACTTTGCGTAGGGAAGCCGCGCGCCTTTGTATGCGAAATGATCCGCCCGGATTCTCGTCGGAGCGGGGAATAGCGATGCTCCGGCGGTGCCGATGATATCGTCCTGATCAATGCCGTCGCCGGAGACGCCGATTGCACCTATCAGCGTTTTGCCGCGGTAGAGAGGGAAGCCTCCCGGGAAAATAGTGACGCCATTTGGAAGGTTTGGGTTCCCCGGGAATGTCCCGGTCTTCGGATTCACGCGGAGCGATACGGCTTCCTGAAAACCGAAATACGGTCCAAACGGCCTGCCATCGAGGCCCGGTGGGAAAAATCTTTGGGCTAGGAAACCGACCGTGCGTGAACTTTGCGCAAGCTGGCTGTTGCTGAAAAATACTGCCGTCCGCGCCTTTTGTGCACTGACATCCCATGAAAAAATCGGTGCCTCGCCGACACGGAAAATTCCGAGAATCGGCGGCGGTACACCGGCCTTGTGTGGATTGCCAACCACCGAGACCCACACTTTTGCGGAGGTCCCGAGCGGCAGGCGAATCGCAGCGCGCGTGCGGCTTGCGCGCTCGGCCGCGGCCGAGACGATGGCGCGTACTTCGGGTTCCGTGAGCCGTGCTGCATCGCCGATTTTACCCGGCGTCGGGTCGCTGCGGAAAGGGAAACGAATCTCGCCTTCGACTCCGCCGAGTGTCGCGACCTGATAAGGATACGGCAGCGGCGAATCCTGAATCGGAAATCCCGGAACCGCCGCACCGTGCGAAGGCGGGCCGGAATCGAATTCGTTCGGATAGTCGTCGGGTCTCGGTGTGACGTAAGGCAGGCGCACTCCGCCGGCGAGAACGTTGGTGGCGAGAATGTCGGTGTTCGCACGGAAGCCCGACTGCCCGGCGAGCGCGACCAGTTCGTCGGGGTCCTCGCCGAATGTGAAACCGGGCGACGCGTATTTTTGCACGTCCTTTGCGAGGATCGCAGCGGCCGCGCTGAGGTTCGTCGGTTTGCCGTCGCCGGTGACGCCGATTCCCCCGACGAGCACGCCGTCTTTATACAGCGGAACGCCGCCGGGGCTGTCCTGCAACGAAGTTAAAAGTACGCCAGGTGCGCGTGCTCCGGGTGAAACCGTATCCGGAACCCGGGCTGCGCCATTGAAGCCGGCCGGGATTTGCTTCACGCGGTTTACATCGGAGTAAAAGAGGTTGGAAAATCCCACACCCACGAGCGGGCCGGGGGGCGTATTTTTAACCCCGGGCGGAAAATGCTGCTGAATGATCCAGCCGGCAGTGCGCGTGGTGAAAGCGTTCTGATTGCTGCTCAGAAATGCCGCAGTTGCGGCGCGCCCCGCGGCTGCGGCGATGATTCCTGCCTCCGGCGTTGCACCGCCATTGACGTCCCACATTCCAACGACGAAGCCCTCGCGGTCCGTGACGGCGATCACGCTGTTCGGCGAAATCTCTCTCGCACGCTCGACGGCCTGCGAGATGATCCGTTCCACATCATCGCGGGTGAGCCGTTCCGCGCAATGCGCGCTCGCGGCGGTCGCGAGGACAAGAAAGGCTGCGGTGAGGCGTTGCATAGAGGTCGTATAGATGAAAAGGCGGCCGAATCGCAATTCCGCATTCACGGCGCGGCTACGAGAGCAGTTTCTCGTAGATTCCGCCGAATCCGCCGCTGCTGAACACGATGAGCACGTCGCCGGGTTTCGATACCGCATCGAGTTTTGCGATGATTGCCTCCGCGCCGGCTTCCGCGGTCGATGGGTGTCCGCTTTCCGAGAGTTCCCGCGCGAGCCGTGCGGGGTCCATCGCCTCGCCAGCCTTGAAACGCTCTGGCCTATCCACGGGGCCAATCATTGCGCCGTGCGCGAAAGTGAGCGCCGTTCGCAGGTCGTCGTGGATTTGCGAGCGGCACATCGTGTTCGCTTTCAGATCCACCGCAGCCCAGATGCGAGCGCCGGGGAATCGATGTGGAAGAGCCCGCAGCGTCTCGCGGATGTTTGTCGGGTGTTTCCCGAAATCCTCGACGATTTTCACGCCGCGCCGTTCACCGCGAAGCACCTGACGCCGCTTCACGCCTTGGAATGTGGCCACGGCGTTTTCGATATCGCAGATGTCCACGCCGTAGTGACGCGCCGCCGCGATGGCCATGGCAGCGTTCCGCACGTAGATTTCTCCCACCATCGGGAACGCGAAGCGCGTGTTAAAGAGCGTGAACTCCGAGCCGTTCGGCTTGAGCACGATTTCGGTCGCTTGGACGTCACAGCCTTCCGTGATTCCCACGCCGAGTCGGGTGGTTGTGCGCGATGTCGCGGCGACTTCGCGGGTGCGCGGGCAGTCCGCATTGTAAAGGAGCACGCCGTTTTCCGGCAGCACGCGCACGAGCAGACCGAAGGCCTTCTTCACTGCCTCGATATCCGAATAGATATCCATCTGGTCGAGTTCAACGGCATTGAGAATCCCGAGTTCCGGCAGGTAGTGCGCGAATTTCGGGCCTTTGTCGAAGAAGCACGTATCGTATTCGTCGCCCTCGATCACGACATGCTCGGAATCGTGCAGGCTGGAGCCCTGACCGAGATCCTCGGCGATACCGCCGATCATCCACGCCGGGTTCTTTTTCCCGACGCGCATGATGTGTGTAAGCAGCGCGGCGGTTGTTGTCTTTCCGTGAGTGCCGGCGACGACGAGGTTGCGTTTTCCGTGCAGGAAAAAATGCCGCAGCGTCTCGGGCAACGACTGGTAGTGCATGCGCCGGTTCAGCACGGCTTCGAGCTCGACGTTACCGCGCCCGATTGCGTTGCCGACCACCACAAGGTCGGCAGTCGACGGGATGTTTTCCGGCGCGTAAGGCGACGAAATCACGATGCCTTTCTCGCGGAGAAAATCGGACATCGGCGGGAATACGCCCGAATCGGAGCCGGTTACGGTGTAGCCCTGCTCCTTCATGGCCACCGCGACCGCTCCCATCGCAGTGCCGCAGATTCCCAGGAAGTGAACGTGACGGATGGCGGACTGGCTCACCGTCTATTTTTTAAACTCCGCGCCTGCGTCGAGCATCTTCGCCACGAATCCGGTGTGGTATTTTCCGCGGACGAAATCGGGGTCGTGCATGATGCGTTGCTGGAATGGAATCGTCGTTTTCACCCCGCGGATGATGTATTCGCTAAGAGCGCGGCGCATGCGGTAGATGGCGTTTTCCCGCGTGGTGCCCACGGCGATGACCTTGGCGATCATCGAGTCGTAGTAAGGCGGCACCGAGTAGCCGGTGTATGCGTGGGAATCGATGCGAACGCCGCGTCCGCCGGGAGCGTAATAGAGGTCGATTTTGCCCGGAGACGGCTGGAAGTTGTTGAACGGATCCTCGGCATTCACGCGGCATTCGATGGCGTGATATTTGAGTTTTGCGTCGTACATCCAGTGCGAGAGTTTGTGGCCCGCGGCGACTTTGATCTGCTCCTTCACGAGATCCAGGCCGTACGCTTCCTCGGTGATGCAATGCTCCACC
>SXGQ01138516.1_pt1 | contig 15207 bp, 5 predicted proteins | sample 3178371 | NCBI WGS metagenome assembly SXGQ01 (sample SAMN11356859, study PRJNA531348) | freshwater metagenome | isolation source: freshwater sample F1-20 | place: China: Fuxian Lake, Yuxi | collected 2017-12-25
AGAAGCCACGGTAGGAGAGTAGAGCCTCATAGACGGCACCGAGTTGGTTGATGGAGAGAAGCTGGTAGCTGACGCGGCCCTTTCGCTTCCCCTGCGAGAGTGACATGAGCCGAACCACCTCCTGCCAGACATGGTTCGGGAATACGACCTGGTTCAGCAGCGGGGTGGCCTGTGGATCGAAAAGCTTGCTGTCAAGCGGAGCGAGGGTGAAAGCCTCCTTCACACTGCCCGCCTGCAAAGTGGGAGCGTCAGTTGCACCACAGCCTTCGCTGATCAGCGAGAAAAGACGGCGAAGGGTGGCGTCGAAAAACGTGCCATTGCGGGAAGTGGCGGTGTTCAGCGGGACCAGCTCCAGATCCCGCAGGGACTCAAGGCTGTAGCCCTTGGCGTAAACCTCGCTCTTCTGGATGGGCACGTAGCCCAGCTCCGGCCGCGCCTCGATGTAGAACATGAACATCAGTCGGTAAACCATGCGCAGACACTCAAGGCTGAGTTCGCCAGCATCGACGGCGTCTTTGCCGGTGTAGAAGCCTTGCTTGCTCGCATTCGCTTTGTTCCGAAGCTGGTTGACGGCTTCATTCCCCAACAGCTCGATGGCGGCGCGAAGTGCATACTTCAGATCCTCGCTGACACCGAAAGCATGCTTGTGCGCGTTTTCATCGAGTCCTTCCAGGAGGCTGCTCCCTTGTTCCGGAGCGAGGCTGTCGCGGTGCAACAACGCAGCGGCAGCCTGCAGCGTGTAGGCATCCTTGCGATCAAGAATCTCCGTCCAGTCGAAGCGAAGGAGGCGGTTGTTTGGCCATTTGTAGCGGTCGAGCAGAAGCCACTCGGTCAAACCAGCAAGAATGACAAATCGCGGCGGGTGCTCGGCACCGAAAAGGGCCTCAGAGACCATGTCGAGCCAAGTAAGTCCGTGAAGGGCCTTGGGCACTTCCAAGCCGCCGTAGTGAATGGGGTTGAGCTTTTGGTCGAGCACCGTCTCCTCCTCACCGCCTGGTTCATAAGCAGGGACAATGAGCAGCCGGGGAGCCTGATGAGGGTCTCCAACAACCGTCCAGACCGGCACGGACATTCCTGGCACCAACTCCACCTGCGAAGGCTTCAGCGAGTAACCGAGAGCGGCAAGCAGCGGCGCGTGAAGGTCGGCGTGACTTTGCAGGCGTTCCGCGTCCTCACGGCAACGTGCATGCGAAGCGAGGCCGGCGAACCATTTGCCACCCAAGCCACCGAGCTTTCGGTAGGGTGCCCGGGCCGCTGCCTTTTCATCATCGGTAACGGCAGCATCCTCAATGGCCTGCCACTTCTCGATAAGCGTGCGGATGTCCCCCTTGAATACCTCGGCGAGGTAGTGGTGGCCATAAAACTCGTTTTCGTTTGCGATGCCTGCGAAACTTTGAATGGTCTGAGCGACGGACATGGTTGAAAAAATAAAGGGGTCAGCGGGTGACTGCGGCGAGAACCTGGATGAAGGGTTGAGGCTCGGTGGTCATGGTGTCCTGAACCCACTGGCGATACTCGTCGAAGACTTTGCGGATGTGCTGGGTGCGCTGCTCACGCTTGGTACGCTTGAACTGCTCCGCCTGCTGATTGACCGAGAGGCGGAGTTCAAGCTGCTCGAACTGTTTTCCCTGCAGTTTCTCCAGCTCGGCCAAGGTGCCAGCGAGGCGCTGATCCATTTCGGCTGAGAAAGCTTTCTGACGGTCGACCATGAACTTGCGCATGGCGATGACCGCGTCCGGAAGGTTTGCTTGAAGCGGAGAAAGATCGGGCTTTTGGTCCTTGTTTGGCAGTTGTCCGGCACCAAGCCCGGTGCGTGCGACAAATTCAGGAAAGGCCTCCAACTTCCATTGCCCGGCTGAGTAAACCGCCACACGCCATTCGACCATGAGAGGCTGGCCCTTCCGGTTCGGGATGAGTCCCATGAGGATGAATGCCTGCGATCCTTCGTCCATTTTCTGGCACTGAATGACGGGAGCGCGATGGCGTCCAAAGGCGGTCAGCACTCGCTCGGACAACCATTCCATAATGGGATGCTGGGGCCAGAGGTAGTGCACGGCAGGCCATGTGTCGTCCCCGGGCTTGGCTTGCCTCGCATGCTCGATGGCGGCGGCCATCTGCTCCCGGCTGGCGGTGAGCGTGTATCGGTGCCCGCTATCCCGGACTTCAAGCGGCAGCGATACCCGAATGCGTGCCTGGAGATCCAATGGTGCGGTCAGTGCGATGGTCTGGGTGCCGTCAATCGGAGTAAAGTCGGCGAGCGGCGTTGGATTGGAAAGCTGCTGCAGGGCGGTCTTGGCGAAGACGTAGTCACTGCTCAATCCTTTACCGCCGAAGAGGGATGGGGGCTCGGCGATAAAGTCGGTGCCGGGCTTTGCGGCATCATTCGCAGGAGCAGCATCCGTCTGAGCAAACAGGTGGAGCAACCACTCACCTCCGCTTTCGGCGCCGGCAGTCTCAGGTTCAGAGGCGCCGGCCGCCGTTGCGTCGAGCTTTTTATCGAACTCCTCGGGCAAGATGCCTGCGGCCATGAGATCGGCGACTTTGGCCTCCTCCTTGTCGGGGTCATAGACATCAAGGAAGCAGGCGGGGTCACCGAGGTTCTTGTTGGCCTGCTCGTCCTTGGTTTGAAGGATTTCGAGAATCCGGAGGTCTCCCTTGATCTTCTCGACGTTAGTGCTGGTGAAAAGATAGGTGATCCGTGGCTGACGCTTCTGGCCATACCGATCCACACGACCGTTGCGCTGCTGGAAAACCATAAGAGACCATGGGAGATCAAAGTGCACCAGACGATGGCAGAAGTAGTGCAGGTTCAAGCCCTCCGAGGCAACGTCCGAGCAGAGTAGCACACGGACCGGATCTTCTTTGCGACCGAATCGGTCAACGAGGTCTTGCTGCTCGGTATCTGACATCTGGCCATGGAGAAGTTGGAAGCAAGACTCCTTAAGACCAATCGCACGCGGCAAAGCCTGCTTGAGCCAGTTCAAGGTTTCGATCCTCTCGGAAAAGATCACGAGGCGATCTGAGGCATTGGTAGGATCCCAGCCATACTCTGCGCTGTTCAGTTGTTCGACAATGCGCTGGAACTTGCTGAAATGAGCGACGTCGATCTGTTCCAGGGCTTCGGCGAATTCCCGAAGGGCAGCAACTTCCTTGCGTTCATCGGGTGTTGAGTCGGTCCTGGCTTCCAGAAGCCGAATGCGACGCAGTGTAGAATCCATGGCAGCAGCAGGGCTAGAGAAGATGGCCTTTTGCATGGCGATCCTTTGCAACTCCTGTTGCTTGCCACTCTGGTGTTGACCTTTCTGGGTGAAGGGAATCGCCAACAGTGCCTCATAGGCGGCTTCCTCCTCCGGACTGGCGTCCTTCCTGAGCGGCTCGGTGATACGCTCCTGAAAGTCCTCACTGACTTGATCGCGAATATCCTTTTTGAAGCGGCGGACAACGAGCCCCTTGTGCTGGTAATCTTCGGGCGTGTAATCGTCCGGATCACTAATTGCCGTAGGGTCCAAAAGACTCATCAAGGAGGCGAAGCTACGCGCAGAACCGTCGTGAGGTGTCGCTGAGAGAAGGATCATCGTGTCCGACCTTCCTGACAGGAGACGGGCAAGCCGGGCACGGCGCGACAATCCATCTTCATGCCCACGCGCCGCCACGTTGTGGCACTCGTCGATGATGATGATGTCCCACCATGCGTTCTCGAGGTAGTTGCGATACTCCAGGTTGCTCTTCAGGGTATCGATCGAAATGATGGTGCGGTCGTAGTAATTGAAGGGGTTGTGGTTGCTCGGGATGTTGTTTCTGACCCGCTGCAACCCGACGGAATCGAGACGAACCAGAGGAATGGTAAACCGACTCCAGAACTCCTTCTGGAACTGGGTGAGCATGCTCTTCTGAGTGATAACCAGAATACGCTGACCGCGACCTCTCTGAATCAATTCGGTGGTCAGAATGCCGGCCTCCAAGGTCTTTCCCAAGCCAACTGCATCCGCGATCAGGATACGCTGCCGAGGCTGTCTGAGAGCTTGGAGAGCCGGATCGAGCTGGTAGGGCACCAAGTTCATAATCGCACGGTGGCCCAGATGAATCAGTTCGTCATTGGGCGTGCTGCGCCTCAACTGCGCCTCCAAATAAAGGAAAGTGCTGTTGAAGTGAGAACTTGAGTCATTGACCAGCTCGGTCTTTGCGGGATCGAGAACAACGACCTCCTGCTCCAATTCCGTCAGGAACTGAGCCGAGCGGCCGCGGACAAGTTCTGAAACACCGTCGCAGGAAAGCATGTTACCGCCATCGCTCGATGGATCGACTCGTCTGACGAGCCATTCTTCGTCGCGGATCAGGACCCGCGCGCCGGGAGCATAAGGAAGCATAGGAAAGTTACCTTGGTTCATCGACAATTTTGTAGAAAATCCGGGTATGTCGGTTCATGCACCCGGCGGCATTTGCACGATAATCGTGCTTTCCTTTCCTTCGTGGAGGTATCGATCCACGCCTCCGGTTAGATATACGGCGATGCGCAATTTGGGATTCTTCATGTCCGGTACGAAGTAGATGCGTCGGTCATGAAAGTCAGGTTTTCGCTGACCGAAAGCTGTTACCCATCGCGAAGTCAATTTGCAGCCTTGTTGCCGGAGCCATTTTTCTAGTTCAGCCATGCGTTGCCGCCCCGGCGGTCCGACGTCCCGAGTCTTCAACTCCAGTTCACTCGGCCACAACTTCCACAACTTGCCCAGCGCTTCCAGCAGTTCGCTTAAACAGTCGGCATGATAGTCGCTGTCCATTAAGTAGGGATCTTCGATAGAAACCCGCGCGAAGCTTTTGCCCACACAGAAAGCAAAGTCGCGTGCCACCTCACGGCGTTGCCCCGGCGTATAATCTGTGATCTGCATCGCGGCCTTTGCGGAGGGCGTCTGGACTTTTAGAGCGACGCTTTTCCAGCCCTGACGCAGCTTGCTGATTTGAGCTTGGTCTAGGCCTGGACCTTTCCAGAGCGGAGCGGCCAAAGGCTGGTTGAAGAACCCGGCATTCAGCACCGAAGGTGCGAACCATGCGCTTGCGCCTGGCTTTCCTTCGTCGAGAAGCACGCGCGGCCAAGCCCGCGCGTCGAAATTGCGTGGGAGCAGCGAGAGCTTCAAACGTCCGCCCGCGAGGCCAAGTTCCAGCACACGGGCGAGGTAGATGCTCAAGGGATGTTCCAGACCGAACTCTGGTGGCGTTAGCACGGCCACTTCCAATTCGCGATCCGGACGGGCGGTCAGCCAATGGATGAGTTGATTGGCGAAGATCGCCGCAGGCTCGCTGGCAAGCCCGCCCTCATGCGGGGTGTCACCTTGCAGGGCAAATAGCTGCGGCGCACATATCAGAGCGCGTGTTGCTTCGGCCAGACTCGCGATGAGAAGTGGTATGGGTTGCGTGGTTTTGACGGGTGCCGCACCTAAGTGCGAATACGGATTCGCCTCCGTTTTGAGACCCAGCAATTCCTCCAGCCAAGCGAGCACTGGACGGCGACTCAATTTCTCCCACGAAATCTGATTATCGTAATCCTGCAAGCAAGCGCGGCAGGAATGCGTGCAGTTCGCAGGACACCGCAGCGCGACAAGTGCGCCGTTGAGCAGCGCCCGTAGCGAGTGCTGCCGGAACAGCATCTGGCAATAGCCCGCGCCCCCGGCTACCGTGTCGTAGAGGATAACTTCCGGATAACCGAAGAGACGCGTCCGCACGCTTGCCGCCAACTCCCGTGTCTCAATGCCAATTCGCTCCGCACCCGCACGGCGTAGTGCCTCAGCAAGTGTGCGGGTGAAATTGTCCAACCATTCATCGATCTGTGTCGGATCAAGATCGGACGGCGTGGGGATTGCGCGATCAAGGCGGATTTGCAGCACGTCGGTCCGGAACTCGTGACCCAGGTCTTCGCGCTCCGTAATCCAGTGTGGTGTGCAAGGCTGGTTGAAAGGGGTTCTGTGGCTCTGTTGCCTGAGCGCAAAAGCTTCGCCAGGATTCTTTAAAAGTTTTGCAAAGCCGCAAGTGCAGCGTTGGTAGCCAAAGCCGCGGCCTTTGTTCACCACAAACATGCGTCCGTATTTTGCGTCCTGACAAGCCCAGCTCGTCTGCGGCACATCGGTCGGGCTTTCAGTAAAAGCCTGCTCATCGGCCGCGCTCAGGAGTCTGGCGTCCTGCGCGGGTGGTGGGCGTAACCGGGTGAGCCCGGGATCTCGGCCATTTGGTTCACTGGCAGAGGTTACGAAGCTCCTCGGCTCGATGAACGCACGAGCCGACTCGGCAGCGCTTGGTTGTGAGCATTTTTCACACGTCGGTGCGAAATCCAGCCGCTCCTCGGCTACCTCGACGTGACGGCAATGCGCACATTCACGGTAGAAGCGCGTCTTCATAAATTCCTTTGGATACTGGCCAATACCAAACGAAGTCCAAATGCGCCCGTTCGCTATGACCTGCGCCCCGGGAGAGTATTCGCTGATGCCCAGACGCGCGTCACGCACGAGTTGAATATCCTGCTCCCACGCCGCCGCACGGCCCTGCTGCTGTCCGCCTTGCATGACCTCTAATTGCACGCTGTTTACTGGAAAGCTGTAAGTCGGCAGGAATCCTAGACGCGGAAATTGATTGATGATGAGCTGTTCCTGCCACTTCGTAACCTGCTTCGCCCAAAATGCATTCTGAGTTGCCAGCTGGACGTTGCCTGCCGTTTCCTGAAAACGATTGTGATAGTAGCGCCAGCGCTCGCCATACCAGCTCGCGCATTCGCGCAGATGCAGAAGAAATTCCTCGGCAAGCCCATCTGCAGTTGTCTTCAGTCCATCTGCGAGACCGTCGCTGAGCGACAGTGCTTCATCAAGTCGGGCACGGCCTTTCTCACTGGCCAAATACCCCCCTACCTCCGCAATAAAAGCGACTTCCCTTTCGAGGCTGAACTCAGTGCCGAAGAAATCGACCAATGAAGGTGAACCACCAATCTGACCAACTTCTCGGTGTTGAAGCAGACCGCCAAGAAGCACGGAAAATTGGTGACGTCGCAGGAGCCGTTCGTTGCCGAGATGAACGAATGGCGTGCGCGGTTCACACGCTAGATAGCTCGTAGCGTTGTGGAAAACGGACTGGTCGTAGTTGCGATTGCGCGCCACCGTCACGCTGACCGGTGCCGCCTGCGCTCGGCGCCCTGCACGCCCGGTGCGTTGCTGGTAGTTTTGAATACCGGGCGGAACATTTCGGCAAACGACGACTTCGAGTTCGCCGATGTCAACGCCGAGTTCCATGGTCGTTGAGCAACTCAGGACACTCACCTTGCCGTCCTTAACGTCCTTAAATTCCCGCTCCAGTTCTTCGCGGATACGATTATTAATCGCAGCCGTGTGTTCGCGCACTACAGTTCCGACATAACGAGGCCTCAGGTACCGGCTGAAGTAATGATCGTGCTCCATTTCGCGGCGGCGCTCCGCATCATCCACCGCCACTAGCATACCCAGGCAGCGGAAAGTCGAGCATTTGCCAAGCACACTCACGAATTGCCGCATACCGCATTTGGGGCATCGCAAAATCTCCTGCTGCCGGCCGTCGGCAAAAGTGAGCTGTTTTACATCGACCACGAACGCCCCGTCATCTGGAACAAGCAATTGCACATTAACCAGTGCCTCAAACGCCTTCCGGAGCACAGTCCGCACATCCGCGAGGCCGAGTTGCTTCTCCAGAAAATGCGAACGCCGATTCTGATAGACACGACCTTTATCATCCAGGGACGGCAACCAACTGAAGCGTGCCTGATCTCCGCCGCCATCGAGTGCGACTCGCAACGCTCGTGAAGCGAAATGCTCACCCCAGATGAATTGGTCTTCAAGACTCACGTTTGCAGGTTTGGAAATACAACGCGCCCGACGCACGGTTTCGATTAATACCTCCAGGAGCGCACTGGCCTGCGAGCGGAGAGTCTCAGGCAGGGATTTTGCAAAAGCGTGCGCAGCTTGCCCCAAACGTTCTTTGTCACAGCTCACCCGCACCAAGCCGAGCGCTTCCAGTGATGTGCGACGGCCCGTGGGAAGGCAGAACTCAGCAGCGCAACGTCCACGCAAGTAGTCGGTAAACTCTTCCGAATTCTTGAATAATTCGCCCGCACGGTCTATGAAGCTGCGATTGCCGTCGAGCAAATCACTGACATTCGTAGTTAAAGTGTTCAGGCGGGTGGGAGCGGCATTTTCGTCAAAAGTCCGAAGAATTGCCCACCGAAGCAGAATGTCCTGCGTCGTGCGTTGCAGATAAGGCGCGAAGAAAGCGGCATCCTGACGATTGTCCGAAAAGATTAGCAACCGACGCCCTCTACCCGGTGTCCTCCATGCTTCAGCCTTCTCTGGAAGACTTTGATAGAGTGTGTCTGAGACTACAGCCGAGAGCGCCATGTCGCCCGGGTGAAATCCGGTAACAATTTCCGCATCCGTGCCCGCGGTGCCACCACACGCGGGACACTTGCGAAGAAACCTACCCGCATCCTCCCCGTCGCTTTTCAGCTCGACCAGACGCAGTTTCACCCGCTCACCTGAGAGGGGGTGAATATGGCCGGTCGCTGGATTCATCTCCCAGGCATTTTCCGGCGCTTCAGAGTCCTGCGCAGCGTCGTCACCCTCATCGTCGAAGCGCTCTGGTGGCTCACCGAGCCAGAAAACCTGCCGTGTTGTGTGCTGCCCGCGCAATTGAACCGGACGCAGGACGTCCGCATGCTGAAACCCCTCGCCGAAAGGCTGCCCGCACTTGCGGCAGACGAGCAAGCGGTAATAATTGTGCCCATCGACCTCATATTGGCTCCCAAGCCGTGCGTCGGCGAATCCCTCAGGGTCACCCGGCGCAAGCCGCACGGTTACGTTCTCGATCCCATTAGTGAAGAAGTGATATCGCGCCGGGAGCAACGAAAACTCATCCGGCTGAAATCGCGCCCGAATACCAATCGCGATTAGTCCGGCGAGCGCCGCTTCACCCACGAGACCTCCGCCGAAGAGCTGCTGGGCCAGCTCGCAGAAGCTTCGCGCGCCGGGCTTAGCAAGCTCGACCGACGCCAAGCGTAGCTCTTCGCTGGCGGAGAATCGTAGAGCCAGCTCGGCGGGAAGGTCAGCGCCCGGCGGTAAAATAAGCATCTCCTTTTGAGCAAGCGGGAGTTCCTGCATCTCGACAGCCCCATTCCATTTAGACAGGGATTCAGCATCGTTTGCTCCCGGCTCGTTTAGCGAACCGCCGAGCGCGGCCCACGCAGCGGCAGGAAGCTTGAACAGATTCGAGGCTGGTGCCCGCAGGAGCGCGTGCTGCTCTCGAACACCTCGAATCACCCGGTCGAACTTAGTGCCAAAGAGATCGCTGGCAAAGCGCACAATTTCAGTCTCTGCTTGCTTCCCCGACGCAAGGCTGGCGCTTGTGCCAACACAGCGCACCTGTTCCGCCGAAACGCCGAGACGTCGACGCAACTTACGCAACAACAACGCTACCTCGCTTGCCTGAGCACCCGCGTAGGTGTGAACCTCATCCAGAACTAGAAAACGCAGTTTTGCGTTGCGAAAAAGATTAGCATTACGAGGGAAAAGCAGCAGGTGCTCCAGCATCGCGTAGTTCGTGATGAGGATATGTGGTGGACTTGCTAGCATCTCCTGCCGCGTCAGCAGCCATTCTTCGGGGACGCTGCTCCATCCAAGTTGGTCCCGAAAGTATGGGTCGCCACTAAGCACCTCCTGCTCCGCGTTGACGCGTTGTTGGTCGTCGCGCGTGAGCCCGGTGAAACGCCCCACACGGATGCCCGAGCCGGCGAAGCGATGAACAAAGAGCGGCACGATACGCTTGTAAAGCTGGTCATTTGCCAGCGCATTGAGCGGATAGACAATCAGCGCGCGAACCCCAGGCTCGCGCCGTTGAGTTTCGGTCTCCTTCAACAATGTATCCAGAAGTGGATAGAGAAAGCATTCAGTCTTTCCGCTGCCCGTGCCCGTAGCCACAACCACATTCTCCTGGCGACCCACGATGGCATTCAGCGCGTCCATCTGGTGCCGATGCAATGGCCGTTGGAACTCCCGATCCGGCAACTTTGCAAAATCAGAATGCAGGAGCGGTGTCGAGCCGGCCGTGAGTTTGGCGAGCGATTCGCCTTTGACGAAATCGGGCAGTGCTTCAACATACGGTCCCTTTACGAGCAGTTCCTGTTGTTCCAACGCCCGTGCGAGTTGCTCGCGTAGGCGCGGATAGCTACGACTCACCGGTAGCGCGGAACGGAGATAGCGCCGGAGTGTTGTTTCGATTTCACGCCCGAGGAGGATTGGATTTTGTTCAGCCATTTGTTGAAGGTAGTGTACGGAAGATCATCTCCCAGAAAATCAGGGAGAAACCAAAGAGTTCAGGCGCGAGTTCGAGCAGGGCAGTGAGCGCGACGCGCGTCCGATCAGGATCGCGAGTTTGCTCGTCGAGCCACACGAGCACTGATGAAAAGCTGATCCTTCCTGAGGCAGCAGCCCGCGCAGCAAGCGCGAGAAGAGAAGCGAATTGTGCCGCACCTGGGACCAGATTGTTTTCTGCACTCACATCGATCCAAGGGGCTGACCACGCGCCCAGCGGCAACCCTGGGATATTGGCCTGAAGCCAGCGACGAAGGGAAGGCGCAGTCTGAAGTAATGCGTTTACGCCACCCATCTTCGAGTCAGCCGCAACTGATTCGTAGGCCGCACTCAGTTGCGTTACAGCCCAACGTGCGTGTGTTCGACTGAGCGCTGGAAGGTTTGGTGCCCATTCCGCATCGCGCCGTGTCGCGTCTACCGTGCCTATGGTCTGCTTCCAATAATCCGCAAATTTAAATGCGCGGAACTCGTCGCCTGGACCGATTGCATTGGTCCGCATAGCTAGATCTTTGAAGTTCGAGAAATTGGACAGGGTCAATAAGTCAATATCCGCCTGGCCGGAAGCCACAGTGCTAATTAACGTTTCTGACGCAGCTAGACGCCCGCACCGAGCCAGTGCTTGAATGAGAGGTGCTTCGCCAACGAGTTGCTGATAAAGACTGGCGGGCAGCGCGATCAATCCCGGCACGTCGATAAAGAAACGACGCCCTGCCGCGCCGCTAGCGAGATGGAGAAGACGCAAAGCTGGTCCGTCGTCAGCACGATTGATGATTGCGCCCATTCGCCGACAGAGCCACGAGCAGAGCGATTCCACCCATTCGAAGTATTTTGCGACCTCTGGATGGTAGCGGCGCTGGCGCCATTCCAGTAGTTCATTGAGCAGGTCCAGCGCGAGCGCTGGCTCCAATTCACTGCCATCCTCGATCAGTCTGCCAACGGCGACGTGTGGACAGACATTCATCCAAAGGACGCGAGCGCGAAATCCTTCTGGCGTGATTTCCGGCTCAGCTTCGGCACGGAGCGGCAGTCGCTCGCCTTTCGAGGTCGCGAGCGGTTGCCAATCGGTGTCCTGAGCGCGGCGAAGTTCAAGCTCACACACCCAAACGCCTTCCGGCCATCCTCCGCGCGGGACACTCCAGACGAGGCGCGTGCCTGTTGCCGCCTTATGACATTCGACCGTGATAGAGGGGAGTCCCTCCAATGTGGGAGTGAACGTGCCGCCGTCAGTCAAGGCAACTGGCGCGGACTCTGCCATGCGTCCACTCAACAATTCGTGGAAATGGACGCGAGCGTGCTGCACCGGATCGCCAACGCTGATATCTAAACGCCGCGCTTCTGCAGTCGTTGTGTTCTTGGCCGTCGTCACCGCGAGCGGCCTGGTGAAGCGGGCGAGCGTAACTTCCAAAGAATGATGGCGCAGGCTAATTGTTCCACCCTGAGGATGAAGAAGAGCTAGATGTGCAAGACTGAGGTCGACGAACGGACGCCCATCTTCGCCGCCGAAGGCTTGAAGCACATCCCCGTTCACAAGCACCTCTGCTGGCTCCGTGCCAGTGCGCCACACGCGCAGCCACCTGGCGGAATCCGTGCCAGCGGAGAACGCTGCGCCAAACGACTCCGCCTGGGGCCGGATCGTCACTCCCGGCACCCGCTCGAACGATTCAAGAAACGTCCCCGGTCGGCACCATTGAAAGCGCCGCACAGTGCTATCGATCTCAAACACTAGCCGATGAGCCCGCTGTTGATCGCCTGCGTGCCGCAGTTCTGGCGCAGTTAGGTCGAAACCGACACACTCATCGGCGAGTAGGTTTTCAGGCCATGCCGACGTTACGAAACGCTCGCTGTCCGCTGACATGAGACCCATCCAAAGGAGGAAGGATTGCGCAAGTTGGACACGCCCGCGCTGCTTCAACGTCAGCGTCAGTTCGTGGAGACCGGCGGGCAGAGCTGTTATGGGGTTCGTGTCCGGTTGGTGGCATGCTGTAAGAAGGCCGGCGGTAGTGGCGAGATCGGGAGTGAGTCGGATTTCCGTAGAAGGGCCGCTAACCACCAAGTGAAGGGTCCAATCGGCGGTGGCTGCGTCCGGCAGCCAAATCGCTGGCAGATGCTCCCATCCGTAATGCAGTAATTCACCATCGTCTGTGAGCAAGCGCCGGCCGACAGGAGCAAAGTATGGTGCCGCCTCCGCAGCGATCTCGCAGGTCGCGGTGCCATGCTCGTCACGCAAGACAGTGGCCGACCTTGGACGTACCTCGATGAGTGAAAGTGCACGCTTTGCGTCGGTCCAGTGAATGCGCTCCAGAGCCTCTGAAAATTCGTGATTGGCGCAGTGAAGCGCCCAATAGCGTCCCGCTCGCACGGCAATCGAGCCTTTAGCCGGGAGACGCGCAGGAAGGCGCGTCTCTGCGTCAAAAAGCAGGCATGGCGGACGTATTCCCTGCGGTTGCAAGGGGAAGGCGCGGGAAAGCGTGCCACCATCACGCAGCCCCTGAAGTTCCACGCTCACGCTCTCCTCGTCACTCAAAGGAAAAACAAATTCATCGAACGAGGCGACTGGCTGCCGACGCCCATCGACGATCCAACAAAGCCCGCGCGCTCCGATTATCGTTGCGTCCTGCCTCGGGCCAACGAGTTCAAGAGCGCAGAGATCTGCTGCCAGACGAAGGAACGGTGCACGTGCTGAACGACGTAGGGAACCTGTCTGCGTGGAGGTAAATTGACGACTCAACTCGTCGCCGAGGTGCTGATTTACGCTTCCGTATTCACCCGCAAAAATGACTTTCAGCGCAACTTCACAGATCAGTGCACCCGCCGCACCTCGGAGCGCACGGCGTAGCATGACGAGCGAATGTGGAATGACTTCGAACAGTCGTTCCGCGAGTTCTCGTCCGGAATTTGGATCGTCCGGAGCAGGAAGACCAGAACTACGTTCGATCCGTCGGATGTAGAATGCGAAATGCGCAACGTGGCTGAACGGGAGTCCCGCTTGATGAAGGAAAGTCTCGACGTAGATAAATGCCCCTTTGTCCGGCGCAGCAGTGAAGTTCCGCATCGTTAAACCGCACGCGTAGCGGAAGTCTCGGGCCAACTCGGAACGACGGAGATGCGGGACGGTAACGCCAATCAGCTCCTCGAAACGCTGCCAAAACTCGCCTTCATAGTAAGCTTCACCAGCCTCGCGGGCTAGCCATGTGGCGAGAGTTGCTGGATATTGCTCGATCAGTCTCAGTAATTCGTCGAACTTGAACGTCCCAAATTTTGGTGCCAATTGCGCTGCAACAGCCATACGGATTGCCGCCCGTTCGGCTTCCTCCAATGGAACTAGCCCCAGCACCGGCGGGCACTGCTCGGAGCGGAGATATTCCCTCCATTTATCTTCGTGCTCAGCTAGAGTCACCATTTCGCTAATTTACCTCCGGCGAAGGCAATTTCGTGTGAGTCGATGACGGCACAACTGCCGACCTCAAAAAGCTCAATCTCTCCGATGCTGATACAAAGAGCGAGAAATGAACCTGAAGAATTCATGAAATCGATGCTCCTCTGAATGGTCTTCGATGACACTTCCAACACGTTGGCGAGTTCCCGCCATTAGGAAAGTCTCCTGCTTGGATTTTCTGATTAAGCTCGAGCATCCGGGCAAGTGGCGGAAAGGGACGAATACCAGAACCTCGCTTGGTGGTGATCGTAACAGCCCGGACTTGAGGAGACATCCCTGACTGAAAGCGCGAAGCCTTCACGGCTGCAATAGTGAAATCAATTGTCCGCGATAATTGCGGAGGATTCATTCCTCACTCCCCTCCTCCTCGTTCTCCGGCAGCAATTCCGTCAGCGTCCTGTGCGCGAACGCGTCGGCACCGATGAGGATTTCGTAAATCCGCAGGTGGTCGGCGGCTTCCTCGAACTTTTTGAGCTTCACGCAGGCGAGACTGCGGATGAAGTGAACCCACGGTTCGCCATCCAGATCCGCAGACTGGATGTGCTCCAGAGCGTCCTCATCCCGGTCCAGGTTGCAGAGGCATTCGGCGTGAAGTGCGGCTTTCATAGCCGTCGTCAACCGCTCCTCGGGGAGCGAAGGAAGCAACTTCATCACCTCTTCGTTTCGGCCGAGTGCCCGGAGCGCGCGTAGTCTAGCGACGGGTAAAGCCGCGCTCAACGCAGGATTCTCTTCCGCCAGCGCTTTGATCTGCGGCGAATTGTTCATTTCCAGATTCTTCTCCCATTCGCCCAGCCAACGGGTGACGTAGCAGTATAAGATTGGGTTTTCCTGCTGGAGTTTCTCGGAGCGCTCAAATGCTTCCAGCGCCTCCCGCGGGGAACGAAGGGCAAATACCATCCCCTCATTGCCATCGGTCTCAAACTCCGCGATCGCTGAGGCGTCAAAGAATTGTGGAAACCACAACCGGATGCCGGTGATGGCCCTTTTTAACTCGTTGCAAAAATCATCCACTTCGAACCGGATGCCGGCAATATCGCCGGAAAGCGTGTTCCTGTTCGCCGCCACCCACAGGTCACCCGCGTTCGCATGGGCGTGCCGATGCGCAATTGCGAGCGTGTTGAAAGCACGGTTGTTTGCCAGCCAACCTAGGGCTTCTACGTACCTGTGGTGTATTCGGCCGAGCCATCCATTCAGAGATAGCACCGCCGCAGTCCCATCAAACGGCGCGAACCCCGCCGAGCAGACAGCGCCGTGTATTTCGAAGCGATAAAACACCACTCCGTTTTCCGGATCCTCGGCCTCCTCCACGGTCAGTGCATCGCCGAACTTTTCGGCCAGAACCGTCACCAGATGGGCATGCAACTCACGGGTGAGATTCAACCTCGCTTCAGCATCGGGCTG
>SXGQ01723662.1_pt1 | contig 15207 bp, 16 predicted proteins | sample 3178371 | NCBI WGS metagenome assembly SXGQ01 (sample SAMN11356859, study PRJNA531348) | freshwater metagenome | isolation source: freshwater sample F1-20 | place: China: Fuxian Lake, Yuxi | collected 2017-12-25
ATCGGGGCGACGCTACCGCCCTACCGTGGCGGGGTGGACGCCCTCACCATCCCGGTCCGCCGGCTCGATCCCGACCTCCCGCTGCCCGGCTACGCGCACGCCGGCGACGCCGGCGCCGACCTCGTCGCCCGGGAGGACGCCGTGCTGGCCGCCGGCGGGGGCCGGGCGCTCGTGCCCACCGGCATCGCCATCGCCATCCCCGAGGGATGGGCCGGCTTCGTGCAGCCGCGGTCGGGCCTCGCCCTCCGCCACGGGGTGACGGTGCTCAACAGCCCGGGGTTGATCGACGCCGGCTACCGCGACGAGCTCAAGGTCGTGCTGGTGAACACCGACCCGACCGACGACTACCAGGTGCACCGCGGCGACCGCATCGCCCAGCTGGTGCTGCGACCGGTCGCCACCGCCACGTTCGAGCCGGTGGAGGACCTGCCGACCAGCCACCGCGACGTCGGCGGCTTCGGTTCCAGCGGCCGTTAGTCGTCGTCGACGGCGCTCATCGCGAAGGTGATGCGCCGGCCGTCCCGGTCGACCTCGACGTCGCCGACCGTGGCAGCCAGGATCTGCTCGGCCAGCCGCTCGGCCAGTCCGTCGTGCCGACCCGGGGGTGCGTCGATCGCCACCTGGACGCGCACGGTGCCGCGGGCGACGGCGAAGTCGATGGTCAGCGTGCCGTCGCGGTCGGCGCCGTCGAGCAGCACCTGGCACACCTCGCCGACGGCGAGGCGCAGGTCCTCGACCTCGTCGTAGGAGAAGCCGGAGCGGGTGGCGAGGCCGGCGATGGCGACGCGGGGGAGGCGCACGTAGGCGAGGAGGGCGGGGATCGTCATGCGGATCGTGTCCGCGCTCGTCACCCCGTCCATCGGGTCTGATCCTCGCGCACCCGGTCGCCGCCCCACCGAATCAGGGTGCGGCGGTCACCTGGTCGGCGTCCTTGTCGATGCGACGCCCGGCGTAGGTGGGGTGGCGGAGTCGGCCCTCGGTGGTCCACTCGGCGTACTCGACCTCGACGACCAGCTCCGGCCGCACCCACACGGCATCGACGGCGTGCGCTCGCGGCGGGGCGGGGTCGAACGGGCAGGCCGCCACGACCATGTCGGAGAACTGCTCCTCGAGCAGCCCCAGCTCGGCCTGTCCGAGCCCGCTGCCGACCCGCCCGGCGTAGCGCAGCGGCGGGCTGCCCGGCTCCTCGTGGTAGCCGACGAGCAGCCCGCCGATGCGACCGCCCCGGTTGCCCTTGCCCGGCGCCCAACCGCCGACCACGAACTCCTGGCGCCGACGGACCTTGACCTTCACCCACTCACGGGTGCGCCCGCCGGGGTGGTAGGTCGAGTCGACCCGCTTGGCGATGATGCCCTCGAGCTCGTTCGCCGTGGCGGCGTCGAGCAGGCCCCGACCGTCGGTGTGCACGGCGGGCACCTGCCAGTGCGGTCCGGGCTCGACCAGGTCCTCCAGCAGCCGGCGGCGCTCGGACCAGGGGAGCCCCACGAGCGAGCGACCGTCGAGGGCGAGGAGGTCGAAGAGGGCGAGCATGCACGGGACCAGCTCGGCCCGGGCTGCGGCGGCCCGGCGGTCGGCCACGTGCATCCGCTGCTGGAGCCGGCCGAACGAGGGCCGGCCCTGGTCGTCGAACGCCACGATCTCCCCGTCGAGCACGGCGGACGCGACGCCGAGCGACGGTCCGAGGCCCTCCAGCTCGGGGAACGAGGCGGTGGCGTCCTTGCCGTTCGCCGACTGGAGGCGGACCACGTGGTCCTCGACGCTGACGACGGCGCGCATGCCGTCCCACTTGACCTCGTAGACCCACCCCTCACCCTCCGGCAGCGAGCCGGCGGTGGCCTTCATCGGCAGGGGGATCTCGGGCACCGGCGGTTCCTACCCGCGAGGTGCCCGCGCGACCAGGACGCCGGCGGCCTCGAGTGCGTCGACCTCGTCATCGGTCCGGCCGAGCAGCCCGGTGGCCACGCTGCGGTTGTGCTCGCCCCGCCACGCCGGCGGCCCCGCGACCTGCGCGGTGGCCGCCGAGAAGCGCCACGGCGCCTGCGGGATGGCGAAGGTGCCGCCGGCTCGGTCGTCGACCTCCACGATGCTGCCCCGTTGCACGATGTGCTCCTCGTCGACCAGCTCGGGCACGGACCGGACCACGCCGGCGGCGGTGCCGACCTCGTCGAGCAGCGCGACCAGTGCCTCGCCGGTGGGGATGGTGGCGGCGAAGTCCCGGAAGTCCTGGCGCAGCTCGCTCGCCCGGGCCCGACGCCCGTCCCACGACCGCATCTCGGGGTCGTCGGCCAGCGACTCACGGCCGAGCAGCCGGAGGAAGTCGGCGTAGCCGTGACCGGCCGGGTCGCCGGCCACGCTGACGCGCTCGCCGTTGGCCACCTCGACGACCGGAGACCAGCCGCTCCCGAGCACGGCCGGGTCGCCGGCCTCGGTCTCGCCGGCGAGCTGCTCCTGCGCGTGCTCGTTGACGAACAGCAGCGAGTCCACCATCGACACGTCGACGTGCTGGCCCCGCCCAGTGGAGTGCCGGGCAAAGAGCGCGGCGAGCACGCCGGACAGGGCGACGAGCCCGGTGTAGACGTCGCCGTGGGAGTAGGCGTCGTTGGCCAGCACGGCGCCGCCGGACACGACCTCCTGGTGCTTCAGCTGCCCCGCCGTGGTGCCGGCGACGGCGTGCCCGATGACGGCGTAGGCGCGCCGGCGGGCCCACGGCCCGGTCTGCCCGAAGCCGGTGAGCGAGGCGTAGACGACGCCGGGGTTCTGCGCGGCGACGGCGTCGTACCCGACCCCCCAGCGCTCGCACACGCCCGGCCGGAAGTTCTCGAGCACCACGTCGGCGCGGCACGCGAGGTCGAAGAGCAGCGCCCGGCCGTCGGCGTGGTCGAGGTCGACCGACACGTTCTCCTTCCCGGCGTTCTGCTGGGCGTAGTAGCCCGAGATCGGGCCGTGCCGGGGCAGGGAGAAGCGGCTGAGGTCGCCGGCCGGCGGCTCAACCTTGATCACCCGGGCGCCGAGGTCGGCCAGCGCCCGTCCGCAGATCGGCCCGGCCAGCACCCGGGTCAGGTCCAGGACCACGACCCCGTCGAGCAGTCCGGCGGGGGGTGCGGTCGCGGCGTCGGTCACCGGGCGGACTCTAGGTTCAGCACCCATGTCACCTCTCCAGGATCAAGCCGCCCTCGTCACCGGCGGCGGCAGCGGCATCGGCCTCGCCTGTGCCAAGGCGCTGCTGCGCGACGGCGCCTCGGTCACCATCGCCGGGCGGGGCGAGGAGCGTCTCCTGCAGGCCGTCGAGGAGCTCCGCGCCGAGGCACCCGACGGGGTCCAGGTCGGCCACGCCGTGTGCGACGTCGCGGTCGAGGACCAGGTCGTCGCCGCGGTCGAGGCGGCTGCCTCGCTCACCGGTTCGCTCCAGCTGTGCGTGGCCGCGGCCGGCACCGGCACGCTCGGCCCGGTGGTGGCCATGCCTGCAGAGCAGTGGGACATGGTGCTCGGCGTCAACCTCACCGGCGCCTTCTTCACGCTCAAGCACACCGCGCCCCGGATGGTGGCTGCCGGCGGCGGTTCGTTCGTCGGCATCTCCTCGATCGCCGCCCCGCTGACGCACCGCTACATGTCGGCCTACTGCGTCTCCAAGATCGGCCTCGAGGCGCTCATCAAGACCGCGGCCGACGAGCTCGGCATGTCGAACGTGCGCTGCAACGCCGTGCGCCCCGGCCTCGTCCCCACCGAGCTGTCGTCCGCCCTCGAGGGCGACCCGGCCGTGCACGACGACTACATCGCGCAGATGCCGCTGGCCCGCACCGGTACGCCTGAGGACGTCGCCAACGCCGTGCGCTACCTGTGCGGTCCCGAGTCCGGCTGGGTCACCGGCCAGGCCCTCGGCGTCGACGGCGGCCACTCGCTCCGCCGCGGCCCGGACCTCGAGCACTGGTCCCGCACCCTCTTCGGCGACGACCTCACCGAAGGCCGCGTCGGCTGAGCGGAGAATTTCGTGGATTCGTGCCACCCGTGGTGGTGAATCCACGAAGTTTCAGCTGGGTCACCACCAGATGGCGGCGGCGGGGTCACCGTCCGTGGGGACCCGTTCGGCCGAGCCGGTGGCGATCCGGTGGGCCGACCAGGCGACGGCGGCGGCGTCGATGAGGTCGTCGGGCGCGACCCGACCGGCCGGGCCGGGGTCGTCGGGGAGGTCGATGCCGTGCTGGCGCAGGAGCCGGACGCGCAGCGCCTGCCCGGACCAGGTGGTCTTGGGGTGCGCGAGGGGCGCGCCGAGCATCGCTCGGAACGACAGCTCGGGCATGCACTCGTGCACGGGCACCACGCACGTCTCCGCCAGCGCCCGGACCTCACGGATCTTCGGGACCAGGAACCAGGCCTGCTTGGAGATCCCCCGTCCGGTGACCGACTTCGACCAGGCGTTGGCGCCGGGGTAGTCGTCGTCGGCGAAGTCCAGCGCGCCGAGCGAGGGGGACTGGAACAGGCTCGAGCGGCGGGCACCGAGCAGGGGTCGGGCCAGGTCCTCGCACGCCCGCCGGGCGGACGCCTCGAGCTGGATCGGCATGTCGACGCCGACCACGGCGACCGGTGCGACCGCGTCGACCAGGCCCGCCAGCGTGGGAGCGAAGGCACAGGTCAGCTCGAGACCGTCCCAGCGCACGCCGACCCATCCGCCGCGGGCGCCGTCCACGCCGAGGACGGCTGGACCCTCGGGGCGTCGGCTCACCACGTGTGCAACCCTGCCCGACCATGAGCCCCGACGCGCTGCACGAGCTGGACGACGACGCCATCCGACTCATGGCGTTCCGGGTCTGGGGCTACAAGCAGGGCGAGCAGGTCTCGTTGCTCATCCACCTGGGTGACCGGCTCGGGCTGTTCCGGGCCATGGCCGGTGCCGGCGCGCTGACGAGCGTCGACCTGGCCGAGCGCACCGGCCTCGCGCCGCGCTGGGTGCGCGAGTGGGTGTGGGCGATGGCGGCCGCCGAGCTGGTGGAGCACCGGCCGGGTGACGTCGACGAGTTCGAGCTGACGCCGGCCGGCCGAGCGGTGCTGGTCGACGAGGAGAGCTCGCTCTTCTTCGCCGCCGGTGCGTTCAGCGAGCCGCCGGCACCGGACCTCGTGGCCGACCTGGCCGAGTGCTTCCACACCGGCATCGGCCTGCCCTACGACCGCCTCGGCCCGAACGGCGCGCACCGAACCGAGCGGATGCTCGGCCCCTGGGCCCGGCTGGCGCTGGTGCCGGTGATCCTGCCGATGCTCGACGGCGTCGTGGCCAAGCTCGAGGCCGGCGCCGACGTGTGCGACGTCGGGTGCGGGTCGGGCGTGGCGCTCGAGGCCATGGCGCGCCGGTACCCGCAGTCGCGCTTCACCGGGTACGACCCGTCCCGTCACGCGGTCGAGCGGGCGACGGCGAAGATGGCCGAGGCCGGCCTCGCCAACGTCGAGATCGTCCACGCCCGGGCGGAGGACCTGCCCCGGGAGCCGACGTTCGACCTCGTGCTCACCTTCGACTGCCTGCACGACATGACCCGTCCCGACGACGCGCTCGCCGCCGTCCGCGGGGCGCTGCGCGACGACGGCACGCTGCTCGTCAAGGAGATCAAGTGCGCCGACACGCTCCAGCAGAACCGGGCCAACCCGATGCTGGCGATGATGCTCGGCTTCTCGATCACGTCGTGCATGTCGTCGGCGACGAGCGAGCCGGGCGGCATGGGCCTCGGAACCGTCGGGCTGCCCGAGAGCCGGCTGCGCGAGCTGGCGACCGACGCCGGGTTCGCCAGCGTGGTCAGGCACGACCCGGGAGAGCCGTCGAACGTCTACTACGAGGTTCGGCCGTAGCCCTCAGTCCGTGAGCGGCCGGTAGGCGCCGGTCTCGTCGTCCAGCACCAGCACCCGACCGTCGGCCGGGATGCCCTCGGCCCGCAGCGGACCGGTGCGCACCTGGTACCAGGTCGTGCGCGGCACCTCGTCGACGATGCGCACGGAGCGGGGTCGATCGGTCGGGGCCAGCACCTGCACGGCCTCGGTGATGCGGGCCGCCAGCCGGTCGAGGTCGCTGCTGGCACCGGGGCGCAGGGACACGGCCGCGGCGACCGCGACGGTGCCGTCGTCCTGGTCCACCGGGTAGGCGACGCTGAGGTGGACCTCGTCGAGCTCGTTCAGCGCCTCCTGCACCGGGATCGGTGCGGTCGCCCCGTCCGGGGTGCGGATGAGCGACTGGACGCCGCCGATGAGCCAGTGGTCGCCCTCGGCGTCGACGCGGAACAGGTCGCCGGTGGCGAGCCAGGCGGCGCCGCCGGCGAACAGCGCCCGCAGCGACCGGTCGGGGTAGGCGCCGTCGCGGTGGCTGAGGCGGGCCAGGAGCATCCCGACCTCGCCGACCTCGCACTCCTCGGCGAACCCGTCCGGGCCCTCGATGAGCCGGCTCGTCTCCACGTCGAAGCGGGCGATCTTCAGCGGCGCGCTGCCGGGCAGCCGCCGCCCCATCGAACCGACCTTCTCGCCGGTCACGTTCACGAGCACGGCCGCGCCCTCGGTGGAGGCGTAGAACTCGAGCACCTTGGCCGGGGCGAAGTGCTGCTCGACCCGGCGCCACAGGCCGGTGGGCATCCCCGAGCCGATGAAGAGGCGCACCGGGTGGTGCTTGTCCCGGCCTCCGGTGGGGGCGTCGAGCATGTCGGCCGCCATCGTCCAGGTGTAGGTGACGGCGGTGGCGCCGTAGCGACGCACCTCCTCCCAGAAGGTGTCCGGCTCGAAGCCCCGGGTCATGGCCAGCCGGGCCCGCGATGCCAGCGCGCCGCCGATGCCGGTGAGCAGCGCGGACGGGTGGTGGATGGGGGTGAGGCTCAGCACGGTGTCGGACCGGTTCAGCGACGCCGACGCCGCGGTGCCGAAGGCGGACAACGCCCAGCGCCCGTTGGTGATGCGGTTGACGCGGGTGCGGTCGCCGCTGCCGGTGAACATGACGAAGGCGAGGTCGTGAGCGAGCCCCGGGTTCGGCTCGTACCAGCCCGGCAGCTCGACCGACTCGGGGTCGATGGCCTCCATGTCGTCCACTGCGGAGCCGAGGTCGCGAGGTCCGCCGCCACCGCCGAGCACGTGGACCTTCACGACGCCCTCGACCCGGCTGGCCTGCTCGCCGTGCTCGGGGTCGGCGATGATGCGACCGACCCGGCCGAGCTCGACCTCGAGCTCGAGCGGACCGTCCGGTCGCAGCAGCACGGCGACCGCGCCGAGGCGGTTGATGGCGGCGACGATGCCGAGCGCGCTCGGTCGGGTGTCCATGAGCACGCCGACGTGGGAGCCGCGCCGCACGCCGATGCTGATGAGGCCGCGGACCACGTTGTCGATGCGCTCGTTGGCGGCGGCGTAGGTGTGGCCCCGCCCCTCGAACAGGAAGGCGGTGTCGTCGGGGGCGAGCGCGGCCTGCTCGGCGAAGATCCGACCCATCGACACCTGGCTCGTGGGGCGCACCTCCTCGATCCGGTTCAGGCGGGCGAGTGAACCGATGCCCTCGGTGGCCAGGGAGCGCACGCCACGGAGCCCGACCCGAGCGCCGGTGCCGATGGTGCGGATGCCGCCGGCGGTGATGCCGGTGGCCAGGTCCATGGCCCGGACCAGGTCGCTCTTGCGGCGCCGGGACGGCGGGTCGTCGGGGGAGAGGCGGTTGGTGCCGGCCGGCTCGGGGCCGTCCTCGTCCAGCCAGCGCGTCCACGCGATCACCGTCGGCCACGTCGTGCCGGCGGCCTGCGAGCCGACGACCAGCCCGAAGTGCCCGGCGTCGAGGGTGGCCTCGTGCACCTGCGCCGCAGGCGCGGCCTGGGCCACGGCCCGGACCACCTCGGGCGGGGCGATGTCGTCCGAGGTCCCGACGAAGCAGAGGATCGGGCAGTCGATGTCGGCCAGCGTCACGGGCTGCTCGTCGATGACGAAGCCACCCGAGAGCATGCGGTTGGAGACGAGGAACTGCTTCACCAGCTCGGCGATCGCCGGACCGGGCCAGGCCACCCAGCCCTCGTCCATCAGGAAGCGCCGCTGGCCCTCGCGGGGGAGCAGCGAGTCCCGGTCGTGCAGCTGGCGCACGAACTGCAGCTGGTTGCGCACGGTCGCCAGCGGGTCGAGCATCCGGAAGCCGGCCCGGCTCATCCACGCCGGCACGGTGAAGTAGGGCAGGACCTTGTCGGCGAGGAAGTCGACGGCATCGACGGCCATGTCGTCGTCCAGGCCGAGGGGCAGGACGCCGTGGGTGTCCACCGGGCTGCCGTAGGTGATGAGGCTGGCGATCCCCTCGGATCGCCGGTAGGCCGCCGCCTGGTAGCAGAACATCCCGCCCTGGCTGTAGCCCGAGAGGTGCACGGGTCCGCCGGTGCGCTCCACCAGCTCGTCGATGGCCTCGGACAGGGCCAGCACGTGGTCGGTGAGGGTGCGCTCGAGCCCGCCCTCCTCCCGCTCGGGTGCCCCGAAGTCGATGACCCACGGGTCGAGCCCGGCCGCAGCGAGGGTGCCGACCGCGCTCGACGCCGGCGACACGTCGTAGATCTCCGCCGACAGCATCAGCGGCGGCACGAGCAGCACCGGCGAGCGCCGGTCGCCGTCCGGGTCGGCCGTGCCGTAGCGCCGCAGCCGGTACATCCGGTGGGCCGACACGACCTCGTAGGGCGTGGACTCCTCACCCGTCTCCAAGCCGCCGAAGCGCGCGACCTCGAGCGCGTTCTGTGCCGCCTGACCGAGTCGCACGACCGATCGGGTGACCTCTCGCGGGATCAGCTGCACCGGGGAACCTCGGGATCCATGTCGGCCTGCGCGCCGCAGGGTACTGGGGTCCGGCGACGTGACCGAAACGTCCGTTTCGGTGGGTCACCGCCGGCGAGCACCGGGTCGGGGACACTGTCGCGGTGGACGACGACGGCACGGACGGGCTGGAAGACCTGCCGCCGTGGGAGCCGCCGGCGGACCTGCCGGCCTTCGCGTCGTTCGGTCCCTACAGCGAGATCGGCGAGCCGACCGTCTCGATCGAGAACCCGGGTGGCATCCACATCGGTGCCTTCGTGCGCATCGGGGCCTTCGCCGTGCTCGAAGCGCTCGTGCCCGACCGGGGCGTGACGCTGCGCATCGAGGACGGTGCCTACATCGGCCACTTCCCCCGCATCACCGCCGTGGGCGAGGTCGTCATCGGGGCCGAGGCGATGCTGGCCGACCGGGTGTACGTGTCGGACACGAACCACGTCTACGAGGACGTCACCCAGCCCATCAAGCGCCAGGGCCTGCGCGACGGCCGCCGGGTGGAGATCGGGCGAGGCGCGTGGATCGGGATCGGCGCCGTCATCGTCGGCAACGTCCGCATCGGTGAGGGGGCGGTCGTGGGCGCCAACGCCGTCGTGACCCAGGACGTCCCCGACCTCGCGGTCGTGGCCGGGAGCCCAGCCACCATCGTCCGGCGGCACGACGGCGACGACTGGCGGTGGACGTCGCCTCGCCAGCCGGGCTGAGGTCACGGCCGGGTCACGTCAGGGGGCCGGTGAGCGAGGCCCGTTGCGAGAGCTCGATCCAGTCGCCGTCGGGCAGGCGCACGAAGGAGATGTGGGCGATGTCACCGAGCTGGATCGGCGCCATGCCCTCGGTCATCCCGCTGGCCAGCGCGTGCTCGTGGGCGGCGAGGACGTCTCGCACCTGCACGGTCAGGTAGCGGATGCCGGTGCCGTCGAGCGACGTCGTCGGCGGCCGACCGTGACGGAGCTTGACGCTGAGCTTGGTCTCACCGATCCGCAGGGTGCCCTCGCCGCGGTCGCCGCCGAAGGTCGCGTGCAGCGCCTCCAGCGTGCGGCCGGTGTCGGACGCCTCGACCATCACGTTCACCCTCGTCCCGTCCTGGGTCGGCGGTGTGAGGGCCACTCGGAGGCCGTCGGGCCCGGTGCGCCCCTGGATGCCGTCGGCGGCACGGACCGCATCGACGATGGCGATCGCTGTGAACCCGGTGGGCTGGTCCGCGGGCAGGGGGTCGCGCAGCGCGTTCAGCTTCAGCACGCCGCCGTGCAGGTCGTAGCGGTGCTGGTCCATGCCCTTGCGCACCGACAGGACGTGGTCGAACCGGAGCCCGAGCTCGTCGCCCCAGAACGCCTGGTGGGCCTCGAGGTCGTTCGTCTGGATGCCGACGTCGACCGCCGGCTTGACGATCTCCAGCCCGCTCACCGGTCCACCACCAGCTCGGCGAGGAGCTCCATCGAGCGCAGCCAGCTGTCGAGGTCGCTGCGCCACGGGGCCGAGACCACGTGCTGCACGCCGGCTTCGGCATAGGCGTCGGCTTCGGCGCGGATCTCGTCGGGCTCCATCCCCTGCGGATCCCAGCCGGTCCGGAGCGAGATGGTGAAGGTCTCCTCCGGTCGGTCGCAGCGGAGTCGCTCGATGACCGGCGCGGCCTCGTGCGGCTTCACGCCGATGATCTGGTACCCGTCGCCCTTCTCGACCCCGCGACGGAGCGCACGCTCGCTCATCCCGCCGATCCAGATCGGGATGGGGTGCGCGGGCTGGGGGAGCACCCGGATGTCGCGGAACGCGACGTGCTCGCCCTCGAAGGTGGCCGGGTCGTCCGTCCATGCCACCCGCAGGGCGTCGATGATCTCGTCGGTGCGCGGACCGCGGTCGGCAAAGCCGTGCCCGAGCGCCTCGAACTCCCGCTCGGACCAGCCGACACCGCCGGCAACGGTCAGCCGGCCGCCGCTCAGGTTGTCGAGCGATGCCAGCTGGTTGGCCATCTCCAGCGGCACGTGGCTCGGCAGCACCAGCACGCTCGTGCCGAGGCCGATGCGCTCGGTCACCGCGGCGGCCCACGTCAGCGCGACGAGCGGATCGAAGAGGAACGGCGACGGGTAGTCCTGCTCGGCCGGGTGGACGATGTGGTCGCTCACCCAGAGGTCGGCGAAGCCGAGCTCCTCGGCTCGCCGGGCGGCGGTGGTGATGGCCTCGGCCGAGGCGACCCGGCCGTACTGGGGGAGGTGGATGCCGACGCGCATGGGCCGACCGTATGCGCCGACGGTTCTCCTTCGGAGCCGTGCGGGTACACAGGACCGGTGGCCACACCGCTGACCGACAAGCCGATCGTGCGCTGGGGCGTGGTCGCCTGGGCCATGCTCGGGCTCCTCGCCGGGCTCGTGCTCCTCCTCCTGCTGGTCGCCGAGCTCCGACTCGTCGTCGTGCCCCTGGTGATCGCGCTCTTCCCGGCGGCGCTCCTCGCCCCCATCTCGGAACGCCTGCGGGGCCGGATCCCCGACGCCGTCGCCTCCCTCGTCGTGGTGCTCGGCTTCCTCGTCGGGCTCGTCGCGGTCCTGGGCGTGCTCGGCTGGCTGATCGCCGGCGAGCTCACCGAGGTCGTCGACACCTTCGAGAGCTCCTACGACGACGTGCGGGAGTGGGCCGAGGACAACGTGGGTGCCGAGCTGCCGCCCCTCGACGACGCCCTCGACCGGGTCCGCGAGTGGGCCGAGGGCGAGAACGGCGTGGGCGAGCGGGCCGGGACCGCGGCGGCCGCCGGTTTCGAGGTCGTCAGCTCCACGCTGTTCGGCCTCGTCGTGCTGTTCTTCTACCTGAAGGACGGCGACCGCCTCGGCGCCTGGCTGCGCGACCTGTTCCCCCGCCAGGCCCGGCCACACGTGGACGAGATCGGCCGCCGGGTCTGGTTCACCCTCGGTGCCTACTTCCGGGGCCAGCTGGTCGTCGCCGCCGTCGACGCCGTCTTCATCGGCATCGGCCTGTTCCTGCTCGGCGTCCCGCTCGCCCTGCCGCTGGCGATCCTCGTGTTCATCGGCGGCCTGTTCCCCATCGTCGGTGCCTTCACCGCCGGCGCCATCGCCGTCCTCATCGACCTCGCCGACGGCGGCGTCGGGCTGGCTCTCGCCGTCCTCGCCCTCAACGTCGCCGTCCAGCAGATCGAGGGCAACGTCCTCGAGCCGCTCATCGTCGGCCGGGCCACCCAGCTGCACCCGCTCGCCGTCATCGTGGCCCTGACCACCGGCGCCGTCACCCTCGGCATCCTCGGTGCGTTCCTCGCCGTGCCGGTCGCCGCCAGCATCGCCCGTGCCGTCGGCTACCTGCGCACCGACGTCGACGATCCCGTCGCCGAGGAGATGGACGACGCCCGGGACCCGGACGAGCAACCCTCCACTACGGTGGCCGAGCCCTCGTAGCCAAGCTGGTCAAGGCAGCGGACTTTTAATCCGAAGATCGTGGGTTCGAGCCCCACCGGGGGCACGCCAGCCCTTCGGCCCGGCCGGGCCTAGATCTGCCCGGGGACGGAGACCTCTTCGGCTTCGACGAGGAGGACGTCCTCGCCGGCCCGCAGGTGGCCGGGGCCGACCTCGAACCAGCGGCCGCCGAGGTTGGGGAGGCGGGTGCTGCGGTGCACGTCGAGGGCTCGTTCGAGGGTGTGGATGACGCCGCCGTGGGTCACGACGAAGGCGGTGCCGCCCGGTCCGACGTCGGCGGCGATCCGGCCGAGCGCGGCGGCGGCCCGGCCCAGCACCGACTCGTCGTCCTCCCAGCCGGGAGGTCGGCGCCCGTCGGCGAGGAAGCCCGGGAAGCGCTCCTCGATCTCGGCCGTCGTCAGGCCCTGGAACTCGCCGGCGCAGCGCTCGCGCAGGTCGGCATCGGTCTGCACCGGTCCGATGCCGAGCTCGTCGGCCACGATCGTCGCCGTCACGAAGGCCCGCTCGAGGTCGGAGGCCGCCACGAGGTCGAAGCCGCCGAGGTGCTGGGTCGCGTGGTGGGCCTGGCGCACCCCGAGCGTCGACAGCGGGGGGTTCTCGGTGCCCTGCCAGCGCCCGTCTGCGTTCCACGTCGACTGCCCGTGGCGGACGACCAGCAGGCGGGACGGGTCGGGCATCCGGGCGACGGTAGCCCGGTAGCCTCCCCGTCGATGCCGACGATCCGTCTCTTCGCCGCGGCTCGGGAGGCCGCCGGGACCGACCGGGACACCCTCGACGGCAGCACGGTCCGACAAGTCCTCGACGCCGCCGTGGAGCGCTACGGACCGGGCTTCGGCGCCCTCCTCGGGTCGTGCCGCGTCTGGGTGAACGGCGAGCCGGCCGAGGACGCCGACGGGGTCACCGAGGCCGACGAGGTCGCCGTGCTGCCCCCCGTCTCGGGCGGCTGACGTGGCCCGCAGCACCACGCCGGCCAAGGCCGCGTCTCCGGCCAAGAAGGCGGCGAAGAAGGCCACCAAGGCCACGAAGAAGTCGGCGCCGGCCAAGGGCAAGCCCACCCGCGACGAACGAGCCGAGGCCAAGCGCCGCGAGCAGATCCGCAAGCTCAAGGCCCGGTCCGGGCACCGCTACCTCGTCCACTACGACATCGACGGCCCCCGGGTCCGCCTCGGCATCGTGTGGTTCGTGGGCGCCATCGCCGCGCTCGCCTTCGGCACCGTCACCACCGCCCTCTGGTTCGGCGTCGGGTTCGCCGCGGCCGGCTCCCACACGCTGCGCACGTGGCGGGCCCGTGGTGCGCCGGTCGACCCCCGGGTGGCGCTCGTCGGTGTCGCGCTCGTCGTCGCCGGCGCCGCCGTCCACCCCCGGCTCATGGGCGTGGCGATCCTCGTCCTCACGGCTGCCGCGGTGGCGCTCGCCGCCCGCGAGGGCGGCATGGGCGGCGCCATGGCGAGGGCCAGCCTCGTGCTGCAGTCGGCGCTGCCGACCGCCGTCGCCGGAGGCTGCTTCATGCTCCTCGCCGACCTCGAGGTGTGGGCTGCCGTGTCGCTCGTGCTCCTCGTGTCGGCCTACGAGACCGGGGACTTCCTCATCGGGTCCGGATCGCTCAACGCGTTCGAGGGTCCCCTCGCCGGCGCCGTCGCCGTGCTCGTGGTCACCCTCGCCATCGCCGCGCTCGGCTTCCCGCCCTTCGGCGTTGGTGAGGCGTTCGCCTTCGGCCTCCTCGTCGCGCCGGGCGCCTTCGCCGGCCAGATCCTCGCCTCGGCGATGTTGCCCCACTCCCGGTCGCTCGCCCCCGCGCTGCGCCGGGTCGACAGCCTCCTGCTCACCGCTCCGCTCTGGTACCTCGGCATCGACGTCCTCGTCGCCTGAGGGCGTCGGCCCGGGACCCTGCGATACCCTCCGCCCAGGTCCCGGACCCGCCGGACCCCCGCGGGAGCAGACGTGCGCGACACCCTCCGATCGATCACCGCCGACGACTACCTCGGCGACCTCACGGCCCTCGAGATGCGCGAGCTCCGCGCCCGCCGGGCCACCTGCCAGGACGTCGAGACCGGGCTGTCCTTCCTGCGCCGCATGGTGCAGGGGCGCCTCGACGTGGCCGAGGCCGAGCGGGCCCGCCGCGCCGACCGCACCCCCACCGGCGACGACGACCTCGAGGACCTCATCGCCCGCCTGCCCGAGCTCCTCGCCAACAGCACCCGGTCCCCGGGCAACGGCCGGCTGCCGTCCGCGTTCGGCACCGGCGACATCGACGAGGACCTGGCCGACGAGCTCGACGAGATCGTCACCACCAGCCACCTGTCCGAGCCCGACCAGCTGTCCGACGACGAGCTCGCCGCCGTCGTGACCTCGCTGGAGGCCTTCGAGCGCCGGGTGTCCGAGCTGCGCCGCACGCTGTTCGACCGCATCGACGCCATCGAGTCCGAGCTCACCCGGCGGTACCGCACCGGCGAGGCATCGGTCGACAGCCTGCTCTCCTGAGCGGCTCTGCTTGACTGCCGCCATGACCGAGATGTCTCCGGCAGTCCTCGTCGTCGACGACGAGCCCCAGGTGCGCAAGGTGGTGCGCTCGGTGCTCGAGGCCGACGGCTACACGGTGACGGAGGCCGCCGACGGCCACGCCGCCCTGCTGCTCCTGAACAGCATGGGCGGGCCCCGCGGGCCGCACCTGATGGTGCTCGACGTGATGATGCCCGGCATCGACGGCATCGAGGTCTGCCGCCAGATCGACCACAAGCGCACCAAGGTCGTGATGCTCACGGCGAAGGACGACGCCGAGACCCGGGCTGCGGCCGAGGACGCCGGCGCCGACCGGTACCTCACCAAGCCGTTCTCCGCCGTCGAGCTGCTCGACGCGGTGCGAGAGCTGCTCGCCGACGACGCCTGACCGTGGGTGCCCCCGGCACCGGTCCGGGCGCACCGGACCCGGGTGCGGACGACGTCCCGACGGACGAGGGCGGCCTGCGGGCCCTCGGTGCGTTCATCCGTGACCAGCGCCGCGACGCCAGCCTCTCGA
>SXGQ01733879.1_pt1 | contig 15202 bp, 21 predicted proteins | sample 3178371 | NCBI WGS metagenome assembly SXGQ01 (sample SAMN11356859, study PRJNA531348) | freshwater metagenome | isolation source: freshwater sample F1-20 | place: China: Fuxian Lake, Yuxi | collected 2017-12-25
ATTATAAAAAACAACATTATTTGCCAAAACATTAATATTGCTAATAATTTTATTACTTGCAGAAACAGCTGCGCCATTAACAAGCAAGTGGATACTACACACTGCGTTTGATGAAGTCGTATTGCACAAATTAATGTTTTTGATAATTGAGTAATTACCAGCAGTGTTTGCTACTGAGTAAACATCAGTTCCAGCTCCAACATTAGAGCCTACAAAAAAACTTTTAGGAATTAAGTTAGCCATTTATACCCCCATCCACATTAATACTTCGTTATCATAAGTCGTAGTATTCATATCTTGAATAGTAAGTGCATCAAGAACATGGTCTACAAAAGAGCCGGCGCTATGCGCTACTGCTGTTGTGCCATCATAACCTCTTTGAGATACAGTAAAAACATTAGATGCTCTAGACGAAATTAAAATTTTTTCTTCTGTGTTAACCCCACGGTCAATAACAACAACAAAAGGGTTATTACCACTTGGATAAGTAGAACCGTCTACCACAGTAAAAGAAGTTGCGGAATTAGATAAAGAAGAGGCTAAAGCTGTTTGCAGTACTGAGCCATTGAATTCTCTTCGCAACATGATACCCCCTTAGTCTATGCTGATATCAAGATCGCCTGTAGCAATTCTTAAAGTATCCCCAGCATCAGTTTGTTTATTCGTAGTAAGAGTTCCGTACATCAACATAGTCCCGCCGGTACTTGCTGTATGAATAGCAATGGCTACAGTGGTGCATGCGGGCATATTGGTAAAATCAACATTTGATGTGTTTTGAGTTGCACCAGCAACAGCGGCATCAAAAGTAATTGCCTGGCGAGCATAGCTTCCGCCTGTCACTTCGGTTCCGCTAGTGCTATCAGTAGGAGCTACGGTGTATAGAGCAGCAAAAATAGTGCTATCAAAAGCATAGTTAGCGACTCCTAAGAAGTGATCTAGGATCAGATTTTCTGCTGCATTTGTTAAATTATTCGGCATCTATTTATCCCTCCATAGTATTATAATACATTTGCTTTTCTTCGTCATTAGCTAATCTGAAGTTTTCAAGCCTTAACAACAAATTGGCCTCCATAAACGGGAGTTCATGCATTCTATTTGTTTGATCAAAAAATATTCCGCTAGATGTAACATACTTAATTCCAGATTGAAAATAAATAACAACCGGACCCAACGAATCTTCTTGACTTAATACAGTATCTTGAGGTTTTTTAATATTTTTTTTAACCGGAGTTTTTTTAGGCGGGTTTACGTCAGATGATTTTACAGCATTATCATTATTTGTCATAGTATATATCCTATCATTGATTTTAAATTAAATCAATTATAACACGAAAGCGGAGCGCTATTAACGCCCCGCTTTTGTGCAATTTAATTAACAATTAGAGTGTGCGGAGTTTTACGTTCTTTGCAATAACATAGGATTCAAGATTCTCAATGTTAGCTGCAATTCGCATAAACTGTGTGTACTCAATTGAGTCAGTCTTTGGTTTAAATTGACGATACAAAGTAATGTCTCTGTGAATACCAACGATTTTGTTATTTGGGAAAGTAAGTTCTACAAAACCATGTGAACCCGCTGCTCCCGAATAATCACCAGCAACGGTTTCTGGCATCAATGGGACTTCAACCAACGGAATACCGTATGGCGAAAGGCCAGTTGAACCAGGACCACCGTTTGCACGAATAGCACCGTTCATGAACGCCTGCTCGCCAAATGTTGAGCCTGGAGCCGGAGCACCCGATGTTGCGGCGGTTGCGGAGTTTGGATTCTGCAAACTGAACGCTGTATCTTGTACAACACCTGCTCCCGAGAAGAAGCGAAGTTCGTTACGACGTTGCAAATATTTGTTCGGCATGTTGCGAAGAACCCTGTCGTATGTTGCACGAGAAATGTTATTTCCCGCTTCGTCAACAACAGTTGCGCCAGCAAGAGCTTTCTTTGTAAACCCATCAAGAGCTTTAAGAAGAGTGTCGTTTGATGCTGTATTACCGCTAATCAACAAATCATCAAGGTCATTGGCTGTTTGACGAGCCATAAGTTGAGCAAGATGATCTTCTAGTGAAGCACCTTCAATATTGTCCTCAAGAGACTCTGTTGACATTGCCCAGTCCAAACGAAGCTTAACGCTTGTAAGACTAACTTTTGAGAAAGTCACTGCGGCGTTTGTGCTACCATCGGTCAATTCAGTTGCTTTTGCAAGCAAACGAGTGCCTACAGACACTTTGTCAATTTCCAGTGATGGTGTTCGCATACGAACCACTCTTGAACTTTGCATAAGGACAGACCGATCTACTACGAAATCAATAAACCTATTAGACTGTGCTGGCTTAAGCAAGCCACCACCATTATCTGCGTTGTTATGCTGAAGACCGCTAGCAGCGGCAGATCCAGTATTTACTTCATTAGCTTTTGCTAAAATTTCTTCTTGTGTTGCCATAGTAAATTTCCTCCTTACCTTATGACTTGTAACCCAAAGACTCAATAAGACTTTGGTCTAAATATACGTTTTTCCAAAATGACTCAACTTTTGGTTCTGATTTGACAAGAACCTCTTCTTCATCTTCTGGATCTACACTTTTCTTTACTGCACCAGCAACAGCCATTTGTTCAACTTTTGCTGTTTGCTCTTGTAAAGCAATTTCTGTTGCTGTCAGCTTTGCAGCCAACTCTTCTTTTTGAACTTCAACACTCTTAGAAACTTCTTCAATCTTAGCTGCAACATTTGCTTCAACTTCTTCTTTCAAAGATTTTGCAAAATCAGTTAGCTTTTGATCAATCACCGCTCCAAGTGTTTCTTTAAGAACTTCAATATCCATTTCTTGATCCTCCACTTGTTCAACACTAACTTCATCTTCAATTAAAGTTTCAGTTGCGTTATCGGACTTTTCCAGTCCTGAGTCTTCGTCTGGACTATCAATAACCCAGTTAATAAATTTTTTAATTAAAGACAGCTTATCACCAGTTAATGTTTCATCCATATTAGTTACCTTATCATAGTTTACATCATTAAGCAATTCTTTTCCACTTATATCATCATTTTCATTAATTTCTTTTTTCATATTTTTATACCTCTCTAATAATCTTCTTCCTTTCGCTGCTAAAGCAGCTGCATCTTCCGCATTTTGCGGAACAGGCTCCCCCCAGGCTCTTGCTGATAAAGCAAGCCTTGTTGGTCTACCTTTAGAATCTTTCATAGGGCCAGATGGGTTTGTAAAAAATCTAGTAAGAAAAGAGCCTTTTCTTCGCATTTTTTCCGGGGTGTTAGCTGGTCCCTTAACCCCTGGTTTTAAATTAGCTCCCTCAGTTTGCTTGAAGTGCCTTCTTCCAGCAGCAGTCAACCCGCCTTTTGGATCTTTTAGCCGAGCTTTTTCTGCTTTTTCAAAGTCAGGGTCAAGGACATAATCTAAATTCCCGTCTACGTCTCTTTTAACAAGATCAATTGTTGCAAGGGCATTAGCTGGATTATCAACAAGACTTAACTCACCCAATTCGTATTCTTTAATAATATTGATTGGTCGGTTATTGTGAAGCTTGCCAGCAAGAATTTCTTTTTTTACAATTTTTCCACCAATAGAAAAAGCGCGAAGAGTTCCGTCAAGAATTTTTTGCCAAGTAGATTCAGCTCCTTTTGAGATGTAAGCTTCTACTTCAATAGCATTGTATTCTTTACCATTAGCGTCTTTCATTTTAATTGGTTTATAGCTAATAGCTTTACCAACAGCAATAGGTGCATGCATTTCTCGGATATTGCCCTGCCAGTTTTTAAATGCAACCTCTGATGCCGTAAAATCAACAACATCATTTGATTTATCAACATTGTCAGCAGTAGCAATACCAGAAACAATACGTTGTTCTTTTTTAATCATATCAATTGGAAATGAAAAATTTAAGTTATCCATATATTATATTAAAGTATATTATATAATTTAAATATATGCAAATTATGCAACCGCATATACTGCTAATGTAACACCAGCTGTTATAATTTGAAATTTAGTATAATCACCTTCAATTTCAACATAACCACCGCCGCTATCTTTTGCAGGAATTATAACCTCATGCGGACCGCCATTTAACTTGACAGTTGCCGCCGTGGTTGCGTGTGTATTGTAAAAATGAATACAACTAGTATGTGTATTTAAAGAAACAACTCCTCCCGTACCGCTTGCGCTAGTGGCAGCTGTATTGGAAAAAACGATTCCGTGTTCGTAACTCATTCAGAACCTCCTATGGTATCTTGTACTTCGCCCCTCTCAGCCTGATCCCCAGATTCTCGTGGGTCTGAAGACCCTTCTGGGGTGTCGGAACGAGCGTTCCTTGGCTGAGAAGATATATTATTAGAATTTCCAACTGGAGCACCCGGACCCGACTGCTCTTTTTTAATTTTTGTTGGGAACGGCAAAACCTCATCACCATCAGATCTTTCTGGAAGCCCAAGCGTTGCTCTGACTTCGTTTGGTGACAAAATTTCTGTTCTTAAATATCTATCATTAATTCTAGACTGGATATCTTCATCAATCAAATCAATTCGTTTAAATTTAAATTCCAACAAGTTGGAAAATTCTGCAATAACCCTGTTTATCTTTTTTTCTATAATTATTTGATCAGGACCAATAACTTGAGTTTTAAAAGTTTTGTCAGCATCTCTAGACACAGCTAAGTTGGCGTTATCATACACACCAACTTTTGGAGCCGGAACTCTGTTTGCTACTAAAATCTCATCTCTGTTAGATTTACGATATTTATCAAAAGAAGAGTCCTGAACACCAGCTTCAAGTTTTTCAAATCTTATATCGCTATCAGAACCAATTGAAGAAGGAATGGGTATAACTAGTGTTCCGTGATTGCGACCTTTAACTTCTTTTCTAAAATAATTAATTAATTCTTGTTTTGATTTATTGCTAAGCTTTGCACCCTTGAGAACAATTGCGTAGCGAGGAATAGCTTTATTTTCAAAATAATCAATATTATATTCTTTGGCAAATTTATCCCCAATAATTGCCGCAGCTGCCGAAACAGAAGACGGTATACCATAATAAGTATGTTTTGGAGAATATGTTTTAAAATGAATAATTTCATTTGGGCTACTATCTGAATTAATTGGGTCTGGACTTTCTTTGTCTCCGTAATTTCTAAAATACACCGCTGCGATTTTATTGCTGTTTGCTATTTGAACAAATCCATCTCTTTTTCTTCTAACACGCACAAGCGTTCCCGGTATGTGTCCTATATACCCAATTTGACCAGAATTATTACGACCTATTTCCATATAACCATTACCAATAGTTAAAACATCTTGCCAAATTTTAATCATTGTTTCAAGAAAAGTTTCTTCAATATTTGCGTTTTCAAAAATTTCTTCTAATCTTTCCCTTTCATCTTGAAAAGATTTTCTAGTTCTATACATTTTTTCTTCGTCATCCGATGCTTTTTCAATTTTTCTTTTTGCTCGCATGTTTTCTACAAATTCAAAACCAAGCCCAACGGTATTCATAACTCTTGCTGCAATTGATGCGTTATGAATTGCACTAGAATCATAAAGTCCAGCCAATGTGTCTAAATCGTATGGTGGAGAAACAACATCGTAAAGCGTGTACCCATCAAGCTGTAGGGGGTCAATGTATTTTGTTTTTGTACCATCTTCGCCTTCAAATTTTTTTGAAAGCCTACCCATTTTTCTTTTCATCTTAATAGACAAGCTAGATGCGTTGACTTTAGTGAAAGGGTCTTCCGTGACTACTGAAGGGTTTTCAGAAAAATAAAATAAATCTTCAATTTCATTATTAGATGTTTCATCTTCAACATAATAAGTTTTTTTATCCATATTACCCCTTTTTTAAATTATCAAAACTATCTTCAAACGGGTCTGGTATCAGACCATTGTTAAGCCTATCAGCTTGATCTTCTCTTTCTGATTGAGTAACTTTTCTTGCACCGTGAATCCAAGCAACATGACCTTCGTCACTCCCCGACCAATATTTTCCAGCAGCAGCAACTTGCGTTTCTATTTTTAAATCATCAACAAATCCTTCTGCCGACAAAGCATTGCCATCAGAATCCATTAAAGCTTTTCCGTTTGGCAAAACCCAAATACACACACCCCAGGTTCTTGGTGGTACCCATATTTTTTTGTTTTTAACTATATCAAGTTCCATTTAGATACAATTATACACGATTTTTGTTAAATGGTGTACACGATTGTTTCAGAAGTAATATTTTTTGGTAATTAACGGATTGGGCAAGCCCCTGTTGAGCAGTCATCAAGATCAAGCATTTCACCAGAAACAAGGTGCTGCATCTCAACAGAGAAATCCAACTTAGACAAAATTTTTTCGTACTCATCTTTTGTTATTTCTTCATATGGCGGTAATAAAAAATTGTGGTCAACATGAAGTAGAAATGATACAGATTTTATATTGTTATCATAATTTTGACTTAACCATTTTTTAATATCTGGTAACTCTTCTTTACGGTAATACACCGTTACAGAAACGGCATTATCAGCCCAAACTGTTTGAAGTTTCTTAACCCACTCAAGTTGGTCAATAGCAGACATATTTTTTGCCAACACAGAACCTTCTGGAGACTTGCAAGGAAACTCCACAACATACTTGGTATGGTCTTCACGACCATCAATACCAACATCCCAAACAACTTTATAACCACGTTTGCGACAAGAAGATACCAATGGGTCAACTGAACTAAATCTTACTCTGCGAATATAATACTGAGCAAAAGCGGGGTGAACCCCAGGAGTTACGCCTGCTAGTAAAGATAGTGTTCCAGAAGGTTGCACCGTTGTAAGCCTAATTGAATTATTCCAACCTTTTTCTTTACTATATTTTTTATCAAAATCTTTAATATAAGAATATACTTCAGAAAGCCAATTAATTTTTTCTTCTGGACATTGAAGTACTCCAGTAACAGATTGGCCAAGCCTTGCGTTCTTTCTTACAATATTGGTTGTTTTCTCATAAGGGTAAGAAAGCCTTGTTACTTGTTTCTGTATCATATACAAAAGTTTTGAAATTTCTTTAAACTGCTCTAGCGATTCAACATTTGGTAAAAATATTGTAGCTAAATTGCAAGACTCTCCATCGCCAAGAGCAATTTCAGCACATGGATTAAAACCCTCAACAGAATTATCTACATTTTTTTCTCCAAGCCGACCATAAGATCTTGCGAGTTTTCTGTTTACCAAGCCGTATGGCTCACCAGAACCGTCATACCCCTTCCAGAGTTCGGACATAATTTCGTTATAAGAATCTGCATAAATAGAATTATTACTATTAGCTCTCCAACCGGGAACATCTCCAGATGACCAGTTTTTAGCTCGTAAAAACAAAACATCGTCTGGGTCTCCAATTGCAATTTGCGCTGAGCGGCGAGAAGAGCCAGAAACAACTACTCTGCCAATAATGTTGCAAACATCAAGAACATCTACAGAGCGAAGTTTTTTCCCAACTCTTTGGTTGAGTATGTTACAAATATCTTTAATTCCATCAACCAAAGCGCCAGGACCAGATGCTGTACCGCCAAATGTTTTTACTGGTGCTCCAAACTCACGAATCAAAATAGTTGAGTATGTAAAAGATTTGCCTGTTACAAAATAAGACTCTAATACTTTATGGAGTAATTCTCTCCAGCCCTGTCTTGAGTCTGGAATAATAAAATCAGCGTCATGAGTTCTTTCGGAAGAAATATACTCAACATTTTTTACCTTTGGTAAATCATGAATTTTAGAACGCTCTACCGAAAACCCAACTCCTCCGCCAAGCATCAAGTAATCAAATAGTAATTCAAAGTCTTCAATTTTTTCAATATTAGTAAAAAAACAATTATTCAAAGAAGTGCCTGAAAATTTTTGCACAAGTGGTGTACCAAGCTGCCATAGCGATCTCCCGGCAACACTACATCTTAGATTAAACATGTGATCAAACAAAGTTTCTGCTTCTTGCTGAGTAAATGAAACACCTATTTCTACAGCTCCGTTAATCACTCTTGAAAGAGTTTCAATCCATGTTTCGTTCCTATCAGTATCACCAATTTTACGGCTATATGTGCGCATATAAACAACTTCACCAAGTCCTCCAAAACCCCATGGAGCTTGTTTTTGTAAATAATGTGATAAGAATTCGTTGGATAAAATAGACAAGATGCCTCCTAGTAAATGGGAATTAATAAGTTTATCAGAAAAAAAATTTTAGAACACTAAATAATGCTTAGGTGTTATTAACAGAATTTTCAAAAAAATTAATTCTATCCACTACCTTATCAGCAACCTTAGACCAAGACTGTTCGCTGTGAATTATTTTTGCAGATTTAATTGTGTATTTTTTAAAATCATCATAATGATTAACAACTTCAACCATAAGATTAGACAAATCATCTATGTCTGGGTAAGCCCATTGCCCCGTGTCTTCTCCGTAAAAATTATTATTCCAAGATGCTTCTCCATACGAAGCTGCCAAGGGGATTGAATAATGAGCAAAATCTTTACAGCCAGTTGCATTTGTAACAATTGTTGGCATACCTGTTGCAATTGATTCAAAAGGAATCATCCCAAAACCTTCTCCCATTGTTGGATAAACCATGCAATGACATTTATGATATAAAGCAATTAAATCTTCGTTTGACAAATCGTATGATATTCCAATAATTTGCGGGTGCTGAGTTGCCGGAACAAGCATTCCGTTCATGTAGATTTCAGCCGAACAAAAATTATTATATTTCAATATTAATTTAAAATCGTTATCACCTTCGTATAGTTCTAGAAAAGCATCAACAACCATTTGAGCATTTTTTCTTTTGCTGTCCCCACCAACATGAAGAAAATTAAAAGTTTCAGTAATTTCTCTATCAATAATTTTAAAATCAGAATTAATACCGTGAGGAATAACATGAATATTTGTATGAACTTTATTACTTAGATAAATGTCTTTAACAAAATTAGATGTAGCCCAAATTTCATCTTGAGTTTGCATGTTGAAAACCCAACCACTTGGAATTTTTGTAGACTCCCAAGGAGTGTAGCCAACTTTATAATAATTAGTTAATTGATAATAATATGGTTGACAAAAATTAATATGAAAAGGAATTTCGTTTTTATTATAAAAAACTGCAATATCTTTTTCACGAAGAGCAGAAATTAACTGCAAGGCGGCAATGGTGTAGCCTTGAGAATACCAATTAAGACCGCTGACATCGGTTGCACTAGGGGTAAACCAACTAATTTTTTTCATTAATAGTTAATCTTTCTTTTGTTTGTTTTTTTTGATGGGCTCATTTGTTTCATTTATATCAAAACATTTTACACCATACGCCATTAATTTATCAGCTTGTTCTTCAGAAATTTCGGAAGTAACAGGCATATCGCTAAATAAACATCTTGTAGCTGCTAAATAAAAATCACTAATTTTTGTAATAGTTATATAAGACGGGTCAACAATTGCAGCACCGCTGTAATCATCTGATTCTACAATTGCTATAATTTTCATAACGCAAGTATACCACCGTTCTCATTTATAAACGCACGATCTTAAGTATACTAAGTATGCTAAGTATATTTAGTATTTATTGGTTAATTAGTTTTTTCGGCATGCTCTCGCACGCCAGTATACTAGTATAAGAAAACAAATTTCAAGTCCAAAAAATATTTTTTTTTGCAAGTTGATTTTTGCAAATATATGTGCAAGAATGCACTGTATGAAAAAAATTATTACTTTTATTACATATCACTTGATAATGGCATTTATCCTTAAATTTAGCATACAGTCAGGTTTTGAACACAACATTGGGATGATCTCCGCAGTTGGGTTTTCTATATTTATTAACATATTAACTGTAATGTTTAAAAATGCTAACAACTCATAATTATTCTTTTTTAAAAGATAAAAAAGTTTTATTATTAAGTGATACAGGAAATCCTTATAAATATTTAATTAATTTTATCCCAGAATTAACAAATTCAAAAATTTATATTTATGTATCACCAGCATCTACTTCTAAATTTATTAAATTGTTTGTAAAACAAAGTTTAAATAAAAAAGTTAAAATTATAAAAGATAAAAATTTTTCTATGTTTTATAATAATAAAATTAAAGATTATTATGTTTGTATTTTTTTTGGCAAAAACAATACTCAAGAAACAGCGGCTTTAAAAAGATTAACAAGAGATATGCTATTATTATACAATAACATTATAGTTATAACAGAAAATGGAGTGGATTACGATGAGGATTATACCGTTTGATGGAGATCAAGAGCTAGAGGACATATCTAGTTTGGCAATTTATATAAAAGCTGTTCCTTTTGAAAAATCGTTTGTTCCGGCTTTCTTCATACAAACTCCTTCAGATGATTACGACATGGAGATTGAAGAATTAAATGCATTAATGGATGGTGTTGAAATTGCTCAAAAATCTATTGATAATATTATTGCTTTTATATTAAGACAAACATATTTAGAAAAAAATAATTATAATAAAAATTATGAAATAGACGAAGAAGATGATGAAATATAATTATTATGATTTAATAAATCAAGGCCATATACTTGGTGGTTTAATTGATAATTTTGACTACCCGGAAAAGATATGCCCATATTGTTTTAAACCACTTGTCCCTGTTCAAGCAATTCACTGGGTAGAAGATAAATTTCAATATAAATCTTTGTATTTTTGTTCTTTTGCTGAGTGCCCAGTCTATGACGAAGGAGCTAAGAAAGCGTATGCCCGGATATATTATTCGTCAGAACAAGCTTATGTTGAGTTTTGTGATGTGCAAATGCCTGTTCAAAGATGGGAACAAGAAGATGTTGTTAGTATTTATAAGTAATGTGGTAAAATTATAATTATGCCAATTAACCCTTGTTCAGAAAACGGAAAGCCCGGATACAGATGGGGAAAACAGGGCTCTTGTTACACATATGTTAACGGGAACCCAAAATCAGAAAATGAAGCAAGAAATAAAGCCAGGATTCAAGGCATTGCGGCAAACATAAGAGGTTATAAAGAAAAAGCAAATGAAGTAAACACCGGAACAATGGGATCTGGGATAAAAAATCCACAGCAGGGTTATAAACCTAAAAAGAAAAAAAAAGAATTTAATCTTTCAAAAAGCTTAGATAGATGGTTTGGAGAAAGATGGGTTGATATTTCTAGACCAAAAAAGGGCGGAGGGTTTGAGTCATGTGGCAGAGCCGATGCTAAATCTGGTAAATATCCTAAATGCGTTCCAGCTGCTCGTGCCGCAAGAATGACTCCTGCGCAAATTGCATCAGCTGTTAGAAGAAAGCGTACAGCAGAATCAACACAAACAAGACAAGACAAAAAACCAATCAATGTTTCAACTGATGTTGAAAAAGCATCTCGTAATGTACCAACAAACCCAGCGTTGTACGCCCGTGTAAAAGCGGCAGCTAAAGCAAAGTTTGATGTATACCCTTCGGCTTACGCAAACGCTTGGTTGGTTCGTGAATATAAAAAACGAGGTGGCGGCTATAGGGTTGTTTCAAAATCACAAGAAGATTCGCAAGAAATAATTAACAAAGTCGCAGATGACCTTGATGAACAAGAAGCAATACTTGCGGACATGCTTATTGCGATTACAAGGATTTATGGAAAATTTAATGAAGACGGTACTGGGGTATGGTCCGGGTATGATTCTCCAAAAGATAACGATGTTGCAGATATTGGTGTTAAATGCGCAAATTGTGTTCTTTATGAAGGCAATGGGGTTTGTAAAATTATTGAACAAAAAGTAGAGGCAGAAGGCAAATGTCGTTTTGCCGTGATTCCTGACGGGGTGGTTCAAATAGACGATGATGAAGACAATAGAATGGGTAATAACTAAAAGTTTACTAAAACAAAAAAAAGATGATACACTGTTAGAACCGTATCTTTTTGATACAAGGAGATAAAATGAATTTTATTAATATTCCAGTAGATAGCGCCAAAGAAATGATCAGGCAGCATTCATTCCTTAGAGATAAAAATGATCAAATGTCAAAGGCTGCTTTCTCTCAAATGAAAGAATCCCTTGAGGCTGTTGCTTATCATCAAAGCCAAATTGATCTTTTGAGCAAAGCCGTAAAAGATGTAACTTTTATGACTTCAAAAGAGGTCAGAACTCTTGGTGGTGGAGAGAATTCGCCTGCACCTTCAGCAGCAACCAATTCATCTCTCTCGCCAGCATCTAGGAGCAATTTTGGTCCCGAAGATCCAAAGCGTGTTAAAAAAGATAATTTAATTGAAATGCTAAAAGCTTATGAAAACGACAATGGCGAATTTGATATTAATCCAGAAGTTATTGCTAGTTTTTTAATGGCTGAATAATGGAAACCCCAATCATTGTGGCAATTATTAGTTTAGTTGGTGCTGTTATAGTTGCATTAATTCAACAAAGTAGAAAAGAAAATAAAGAAGACCACAACATTGTTGCCGGTCTTCTTCATCAAGTTCACAAAGATGTAGTTAGTGTAGAAGTTAAATTAGATGATCATATTAAAGAACACTCAGGTTTAAAAACAAAAACATTGATAAAGAAAAAATAAAAGATATTAATAATAGCCAGTCCTGGTTTTGCTTACTTCGCAAGATTAAGCCGAATATAGGGCTGGCTATTTTTTTATAAAACTACAACATTTCCTATTTTATTGTGGTAGAGTGTTTGTACCAATCAGAAAGGCATACCTATGAATACCGAACTTAATAACGAAGAATCAGATAACCAATCTTTTATTATTAGCGATAACAAGTTTGAGTCTATCTTTGCTCAATTAATGAATACGCTAGAAAAGCCGCTTGACTCGGTTAGGGAAAGAACCGCTAGTTCTGTTATTTTTGGATACTACAAAGGGTGGAATTTTGCAAAGACAACAAAGTATTACAATCTTGAAAACGAGATTGCTGAAAAATACTGGAAGCAGTTTAATTTTAAAATAAAGGAAGGAGGTCAAACCATGAGTAGAACAAAAACCAAACAAAATAATATCGTAACTTACTTGGAAAAAAATGTAGGGCAAGTTGTAACACCAGCAAAAGTGTCAACAGATGTCAGTATTTCTCTTCCAACATTTTATAATTTCTACAACGCCAACCGACAATTCTTTAAGAAGGTAAAGCGTGGTCAATTTGAAATTGTAAATCCAAAAGAACAAAGAGAGTCTGAATTAAATTCGTAATTAGTAGGCAGCCATTTTTTAAGGAGAGATAATGACAATAGTAAAACAACCAATCAAAAACAATAATATAATAACTTGGGAAATGGCTGCCTATAATTCAACAGAAGAATTATATGAAGATATAAAAGCTCTTACTAATTATTCAATTAATAATTTGCGAGAAACAATTGATTCTTATATAGACTCAAAAGATTATCTTGATTCCGATGGTATAAGAACTCAAGAACATAAAAATCGTTGGGCTTTGCTTTCTACAAACGCTCTTCGGCTTGCAAAAGGTTTAGACATAACATATTTACTTACTAGCTCTGAAATATTAAATACTGTTATTAAAAAACAAAAAGATTATGGACACAAAAATATTTCTAAATTTGGCATTACTGGTCTTGTAATTAGAGTACATGATAAAGTTGCACGAGTTGAAAACTTAATGAAAAAAGAAAACTACATTAATGCAGTTAGCGATGAAACGATGCTAGATACATTAATGGATATTATTGGATATTCAATTATTGCTTACATGTGGTTGAATAAAACTTTTATGTATGAACTGGAGAAAAAACATGAAGAAGCCATTGCATAAACATTTATTGATCAGGGGCATGATTACTAACGCCCCAACATCAGAACAAGTAGTTATTGATTGGCTAAGGGATTTTGTAGAAAAAATTGGAATGAACATTGTTCAAGGACCTTTTGCTACCATGATTACAAAAGAAGGCAACCGTGGACTTACCGCATCTGTAATGATTGAAACATCACACATTGCCTTTCACATTTGGGATGAGATGGAACCAAGTCTGCTGCAATTTGATTTGTATACGTGTTCTGATCTTAAAATTAATTACACATTAGATTTGATTACTTCATTTTTTAATTTTACAGAATATCAATATATGGTTCTTGACAGAGAAACTGGATTCAAAGTAATTCAAGGAGTCTATTCAGAATAATGGCGGTGCAAAAAAATAAGAAAAAACATATGGAAGCGTGGATGCTTAGATATGTTATTACATTAAAAAAATCATTACACTTATCAGACTGGACTATAGTAATGCAAAACGAGCCTTGTTCTTCTGACTGCCTTGCAGAAACAGATGTTATTACCGGTCAACATCTTGCCAAAATGTATTTAAGCAAAGCTTACACCAAAGACACTCCAGAAAATCTTCGGGCAACGATTATTCATGAATTGCTTCATTGCCATCTTTCCCCGATCTCGGAGTTGTCGGTAGAAATATTAAAACCTCTTGCCGAAGAGCTTGGCGGCAGTAGGGTTATCAAATCAGCTATCAATGGCATTGAGTATGAAACGGAAAGAAGTATTGACGCTATCTCTGAAGCTATAGCTCCATATTTTCCATTGCCAAATATGCCAAAAAAGAAAAAGGCTAAAAAGAAAGCTTCAGTAAAGAAAAAAGCGGTAAAGAAGAATGTCAAAACAAGATAAAATTACTCACGCTATTTATTTCACTCTGCATGCAATCACAATTATTATTTTGCTGGTAAAATAGACCATGCCTGAACTAAATGCAAACACTCCAGCAATAGAGTGCTATGTGCGAGGTCAGTACCTTCGTGATCAAATTGATTCACACGATATTGTTTTCCCGTGTATGATTTTTGGCGTTAGTTCAATTCAAGGCCGGTCTCCACAATTTCATTTCTTAATGGAAGATGGCGGGGTGTGGTGGAGAATGCCAATCTCTGCTTTCTGTACAAAACCAGATAGTCCTCATGTAGATATCCACGAATTGGTCTTGTGGAATGCTTTTAGCCCGTATGTTACGGTAACTGAGTTCCAGGCTATGCGTAATATGAAAATGACCTATGTTTCCAGATCCGGCAAATTTGTAAATGGCAAATACCTGTTTACCCTTGACTGGCACTCGCCAGAAGACAACCAGCTCAATGCCGGCTTTAGCACAAGCCCAGGGCAGCACAAGTGCGGTCATGTGATTGAAAGAGAAGATGGCAACATTGCCATTCAGCCAAACAACAGAATTCGTTTGTGGGAC
>SXGQ01493228.1_pt1 | contig 15201 bp, 12 predicted proteins | sample 3178371 | NCBI WGS metagenome assembly SXGQ01 (sample SAMN11356859, study PRJNA531348) | freshwater metagenome | isolation source: freshwater sample F1-20 | place: China: Fuxian Lake, Yuxi | collected 2017-12-25
GACGATAGTAAATATTAGCGGGGTCTCAGTCAACATAACGCCCGTTCTCAGACCCAGCGCCGACTAGGCCGCTGCCTAAGGCATGTTACGCGGGGCACGTAATGGCCATGCGATGCCGCTTGGCCGGCCCCGAGCAGGCCTTTTCATCGTCTCGCGCCGTCGCTCGACACACCTCCGGCGTGCTCGCCGACCAGCCGGACGATCCTAGTCGTCGTCTCCGGACCTGCGATCGTCGTACGAATCAAACAGCAGAGGCGGGGCGCGCGAGGGCCGCATCTGGGGCACAACGTCCGGCAGGCCCAAGTGACGCAGAATGCGCTGCATCACCGCGCCATCCTGAATCAACGCCACCAACTTCAACCGGCCCGCACAGCGCGGGCAGGCCAACACATCGAAGCCAAAGCTGCGTTGCATCAGCTCGGCCCAGGTGCGGTTGGGAAGGCGCGGTGGCCGTGTGCCGTCCGTTCCACCCGCACACGGATCGAGCCCCGGCGGGTCGCCGGCGGGCACCACCGCCCGCCGCCACGCCGCCCGTGGCGCCAGCACGCCGTGGTACAAAATCAGGTTGATCCGCGGCCGCGGCGTCAGCGCCGCCAACCGCTCCAGCAGCTCCACCGGGTCGAACACGAGGTGCGTCGTCCCGTCGGTCCAGCGTCGGCGCAGCTCGAGCACCGCCTTGCCATCCGGCGTCAGTTGCAACCGGTCCTGCCCCACCGGCGGCCGGAGCGCGTACCGGCACAGCCGTTCCAGCCGGTCACGACTGCCGGCAGGCACGACGATGCCCGCATGGAGATCGAAGCCCTGTTGGCGCGCGTGCCAGCGGCCAAGCGGCGGCGGGTCCGGGGCCTCGATGGTGTCGCCCCATCGTCGGACTGGCGCACCCGCGCGGGCGCCAAGCGCGGCCACGCCACGGACGGAGGCGGCCGCCAAACCCGCCAGGGCCGGCGCGTCCTCGGCCCAGCGGTCCGGTGCGTCGACTCCGTCGCGGCCATCCGGCACGCCCCGGCGACGCAGCAACGCTTCGATCCGGCGTTGAATGATCACCAACAGCGAGCCGACATCGTCGTCGTGTCGCTCGTGCGTACGGAACGTCACGCCACCACCTCCGTCGGGCGCAAACACTCCGTCCAACACGAGCGCGTGAATGTGCACGTTCAGGTTCAGCGCCGCGCCAAAGCGTTGGACGACTGCCACGGCGCCGCCGCGGCCATCCATCACCCCGCGACGCTGAGCCTGATGACGCAGCCAGCCGAGCACGGCGCGCAGATAGACGGCGACCACGGCCCGGCAGAGGCTGTGGTCCCACGCCAGCAGGTAGCGAAGTCGCGGCGGCAGGGTCAGGACCCACTGGCGGATGGGTACCTCGGGGAACACGTGATCGACCAAGTGGGCCGCTCGATCCATCATGCGTCGACCACCGCAGCTGGGACAGAATCCTCGCCCTTTACAGGAGAACGGGACCAGTCGATCGAGCCGGCAATCCGAACACCGGAACCGCGCGAAGCCAGCTGCCAGACATCCGCACGTCAGGAAGTCGCGAAACTCCTGTTCAACGAAGCGCGGCAATCCCTGGCCGTCGCGCCAATGCGCCGCCTGCGCGCGGAACGTCTCGAAGTGGTCGCGCACCAGTTGGTGCAACGCGCCTTGTTCGGCTTGGCGCGGTCGATAACCGGCGGACGCAGTCGCCACGCCGCCAACAGGCGCAAGCCTCGTGCCCGACGGCTCAACGCTGCGGAATCAACAGGTTGCCTAACAGCCTGGAGTGTTCGATCGCAGAAATTTCGATCGCGACCGCGACGGCGCGGCGCAAAATCTGCGACCGCCCGGCACACACCATCTCGACGAGCGCATCACCCCGTTCCACGGGCACCTGCGGCACGGCATCGGCGTGTTCCAGTGTCACGACGCCGGGCTGCAGCCGACGCTGCGGGATGTGATCACCGGGATGACGAGCGCTGGCTACCGCCGCAACAGGTGGGTCATCTTCACTAGCTGCGGATGGTCACGCGCGGCGAGAACGTGTAGTCCACGCGCAGCGTGGCGAGGTTCACGAGGAATTCGCCCCACGGTATCTTCACGTCGTTGCGGTTGTCCTGCACTTTGGTGGTGAACCGGCTCGACGCGCGGATGCCCGCCGCGGGGTTTCGGCGGACGGCGCAGTTCACCCGCGGCGATGGCGGTAGAGCGCCGGTTCGGCGACCGTGGCCATTCGTTCGACGTCGAGGCCGCCGCCGACGAACTGATTGATGCGCGCCGCCTGGCCGGCCGGGTCGGCCACCACCGCCGCGTAATCGACCATCAATACCGAGAAACACGATCGCTGCCGCAGGAAGCGCTCGACCTGCTCCACGTGCTGGGCGTACAACACCGACGTGCGATCGTCGGCGGCGCCCCGCTCTTTGCCCCGCGCGTCGAGCATCTGGTTCTGCGACGCCACCACCTCACCGAGATCGCGCCGCATAAAGACGACGAAGTAGTCGTACGATTCGGGCAGGTGGGTGAGGAGAAACGAGATGATCTTCACTGCCTTGCCACGTGCGGTCGCGAGCCAGACGGTGTCGCCCTGCTTGTCGAGACCCTTGACGGGTTCGAATTCGTAATAGCCCTTGGGGTTGGCGGTGTCGGCGCGGCGCAGGCCGTCGGTGACGATCGGTAACCCGCCGGCCTCGAGCATCCGCATCGCCATGGAGGTGCCCGAACGGGGCAAGCCGGAGACAACAACGATGGGACGGCCTCGGCGCAGGCGGCGGAGAAAGGACATAGTAGAGTGGTCGTTTGAAGATTCTGGCCACGCTCACGGTCGCGTCGCTGGCGCTGCTTGGCAGTGCCACGCCGGCCTCAGCATACATCGGCCCGGGCGCGGGCTTCGCGCTGATGTCGTCGGCGTTCGTCCTGGTCACCACGATCCTCGTCGTGGTCGTCACGCTGTTGGCCTGGCCGTTCCGCGCGTTGTGGCGGCTCCTGACCAGTCCGGCGCCGCCCAAGGCCGCCATCACGCGGCTGATCGTGGTGGGCCTCGACGGCCAGGATCCGAAGCTGACTGATCAGTTCATGCGCGAAGGCATTCTGCCCCACTTCAGCGCGCTGGCCGCCACCGGCAGCTATCGGCGCCTCAAGACGACCTTTCCCTCGGTGTCGCCGGTGGCATGGTCATCGTTCAGCACCGGCTCGCACCCGGCGCGACACAACATCTTCGATTTTCTCGACCGCGACCGCCGCACCTACCTGCCGATGCTGTCGTCGGCGCACATCGGCAAGGTCGATCGGTTCCTGAAGATCGGGCGCTATCGCATTCCGCTACGCAAGCCCGAACTGCGGCTGCTGCGCAAGTCGAAGCCGTTCTGGACCATCCTTGGTGAGTCCCGCATCTGGAGCACGGTGCTGCGGGTACCGATCACGTTTCCTCCCGACAACTTCTACGGCTCGCAGTTGAGCGCCATGTGCGTGCCCGACCTGCTCGGAACGCAGGGCACGTTTCTGCTCTACACGACACGGCCCCTCGGTCACGCCTTCAAGGAGGGCGGACTGCGCTTTACGGTGGCGATCGAGAACGAGTCGGTCACGACCACGCTGCACGGGCCAGAGAATGCCTTTCTGGACGGCACGCCTCCGCTCACCGTGCCACTGCGGGCGCGGCTCGACCGCGGGCAGCGACAGGTGCAGGTCGAACTCGGCACGCACACCGTCACGCTCACGGTTGGTACGCTGAGCGACTGGATCCCGCTCACGTTTTCCGCCATGCCAGGCGTGACCATGAAGGGCCTGACGCGCCTGCTCGTCACTGAGTTGGGCGAACATTTCTCGTTGTACGTCTCGCCCATCAACCTGGATCCTGACGCGCCGGCGATGCCGATTTCGCATCCCTCCTACTACGCCACCTATCTCGCCAAGCGCGTGGGGTCGTTTGCCACGCTCGGCCTGGCTGAAGACACGTGGGCGCTCAACGAGGGTGTCACCGACGATGCCACGTTCCTGCAGCAAACCTATGATATCGATCGCGAACGGGAGTCGATGTTCTTCGCCTCACTCGATCGCCTGCACCGCGGCTGCCTGGTCTGCGTTTTTGACGCGACCGACCGCATTCAACACATGTTCTGGCGCGACATCGATCCCGGGCACCCGGCCGGGCGCGGCCGCGAGCAGGCGCCGCATCGCGACGCCATTCGCGAACACTATCGCCGTAACGACGCGCTGGTCGGCCGCGTGCGCGAGAAGATGCGCGACGGCGACGTGCTGATGGTGATCTCGGATCACGGCTTCAGCTCGTTCCGCCGCGGCGTCAACCTCAACCAGTGGCTGCTGCGCGAGGGCTATCTGGCACTGCAGCCAGGCACCGACGGCAGCAGCGAGTGGCTGCGCGACGTGGACTGGACCGCCACGCGCGCCTACGCGCTCGGGCTGACGGGGATGTTCCTCAACCTTCACGGCCGCGAGGCCAACGGCATCGTCAAGCCTGGCGCCGAGGCCGCCGCGCTTAAGGCAGAGATCATGGGCAAGCTACGCAACCTCGCCGACGCGGAGAAGGCGGCGGTCGGCGTCAACGAAGCATTCGACACCACCGCGCTCTACTCCGGTCCGTATCTCGAGAACGCGCCGGACCTGATCATCGGCTACAATGCCGGCTACCGCACGTCGTGGGACTGCGCCACGGGCATGGTCTCGGGGCCGGTGTTCGAAGACAACCTGAAGCCGTGGAGTGGCGACCACTGCATCGACCCGCGCCTGGTCCCAGGCGTGTTCTTCTGCAATCGTCCGGTCACGACCAAGGAACCGTCGCTGATCGATATTGCGCCCACCGCGCTTCGCCTGTTCGGCATCGCCCCGCCACCCTACATGGACGGCCGTCCGATCGAAGGACTCGCATGACGCGCGCAGCCTATGTTGGGTTCACGCTTTGTCTGGTGGCGGTAATCGCCGTGGGCGCGTGCGGGTCACGCGCGCCGGTGGGCCGCAAGGTGATCGTGCTGGGCTTCGATGGCCTCGACTACGACCTCACCCGCCAGATGATCGCCGGCGGCCGTCTGCCCGGATTCGCGCGCCTGGCGGAAACCGGCGGCTTCTCGTCGCTCGCCACCACCATCCCGCCGCAGAGCCCGGTGGCATGGTCTACCTTCATCACCGGGCTTGACCCCGGCGGCCACGGCATCTTCGACTTCGTGCATCGCGATCCCAAGACGATGCTGCCCTATTTGTCGACGACGGCCACCGCGCCGGCCGGGCGCACGCTTGGCCTGGGCCGCTGGCAGGTGCCGCTGTCAGGCGGCAGCGTGAAATCGCTGCGGCAGGGCCAGCCGTTCTGGGAGCCGCTCGAGGCCAGGGGCATCAGCACCACCATCATCCGGATGCCGGCCAACTTTCCCCCGTCGGGGACGGCGACGCGCGAGCTGAGCGGCATGGGCACGCCGGACCTGTCGGGCACCTACGGCACGTTTGCGTTCTACACCTCCGAACCGTATGCGTTCGCAGGGCAATCGCTGTCGGGGGGAGTTGCGCACGCAGTGAAGGTGCGCGACGGCGTGGTTCGGGCGTGGCTCGAAGGGCCCGATCATCCGTTTCTCAAGAAGCCGGAGAAGATGCGCGCCGAGTTTTCGGCGCGTCTCGACCAGGCCGGGCAGCACGTCAAGATCACCGTTGGCACGGACGAGGCGCTGCTCGCCGTCGGCGAATGGAGCAATTGGCTGCCGGTCAGCTTCTCGCTGGCGCCGACGCAGTCGATCGGCGGCGAGGTCCGTTTCTACTTGAAGAGCCTCGATCCGTTCTTTGAGCTGTATGCCAGCCCCGTCAATATCGATCCGATCGATCCGGCGATGCCGGTGTCGCATCCAGGCGGCTACGCTGCGGAGCTGGCGGAGGCCACTGGACGCTTCTATACGCAGGGCATGCCCGAAGACACCAAGGGCCTGAAGACCGGCGTGCTGACCGACGCCGAGTTCCTCGCGCAGGCGCGGCTGGCGGCCGACGAGAACCGGCGGCAGTATCGCTACGTGCTCGACCGGTTCGACGATGGCCTGCTGTTCTACTACTTCGGCAACGTCGATCAGGTCTCGCACATGATGTGGCGGGCGCGCGACCCACAGCACCCGGCCTACAGTGCCGTCACCGACTCGCCCAACGCGACCGTCGTCGACGAACTCTACCGAGGTCTCGACGCCATCGTCACCGACACGCTGGCGACGCTCGGCCCCGACGATTTGCTGGTGGTGATGTCGGACCACGGCTTCACGTCGTGGCGTCGCGCGTTTCACCTGAACAGCTGGCTTCGCGACCACGGCTACCTGACGTTGGTCGATCCCAATCGGCGGGACGACCCCGGATTCTTCGGCAATGTTGACTGGGCCCGCACGCGCGCCTACGCCGTCGGCTTGAACGGCTTGTATGTGAATCTCAAGGGACGCGAGCGCGACGGCATCGTCGAGCCTGGCGCGCGCGAGTCGCTGACCAAGGAGATCGCCGGGAAGCTGCTCGGCACGGTCGACCCGGCGACCGGGAGCGCCGCCATCACCCGGATCTACCGGCGCGAAGACGTGTATCACCTGACCGGCAACGAAGACATCGCGCCCGACCTTGTGGTGGGATACGCGAAGGGCACGCGCGGGTCCGACGAGTCGGCGCTCGGCAGCCTGCCACCGGACGTGATCGTCGACAACACCAGCGCGTGGAGCGGTGATCACTGCATGGACCACCTGGCGGTCCCCGGCATCCTGCTGAGCAGCCGGGCGCTCAAGCGTCCGGCGGCCACGATTGAGAACCTGGCGGCGGCGATTCTCGCGGAGTTCGGCATTGACGGTTTTCCCGGGCGCGCCGAGGCGCGCCGCACGAAGGAGCACTGAGATGTTTGGAGCGGGCATCAAGCTGGACAAGGCGCTGCTGGCGAAAGTGAAGCGCTACAGCGACCTCGCCGGCTACTCGTCGGTGGACGAGTTCGTCACGCACGTGCTCGAGAAGGAGCTGGCCAAGTTCGAGGGCTCCGACTCCGAGGAAGAGATCAAGAAGAAGTTGAAGGGGCTTGGCTACATTTCCTGAACGCGCGCTGGCGTGGGTCAACACTGCGCTGGTGACGGCGTTCGACCTGATGCTCGGGCCGCTGATGGGCCTGCCGCCGCTCGTCAGCCTGCTGCTGGTGTCGCTGGTGACGGCGGCGGCCATGCTGGTGGTTGTGGCGCGCACGTCGAATCAGCGAGCGATGATCGCGACCAAGCGCGGCATTCATGCGGCGCTGTTCGAGATTCGACTCTATGGCGACCAGCCCGGCCTGATGTTGCGCGCGTTCGGCGAGGTGCTGGTCCACAACGGGCACTACCTCCTGCTGTCGCTGGTGCCCCTGGCCTGGATGAGCATCCCGCTGGTGCTCGTGATCGCGCAGTTGCAGGCGTTCTATGGCTACGGCGGCCTGCAGCCCGGCGTGCCGGCATTAATCACGGTGCAGTTGATCGCAGATGCCGGGCCGGCGGCGTCCGGGCTGGTGCTGGAGGCGCCGGCTGCGGTCGGCCTGGAGACCGGCCCGGTGCCGCTGGAGGGATCGAACGAAGTGGTCTGGCGCCTTCGGCCAATCACGGAGGGTGCCTACACGCTGACCTTGCGCGACGGCGATGCGGTCGTGACCAAGTCGCTGCTGGTGTCGCCGGCGCCGGGGCGCCGGTCGCCCATGAGCGTCGCGGCCGGCCTGGCCGGGCAAGCGCTCTATCCGTCTGAAGCGTCGCTGCCGGACGGCAGCCGCATCGCCTCCATTGCCGTGGCATATCCGGAACCTGGGATCGACGTGTTCGGCTGGAAGATGCACTGGATGATCGCCTACGGCGTGTTGTCGTTGGCCTGCGCCTTCATCCTCGCCCGCCGCTTCGGCGTCACGATCTAGGCCGCAGATTCGACGGAGACGATTTCCTGCCGCAGAACCCGTAGACTGAAAGCCATCATGCACCTGCGATTCACTCCCCTTCGCCGTGGCGACCTGATTGCCGCCTGCTGCGCGCTGGTCCTATTGACTGGCGAGCGGACCCCTCACGCGCAGGTTCCCGCCGACCTCGTTCTGATCAACGGCAGCGTCCTGACGGTCGATAACCGCGACTCGGTGGCGCAGGCGGTGGCCATCACCGGCGGTAGGATCACCGCGGTCGGCACCACCGATCAGATCAAGACGCGCATCGGCAGCGTCACCGAGGTGATCGACCTTCGCGGCCGGGCGGTCACGCCGGGGCTGATCGACAGCCACGTCCATTTCTCCGAAGCCGATGCCCTGTTCACCGTCGATCTCGGCGACGCCTCGATCAAAACGATCGCCGAGGCGCAGAAACGGGTGGCGGACTACGTCGCCCGCCTGAAGCCCGGCGAGTGGGTGCGGGGGCGCGGATGGGACGAGGGCAAGTACGCCGAGCAACGCTACCTCACCGCCGCCGACCTCGACGCGGTGGCCCCGAACAACCCGGTGTGGCTGACGCACACCACGGGACACTACGGCGTGGCCAACACCTACGCCATGAAGATGGCCGAGGTGCGCAAGGACACCAAAGACCCGCCGGCCGGCACCATCGATCGCAGCGCCGACGGCTCGCCGACCGGCGTCATGAAGGAATCGGCGATGGGCCTGGTGAGCCGCCTGGTACCCCCGCTGACGCGCGATCAGCAGAAGCTGGGGTTGGTCAAGATCATCAAAGACTTCAATCAGGAAGGCATGACCGGCGCGAAGGATCCCGGCATTGGCCAGGCGAAGTGGGAGCTGTACCAGGAGTTGCTGCGCGAGGGCCGTCTTACCGTCCGCGTCTTCGCTCTGTGGTCCGGCGCCCGTCGTCTCGAGGATCGCGCGGCGGTGCTGGCGCGCGCGCAGGCCAACCCGCGGCAAGCCGGGCTGGCCGGAGACGGCATGCTGATCTCCGGCGGCGTCAAGATGTACATGGATGGCAGCGGTGGTGCGCGGACGGCGTGGATGCACGACGACTGGAACAAGAACCTCACCGACACCGACACCGGGAACGCGGGCTACCCGTCGACGCCGCCCGAGGAATATCGCCAGATCGTCACCGAACTGCATCACGCCGGGGTCCACGTCAGCACGCACGCGATCGGTGACCGTGCCATCGACTGGGTGATCGATACCTACGATCGCGCGCTGGAAGCCAAGCCGACACGCGGCCTGCGCCACGGCCTGATCCACGGCAACATCCCGACCGATCGCGCCATCGACACCATGGCGCGCCTGCAGCGCGACCACGACGCCGCCTACCCGGACGCTTCGTCTACGTTTATGTGGTGGATTGGCGACAACTACGCCGGCAACTTCGGCCGGGTGCGCAATCAACGGCTTGACCCATTCAAGACCTTCACGCGCAAGGGCGTGCAGTGGGGTGGCGGCTCCGACTACCCCGTGACTCCGTTTCCCGGGCGCTATGGCCTATGGGCGGCGGTGGCCCGCGAGACCCTGAATGGCACCTTCGGTGCGACACCGTTCGGGACGGCGGAGTCGGTTGATATCAAGACGGCGCTGCGGTCGTACACCATCTGGGCGGCCAAGACGATGTTTCTCGAGGACCGCATCGGGTCGATCGAAGTGGACAAGGACGCCGACCTGGCCGTGTGGGATCGCAACCCCTACGAGGTGGCCACCGCCGCTCTCAAGGACATGCGGTGCGAGTTGACATTGGTGCGGGGCAAAGTCGTCTATCGCGGGGCATCACGCTGAGCACCACGATGCCAACTCGGCTGACCGAGGCGCTGGGCTGTCGCCACCCGATCATCTCGGCCGGCATGGGTGGGCCGGCGCGATCAGAACTGGCGTCGGCGGTCTCTGAAGCCGGCGGTTTCGGGCTGCTGGGCATGGTGGGAGAATCGCCCGGCGTGATCGCCCGTGAAATTGCCGACGTGAGACGCCGGACCACGAAACCATTCGGCGTCAACCTCGTCCCTTTCGCCACCGACCCGGCGCTGCTGGCCGACGAGATGGCCGTCTGCTTCGACGCGCGAGTCCCGGCGTTGTGCTTCTTCTGGGATGTGCACCCCGCGATCGTCGAGCGGGCGAAGAGCGCGGGCTGCCTGGTCCTGTATCAGGTCGGTACGCTCGAGGATGCCGTGCTGGCGCAATCGGCCGGCGCCGACGTGGTGATCGTTCAGGGCGTCGAGGCGGGAGGCCACGTGCGTGGCCGCTGGCCGCTGTCAGTGCTCCTGCCCGAGGTGGTCGCCACCCTCACCATTCCGGTGGTCGCTTCTGGCGGCATCGCCGATGGACGCGGCATGGCGGCCGCGCTGGCAATGGGCGCCGGCGGGGTGCAGTGCGGAACGGTTTTTCTCGCCAGCCCGGAGTCGTACGCGCACGACTACCACAAGGAACGGATCGTGGCGGCGATGCCCGGCGATACCGTGCACACCGATCTGTTTGCCATCGGCTGGCCGCCGAACTCGCCAGTGCGCGTTCTGAACAACAGCGTCACTGCCGCCGCCGGAGACCGGCGCTGGGGCTATCTGCCGGACCAGCTGCCTCGTATCGCGATCGGCGAAGACGAGGGACGGCCCGTCTACCGATTCGGCACTGATTCGCCGTTGCGATCAACGACTGGAGATTTTGAGCAGATGTGCCTCTACGCCGGCGAGAGCGCGGCGCTCGTCACCGGCATTCGCCCGGCCGCGGCGATCATCGACACGATGATGCGCGAGGCCACCGCTGCCCTTCACCGGGCCGACGCGGGAGCGGCCGGGTCATGAGTCGGGCTGTTAATCCAGCGCCCGATGCGGACGCCCAGCTGGTGCGCGCCATCGGTCTGTCGGGCGCGACGCTAGTGGTGGTCGGCAGTGTCATCGGCTCGGGCATCTTCCTGACCACGGGCCTCATGGTGCAGGAACTGCCGTCGACGTCGCTGGTGCTGGCGGCGTGGGTGGCGGGCGGGCTGCTCGCCATGGCGGGCGGCCTCACCTACGCCGAGATGGGATCGATGTACCCGCGGTCGGGCGGGCTCTATGTGTTCCTGAGCGAAGCCTACGGGCCGGTGTGGGGCTTCCTGTTCGGCTGGGCTTGCCTGCTGGTGATCCTTACCGGCAGCGTGGCGGCCGTGGCAGTGGGCTTTGCCGAGTACTTCAGCTACTTCTTCCCGTCGCTCGGCACTGACCGCGTACTGGTTACGTTCGACATGCCGTGGGGCGCCTGGCGCATCAGCGCCGGACAGGTGGTGGCCGCGGCCTCGATCGCCGTCATCACGGCGGTCAACTACGTCGGCGTGCGCAGCGGCAACGTCGCCAACACGATTCTGACGGTCGCCAAGGTCGGTGGCCTCATTCTGATACCGCTGCTGGCTATTGCCTACATGCGAGTCGACCCGGCCTTGACGCCGATGGTTCCGCCCGATGCGGTGCGCCCGTTCGCGTCATTCGGCGTGATCATGATCGCGGTGATGTGGACCTACGAAGGCTGGTACTACGTGGCGTTTGCCGCCGGCGAGATCAAGGACGCGGCGCGCACCGTGCCGCGGGCGTTGATTTACGGCACGATCGCGCTGACCACCATCTACGTCAGCGTCAACCTGGCCTACGTCTTTGCGCTCAGCCTCGAGGAAATGTCGGGCGTCACCCGCATCGCCGAGAAGGCGGTGACCGCGCTCGTCGGCCCGGGCGGCGCGGCCCTGGTGGCCGCCACCGTGGTGGTGTCAACGTTTGGCTGTAACGTCGCCGGCGTGATTGCCTCGTCGCGCGCCTGCTTTGCCATGGCCACCGACGGCCGATTCTTCGCGTCCGCCGCGCGGGTACACCCGGTGCATCGCACCCCTCATGTCGCGCTGCTGGTGACGAGCGGGTGGTCGGCCTTGCTGACGCTGACCGGCGGCTACGAGGCGTTGTTCACTTACGTGACGTTTGCCTCAGTGCTGTTCGGCACGCTTGGCGGTGTCGCCATCTTTGTGCTGCGGACCAGACGGCCTGAGGTGCCGCGGCCCTATCGTGCGCTCGGCCACCCGGTCGTGTCGGCACTGTACGTGCTGGGCTCGTTGGCCCTGGTCGGGAACACCTTGAGCGAACGGCCACTGGAGTCGATCGCCGGCCTCGGACTGGTGGCCATCGGCCTGCCGTTTTATTTCTACTGGTCGCGGACCGCCCGGTAGGTCCCGAGATCCCGCCGAGTCACTTCGTTACTTCGGCTTCTCGTACACCACCTTGCCGTCGAAGATCGTCGTCGCCACCACGACCCCGGCGGCAGTGGCCGGAATCTTTGTAAGAATGTCTGCGGTCAGGATGACCACGTCGGCCAGCATGCCCGGTGCCAGCGTGCCTGTGCGCTGCTCCTCGAACGAGGCGTAGGCCGGCCACTGCGTGTAGCCGTCGATCGCGTCACGCATCGAGATCTTCTGGGCGACCGCGTTCGGCGGACCGCTGCGCGCCGCCGCCAACCACAGGCCGAGCCCCGGCCCGAGCGGCGCCACCGGCCAGTCGCTGCCAAAGGCCAGCCGGCCGCCGGCATCGCGAATGCTCTTCCAGGCCCACGCACGCGAGGCGCGTTCGGGGCCGATGTTGTCGGGCCACGGGCCCGACGGCTGGGTGGAATTCATATCGCCCAACTGCACGTGCATCGGCTGCTGGGAGGCGATCACGCCGAGTTGCCCAAACCGCGGGATGTCGGCGGTCGCGATCGTCTCGATGTGTTCGAGGCGATGGCGCCGGCCGCGGGCCGGGGCGGGATTGGCGGCGGCCGCGCGCTCGAAGGCGTCGAGCGACATCCGGATGGCGCGATCGCCGATGGCGTGAATCCAGATCTGCCAGCCGCGCTTGTCGACCATGGCCACGAGGTGGTTCAGCTGGTCGGCCGACAGGTTCGGCGAGCCCGCCTCGCGGCTGTTGGTGTAGGGGGCCAGCAGCGCTGCGGTCCGGCTCTCGATCACACCATCGGCGTAGATCTTGACGGCGCCGGTCTTCAGGGTTGGATCGTCCCCGAACTGTTTCCTGGTCTCCTCCATCCGATCGAGGTCGGCCTCAGTCGTGCCGGCTGCCGCCGAGAAGGCCAGGTAGGTTCTGACCTGCAACTCGCCGGCGCGACGCGCCTGATCGTAGAGCGCCATCTCGTCAGGTTCGCCGCCCGCGTTCTGGACACTGGTGACCCCATAGCGGTGGGCATGTGCCACCGCGGTCCGCAGGGCTGCGCGCCGATCGGCTTCGGTCGGCTTAGGCATGAAGCGGGTCACCAGCTCAGAGGCCGCCTCCTTCAAGTGGCCGGTCGGCTCGCCGGTTCGCGGATCCTTCACGATCACGCCGTTGGTCGGATTGGGCGTGTCCCTGGTGACGCCGGCCATGGCGAGCGCCTTCGAGTTCACCCAGATGCTGTGGCCGTCGTAGCAGGTCATCACCGCGGGCCGGTCGGCCACAATCGCGTCGAGTTGCGCCCTGGTCGGGCTGCCCCCGGGGAACGGCGAGTAGAGCCAGCCACGTCCCTTGACCCAGGGAGCATCGGTCTTGGCGGCGGCAAAGGCACGGATCGCGTCCTGCACCTGCGGTAGGGTCGTCAGGCCCGCCAGATCGACGTCTCCGAGCGACTGACCGCCGCTTAGGAAATGCACGTGCGAGTCGTTGAAGCCCGGCGCCACCGTGGCGCCGCGCGCGTCGATGACCAGGGTCGCGGGCCCCTTCAGGGACGCGAGGTCCTGGTCGCTACCGACGCGCAGGATCGTGTTGCCGGCGATGGCCACGGCCTGTGCGGATGTGCCCGGTTCGCCGGCGGTAAACACCTGCCCGTTCACGATCAGGAGATCCGCCACCGGTCCCGCGGCCGGCGGTGCACCACCACAAGCAGCGCCGACCATCGCCGTCCACAACGTGCCGATCATCACCACGGTCGTTCGCGTCTGCGTCACGCCGCGCAGTATACTCCGGCGATGCGGCGGGTACTGCCAAACGGCCTGGTGATCGCGTCAGCGCGGCCGGAGCATGCCGAGGCGCTCGAACAACTCCAGCGCGATGTGTTTCCGACGCTGGCCGACGCCCAACGCTTCAAGACGGCGCACTACCGCAAGCACATCGAGTTGTTCCCTGAGGGCCAGCTGGTTGGGCTTGACGGGGATCTTGTGGTCGCCGCCACGGCGACCATTCGGCTGCCCTTCGATTTCGGCGACCGCACGCACACGTTTGCCGACATCATTCAGGGCGGCTGGCTGACGTCGCACCAACTGGACGGCGACTGGCTGTACGGCGCCGACATCGGCGTGCACCCCGACTATCGCGGACGAGGGCTGGCGCAGGCACTCTACGCCGCGCGCCAGGAACTGGTCTGGGCACTGGGGCTCAAGGGCCAGGTGACGGCGGGCATGATGAGCGGCTTCGGCGCGGTCAAGCACCGGATGAGCGCCGAGGCATACTACGCAGGGCTGGTGAGCGGCCGGATCAACGACCCGACGCTGTCGATGCAACAAAAGGTGGGGTTCGAGTTCCGGGCGCTGCTCAAGGACTACTTGAGCGATCCAATCTGCGACAACTACAGTGTGTTGATCGTGCTCGATGCGACCAAGAACGTGGCGGGCGCCGTCCGGCCGGTCGCGCCGGGCAGGCCAATGAAGGAGTGAGTGATGTCATCGATTCAGCTGAAGACTGAAGTCCCGGGCCCGCGCAGCAAGGCCCTGCTCGCTCGCCGGCTCGCGGCAGTACCGACCGGCCTCGGCAAGGCGACCGACGTCGTGGTCGAGCGCGCCGAGGGCGCCCTGGTGCACGACGTCGACGGCAACACCTTGATCGATTTTGTCGGCGGCATCGGCGCGCTGGCCGTCGGCCACTGCCCACCTCCGGTCGTGCAGGCGCTCCAGGCCGAGGCGCAGAAGCTGATCCACATGGGCTCGCTCGTGGCGACCTACGAGTCCTACGTTCGCCTGTGCGAACTGCTGAACGAGATCACGCCCGGGACCTTCGCCAAGAAGACCCTGCTCTCGAACAGCGGCGCGGAAGCGGTGGAGAACGCCGTCAAAGCGGCGCGCGCCTTTACCAAGCGGCCCGGCGTGATCTGCTTCGAGGGCGCGTACCACGGCCGCACGCTGCTGGCGGCGAGCCTGACGAGCAAGTACGGGCTGTTCAAGAAGGGCATGGGCCCGTTCGCCGGAGAAATCGTCCGCTTGCCGATGCCCAATGCCTACCGTGCCCCCGGCGGCATGAGCGCGGAGGACTGCGTCACCTGGACCATCCACCAGCTCGAGCACGCCCTCACGGCACAGGTGGATCCGGCCGAGGTCGCGGCGTTGATCATCGAGCCGGTGC
>SXGQ01256833.1_pt1 | contig 15200 bp, 14 predicted proteins | sample 3178371 | NCBI WGS metagenome assembly SXGQ01 (sample SAMN11356859, study PRJNA531348) | freshwater metagenome | isolation source: freshwater sample F1-20 | place: China: Fuxian Lake, Yuxi | collected 2017-12-25
CTTCTTCACGTTCTCAACCAATACTTGTGCCTGTTCCGTGTAGTTCTGGCCGTTGGTCACGAAGTCATTGAACTTCTTTGCCGTTTCAATGATGTCTTCTGGTGTTACCACCGGGGCCTTGAACTCGGCGACAACTTGCTCGCCTTCTTTCCTCAGGCTGTACTCATACTCTTGTTGCTTGATTGTGTAGTTAAATTCAGCGATATTTTTCGCTAAACCTAGTAGATCGGCACGTATCTCGTAGCCGCTTTTTGACTTGATAGTTGACATAATAAAAACTCCTTTCTGTGTGTGTGTTTGTGTTTTTTCTTGTGTCAGCTGTATTTATAACACGGAAATAGAAATATGTCAATTGGATACTGTGTGTTTGGTAATTTAGATAGGAATTCTGTGCCTAGCCATGGTTATACGCAGTGTGCCCTCGCCTGTTGACACACCTTTCAATATCACGTTCTGTCCTGATACGTCCGCGTCCACTGTAATGAATCCCGGATATGGGTATGTGTTGCCCGTGGTGATCCAGCCGTACTGCGCCACGAACGCCGTGGTGCCATTGTGCGTTACCTGCACGTCAAACTGGTTGCCCTCGTTCAATGAATTAGACCAGACCGCTATGGCATATCTGGAGCCTCTGAACAGGGTCTTGTCAAAAGTGTCCATGGTCTTGAACGCTAGAGCTTCCGGTGGATCAGTCAGTGCCACCCTGTAGATGCTGCACACGGTAGTGCCGGATGATTCTGTGCTGGCGGCCATCAGGCTGACCAAGCCGTCGCTGTCTATGGTGGCGTCAAATTCCAGCAGGGTTGAGGCCTTGCTGGATACGAATGCGTTCGCCACCGATGAGGTGGTGGTTCCATTGGTGGCCAGGTACACTTCGGACACGGAAGAAACGCCGGTGTTGGAATTGTGCGCGGTGACCAGATAGAAAACCCCGCTGTAGGCATTGGTCTGGTAGTCATAGGAGTCCAGCGTGGCGTAGGTGGAGCCCGTGACGTTGACCGATCCCACAGTCTTCTCATAGGCGTTGGGCGCCACTGCTGCTTCGGAGTCAGCCAGCAGTATCCTGTGCATGTACAGTACGCAAGGGCCATTGCACGAGGCCCTCAATCTCACGTTGGCTCCTGATACGTCCGCTGACAAGGTTACCAAGCTGTTGTTCTCTGAATATATCTCGTTGAAATTGGTGATGTAGGCCGACACCCCGTCATGCACCACCAGGGCCTCAATGTTGCTGGCCTCGCCTGTGTCCGTGCTGACCACGGTGATGTAATACTTGGCTCCCCTGAAGTTGGCATAGGCCCAGGAGTCCGCTGTGGCAAGCGTGGTGCCTATGCTAGACGAGATTAATTTCGCCGTGTCACCGGTAGTGCTGGCCACCAAGGCCGTGCCCAGGGACACACGATAGTATGATGCTGTGTTGACGGAGCTGTCCCCGGCCACGAACAGGGTGGCTGTGGGATATGCGAGACCCGCGCTGAAGCTGAGCCCATCGCCCGCTCCGTCTACTACTCCCCCACCTCCCCCTGTGACTGCGTCAAACGCTGAGCTTGCTGTGTTGCCCACCACCAAGCTGGAGCTGCCCATGCTGCGCACACCGGTCACGTTGTTGTAGGCGAGAACGTAGTAGAACGCTCCCTGATATTCATCATGGCTTATGGCGTCCAGCGCAGATGGCGATGTGCCAAATGATTGATCCAGGGCCACGTATCCAAACACGTTCTCGTCCGTGATGGCAGTGTTGTTGGACCCAAATCCCGTGAAGGTCACTGTGTCCGCGGATCCCGAGCCCGCGCCGCCGGAATTCTGGAATGTGAGCCCACCCGCGCCGTCAGTGGTTATGACCTGACCGTTGCTGCCGTCAGTTGTGGGATAGTTCAGGCCCGATATGCGCACACCATCAGCGATGACCACACGTGTGGAATCATTGGAACTGATTGTGTTGACAAAGAGCTGTGATTTGACTTCAAGGTCATCATTGACCGTTACCACTGATGAGTCTCCAGAACTGATCGCATTGGTCACCACGGATGGTGTCACCAGAGAAGTGTTGGCAGTCAGTGTGCCGGACACATTTATCGCGTCATTGACCTGTATGGCCGTGGAATCCGATGATGATATCTCATTGGTTACCAGCGTGTTGGCTGTGGTCGTACCTGCCAGGGTGGCGGTTGTGATTGTGGGTCCTGATGCCCTAACGAAGTTTCCAGTGCCTGTGCCGGTGTACTCACTGGATGTAAGGTGATAGAATTCCGAGGCAGTGCCGCCCTGCAAACCGCTGAGGTTGTTGTGCAGTGATCCGAATGGTGTGGTCACTGATGAGGCGTTGTCGCTACCCTCATAGGCGTATGTGAGCTCCACAGGCTCAGTGGATGTGACGTACACCAGCACCGCTAGTTTGGTCGCTGCGGTCACGTTGATGCTGCTCTGGGTGGATTCAGTGTTGTACTGAGCCAGAATAGTGCTGTTTATGACAGATGATACTGTTGACGCAAAATATTTCTTGAACACCGATCCCGACACTGAGGATTCGTTGGTGTAGGTGTTTGGAGTCAGCACAGTGACCACTGTGTCTGACGCTCTGGCAGTGATCTGGAAAAGTCCATTGGGGGTCTGCAGGTAACTGGCCACCGTGTTAGTGGCCGATGCATCTATGTGTGCCGAGGCGAACGGATTTCCCGCGCTGGCAGTGGCTGTCCTAGATGTGCCTGAGCCCGTGATAGTGACCGTGCCTGTGACGAAGGGCACCACGGTGTAGACTATGTTCTGTATGGTGGTCAATCCTGCTCCGGAATCCACGCTGGCATGGTTATGGAAAGCGTAATATCCGCCATCTAACACTGTTCTGTTAAGAGCCGTTGACACAAATGCCACCACTATCTGTGTGGTGTTGTTGACTGCCTGTGTTATGCTCTGCTCCGCGCCTGCTCCCACTGTGGTGGACATGCTTATTATATCATGATCATTGTCGGCGTCCGCTGCAGTTATCACAGGATCTTGGTAGAAGAACGTGACCCCAGGACCCGCGGCCACAGTGGCACCAAATGCGTTAACCCATTCGGCTCCGTTGAATCTCAGGAATTGATCCAGCTGCACCGATTCTAAATTTACTCCCGCCAGGTCGTTCAGCGTGGCGGACTCCTTGAACATGACCTCTCCACCTGCACCAAAGTTTACGGGAGCCCCGCCGATGTTGATGTCGCTGCTGTCGTTGGTGAAGATGTTGTTGATGACTGCTGTGTTGGCTGTCAGCGTGCCAGATATGTTTACTCCGTCGTTGATCTGTATCGCCGTGCTGTCCGTGCTGGAAATTTCGTTTACGTTTATGCTTGTGCTGCCGGTTATGGTCAGTACGTCACCTGACATAGCAACCGTTATGTTGTTGTTACCAGCTATCTTGATTGTCTCTCCGTCGCTGATCAAAGTGCCAGTGCTGTCATCTCCAACGAATGTGATGCCCTGTGGCGCTGCAGATTCGATCCATGATCTCGTGCCATCGGTCTGGCTGGCAAGAACGTAATTGTTCTCCGCCGGCACGCCCAGATTGGGTTCCGCTTCCGACAGCTGTATGAAACTGTACCTGTCCGCGGATACCGCTGTGGGCAGCGTGGTTTTAACTTTGCCGCTTTTGGACCTATTGCTACTCATTTGCGCTTTCCAGTATGCTCAATGTTATCTTGTACTTGCTGTTTGCGTCAGCTGATACTTTCAACTCGCAACCACTCATGATTACCAATTTGCCAGATACTGCCGACACGGAGTCGTCCGCGGCCACTGGGAAGTCTTTCAACAGTTCCGTCACAGTTGAATCCTGCGTGGTCACACTCACAGTGACTGTGCCTGCAGCTCCGCTCACGTTGGCTATCTGTGCCAACAACACGATGCCGGTGTAGGACACGGGTGCTGTATACACAGTGGTGCTGGCGGTAGTCAGTGCTGCTGTAACTGTCCTGAATACGTTTAATGCTAGTGCCATAATTTATCCTCCTCTCCTAATTGTTTGTTGAGCCCTCTAGGGCTAATATGTAAGGCGTCAATACCGCGAACAAACTTCGGCTGAACGTCCTACCAGTTATGGTTCCTGTTGCCCTGTTGAACAACAGGTCATCACCTATTCTAAAATCTCCCCTGTGATCTGTGCTGGTGTAGTAAACCTGTCCGCCATTACTTTGCACAACCTCATTGGCCTGTACAGGCACCCCACCACCAGATGGCAATGAAGAGGCCAGTGTGTCCCCGGAACCCACGTACTCGAAGGTGTGTCCGCTGGCCGCGATCAGGCTCCTCTTGAAAAAATTCACTGCTGTATTGTTAGTGATTGTGGGCAGGTCCTCTATGAATGTGACCAGCCTTTCACCACCACTGTCTTCGACCGTGGCAGTTTGCACTGTGTAATATTCGCTATCCCCCGAAAACTGCGCCACGTCATTGACAGCGGGAGTCGCAGTTAGTCCTTCTATGATGATAGAGTTCGCAGTGACATTGGTGCCGTTCACGGTGCCCGTGCTCTGCACAGATCCTATGCCGTCCGCCTGTAGGCCAAACGTGCCAAATGATGTGTTTGAGTTCGTGAGCGAGCACTGTCCGCCACTCTCACAAAATACGCCAATATTGCAATTGATTGTGAACAAGCTGACCAGCTGGGCATATCCGTCGTTGAGTATGTGAACCCCACGACCACCTTGATTGAATTGTGTGTACGCATCTAGCACCATGCTTTTCAAACCAAGGGCATGGCTGCCATCGATCTTCATTCCTGTGCCCGTGGTGGTGATGCTGGAGCAGTTCTGCACGTAGGGGCTGGTGCTGATTACTCCTGCACCACTGGTTGGGAAGGCCACGGCCGCGGCCGGGCTCACGTGATCCCTGAAGGTCATCTCCTTGAGATAACATTTGTTGTTGACCCAGAATAGATCCTGATTTGTGGTCAAGGGTCTCACAGAAACCGTACGCAGTCCATCACCCACTATGGCCACTCCCGCTGGCACCGTGACCGGATTGACCTCTGTGTAGTCTCCGCTCTTGACGAAAATTGTTGTGCCGGTTGTGGCTATTGCACAAGCTGCCTTGATCGTGAGTTTTGACGTGGCCAGTGTCTGTCCATTGTTTCCGTCATTGCCACTCTTGGAGACATATAATACATTTGTTACTGCGTCGGAACCATTTCCTGTGATCGTCAACACGTCTCCTGACATCGCAGTGGTTATGCCATTGGCTCCCGCTATCTTGACCGTTTCACCGTCGGCTATGTTCGTTCCTGTGCTGTCATCTCCAACCACTGTGATACCCAGCGCTGGTCCGGCGCCAAATATGTCCAACGTGTCACCGGTCAGTGTGGTCGTGATTATGCCACTTCCTTGTATTTTCAGTGTCTTAGTGGATGTAAATTCGCCTACTGTGCTGGTGTCGTCAGCCACATACAAGCTGGAACTGAAATAACCCAGACTGTTCCATGCGGTGACGCCATCACCTATTTTCATCTTTCTGGTGTCTAGCTCGTAACCGGCCTCGCCCGCGGCCAATACGGGATTCACCGATGTCCAGTTGGCTGACTGATCTCTTCGTAGTCTAATCTGTGCCATTATGCTGCTCCCCCATCGATGTCGGTCTCAGACACTCCATTGTAGATGGAATATGCGCTGCCGCCATCCACCTCCAACTGCAGAGATGTGTTTGTGATGGTGAGCACGTTGCCCAGTACCGCTGTGTTGATTCCATCTCCGCCTATGATCTGTAGTGTGCCACCGCCTGCTATTGCAGTGCCCGTGCTGTCGTCACCTATGAATGTGAGCCCCCCGGCCGATCCAGTGATGGTCAGCGTGTCTCCGCTGACTGCAGTGGACACCGATCCTGCTCCTGCTATCTTGAAAGTCTCTCCCACTCTCAGGGCTGAACCTGTGCTGTCATCACCCACCATGTTGACGACAACCGTGGATAAGTCCAAGGATATCGTGCCCACTGTGGTGATTGGATTTGGATCTGCCGTCAAACCTGTGCCCGCAGTGATGGAAACCACGGTGCCTGATCCCGAGCCAACGATTTGATCGTCCACGTATTGCTTGGTGGCTGCGTCGCTGCCGGCGCTTGGAGCGGCTATGCCCTTAATCTGATTGCCCTGCACATTTATCTGTCCTGCCACGTTCAATGCATCTGCAATCTGTATCGCCGTGCTATCCGTGCTGGAAATGGTATTTACGTTTATGTTGGTGCTGCCGGTTATGGTGACCACATCATTCAACACTGCAGTGGTGATGTTGTTGCCTCCTACAAATTTCAAAGTCTCTGCGGTGTTTATTGTTGAGCCTGTGGAGTCATCACCAACGAATGTCAATCCAGTAAATTGGCTCAGTGTGGTGAAGCTGAGCACGCCGCTGCCATTGGTTGTGAGCACTTGGTTGACAGAGCCGTCCGCGGTGGGATAGGTCAATCCACCCGCAATCAATCCCGTGGTTGTGGTGGTTCCGTCTACATGTAATTTAGTTGATGGTGCAGAAAGCCCGATGCCCACGCGTGAATTGGTCACATCAAGATACAAAATGTTGGTTTCAAATGCCAGATCTACCCCGTTCCGTGTCAGGTTAGATTTCAACATTGAACCAGATATACGGCCTAGCGCCATCACAAGCTCCCTGTTCTATGTTAGCGGGGATATCCCCACACCACCTGATTGCATTGCCGGTGGACCGCAGTGTAGGTATTTATGCTGTAAAACAGAAAAGGGCCTTTCGGCCCTTTTCAACTACTTAGGAAGTGTATTACTTATTAGTTGTTGGCCTGCACGAAGCAATTTACCATGCCAATTCCCGAATCGGTCTTGCTCTCGAGAGCCCTGCCGATCACATGGAAAGGATTGATGGATTCACCCGTTTGAGCTGCTCTGGCAGTGCCTTTGATGCTTGAAGATACCAATCTGTCTCCCTTGCTAACTGCACCAGTGACCCTCACATGGGTCCTGCCGGTCATGGCCACAAAAGGATGTGATTGATTGTTGCCTGCATTGGAGTTCATCATGTAGGCTGGTTTTGATGAGATAACGCCAAAAACCTGGTCCGAAAGCTCTTCCGACGTTTCCGTGATCTCCTGCGAGCCTCCCAGCATGACCACTGCGCCTTCGGTCATGGGAGCGTCCGCCGCAAATCTCTCCGCGATGTCCGCGTACTGGGCCGAAGTTGCCGTGGCGTTGACTATCCTGCATCGGATGTCCACCAGCTGTGCATCTGTAGAGTTTAAATTAGTTGGATCTGGTCCCCCAAGGTTCTGTCCTTCTGCGGGTTGCGTGGCACGCATGGCAGTCCATGCTCCTCCCGATGCGGTGTTGTAGATCGTGGATTCGTCCTCGACGAACTGCTCGTCCCACACCCAGTAAAGGTCCTGTTCCGTTGCTGCAGACCCTATGCCTCGATTGACCTTGAGTCCGGAAAAATTGGGCATGGCTGCGTTGGTTGATATGTTCCTGTTGATCTCTATGATCGAGTCCTCGATGCTGAGGGTGGTGGTGTTCACTATGGTGTTGGTTCCAGCCAGCACCAAGTCGCCGTTGATCCGCACGTCCTGCGAGAATATGGTACGGCTAGAATCCGTGACAATCTTTGATGCGCCGTCCACCGTGGTGGTCACTGTGCCCGAGCCCGCGTCCGCTATAGTTACGTTGGTGTTGCCCTGTGTGATGGCAGTGGCCTGTATGGCGCCGATCTGGTCGTCCACATATTTCTTGGTGGCCACGTCACCGTCCGCGACCGGAGCTGTAGTTGATAATCCTGTGATCTTGTTATTTGATGCGTCTATAACGACATCGCCCACTTCCAGTCCGTTATTGACCCTAAATTTTCTTGTTGTCATGGTTCCATATCTCCCGCATGATTGTTAATTTGTGCAGTGTATCACTGCTGAGATATTTAGCAACTATATAGGAAATGTTATCGTTAGAGTGTTATAATGCGGCTATGGCAGCCTGGAATGCCGCGTAAGTGGCCGACGCCGCGGCTATGCTCTGGATCGTAGCAACGTCCAATTTCTGTGACCCGCCACCACCGTTGCTGCTGTCAAATCCTTCCAGGGCGTAGATCCTGGCGCTGGCGTGTGGTGCCTCGCTGAATGTGATGTTGGTTCCAGATATTGTGTAGTTCTCCGTGGGCTCTTGGTGCACGTTGTCTATGAAAACCAACACGTTGGCTGCAGAGACCGGTGTGGCAGAGAAGAATCCCGAGAATGTTGTGGTTGAGCCGTCGCCCGTGGCGGAGACCTTGGATATCGCGGGTGTGGTGCCGTCCGTTACGACAAAACTTACCCATGTGGATCCATCTGTGCTGCCCTCATAACTGCCTGTCTGCGTATTGAATCTTATTACCCCTGTGGCGCAAGTAGGTCTTGCCGCGGTGTTGCCCTGGGGCAGCAGTATTGCGTCCGTGGCCGTGCCTATATCTAGAGTGTAACCTGGCGTGCTGTCCTTAATACCGATCCTGTCATTACCTGCATCCACGTAGAACAGAGCAGACACCGAGTCTCCTGAAATCTGAGTGTCTACATCAGCACCTGCAGCATTGATCTGTAAGGAGCTGCCGGCAGCACCCTCAATTTTTAATATTCCAGTGTTGTTATCTAATGTGGTGTCTGTGCCATCGTGGGCAATAGTGAAATCTGCAGAAGCACCCACTGTGAATGATTGGTTGTCCGCTGCGATGTCCAGTCCTGCGTTGGCATTGAAATTGGTGGAGGCCGTGATTACGCCAGTTGAGCTGGCTATGGTGATGGCCGCAGTGCCATCCAGTGCCTTGATTGCGCCCGTGTCCAAGGATGTGTCTGCCTTTATGATGCCGGCACGTATTTTTTGATAGGCGTCGATGGTGATGTTGCCCGCGGTTGCGCCGGTCTCTGACGCCGTGGTAGCGAACACAAACTCATCAAGTGACTCGTCCCAGAAAAAAGACACGTTGGACAGCGATCCTCGATTGAATAATAACCCTTGGTCAAATATGTTGGCGTCACCGCCGGAGTTGTTCTTTGCTAGAATGATGAAGGGATCCTGTATGGATAATGTAGTGGATTCGATGGTGGTTGTGGTGCCGTTCACTGTCAAGTTGCCACCCACGGAGACGTTGCCCGACGTGTCAATCGTGGTGAATGTGCCGGCTGCCGCAACATTGGCCCCGATCGTGGTGCCGTCGATCTCCCCCGCCGCTATGTCCACTGAGGTCATTGCCACCTGCCCCGTGCCATTTGGTGTGATGGTTATGTCTAGGTTGGTGGTCAATCCCGTTATGGTCTGATTTGATATGTCTAAATTATTTAATTCTATGTCGCCGTTTGATCTGATGTGCGCCACATCCCCGGCCGTTTCAGTGAAGAAATGTATTTCATTTTCGTCTGCCGTTCTTTCCACCACTATTCCGGTGTTGGAATCCGCGTCCAGCAGGCTGTCCGCTGATGATAGGTTGACCCATGCGCCGTTGACATAGCCTTCCATTATGTTACGTTCAGTATTGTATCTAATATCTCCGTTGGCTGCTGTGCCTCGCTGTGCGTCTGATCCGGCTGGTAATCTCACTGCTCCAGTGCCGCTGATGTGTAGCTGTCTCGAAGGAGTGGCTGTGCCTATACCTATTCTAGAATTGGTTACATCAAGCACCAATAGATTGGTCTCAAACGCTAGATCGGTGCCTGACCTTAACAGGTTGGCTTTTAGCATCTGTCCCGAAATACGTCCTATTGCCATCTTTTGATCCTTTTTTTTAAAGTGCTAATACCCATTATTTATTTTTTAAATGCCTAAACAAAACCTGTTAAATACTGCCAATTATGCTATATCCTGTGATATCTGTGCTGGGAGACATGTGGCAATTGAAGAGCCAAAACCTGACGGCTCCCTTATGCAAAAGCATGGGCACAATTATAGCCGCGGGCCAGCACCCGTTGTTCACCAAAGCGAAATGGATCTGCGTCAATGATGACCAACAATTAGATTTCTTGATTAAAAATAGAAACAAAAAACAAACAATACTTGCGCCCAGGGACCGATACGCCAAGTATGTGTTCCATGACGGCATAGAATGCCTACCATTTTTTGAGGATTTAGCTCCTTACAATTTTGATACTTCTGCCAGCAGCCAGCAAATCCTGTGCATGGCCATGGCCTGCTGGATCGGCAGTCCTGTGGTTTGCATGTTTGATTTCTATCTAGAAAAAAAAGAACACGTGTACATGAGAGCAATCATGGCTGTGTACTCCACCACACAATTTTTCTTCGTCAATACTAAGGTAGGAAACACCATAGGGGTGTTCAAAGACAGTCCCAATTTCAAACAGATATCACAGACAGAATTATTGAATTTTGGGAGCAAGCATGTCTAAAAAGATCCAAGATAAATCCCTCAAATATCACGTGATGGTGGAATGGCCTCCAACCTGTCGCAACAGATCCCCCAGCACCTTGAAAAATCGACCCGACCTGGTACACCAAATCAATCAGTACACCAATAGTGTCATTGCGATATGCAAGACCTATAAAAACATCATTAGGATAGACCAGGAATATAACATGTTAGGCATAAGGACCTGGTGGCAAAATGGGCAGGACCTATATCATTTTTTACTGACCCAGGAAAAAAATAATATAAGAGTTGTGCCGGAACTTGCTGTCATCAATCCCGTAACAGGCAGATTGATCATGTTCAGGTTCGATAAAAAGGATCAAGATATATTCGTTTATTAAATTTGGGCGTCTGCGAATCCGCTGATGACCACGATTCTGGCGCCGATGTGGGGTGCATCTCCACCGGTGAATGTTATGGAACTGGTTGATCCGTCGGTGCTGTAATTTTGGTCTGGTTCCTGCATCACGCCATCTATGTATACGATTATGTTTTCCGGTGCAGTGGCGACGTTTATGGAAACAAACGTTGTGGTGCTGCCATCTCCTGTGAACACATCCTTTATGACTTCTCTTGATGTTTGCTCCGTCCTCAGAGCTGTCCATGTGCTTCCATCCTGTGACACCTCATACTTGCTGGTGTCGGTGTTGTATCTTATGATGCCCGTGTATGCGGCTGGCCTCTGCGCAGTAGTTCCGGAAGGCAGCACCAGTCCCGATGTGCCCAGCAGCACAAAACGTCCTGTGCCGGTAGAATCAAATTCAAAATCCGCATTCGTGTTGTTTAAAGTTACTCTGTTTTGAGAGAATGAAAAATCGCCAAGCGTTATAGTAGCTGCTGTGGCAAGATGATTCAATGTGACGAAATCCTGTGCGTCAACTGGGTCCGCTCCTGCCAGTCTAGCAAATGATGTATCGGTGATGTTGGTCACCGTGCTGCCGTCTGACACAGTGGTCACAATCTTGAATTTGTCTGTTGCCTCGTCCCAGTAGAAAACTGCGTTGTCGCCCGCCGCTCCTCGATTGATCATTATTCCAGCGTCGTTGCCCGTGCTGCCCCCATTGTTGAGCATCATGAAGTTGTCTTCAATCTCCATGTTGGTTGTGTTTACTACGGTGGTGTCGCCAGACACTGTGAGGTTGCCGGAGATGCTGACAGAATCCTGGAACCTGGCAGTGCCGTTGACGTCTAGGGCGAAGTTGCCCGGTGCAGCGGTCTTGATCCCCACCCTCTGATTGGTGACATCAAGATATAATAAATTGGTCTGGAACGCCAGATCCGTGCTGCGAGTCAGATTTGACTCTAGCATTTGACCTGGGATACGTTGAATGGACATAGTTTTACCAGTTATTTATTAGTTTTTGGCGCAGCAAAGTGTACCTATAAATAGCTGATAATATGTCCATTGAACTCAGTATAAAACAGGTAATAGAAGAGCAGATACAAAAAGTCACTCGAGCATACATCGATCGTCTGGACCAAGAGAATAGGTTAATCAATGACAAACTAAAATGGACTGAAGGTAAGCTCAACGAGGCACTTGCTAAATTAAATAGCCACAATAATATTATCGCCGACAGAGAACTCAGCGGAGATAAAATCACCGGGGGAACCATCACTAATTTTGCCAGTACGGGAATACATGACTCTGCGTCGACAAAAAAGTTAACCATCAAAGATGACAAAATCATAGTGGAGAATGACCTAGAAATTAAAGGCACTGTGAATTGCAAGACCATCTATTACTACAGCGCCAAGGCCGATAATCTTGACGTGCTCAATTCCGTTAGGATAGATAGCAATGAAGTTTTATGGAAGGACCGGTTGGGAAATTCTGTTATCAAATCTAAGCTGCAGGAGGTGGGTGTGCTAAATGGGCTCAACGTTGCGGACACTCTTCACGTGGCCAAGAACAGCATAGGCATAAACACCAATAGTCCCACAGGACTGCTGGGCATTATGAAGGATGGCATAGAGATAGTGGTAGATGTCAAGGGCAACCAGGCTTACGTGGGCACAGCCAACAGCGATGATTTCACCATGGGCAGTTCTGGGGAACCCACAATTTTTATATCTGGCAGCAACAATGTTGGCATAAAGATACGCAAGCCCAAGGCGGATCTAGACATAGCGGGAGCTTTCAGATTCCAAGGTCAGACTCATCAATACAACGATGCTCCTCCCAAAGCTGGCAGTTTCGCTCAGGGAGACATCACATGGAATTCACAGCCGGTCAGAGGGTCAGTGCTGGGGTGGGTGTGTGTGAAGGCGGGTGCCCCGGGCACGTGGATGCCGTTCGCATCTCTTTAAAAAATTATACCGAATCGAAACCGTGCAGCACGGTCAGTGTTTTATTGTGATCACCGGCCAGCACAGCGGCCAGCGTTATGTTGCTGCCTGTGATGGTGTATGTTGATGGTCTTTGATACACGCCTTCTAGAAACACCAGCACGTTATTCTCGTCAGTTGGTGTCAGTCCTGATGGCATAGCATATGTCAAGACTGGGGTGTTGCCGTCTATGGTGATGCTGTCCGCAGTTACGGTGGACACGCCTCCCACTCCGCCTCCTACTTGCAGGAAATTAGTGCCATTAAAATATTCCAGGTTGTCTAGCGTGGTGTTGTATCTCAGCATGCCGGCCACAGGCGCTGTTGGCTGCGCAGAGGTGGTGCCTTTTGGAAGCAGCACAGAATTCCTGCTGCCGTTTAGTGAAACGTTCTTTAAAGATCTGCCCATGGCGTTACAGTCCTATGGTTGATATTGTGGCCACTATCAATCCTGAAGAGTCTGGGGTCTCTATATAAATCTTGTCGTTGGTCGATAAAATTAATTTTTCAGAATCAATTATGTATGTGTCGTTTCCTCGCACTGTGAGGTTGCTATAAATTTTATTGTTCACGGATGGAGTGGTAGTTGAGCCGTCCGAGGGCAGCACATAGATGTTTACGGTAGCATCTTGCGATGTGACGTTGCAAAGATGTATGGTGGTCACCGCGGTGATGTCTGTGGCCACGAATGCGTGGTCATTTACGCTAAGCAAGTTATTACATAATTTCTGTGTTATGGCCATATGTTATCCCAGTGCAATTGCTAATACAGTTGCTTTCCTCTTACTTATCAGTTCCTGCTCCACTCCAGACTTTACCGCTGTATTGACAAAAAACACGCCAGTGTCACCATAGCTGGGAGCTTTGCTGTATAATTTTGTAATCGATGTAGCAGTGGGTGTAGAAGCGTTGCTGTTGAATGTGAAAATATTATTGACAACCACTGCACCCGTGCCGTTGGCAGTTAGGGTCAGGTCTCCGTTGGTCGATCCATTGCTGATGGAATTGATGTTGTTTAAATTTTGATCTAAATTTATGGTGACGGTATCCACAGAACTCACCGTGGTGGAGATGTTTTCTCCCCCGGCAATCGTGATTGTGTCCGCGTCCACCATGGTCTGCGCAGTGCCGGAATCCGCTGCTATGTCAAAACTGGTGATGTAGCCCGCGGTTGAAACAGCGGTGTCCACATAATTTTTGGTAGTCGCATCTGTACTGGCCGATGGCTCTCCTATCGACAACGCCGCAAGAGTAGCAACGGTCAGAGGACTGGTGCCTGCACTATTTGTCGTGGTTGCGGCCTTGAATCTATCTTCGCTCTCGTCCCAGTACAATACCGCAGCGTTCAGGTCACCTCTATTGACATAGATTCCTGCATCAAGAGCTGTCAGTGAACCTGAAACGTTCCTTGCCAGCTCAATGAAAGTGTCCTCCACGCTGAGAATGCTGGTGTTGACCACTGTCTGGTCACCATCCACTGCGAGGTCTCCCTTGACCCTGAATGTCTTGGCATCGATTATTACCTCGTGGGTGCCCGCTGTGCCTGCACCTGCTTTTATGGTATAATCTCCTGATGTGCGTAGTGTTTTTGCCATATGTCCTTTGTATTTATAACGGATAGGGGGAGCCAAAAACTCCCCCAGATCCACTTATAAAGCACGTGTGCTGATATTATCTTACGTCGATGTTACCAGTGCTTGCTACTTGTCCCTCGTCAGTGCCTTCAGAACCAAGTGTGTACTTGATCTTGCCGGTGTTGCCCGCTGTGTCCACATAGCTCACAACATTGTTGTAGAACTTTGACACGTAGGCCACTGTGGAGTCATCCAGTATCACTTGCACGCAGAACTGTCCCAGTCCTGATGCGTCCGCTGCAGACAATGAGCCTGGGGCCACCGCCATCAGTTTCATCACCGCTTCTGTAGAATCATCCATGTGTATTTTGAATGTTCTTGATCCTCTTTGCTTGACGATGTAGGCCACTGTGGAATCAACTTTTGATCCACCAAATGGTCTGTATGCTGTTACTGCTATCTTTCCTGATAGGTCGCCACCAAATGCGTCTGATGCACCTGATAGTTTTCTTTTTTGTATGGGTCTTCCCATTTTTTTTCTCCTTTGTTTAGGAGTCCAATGCCGGTTCTACCAGCTACGCGGTGGTATCCGCATAAGTTTCCACACTATTGTGGAACGCTATATGAACTGTGTGTATTTATTGTAATTTTAGAATTATTATGTGGTATGATAAAAGGGCGATGCACGTCTACACCGCCCCCAGTTTCCTACGTCGTGTTATTTCTTCTTGTAGATGTTGTACAAGACGAAGATGGCCACTAGGCCAACGAGCCCTTCCGTTGAGAAGGTCTTCACGAGTTGGGTGATGTTGCCTATGATGTTGGTCTGAGACAAGAACGGTATGCTCTGTCCTTTGAACAACACTTCCAGCACTATCCCAAGGGCTAGCAGGGTCACTCCTAGATCCGCCAGTGATGACGCCCACGCTTTTAC
>SXGQ01177230.1_pt1 | contig 15198 bp, 14 predicted proteins | sample 3178371 | NCBI WGS metagenome assembly SXGQ01 (sample SAMN11356859, study PRJNA531348) | freshwater metagenome | isolation source: freshwater sample F1-20 | place: China: Fuxian Lake, Yuxi | collected 2017-12-25
CAGCGCGTCCATGGCCTGGTCGAGGCGGGAGTCGAGGTCCCACGCGTTGACGCTGTCGAGGAACGTCTGCAGGTCGCCGGTCTCGGCCATGAGGGCGTCGTAGTCGGCGTCGGGCTCGCCCATCTCGGCGTACGCCTCCTCGATGCGCTTCATCTTGTCCTTTTCCTCCGAGACCGCCTACTCGAAGTTCTCCAGGACGGTCTTGCCCTCGGTGAGGGGCGGCTCCTGCTGGAGCATGCCGACGGTGGCCTCGGGGTCACGGACGATGTCGCCGTTGTTCGGCTGGTCGAGGCCGGCCATGAGCTTGAGGAGCGAGGACTTGCCCATGCCGTTCGGCCCCACGACGCCGATCTTGGCGCCGTGCAGGAACGAGAGGGTCACGTCGTCGAGGACGACCTTGTCGCCGTGGGCCTTGCGGACGTTGCGCAGGGAGAGAACGTAGTCAGCCATAGGGCACCCAGCCTACCGACGGCGGCCGACGTGCCGCGCCTCGCGGTGGTCCGCGGCGTCGGTGGGCTCAGCCCAGGGCGCGCAGGATGCCCGAGCGGTAGCGCTCGTAGCGGTCGAGCTCGGCCTGCAGCGGCGCGACGACCTTCTGCTCGGACACCTCGGCGACGGCGCGACGCAGCGTCGCGTCGGCCTGCTGCGCCCGCCGCCGCGCGCTCGCCCGCACCGCCGCGCGGGACAACGCGGCCAGCAGCACGCCACCGACCAGCCCCCCGAGGAGGAGCAGCAGCGGCAGCGACGTGCCCGCCACGACCGGCGCGTCACCCACCTGCCAGCCCACGAGGCCGCTCAGCAGCTCGACGGCTCCCCAGCCGACGCCGACGACGAGCGCCGCGAACGCGAGCCACTGCAGCACGTCGACGGCACGCCACCAGAAGGGCGTGCGGGACAGGCCGAGGTCGATGCGGTCGACCGTCTCGTCGAGCTCGCGCACCACGTCGGCGCTGGTGCTGACCGACGCCTCGCGCACGGCGTCGCGCCAGGGTCGCTCGAGGCCGACGGCCGCCTTCTCGGAGATCTCGCGCACGGCCGACTCCGCCTGCGCCCGCTGGACGTGCCCGACGGACGGCCGCACGGCACGCGAGAGCGACGCGAGGGAGCCGTCGGGGTCGATGCCGAGCTCGCGGAGCGGGTCCTTGCGCAGGCGACCGACCCAGCGCAGCGGCGGCCAGCCGGTGTGCCGGCGCGCGGTGCGCAGCGTCGAGGCCTCGACGGCCTCGACGAGCTGCGGCGCACCGACGCTGTCGAGCAGGGCGAGGTCGAGCGCCTGGCGGTCGATGTCGGTGATGCCCGGGATGTCGCTGCGGCCGCCGACGGTGACGATGCCCGCTGCCGACGCCGCGATGTCCTGCGCCAGGCGCTCCTTGGCGGAGGCCTTCGCGCGGATACGGCGCGCGAGCTCGCGCTTGAGGTCGTCGACCCCGTCGCCGCGGTGCGCGGAGACGCCGAGGACCGGCACGCCCGGCAGACCCTCGCGGTCGAGGATGGCGCGCACGTCGCCCAGCGCCCGCTCCCGCTCGGAGAAGTGGATGCGGTCGATCTGGTTGAGCACCACGAGCGTGACGTCGCGGTAGGCCGCCATCGGCCGGATGTAGCGGTCGTGGATGGCGGCGTCGGCGTACTTCTGCGGGTCGAGGACCCAGATGAGGAGGTCGGCGTACTGGACGAGCCGGTCCATCTCGAGGTGGTGCGAGACCTCGGTGGAGTCGTGGTCGGGCAGGTCGAGCAGGACGAGCCCGTCGAGCTTCGTGTCGGCCGACGAGCGGTCGAGCATGCTCATGCGCGACACCTGGTGGCGCGCGGGGATGCCCATCCACTCGAGCAGCTCCTGGGCGCCGTCGGGTCCCCACGAGCACGCGAGAGCCCACGACGTGGTCGGACGGCGCACGCCGACACCGGCGAGCTCGAGGTCGGTCAGGCAGTTGAAGAGCGAGGACTTGCCCGAGCCCGTGGCGCCCGCCAGCGCCACGATCGTGTGCTCGCCGGAGAGCCGCAGCCGCTCCGAGGCCCGCTCGGCAAGTGCTGCGGCAGGGTCCAACAGGCTGTCGTCGAGGCGCCCGCGGGCGGCCGCGACCGCCTCGCCGAGGCCGTCGAGGCGGGCGGCGACGTCGTTGCGCTCGCCGCCGAACAGCGCCGAGGTCGCGCGCGCGACGGGTCCGGGGCGCTCGCTCATGAGGCGGTCTCTCCGTCCAGGAAGTCGATGTGTCGTGCGTACTCGGCCCGGCGCGCGGCGTCGCGCAGCCGGGACTGGGAGGCCTCGATCACGGCCGGGTCGCTGACGAGGTCGAGGTAGCGCCGGCTCTCCGCCGTCGCGAGCGCCTCGACCGCGGTGACGAGCGACGTGTGGGCGCGCTCGGCGAGCCGGCGGACCGCCTGGTCGCCGAAGATCGCCTCGAGCAGCTTCTGCGCGACGACCGCGGTGCCGCCGGCGACGCCGACCTCGGCGCCGGTGAGACCCGCGGAGCCGCTGACGAACACCAGCACCATCAGCGCGACGCCGATGCCGTTGACGCCGAAGGCGAGGAACTTGGCCGTGAGGCGCTTGTCGGAGCCCTCGGCGCGGACGAGCTCGAGCACCTCGGCCTGCCAGTCGCGGACGAGCCGCTCGGCCTTGACGCGGACGTCGCGCGACGCGCGGTCGAGGCCGCGCTCGGAGGCGATCAGCGCCCGGCCGGCGCCGACCGAGGACCAGGAGCGGTACACCGCCTCCGCGGCAGCCTCGAGCTGCTCCACCAGCAGGGTCTGCAGCCCGGACTCCACCGCCTCGCTGACCTCCGCGGAGCGGGTGCGCTTGCCGGTGACCTGGTCGACGAGCCGGTCGCGGATGCGGCTCACGCGCTCCTCGACCGAGCGCAGCAGCTCGCCGTTGCCGACGAACTCCTGCCAGCGGGTCAGCACCTCGCCGCGCATGACCGTGCCGTCGGCGGTGGCCCGACGCAGCAGGTCGACCGCCTCGGCGTAGGTGCGGGTGGCGTCGTCGTGCAGCTGACGTGCGGCCGCGAGCTGCTCGTCGAGCCCGTCGGCGACGACGTGCGAGCGCAGCACGTTGTGGCGCACGGCGCCGTCGAGCGTGCCGAAGACGACGGCGGATCGACCCTCGGGGTCGGCCGCGAGGTCGCGCAGCCAGCCGCGGATCGGCTCGACGGCCTCGCGCGGCAGCAGACCGTCCTCGCCGACCGGCGACTCCGGCACCGTGAAGAGCGGGGAGTCCGACAGCCCGCGCGACGTCATCATGCGCGCGAGGTGGCCTCGCACCTCCACGACCGCGTCGGCGTGCGTGCGGTCGAGGACGACGGCCACCGACGTGCTGCGCTCCGCGGCGCGTCCGAGGTAGTCCCACGGCACCTGGTCGGCGTAGCGCGCGGCCGAGGTGACGAAGAGCCAGAGGTCGGCGGCCGCGAGCAGCTGCGTCGCCAGCTCGCGGTTGGCTGCGTCGATCGAGTCGATGTCGGGCGCGTCGAGGATCGCCAGGCCGCGCGGGACACCCGTGGAGGGCGCCAGGCGCAGGGCGTAGACGTCGTTCGTGACCGCCTTGGTGCGGGGCAGCTCGGGCAGGATGCGGTCGGGCTGGAACCACTCCGCGTCGTCGGGGTGGTGCACCAGCACCGGCGAGCGCGTGGTCGGGCGCAGCACGCCGGACTGGGTGACCTGCTCCCCCACGAGCGAGTTGACCAGCGTCGACTTGCCCGCGCCGGTGGACCCGCCCACGACCGTGAGCAGCGGAGCCTCGAGCTGCACGAGCCGCGGGATGACGTAGTCGGACAGCTGGTCGACCATCTCGGCGCGGGTGGAGCGCACGTCGTCGACACCCGGGACCTCGAGCGCGAGGGGGGCCGCCGTGACGTCGGTGAGGAGCTTGCTCAGCGCTCCCAGCAGCTCGGCCGAGGCGTGTTCGCTGGGCACCGGTGCTCCTCCCGTCTCGACGTGTCGTTGCGGCTGTTCCGCGGGGTCAAGGGACACGGTAGTGGACTCTGCGTGACCACGGTGCGTCCGCGTCGCGTCACCGTCGGTGCGCGACGGGCAGGGGCGGCGGGAAGCGGAGCGCGGGTCGCAGCTCGTACATCGCGTCGAGCAGCGCGTAGGTGCGTTCGACGCCGTGCGGCTTCGTCTGGCCGCGCATGATCGCGTCGTGCAGGAAGGCCATCTCCGTGGCGAGGCGCTGGTAGCGGCGCACGATCCGTCCGGCCACCCGGCCGTGGTGACGGCGGGCGTGCCGGCGGGCCTGCTTGCGGTAGCCGAAGCGCGAGAGGTACGGGATCTCCGCGGGATGGATCCAGCCGCGCTCGGCGACGTAGGACAACGAGTGCTCGAGGGTCCGGACCTGGCGCGAGCGCGCCACGATGGCCACGACGGCGAGCGTGACGAACAGGACGAACAGCGCGAAGTAGGTGAGCGCGAAGCCCATGCCCCCGAAGTACGACGCGGACCCGTTCCAGAGCCCGTGCAGGACCATGCTGATCGCGAGGCCGAGCGTGCCCACCAGCACCTTCAGGACCTTCGAGCGGATGCCGACGGCCAGCCCCAGCGCGATGCCGAACGCCGACAGGAAGAGCGGGTGCGCGAACGGGCTGGCGATCCCGCGGACGACGAACGTCCCGGCCGCGCCCTCGGCGCCGGCGATCGGCACGTCGGGCCCGCCGGCGTAGCTGAGGGCGTAGTAGCCGATGTTCTCGACGAACGCGAAGCCCAGCCCCACGAGGCCGGCCACGATCAGGCCGTCCAGGAAGCCGTCGATGATGCGACGCCAGCGCAGGAACGTCAGCAGCAGGAACAGCCCCTTGGCAGGCTCCTCGCTCGCAGGGGCGACGAACGTCGCCAGCTCCTTCTGCGTCAGGTCGGTCGTCTCCCCCAGCAGCACCTGCACGGCGAGCGCGATGCCGACCGCGCCGACACCACCCCACACGAACGCGGCCACCTTGTAGCGACGTGGCTCCGGCTCGTAGCGGTCGAGCCACCAGTACACGAACCACAGCACCGGCAGCGGCACCAGTGCGTAGATGATCGCCAGGCGCGCGCCCTCGAGCGCCTCCGCGCCGGCGGCGACCACCACGATCTCGACCAGGCCCAGCGCCACGCCGATCCCGGTGAGCACGATCAGCACGGTGCGTCCCCGCTGCCGCGGACGCTCGACGTAGCGAGGCATCCGTCGGGGGATCGTCCCGCGGCCCGCCACCTCCGGCGCGGCCTCCTGCGCGTGTGGCTGGCTCACCCCCCGGAGCCTAGGGGAACGCGGTGCCCCGCGCCCCACGGCACGCGACGACCGCCCCCACAGGTGGGACGTCATCGCCCTTCTCGGCACCGCGGACGGGCCATGAGGTTCCGATTCGGGGCCGGTCGGGTGCGACTAGGGTGGGTGCGGGCCCCCGTAGCTCAGACGGATAGAGCAGAAGCCTTCTAATCTTCGGGTCGCAGGTTCGATTCCTGCCGGGGGCGCTCACATCGAAGAGAAGAACCCCTTCTCATCCCCGGGTCGCAGGTTCGATTCCTGCCGGGGGCGCTCACACCGACGATCCCTGTCTGGGCGCTCAGATCGAAGAACAGAACCCCTCCTCATCCCCGCGTCGCAGGTTCGACTCGTCACGCAGGGGCGTCGAGGGCGGCGAGCTCGTCAGGGGCGAGGTCGACGTCGGCGACGCGCAGGGCCGACTCGAGCTGCTCCACCGAGCTGACGCCGAGGATCGGCCGCACCTCGGGCCGCGACGCCATCAGCCAGGCCAGCACGACCACCGACCGCGGCACGCCGTGCGCCTGCGCGACGTCGTCCAGCACCGCCAGACGTCGCTCCGTGCCCGGGTGGCGGTAGGCCTGCGGGAACGGACGGTCAGGACGGTCGTAGGAGCCCTGCACGAGCGGCGAGTAGGCCCACAGCTCGAGGTCGGGGTGCTCGCTGACGTAGTCGACGGTCTCGTCGGTGACGAAGCCGAACCGGTGGTCCTTGCCCTCCACCGCCGCGCCCGGCCGCGGGTGCACGTACGACGTCGTGAGCTGCAGGGCGGTCCACGGCTCGAGCCCGCGCGCCTCGGCGAGGGCGCGGCCCCGCTCGACCCGCCAGGTCGGGTGGTTGGAGACGCCCAGCCGTCGCACCGAGCCGTCGGCGACCAACGATCCGAAAGCCTCGACCGTCTCCTCCAGCGGCGTCCCCCGGTCCTCCCCGTGCGCCCAGTACAGGTCGATCACGTCGACGCCGAGGCGACGCAGGCTCGCCTCGCAGCCGGCTCGCACGACCTCGGCCGAGAGGCCCTCGACGGGATGGCCGTCCGCGCGGGGCTCGTCGAGGGGCTCGACGCCGACCTTCGTGGCCAGCTCGACCCGCTCGCGACGCGACGGCTCCGCCGCCAGCCAGCGGCCGATGAGGCGCTCGCTCGCTCCCCCGTGCCCGCTCGGGTCGACCCAGGAGGCGTAGCAGTTGGCGGTGTCGAGGGTCCGTCCGCCGGCGGCGAGGAACCGGTCGAGCAGCGCCCGCGACGTCGCCTCGTCCGTCCGGGTGCCGAGGTACATGGTGCCGAGCACGAGCCGTGAGACGTCCATGCGACGAACCTATCCGCGGGTCGTAGAGTCCGACCATGGCGACGACCTGGCCGCGTCCGGACGCGGTGGCGCTCGTGGCCGCCGGCGGCGCGGTCGGCACGCTGGCCCGCTACGGCGTGGCGGTGTCCGTCGACCCGGTCGACGGGCTGCCCGTCGGCATCCTCGGCGTCAACCTCCTCGGCGCGTTCCTGCTCGGCGTCCTGACCGCCACCGTCGCGTCGTCGCGTGCCCGCCTGCTGCTCGGCACCGGTCTCATGGGCGGCTTCACGACCTACAGCGCCTTCGCCCTCGACACCCAGGGCCTGCTCGCCGACGCACGACCCGCCGACGCCCTCGTCTACCTCCTCGCGACCGTCGCGGGTGGCTTCGCCGCCTCGGTCGGCGGGCTCGCCGTCGGCCGCGCCCTGCGGACCCGGGGTGCGGGATGAACGGTGTGCTGCTGGCGGGTGCGGTGGCGGTCGCGGGCGGGGGAGGCTCGGTGCTGCGGCTGCTCGTCGACACCTGGGTGGGTCAGCGCTCCTCCGGGCGGTTCCCGTGGGGCATCGTCGCCGTGAACGTCACCGGGTCGTTCCTCATCGGGCTGGCCGTCGGACTGCTCGACGACGGCGTCGCCCGGACGGTCGTGGCCACCGGGTTCCTCGGCGGCTACACGACGTTCAGCACCGCGAGCCTCGACTCCGCCCGCCTCGCGCTCCGCGGCCGGGGCGGCAGGGCCGTCGCCCACGCGGTGGGCACCGCCGTCGTGTGCGTCGCGGCGGCGTGGCTGGGCCTGCTGCTGACGTGACACGGCCCCCGCACCGAGGGTGCGGGGGCCGTGTGCGGGGAGGAACCGGGGTCAGGCCTTGGCCTCCTCGACCGCCTTCTGGATCGTGGCGGGGCTGAAGTCGTCGAGCTTCTTGCCGTCCACGAAGACCGTCGGCGTGCCGCTGATCTCGCGGTCGCTGTCCTGCGCGACCTCCTTGGCCTTGACGACCCACGGGACGAACTTCTCGGACTTCACGCACGAGTCGATGCCCGCGCCGGTGATGCCGAGGCTCTTGAGGTCCTCCACGAGCTTCGCGTTCTCGGGTCCGGCCGTGCCCTCCTGCGGCTGGTTGGCGTACAGGAAGTCGTGGACCTTGACGTAGTCGTCGACGCCGCCGGCGTCGAGGGCGCAGAGCGCCGCGTTGGTGGCGCGCTTGGAGTAGTCGTTGGTGCTGCCGCCGTTCTCGTCGAGGAAGGAGAACGGCTTGTAGGTGAGCGCGATCTCGCCCGCCGCCACCTGCTGCTTCAGCATGGGGCCGGCGACCTGCTCGAACTGCTGGCACACGGGGCACTGGAAGTCCTCGTACACCTCGACGCTGACCGGCTTCGCGTCGCCGGACGCGGCGTCACCGTCGGAGGACCCGCCGTCGGCGGCCTCGGCGTCGGCCTGGTCGTACAGGATGCCGTAGTCCTTCGTGTTCTTCGGCGCGACGAGGTCGGTGCTCTTGGCGTTCTTGTCGGCCGTCGACTTCACGGCGTAGCCGCCGACGCCGACGAGGGCGATGACGACGGCGACGATCGCGATCGTGATGACGTTGCGCTGGCGCTTGTCGGCCTTCTCGCGCTCCTTGCGCATCTGCTCGGCTCGCTGCTTGCGGTCGTTGCTCACGTGGTCTGGCTCCTGTGCGGCGTCTGGGACATGACGGGAGGCGTGCGCCCGTCGTTCGAGGGGCACAACGAAGACCGCGCCCCGTCGGTTCCCTGGAAGGCTACCCGGGCTGGGCGGCTGGGGCTGCCACGGTGGCCTAGGGTCGGTCGCGTGAACGACAGACTGGTGTGGATCGACTGCGAGATGACCGGACTCTCCCTCGAGACCGACGCGTTGGTGGAGGTGGCGGCGCTCGTCACCGACTACGAGCTCAACGTGCTGGGCCAGGGCGTCGACCTCGTCATCAAGCCCCCGGCGCAGGCGCTGGAGCAGATGAACGAGGTGGTGACGCGCATGCACACCGCCTCCGGCCTGATCACCGAGCTCGAGGCCGGCACGACGCTGCGCGACGCCGAGGAGCAGGTGCTCGCCTACGTCCGCGAGCACGTGAAGGAGCCGCGCAAGGCACCGCTCGCGGGCAACACGGTCGGCACCGACCGGACGTTCCTCGCCCGCGACATGGTCGAGCTGGAGGGCTTCCTGCACTACCGCGTCATCGACGTGTCGTCGATCAAGGAGCTCGCCCGCCAGTGGTTCCCCCGTGCCTACTTCGCGGCTCCCGCGAAGGCCGGGCACCACCGTGCGCTGGCCGACATCGCCGAGAGCATCGACGAGCTGCGCTACTACCGCCGCGCCGTGTTCGTGGGCGATCCCGGACCCGAGACCGAGGCGGCCCGTGCGCTCGCCGCCGAGGTCGCGGCCAGCTCGACCCTCGGCCGGCTGGAGGTCTCCACGGAGTCGTGACGGGGCACCGGCGGGGCTGCGTGCGACGTGGGCTATGATCGTCCGCGTCGTGACGGCCTGCCGCCACGCATGGTGGGCGTAGCTCAGTTGGTAGAGCACCGGCTTGTGGTGCCGGTGGCCGCGGGTTCAAGTCCCGTCGTCCACCCCATGTGACCGAGGCGCGAGCCGCCCGAGGTGTCCACCTCGGCGCGGCTCGCGCCTCGTCCGCACCCCCTCGCAGCGATCGACCCGACCCGCCTGGCACGGGGTGCGTCCTCCTCGTCCGGACGTGTAGGGTGGGTGTCAGTTGTAGGCGTTAGTTGTGCCAGAAAGATCGAGCGCGCCGGGTCCCCCCGGTCGCTCCAGCTTCTCCCGGTTGATGCGCGTCGCGACACCCGTCGCATGCGACACGCGCATGCGCACCACCGAAGGAGAGACACATGGCTACCGGAACTGTGAAGTGGGTCAACGCTGACAAGGGCTTCGGCTTCATCGCCCCCGACCAGGGCGGCGAGGACGTCTTCGCCCACTTCAGCGCCATCCAGGCGAGCGGCTACCGCTCGCTCGAGGAGAACCAGAAGGTCGAGTTCGACGTCGAGCAGGGCCAGAAGGGCCTGCAGGCGGCCAACATCCGCCCGATCTGATCTCAGCTCGTCACCCTGACGAGTCACACGACGCCCCCACCGCATGCGGTGGGGGCGTCGTCGCGTTCGGGGGCGGTTCTCGCTCGACCTGGGGCTGCGTTGGCGCGGCTTCTCAGTCGAGTGGGGCTGCGTCGGCGCGGCTTCGACTCGTCCTGCGCTCCGCAAGGGCCTCGACCGGGCGGCTGGGACCGGCCGCGGCTCGGGTTCTCGGGCTGTGGCTCGCATAGGAGGCAAGAATCTGCGTTTGCGCGTGCCATCGGTGGATCTGCAACCGCAGGAGCGCTTGTGCGGTTGCAGATCCACCGCCGAGCGGGCCAGACGTGGCAACGATGCTTCCTTCTCGTGGACCGTTCCACGAGAAGGAAGAAGCGCTGCCCACCCCACCCCAAAGTGCACCCAAGATTCTTCATTCGCGCGCCTGAGGTCGAACACTTCTGCGTTGGTGACGGGATCCCGTGGCAAACGCAGAAGCCTCGAAGCCTCACGCACGAACGCCGATCCTTGCGCCCCCAGCAGGAGCCGCAGCCCGAGATCCCCAGACCAGCGCCGAGGCAGCGCACCAGCACGACGAGACCCCCGCGGGCAGCGCACCAGCAGGTCGGACGAGGAGTTGAGCCCGCAGCCCCTACGACCCGTCGAGCTCGACCTCGACGTCACCGGACTGCGTCCTGACCCGCACGACGCGGGCATCCTGCGCGTCGGTGGCGGGGATGGTGTCGTCGACCTCGCCGGACTCGCTGCGCGCGTCGACGGCGTAGGGCGTGCGGGCCTGCGGGAGGCCCAGGTCGACGTCGCCGCTGCCGGTGGCGACCTTGACGGCGAAGGGTGCGCGGTCGAACGTCGCCTCGACGTCGCCCGACCCGGTGCGGACGGTGAGGTCCTGCGTACGCAGGCCCTCGGCCTCCACGTCGCCCGAGCCGGTCCGCACGGCCACCGCGCCCTGGAGGCCCGAGAGGTCGACGTCGCCGGCCCCGGTGAGGAGAACGACGGCCGTGCCCTCGGGGACGGTGATGGTCACGTCGACGCCGCAGCCGGGGCTCAGGAGCGGACGGCACGCGGCCTCGAGCCGGGTCGCCCCGCCCACGCGCTCGACCTCGAAGTGGGTGTCGAACAGCCCGCTCCTGACGCGGGCGACGTAGCGAGGGACCGTGACGTCGCCCTGGACGATCCGCACGTCGCTCGGCCCGGCCTGCAGTCTCAGGAGCCCGGAGCCCTCCAGGTCGAGCTCGCCGGTCTCCGTGCGGGTGTCGCCGAAGAGGTGCGACGCGAGGGCGAACCCGCCGAGGACGAGGACGGCGAGCACGGCCGTGATGAGCACGGGACGCAGCGTCCGCACGAGCGGCGAGGGTCCCGGGTCGTCATCCAGGTCGTCGAGGGCGCCCGGCGGCGGGTCGTGCATCACGGCGTGTCGGCGGTGGCGACCGGCACGACGTCGGGAGCTCCCATGCGGGCGGCGTCGGCGGTCTCGTCGTCGGGCATGGTCTGCGACTCGCGCTCGGCGGCGACCCGCTTGAGGTAGTGCTCGACCTCGACGTCGCGCTGCTCGCCCGTCCACCCCAGCGCGTCGCCCATGAGGTCGGCGACCTCGCGGGCCACCTCGGTGCCGCGGTCGAAGGTCTCGATGGAGATCCGGGTGCGGCGGGCGATGACGTCGTCGAGGTGACGCGCGCCCTCGTGGGTCGTGCCGTAGACGACCTCGGCGCGCAGGTAGTCGTCGGCGCCACCGAGCGGCTCGCCGAGCGAGGGATCGGTCGTGACGAGGTCGAGCACCTCGACGACGAGGGACCCGTAGCGTCGCAGCAGGTGCTCGATGCGGGCGACGGAGAGCCCGCTGTCGGCGGCCAGGCGGTGCCGCTGGTTCCAGAGCGCCTCGAAGCCGTCGGCACCGAGCAGCGGCACGTCCTCGGTGCACGACGCCGGGACGACGCGGTCGAGCTGGCGGTTCATGCTGTGGACGGCCGCGTCGACGGCGTCCTTGGCCATCACGCGGTAGGTCGTGTACTTGCCGCCGGCGATGACCACGAGGCCCTTGACGCTGGTGGAGACGGCGTGCTCGCGCGAGAGCTTGCTGGTGGCCTCGTCCTCGCCCGCCAGGAGCGGTCGCAGCCCGGCGTAGACGCCCTCGACGTCGGCGTGGGTCAGCGGCTCGACGAGCACCCGGTTGACGTGCTCGAGCAGGTAGTCGATGTCGTCACGGCTGGCCGCCGGGTGGTCCTTCGAGAGGTCCCAGTCGGTGTCGGTGGTGCCGATGATCCAGTGCCGTCCCCACGGGATCACGAACAGGACGGACTTCTCCGTGCGCAGGATGAGCCCTCCCTCGCCCCGGATGCGGTCGCGCGGCACGACGAGGTGGATGCCCTTGGAGGCGCGCACGTGGAACTGGCCGCGCTCGGCGGCCATCCCCTGCGTCTCGTCGGTCCAGACGCCGGTGGCGTTCAGCACCACGGACGCCCGGACGTCGAGCTCGCGACCGGACTCGAGGTCCTTGAGGCGGGCACCGACCACGCGGCCGCCCTCGCGGAGCAGGTCCACGACGCGGGTCCGGCTGGCGACGTGCGCGCCGTAGGCGGCGGACGTGCGGGCGAGGAACATCGTGTGACGGGCGTCGTCGACCTGGGCGTCGTAGTAGCGCAGCGCGCCGACGAGCGCGTCCTTGCGCAGACCGGGGAAGATCTTGCGCGCCCCTCGGCGGGTGTGGTGGCGGTGCAACGGGACGCCCTTGCCGTAGCCGGACGCCTTGCTCATCGCGTCGTAGAGCGCGACGCCGGACCCGGCGTAGAAGCGCTCCCACCCGCGGTGCTGCAGCGGGTAGAGGAACGCCACCTCCTGCACGAGGTGGGGGGCGAGCTTCTGCAGGTTCAGTCCCCGCTCCTTCAACGCCTCGGCGACGAGCCGGAAGTCGAGCATCTCCAGGTAGCGCAGGCCACCGTGCATCAGCTTGCTGGACCGGCTCGACGTGCCCGACGCGAAGTCGCGGGCCTCGACCAGACCGACCGAGAGACCACGCGTGGCGGCGTCCAGGGCGGCGCCGGCGCCGACCACACCTCCCCCGATCACCAGGACGTCGAGCGGGGCGGCCTCCATCGCGTCGAGGGCGGCCTGGCGGGCGTGGGGCGAGAGAGGGACGGGGCGCATGCCTCCAGTCAAACAGAGACCCCTCCACGGTGCGCCCTGGGAGGTGCTGCGCCAGTGCGCGCGGCCTAACCCGGCGCCGCCTCCCTCGTTGTGCAGCCGTGGAGGCGATACGACGGCACCCCTTCGTGGCGGTGGGGATCCTGGCAGGGCTGGCGCTGCTGGCCGCCCTGCTCGTGCCGATGGGCGGGTCCGGCGCGAGCGGTCGCGACGCTGCAGCCGCCGACGACCAGGGCTTCGAGCGTCCTGGGCTGAGCCGTGCCACGCCGTCGCCGTCGATGTCGGCCGCGGCCTCCGACCCCGAGGAGGAACCCGCGGGGCTCGCTCCCCGCTCGGTGACCGGGTTGCAGGAGCCTGCCGGGCTCCCCGGCAGTGGCGGCACCTTCAGCGTCCGCGCCCGGCGCATCACCCTGAGTGCGACGTCGAGCGAGCCGATCGGCGTCGTCGGCTACCTCGTGCCGACCAGCCGCGACCGACCCAGCGGCACGGCCACCGGCGTCGGGACGTCGTGGTCGATGAGCACGCTCGTGTACGGCCGGCCCGACTACGCGCAGATGTTCATGCAGGCCGGCCCGAGCGGCGCGACGATCACGTGCACGATCACGGTCGACGGCAGGGTCACGGAGCGGCGCTCGTCGGCCGGGCCGTACGGGCAGCTGTTCTGCCAGGGCTGACACCGACCCTGCGCGGGCACGGCTCCCGTTCTGCCAGAGTGGCGCCATGACGAGCAGGTGGTTCACGCAGCCCGAGGGTTCGGGCTGGTACGCGGCGCCCTCGAGCGAGGTCAGGGAGTCGCGGGAGGAGACGGCCGACGTCGTGGTGCTCGGCGGAGGCCACAACGCGCTCGTCGCCGCCACCTACCTGGCCCGGGCGGGCCTCGACGTCGTGCTGCTCGAGCGGCTCGACCACGTCGGTGGCGCGGCCGTCAGCGCCCGGACGTTCCCCGAGCACGACGCGCGGCTCTCGCGCTACTCCTACCTCGTCAGCCTCATGCCCGAGGCCCTCGTGAAGGAGCTCGGGCTCGACCTGGAGCTGCGCTCGCGCGCCACCGCCTCCTACACGCCCTACGAGCGCGACGGCGAGCCACGCGGGCTGCTCGTCGAGACCGACGAGGGCGACCCCACGCGGGCGTCCTTCCGCGCCCTCACCGGCGACGACGACGCGTTCGAGGCCTGGCAGGCGTTCTACGGCGAGGTCGGCGGACTGGCCGCTGCCGTCGCGCCCACGCTGCTGCAGCCGCTCCCCCGGGTCGGCGACCTCGGGCCCGCCACCGGCCAGCCGGTCTGGACGGACGTGGTCGAGCGACCCCTGGGCGAGGCGCTGGAGCGTCGCTTCGCCGACGACGTCGTGCGTGGCGTGGTCGGCACCGACGGGCTCATCGGCACCTTCGCGTCGCTGCACGACCCGTCCCTGGTGCAGAACCGCTGCTTCCTGTACCACCTCGTGGGCAACGGGACGGGCGAGTGGCGGGTGCCGGTCGGCGGGATGGGCGCGGTGACCGGCGAGCTGGAGCGCGTGGCGCGGGAGGCGGGGGTCCGCGTCCTCACGGGGGTCACGGTGACCCGCGTCAAGCAGCTCGACGAGCGCGCGGCGTGCGACTGCGGCGACCCTGGCGAGGAGGCCGGTGTCGTCATCGACGCCGTCGACGGCGACGGCGACCTGCACGTCAGCGCCGCCTACGCGCTCAGCGGCATCGCGCCGCACGCCCTCGACGCGCTGCTGTGGCCCGGCGACCAGGCCGGCGTGCCCCGGCCGTCCGGCTCCCAGCTCAAGATCAACCTGCTCGTCTCGCGCCTGCCCCGGCTCCGGTCGGGCGACGACCCGACGGTCGCGTTCGCCGGCACGTTCCACGTCGACGAGGCCATGAGCCAGGTCGAGGCCCTGCACGCCGCGGCCGAGCGTGGGGAGCAGCCGTTCGCGTCCGGCGAGCTGTACTGCCACACGCTCACCGACCGGTCGATCCTCGGACCCGAGCTGGCGGCGACCGACGCCCAGACCCTCACCTGGTTCGGCCTGCACACCCCCTACGAGAACCTGCTCGACGAGGGGGCCGCCGAGCGCGAGTACCGGCGGTTCCTCACCGCGATCGACGCGCACCTCGCCGAGCCCCTGGAGCCGCTCGTGATCGGCGTGGAGGTCAAGACGCCCGCCGACGTCGAGCAGGCCCTCGCCATGCCCGGCGGACACATCTTCCACGGCGACCTCGCGTGGCCCTGGCTCGAGGACGACGAGCCCGCCGAGACCCCCGCGCAGCGGTGGGGCGTCGCGACTGCCCACGACCGGATCCTGCTGTGCGGCAGCGGCGCCCGACGCGGCGGCGCCGTGAGCGGCATCGCCGGCCACAACGCCGCCCACGCCCTCCTCGAGCTGCTCGGCCACTGACCCCGATTTCGGCTCCCGGACCCCTGCTGGTAATGTTCTCTGAGCGCGAGCACCCCTAGCTCAATAGGCAGAGCAGCTGACGCTTAAGCAGCGGGATCACGGTTCGAGACC
>SXGQ01727639.1_pt1 | contig 15193 bp, 12 predicted proteins | sample 3178371 | NCBI WGS metagenome assembly SXGQ01 (sample SAMN11356859, study PRJNA531348) | freshwater metagenome | isolation source: freshwater sample F1-20 | place: China: Fuxian Lake, Yuxi | collected 2017-12-25
ACACGGAAAAAACCGTCATCGGCTACGAAATCTCCTTCAACAAATACTTCTACGTCCACCAGCCGCTCCGCGACCTCGCCGAGGTGGTGAAGGAAATCCTCGACCTCGAAAAGGAAACCGAAGGCCTGCTCGAACAGATCCTCAGCTTCTCCGCCTGATGACCACGTTCCCGAAATACGAGCGTTACAAGGACTCCGGAGTCGAATGGCTCGGGGAGGTGCCGGAGCATTGGGAAATCGCGCCAGTCCAGGGATTGTTCGAAATGAGTCCGGAAAAGAACGGCAAAAGCATCGTCGGGGAAATGCTGTCTATTTCCGGCTATCGGGGAGTGGAACCCAAGCGATACGAGTCCGATTCTCAAAAGCGGACCCAAGATCAATTGGCCGATTACCGCGTCGTCCGTAAAGGTCAGTTGGCCGTTAACACGATGTGGCTCAACTATGCCGGGCTTGGCGTGAGCGATCACGAAGGCCATATGAGTCCTGCCTATCGAGCCTACTCGATCCGGCCAAAGCTTAACGGACGGTATGCCCATCATCTGCTGCGAAGCTCACTTTATGTGGAAGCATACACGGGCCTGATGCAGGGCATACGCCCGAACTCCATGCAGATCAAAAACGAGGACTTCAAAAAGATTCCTGTCCTCGTGCCCCCCAAACCCGAACAAGACCGCATCGTCGCCTTCCTCGACCGAAAAACGGCGGAGATCGACGCCCTGATCGCCAAAAAGCAGCGCCAGATCGATCTCCTCGACGAACAAAAAGCCATCCTCATCAATCGCGCCGTCACCCGCGGCCTTAACCCCAACGCCAAACTCAAACCATCCGGCATCGAATGGATCGGGGAGATCCCGGCGCATTGGATCATCGCGCCCATGTACAGTCGTTGCGACGTTCGCTTGGGCAAAATGCTAGACGCAGCAAAAATCAAAGGGAAACACCTCCAGCCTTACCTCCGGAACACAGACGTCCAATGGTTCAAGATAAACTGCTTGGACCTACCTATGATGGATTTCAGACCAGAAGAGTATGAGCGCTACTCTGTTAAAAGTGGGGACCTTGTTGTTTGCGAAGGCGGCGAGCCCGGCCGTGCCGCTTTGTGGGACAGTGAAGAACCGTGTTTTTTCCAGAAAGCGCTTCACCGTGTCAGACCGATGAAAGGCGACGACCCAAGGTTTCTTCTCTATCTATTCCGGAATGCTGTGACGATGTCGGCCTTCTCGGGCGTTGATAAGGCGACAATCGCCCATTTAACTGGGGAGCAACTCAGACGGTTCCGCTTCACATTTCCTCCTGTGGCGGAACAGGCCGGAATTGCAGATTATCTTGATGATGCGCAAACGCGGTTCTCTGAGGCTACTCAAAAGATCGAAAGCCACATTCAATCCCTCCAAACCCTCCGCAGCACTCTCATCGCCCACGCCGTCACCGGCAGAATCAAAGTCTAACCCATGCCCACTGTCACACCTACCTACAAAACCATCCAAGGACTGCTCAAAGGCGAGAAGTTCTCCATTGATGATTACCAACGGGAATACAAATGGGAGAAGAAGCAGATTGACGAGCTGGTCAATGATTTGACTTCAAAGTTTTTTTCCGAATACAAGCCGGAACACGAAACGAAAGACGTCAGCAGCTACGACAACTATTTCCTGGGGTCGATTATTGTGAGTCGAAGGGGCGGTCTGAACTTCCTGATCGACGGGCAGCAGCGGACGACCTCTCTGACGCTATTGTTGATTTACCTTTATCATCGGCTGAAGGCCATGAACTCAAACGCGAAGAGCACGCTTGAGAGTCTGATCTTCTCTGATGACTACGGGTCCTACTCATTCAATCTGAAAATCCCCGACCGTGAACCGGTGCTCAAAGCCCTTTACGAAGGAACGGTTTTCAATACCGACCACCAAGAGGAGTCGTTGGTAAACATGGTGGCGCGATACAACGACATTGCAGCTGAGCTGGATGCCGACCCGCACGAACCCGATCCGATGGACACCGCCATCGAACACTTCACTTACTGGCTGATGACCAAGGTGGGTTTGATCGAAATTGCCACGGATGATGACTCCTACGCCTACACGATTTTCGAGACGATGAACGATCGGGGCAAACCGCTCAGCCCCACCGATATGCTCAAGGCCTACCTTCTTGGACGGATCAAGGATCCGGAAGTACGCTCGACGGCCAATGACAAGTGGAAAGCAGAAATCCAAGCATTGATGCACTTCGGCAAGGGCAAGGACGACGATATCGAATCGAATTTCCTGAAGACCTGGCTGCGGGCCCAATATGGCCGGGACACCCGGCAGCGGAAAGCGAACGCGAAAGAGGAGGACTGGGAAAAGATTGGTGGGGCATTCCACCGTTGGGTAAACGACCAGAAGGGACTGCTTGGTCTCAATAAAGAGGCGAACTTCGTGGAACTCATCCAGAAAGACATCCCGTTCTTTGCGCGGGTCTATCGCATGATCCTGGATGCCACCCATACCTACACGCCGGGTTTGGAAGGCATCTACTACAATTCCAGCAATGACTTCACGCTCCAAACAACGGTGCTGATGGCCGCGGTGAAGCGTGACGATTCTGAAGAAGTCATTCGTCGCAAATTGCAGATTGTTGCGACCTACTTGGATCATTTTCTCGTGAGACGGGTGGTGAACTACATCCGTGTGGGATATTCGGCCGTTCAATACACGATGGTACAGCTCATCAAGGAAATCAGGCACAAGTCGCCGGAGGAACTCATCGAAATTCTCGTTCAGCGACTGGAGAAAGACGATGCCACTCTGGAATCAGCCAAGGGTGGTTGGCGAAAGGGGGTGTCTGATTTCCGCCTTAACATGTTCAGCAAGCGCTACATCCATTACCTGCTGGCGCGGATGACGGCGTATGTGGAGGTCTCCTGCGACAAGGGGGATCGATTCCCCGCTTACACGAACTGGCTGCCCGACAGCAAAAAGAATCCATTTGAGGTCGAGCATCTCTGGCCTTATCACTTCGAGGATTTCGGGGATGAGTTCCAGACGGAGGACGAGTTCAACCAATGGCGTAACCATCTCGGTGGATTGGTCCTTCTGCCGAAAAGCAAAAATGCGAGCCTGAACGACAAGCCCTACACCGGCAAGCGGCCGCATTACCAAGACGAGAACCTGCTGGCGGCATCCTTGACCGATTTGCCCTATTCTCACCTTCCAAGGTTCAAGACTTTCCGCGAGTCGAATGGCTACGCTTTCAAGGCCTATCCGACCTTTGGGAAGAATGAGCAGATGGAGCGACGCGCACTCTACATCTCGCTGATCAAACACATTTGGAGTGTCGAACGACTTAAAGAACTTTAACCCGACACCACACCAACATGTCCCACCGCCAACCCACCGCCCGCATTCTCGAGATCGTCCAAGCCCCGAAGGTTTTGGCGGCAGGGCAGAGCGTGGAGCCGAAGAAGCATGGCAGCCACGGGCTGATTTTCTGGGGCTTGGAGAAACATGAAGCCATTGAGAACCGAGATGCCGACTGAACCCGAACATGCCCAAGCGAGATCATTGGAAAGCGATCCGTTTCCCGAATTGGCTCCGGATCGTCGTGTGGACCCGATGATCCTGTGGGGTGCATGGCCTGAAGAAGCAGTTCCGGAAGAGAGGATTGAAAACCCCGCGGTCCAGCCATGAAAAAGCCGCCCCCTTTCGGAGGCGGCTTGGGAAACCGGGATCAGCCCGGGATGTTGCTCGGGTCGTTGCCGTAGCTCCAAGACTCGCGGATGCGATTCTCGGTATTGTGGATCCGTAGCTCGCCGCCGCCTTGCTGGGCAAGGGGCTTGGCAGCCTGGATCGCGGCACTCTGGGTGGTGTGGAGGGAGGAAGCGCGTGCGTTTCCAGCTCCTTTCACCGCCCAGCTACCGTCGGCACGATGGGTGACGTGATAGTTCTTGGCCATGATTGGTATTGTCCTTTCTAGTCAATTCGGGGTTACGCCTCGAAGCGGAAGTGCTTGACGGCCCCCGGCGGTATTTGTTGTTCATGGCCCGTCAGAACGACGAACAACCCGCTGGTGGACGCCCCGGAAACGGAGGCCCGTCGATCCGGAGGTTGGGAAAAGCGGAGTCTTGCCGGACTCCGTTTTTCTTGAGATCGATCTTTACAGATTTGGCAAAAATGTCAATAGTGTAAACGCAGCCAGCAAGCGATTCCAGACTGAAACGCTGCCGCAGGGAGGGTCCCGCCTCCTCAGGCAACGATTCAGGCGCTTCCCCAACGAACCCCATGCCCATGAAACCTGCCGCCGCATCGTCCGGGAAGGATGAGACGCGCGCTCCATCCATTCCCACTTCCCCGGCCGCCCGGATGGGCGACCGTATTCGCCGGGCCCGGCTGATGGCCGGGCTGTCCCTCCGTGGTCTCGCGGACGCCCTCGACGGCGAGCCCTCGCACACTCAGATCGCCAAGTTTGAGGCAGGCGAAGTCTGCCCGGACAGCAAGCAACTCGCCCGGTTTTCCCAGGTGCTCAAGGTTCGCCCGGATTACTTCTTCAAGAAGGATGCCCTGAAGCTGGAAACCGTGGAATACCGGAGCCAGACGAAGCTCGGAGAAAAAGCCCGCAAGCGTTTGGAAGAACAGGCCTACGAGTTCTTCGAGCGCTATCTGGAGATCGAGCGGATTCTGGGAATCGCCACGGAAACGCTCGGGTGCGTGGATCTGAGCACCAAAGCCACGGAGGAACTGCCGGCTGCCATCGAGCAGGCGGCAAACGACCTGCGGCAAGCCTGGGAGCTTGGGATGAACCCGATTCCCAACGTCCACGTCATGCTGGAAACCCACGGAGTGAAGGTGAAGACCTTGGAACCCGAGGAGGGATTCGACGGATTTTCCGCGTTCGCCACGGATGGAGGTGGCACCAAGGTTCCAGTGGTTGCGCTCTCCAAGCGATGGCTGGAGGGCAAGGAGAAGGACCTGCCACGCTTCCGTTTCACCGCGATCCACGAGCTGGCCCACCTGTATCTCAAGCTTCCCGAGACGCTCAGCCACAAGGAGAAAGAGAACTGGTGCCACTGGTTCGCCGGGGCTTTCTTGATTCCTCGTGAAGCCTTCGAGGAGCGCTTTGGCGTGAATCGGGTGAAAATCGCCCTGAACGAACTGATCGCCATCAAGCAGGAATGGGGCATGTCCGTGGCCGCCATCATGAAACGCGCGACTAATCTCGGACTGGTCACAGCCGGGCGCTACAAGACGTATTGCATCGTCGCCAACAAGAACCGCTGGAACGTCAGCGAGCCAGGCACCTGGGTGGGTGACGAGAAATCGAGCCGCTTCGAGCCTCTTGTCCTTCGAGCGCTGGCGCAGGAATTCATCACGTCGTCCAAGGCTGCCGGGTTGCTCGGCATTTCCCTCCCCGAGCTGGGCGAGCGCTACACCCCTCTGGATTGAAGCATGAAGGTCGCGATCAAGGACGCCAATGTTTTCATCGATCTGGAGTCGATGGGCCTCCTTGACCTCTGGTTGCAGCTTGGAATCACCACGTTGACGAGCAGTTTCGTGGTGATGGAGTTGGAGGATGGCGGCCATGAGAACGCGCTGGCATGCATTCGGGCCAAGCAAGTGGTGGAGGCAGAGATTTCCGGCGAGGAAATGGCAGGGGCTTTCTCGGATTTTCGAGACAACCATGGCGGAAACGGCCTCAGTGAATCGGATCTCTCGGTGATTTATCTGGCAATCCGTGAGGACGCGATGGTGCTCTCTGGAGACCGGCTCTTGCGGGCCACAGCGGAGGCACAGCATTTGGAAGTCCACGGCACGCTGTGGATCATGGACCGGTTGGTGGGTGAAGGGGTCCTGCAACCCATGGTCGCGGCGGATCGACTGGAGGCTTTGATCCGCCGGACGGGCAGTGAGCAGCGTTATCTTCCAAGACCGGAGTGCGTGATGCGGATCAGCCGTTGGCGGCGTGGGTGACGAACCATGGTTGACCCTTGGACCGTAGTCCGAAGCCCGCTCACATGTGATCAAAGCGGAAGCTTCTTGCGGTCCTGCGGGTGATAGATAATCTCACCACAGCGCCATGAGCTTATCCCAGACCAACGAAGCCTCATTGGAAGCCTGCATCGAACGTCATCTCACCGGTGGCGTGAGCGCGATGCCGGGTGTTTTGTTAGGGGACGATGCGCCACCTTACCAGACGAGCAAAGGCGCGGGTTATTTGCGTGGCAAGTCCACGGATTTCAACGCCGAGTTCGCCATCGACGAGCCGAAGTTCTGGCAGTTTCTCGAATCCACCCAGTCCTCGGAGCTGGAGAAGCTCCACTACAAGGCGGACTGGAAACGGCAGGTGCTGGAACGGTTGCACCGTAAGCTGAAGAAGGACGGCATCCTGGCGGTGCTGAAGAAGGGGCTGGATGTGGACAACGCCCATCTGAAATTGTTCTACCGGCTACCCTATAACGAATTGAATGCGGAGGTCGCGGCGAGGTTTGAGTCGAACGTGTTTTCGGTGACGCGGCAGTTGTATTTTTCCAGGACGGATCACAAGTCGGTGGACATGGTGGTTTTCCTCAACGGTCTGCCGCTCGCCACGCTGGAACTCAAGAACCCGTGGACCGGGCAGAATGCGAATCATGCGAAGAAGCAGTATCGTGAGAACCGTGATCCGAAGGAGACCTTGTTTCAATTCCGCCGTTGTCTCGTGCATTTCGCGGTGGACCCGGATGAGGTTTGGATGACGACGAAGCTGGATGGCAGGGGCACGTATTTCCTGCCCTTCAACAAGGGCCTGCCGAACGGGCAGGGCAAGGGCAACCCGGTGAACCCGGAAGGTCACAAGACGGCGTATCTTTGGCAGGACGTCCTCACCCGCCAGAGCCTGAGCAACATCATCGAGCATTTCGCCAAGGTAACCAAAGAAGGAGCGAAGGAGACCCTCTATTTCCCGCGTTACCACCAACTCGAAGTGGTGCGCAAGATTCTGGCGGATCTGAAGAAGGAGGGAATCGGCAAGCGCTATCTGATCCAGCATTCCGCCGGTTCGGGAAAGTCGAACTCCATCGCCTGGCTTTCCTATCAGCTCATCGAACTTTACGACGCGGGCGGTGAGCAAAACTTGTTCGACTCCGTGATCGTGGTGACTGATCGCCGTGTGTTGGACCGGCAGCTCGACCGGAACATCCGGCAGTTTTCCGAGTTCAAGAACCTGCTTGCCCATGCTGACAGCGCGGCGCATTTGCGGATGCATTTGGAGAAGGGGAAAAGACTGATTACGACCACCATCCAGAAGTTTCCCTTCATTGTGGATGGCATTGCCGACATGAGCGACCGGAGGTTCGCCGTAATCATCGACGAGGCGCATTCCTCGCAGGGGGGCCAGTCCGCAGACAAGCTGAACATGACCATCGGAGCGATGGATGATGAGGAAGAGCCGGAGGACTATCAGGAAAAGATCCTGCAAGCGATGGCCCGGCGGAAGATGGGCAAGAACGCCAGCTACTTCGCCTTCACCGCCACGCCGAAGAAAGCGACCCTGGAGAAGTTCGGCGTCCGCAATACGGAAGGTGGATTCGATCCTTTCGATCTGTATTCGATGAAGCAGGCGATTGAGGAGGGGTTCATCCTTGATGTGCTGGCGAACTACACGACGTACCGCAGCTACTACGAGGTCCAGAAGTCGATTGAGGAGAATCCGCAGTTCGACACCGCCAAGGCACAGAAGAAACTTCGTTCCTACGTGGAGAGCCACCAACAGACCATTGATGCGAAAGCGGCGTTGATGGTGGATCATTTTGTCCGGCAGGTGGCTGGGACCAAGAAGCTGCGCGGCCAGGCGCGCGGCATGGTGGTGACGCGCAACATTGAAAGCGCCATCCGTTACTTCTTCGCCATCCGCGAGGAACTCAAGAAGGCGAATGCGCCTTTCCAAGCCATCGTTGCTTTTTCCGGAACGAAGAAGGTGGACGGCATCGAACACACCGAGGACTCGCTGAACGGTTTTCCCGGAAAGGATATCCCGGACAAGTTCAAGGACGCCGGATACCGGCTTCTGGTGGTGGCGAACAAGTTTCTAACAGGATTCGACGAGCCGTTGCTGCACACGATGTATGTGGACAAGCGGCTCCAAGGCGTATTGGCGGTGCAGACGCTTTCCCGGCTGAACCGGTGCAACGAGAAGATGCAGAAGCAGGACACCTTCGTTTTGGACTTCTACAACAGCGCTGCGGAAATCAAGGCGGCCTTCGACGATTTCTATACCTCCACCTCGCTCACCGAACCTACGGACGTGAACGTGCTGCACGATCTGAAGGAAGCTCTGGATGATGAGGAGATCTACAATGAGGACGATGTGGAGCGTTTCAACGAGCTGTTTTTCAACGGCGTGGATGCGGAGCAACTTCATCCGATCATCGACGAGGCTGTAGGGCGTTTCGATCTAATCGAGGAGGAGGACGACAAGATCGACTTCAAGATCAAGGCCAAGCAGTTCGTGAAGCTCTATGGCCAGCTTGCGTGCATCATGGCCTTCCCGGCCGTGACGTGGGAGAAGCTCCACTGGTTTCTCAAGTTCCTGATTCCGAAACTCAAGGTGAAGGACAAGGATCAGGACCAACTGGATGCCTTGTTGGAGAGTGTGGATCTCTCCACGTATGCGTTGGAGCGGGTGCAGTTGAACCAGAGCATCGCACTGGAAGCCGCGCCCACGGCGCTGGAGCCTGAGAATCCGAATCCCCGAGGTCATCATGGGGGTGACGAGGACGAATCGCCGCTTGATGAGATTATCCGTCATTTCAACGAGCGCTGGTTTTCCGCATGGGATGCGACGCCGGAGGAGCAACGCGTGAAGTTGATCAAGATCATGGAGCACGTGCAGGAAAGCGCGGCTTATAAGGCGCAGGTTTTGGATAATCCCGATGAACAGAATCGGGATATCGCGTTGCGGAGCCTGATCACCCAAGCGGTGAACAAGGAGCGGAAAAAGGACCTGGATCTTTACAAGACCTATGCGGGAGACGCGGACTTCCGGAAAGCGTTTGAGGAGAGTATCATGCGCATTCTGGCGCTGCACGAGAAGAGCAAGCCGGCGTGATGAGGGGATGGGTGGGGGGAGTGGATCACGGGAGTTTCACGCATTTATCACAGAGTGCGCATTGGGGATTCATGATGGGTGGGTGGGATGTGGGGCATGAACTTGCGGCGGTTGATGCATCCGGATGCGGGCTGGCTTGATGAGCCGGGCCGGGGGCGGGTGTGGGTGGTGGTGGTGGTGGCGTTTTTTGGGTTGGCGATCTATGGGTTTACGGTGGGGTATTGGCGGGCTCCGCTGATGGGGGCTTATGTGGCGGTGAAGTTGCCGTTGCTGGTGGCGCTGACGCTGGGGTGCAATGGTTTGCTGAACGGGCTGGCGGGGCTTTTGTTAGGGTCGGGGCTGGGGTTCCGGCAATCGTGGCTGGCGTTGTTGTCGTCTTTTGCGGTGGCGGCGCTGATTTTGGGATCGCTGGCACCGGTGACGTTCTTGTTGGCGTGGAATGCGCCGCCGCCGGGGAGTGAGGAGGCGGGGCGGGCGCATGCGGCGTATCTGGTGACGCATACGTTTCTGATCGGCTTCGCGGGGGTGGCGGCGAATGTGCATTTGCACCGTCAGCTCGCGGCGCGGGCGCCGACGCCGATGGCGGCGACGGGGACGTTGTTGGCGTGGTTGGGGGGGAACGGGTTTCTGGGCGCGCAGTTTTCGTGGATCCTGCGGCCGTTTTTCGGGACGCCGACGCTGGAGGTGGCTTTCCTGCGGGAGGATCCGATGAAGGGCAATTTCTATCAGACGGTGTGGCGCTCGCTGGAGTCGACCTGCGGAGCGGCCGCGCTGCCGGTGTTGATCGGCGCGGTGGCCTTGTTGGGGCTGCCGGTCGCGATCGCCATCCGTTCCCATCACCAACCCCATTAGAAACCATGAATGCACAAGAGATGCCACCCGTTGTCCAGCCGCCGCCGTTAGAGCCGCCGTTGGGAGTGAAGCCGGATATGAAGTCGTTGTTCGAGGCGCTGCTGCGGAAGCCGCATTTGCTGGTGGCGCGGTTGGCGGAGCCGGGTCACGGGGCGACGCCGAGGTTCGCGTTCATGGCGCTGGTTTCGTTTCTGTTGTTCGGGTTCGTGCTGGGATGTTTTGCGAAGCACGAGCAGTTGTGGGCGGCGCCGTTGAAGATTACGGCGGGGATCGGGTTTGCGAGTGTGATTTGTTTTCCGAGTTTGTATATCTTCTCGACGCTGGCGGGTGCGCGGGTGTCGTTGGGGCAGTTGGCGGCGTGTCTGGCGGGTGCGCTGGCGCTGGCGGGGCTGCTGTTGCTAGGGTTTGCGCCTGCGGTGTGGATTTTCGCGGAGTCGACGGATTCGTTTGGCTTCATGGGGAGCCTTGCGCTGGGGTCGTGGGTGATTGCGATTTATTTTGCGCTACGGTTTTTGAAGGCGGTGGTGGTTTCGACGGGTGGGACGCAGAAGGGTCCGCTGGTGGTTTGGTCGTTTGTGTTCCTGCTGGTGAGTTTGCAGATGACGACGTCGCTGCGGCCGATTTTGGGGAGATCGGAGTCGTTGTTGACGCATGAGAAGAAGTTTTTCCTGGAGCATTGGGGTGATCACTTTGGAGGGAGCCTGGGTGAGGAGGAGGCGGTGGAGCCGGAGGAGGCGCGCGGGGACGGGGTGGAGGCTGACGGGCCGGAGAGCGGACGGAATCCTTATCTAACGGACTAACAAGCTAACGAAAAATCAACCACCGACGACGATGCAATTGCAAGTGACCAGTACGGAGATGAAGCCGGAAGGGGAGCGGGTGCAGGAGGAGAAGGCCGAGGTCCGGTCTTTGATGCGGCCGCAGGAGGAGAGGGGGATCAAGCGGCCACGGCGGCCGGATCCGGATTTGTTGGAGTGGAGGTGGGAGCTGTTGTGAGGCTCAGCGGCGTCTGCGAAGGAGGCCGAGGGATGCGAGGAGGGAGAGGATGGCGGTGGAGGGTTCGGGGATGGCGACGAGGTAGGTGGAGCCTTGGGCGACCCAGAAGGATTGGCCGTTGATGTTGGTTTTGTATTGGGTTCCGGCGAGGCCGAAAAGGGTGAGTTCGGCGGAGCTGAGGGTTTGAGTGACGTTGTCGAACATGCCGGTGGTGGTGCCGGAGATGAGCTGATAGAAGGATGCGCCGGAGGTGAGGAAGGTGGGTCCCTGGCCGGCAGCGAGGGTGACGAAGGAGGCGTCGTTGAGGGTGATGGAGAGGTTGGTGTTGTCGAGGTCGATGGAGCCGCCGATGCCGAGTTGGTCGTATGCGGACTCGCTGTCGATGGTGAAGGCGAGGGTGGATCCGGCGGTGGTGGTGACGTTTCCGGTGATGGTGAGGGAGCGATCGGCGGTGCCGCCTTTTCCGGGGAGGAGGGTTCCGTTGGCTCCGAGTGTTAGATTGCCGGTGATCTGGCCGTGGCCGGCGAGTTCTGCGGCGGTGGCACCGGTTCCGACGGAGGTGGTGGAGGCGATGGTGGAGTTGAGGGTGAGTCGGCCTTGGGAGACGGTGGTGGTGCCGGTGTAGGTGTGGGTGCCTTGGAGGGTGAAGTCCCCGGTGCCGGTTTTGGCGAGGTTGAGGGAGCCGCCATCGAAGGGGTCGTTTTCCATGGTGCCGGAGAAGGTGGATGAGCCGCCATCGGCGCCGACGGTGAGGGTGTAGTTGTTGACGACGCCACGGATGCGGCCAGAGCCGGAGAGGGAGTCGATGGTTTCGTTGGCGAAGAGGCGGAGGACGGCGTGGTTTTCGACGGTGACGTCGGTGGTGTTGGGGATCATCTCGTTGGAGTTGATCTGGAGGACGGTGAGGTTGGAGGCGGTTCCGCTTTGGACGGTGAGGGAGCCGGAGAAGGTTTTGGCGGTTCCGCTCCAGATGATGCGGTTGCCGCCGTTGCCGCGGGTATCTCCTGTTAGGGAGCCGTTGGTGACGGTGAGGTTTCCGGTGCCGGAGATGTTACCTGAGAAGGTGGTGAAGTCGCCCGCGCCGGTGCGGAGGTGGAGGTCGTCGTTGAGGGTGATGCCGCCGGAGAAGACGGCGGTGCGGGTGCCGACGGGGGTGGAGGGGGTGGAGCCGAGGACGGCGGTGCCGCCGGTGATGGAGGCGATGTTGAAGCTGCTGGCGGTGGAGAGGTTTGCGGCGGCTCCGTTGGTGTCGAGGAGGACGGTGGGGTTGTTGGAGCCGGTTGAGGCGTCGCCGAGGGTGATGGTTGCGGTTCCGAGGGCGCTGGTGTGGCGCATGAGGACGGAGCCTTGGCGGATGAGTGCGCCTGCGGAGAAGGTGTTGTTGCCGGAGAGGGTTTGGGTTCCGGTGCCTGTTTTGACGAGGGCGAGGGCACCGGCGCCGTTGATGAGGGTTCCGGTGAAGGTTCCAGAGCCGTTGGAGGAGCCGATGACGAGGGTTTGGGTGCCGCCTACGGATTCATGGCGGCGGATGGTTCCAGAGCCGTTGATGGCGTCGATGGTTTCGATGGAGCCGGAGGCGCCGGCGAGTTTGACGACGGCGCCGGGGTTGACGGTGAGGGAGGCGGTGTTGGGGAGGTGTTCGGTGCCGGTGCCGACGCCGGTTTGGAAGACGGTGCCGGTGCCATCGACGACGATGTTTCCGGTGAAGTCGTTGAGGTTTGAGCCGCCTTCGATGACGATGCGCTGGCCGCCTGCGATGGTGAGGGTGCCGACGTTTCCGGTGATTTTTCCGGTCCAGGTGGTGCGGTCGGTGGAGCCGCCGGTGAGGGTTGTGGGGCGGTTGAGGGTGGTGGTTCCGGAGAAGACGATGTTGCCTGAGCCTGAGCCGGTGTTGGAGCCGATGGTGACGGTGCCGGTGCCGTTGTTGGAGACGGTGATGGGTCTGGAGGCGCCGTTTGGTCCGGTGAGGAAGGCGATGTTGTTGGAGCCGGTGCCGGCATCGCCGAGGGTGACTGTGGGGCCTGCGCCGCCGTTGGCGTTGGTGGCGAGGACGGTTCCGTTGCTGATGGTGAGGCCCTGGTAGTTGGAGTTGCCGGGGGCGAGGGTGAAGGTGCCGGTGCCTTGTTTGACGAGGAAGAGTTGGCCGTCGTTGTTGGTGAGGAGGCCGGTGTAGGAGGTGTTGGTGTTGTCGTTTCCGAAGCGGAGGGTTCCTGCGGCGGGGGTGCCGACTTTGGAGACGAAGATTTCGCCGGAGCCGGCGAGGCTGGCGATGGTTTGGGTGACGCCGCCATCGAGGCGGAGGCGGGCGTTTGTGCCGGCGAGGGTGATGGAGGTGGTGGATCCGAGGACTTCGCTGGCGCCGAGGCGGAAGTAGGTGGCGGATGCGTTGGAGATGGTGATGGGGCCGGCGTAGGTGGAGGAGGTGTTGTTGAGGTGGACGAGGCCCTGGATGGTGAGTTGGCCGGAGCCGGAGAGTGGGCCGGAGAAGAGGGTGTAGTCATCGACGACCTGGCGGCCGAGAATGGTGCCGCCGGAGGCTCCGACGGTGATGGCGTTGGTGACGGTGCCGATGGCGTTGCGTTCGAGGGTGCCGCCGTTGAGGGTGAGGGAGGAGGTGCCGAGGGCGGTGTTGTTTCCGAGGGTGATGCGGCCTGCGCTGAGGGTGACGGTGCCGGAGGCGGAAGATGCGCCGGAGAGGGTGAGGGTGGAGGAGCCAGTTTTGGTGAATCCGGAGGATCCGGCGAGGGTGGCCCAGGTGGTGGGGTTTGCGGCGGTGTCGATGGTGTAGCCGGTAGTGGCGAAGGTGACGGTGCCGGCGTTGATGGCGGTGGCGAGGGTGACGGTGCCGGGGGTGCCGGAGAAGGTGACGTTGTCGGCGGCGGTGAAGGGTTGGGCGGTGCCGGAGAAGTCCGGGTTGGGGTTCCAGTTGGCGGTGGTGGTGTCCCAAGTGTCTGAGGTTCCGTTGGTTCCGCCGGAGGTTTGGCCGTCCCAGTGGAGGTCTGCCGCGGGGGCTTGGGAGAGGAGGCAGGTGAAGATGCAGGTGAAGAGGCCGTGGTGAACGGTGCGGCCGAGCGTGCGGCAGGCTTTTGGTTTCATCGGGAGGATGGGTGGACGGATCTAACAGAAAACAAGACAAGCGGATCGGCAGGAAGAAGGTGCCGCTTTTTGAAGCAGACTTCAAGCCAAGATTGGCCTGAGTCGTTGCGGGTGAGTGGGGTTCGGGGGATTTCCGGTTTGCCCGATGAGGTGATGGTGGGGTGGGTCAGGGTTTGAGTTCCATGACTTCGATTTTGCGGAATTCGACGGGGTGGCTTTCGGATTGGAGGCAGATGTAGCCTTCGGAGATGATTTGGGATCCGGCGACTTTGGCGAGGGCGTCGGCGTGTGGGTCTCCGCCGTATTGGGGTTTGGAGTAGGACATGACTTCCTCGCCGTTGATGAGGTGTTTGATGATTTCGCTGCCGCGGACTTCGATTTCGAGGGTGACCCATTGGTCGCCGTGGAAGGTTTTGGATTTGGAGTTGATGCAGTGGGTGGTTTCGAGTTTGCCGTTCATCTCGACGTGGGTTCCGGGGGTGCAGAGGTTTCCGGTGGTGCGTTCGCCGGAGCCGGGGCCGCCGAGGAGTTGGACTTCGAGGGAGGTTGGGAAGTCCTGTTCCTTTTCCATGGTTTCGGGGGATTCGCTGTGGATCATGACGCCGGAGTTGCGGAAGGCCCAGCCGGGTCCTTCTTTGACTTGGTCGCCGGTGAAGCGGTATTCGAAGCGGAGGCGGTAGTGGGAGAGTTTGCGTTCGTGGAAGAGGTGGCCGAAGCGGTTGTCCCATTTTTCGTATTCGGAGTAGTTGACCTGGATGGCTCCGTCGACGACGCGGTAGGTGTTTTTGAAGTTCACGCCGGCTTCTTCGCCGCGGATTTTGGGGGTCCATCCGGTGAGGTCTTTGCCGTTGAAGAGGGATTCCCATTTTCCTTCCTTGGCTTCTTCTGCGGCGGCGAAGGTGGTGAGGGCGGCGAGGGCTGAGGATAGGATGAGGGATTTCATGATGGCGGTGGAAACGGCGGGTGACGGGTGATTCTTGCGCGGGGCGGGTTGGGATGGGGAGGAATTTTGTGGTGGAAAGCGTTTGAAAGGGGGCGGATCCGGTGCAGGAATCGGGCATGCGAGAAGGGACGAGTGTCTGGCGGTGGTTGGGTGTGGGGTTGTTGCTGGCGGGGAGTTGGGCGGTGGTGGGAGCGGGTGAGGGGTCGCTGTTGAGGGCGTTGTGGCCGGCGTTGGTGGCGTTGGG